>ERZ791908.1828-NODE-1828-length-11005-cov-7.327489_pt1 | contig 11005 bp, 11 predicted proteins | sample MGYA00510144_ERZ791908 | MGnify/ENA primary metagenome ERZ791908 (study PRJEB30046, sample SAMN00792105) | human gut metagenome | study: EMG produced TPA metagenomics assembly of the A metagenome-wide association study of gut microbiota in type 2...
TTGCTTTGATGTTCGACCATGCTTTAACCGGTTATTGCTTGTCTTGTTGTCCTTGACAAGTATTATTCTATCGGGAATAACCGGAAGTATCAGCGCCCCATCCGGCAACAAAAGTTGCCTGTGAGGAAACTTTACATATAATAATATATGAAGCTTTTCTACATATACTATCTGTATATCTTTCCGCAAAACAAAATAGTTTTATTTCTGTCTTGTGTATAGAACGTTTTTAATATATAATTGTTTTATAGATTGGAGGTTTGTTTATGAATAGAGATACTCTGAAACAGATCATGGTTGATCAGAAGGATATTTACTTAAACAATCCATTAATTGCCAGACATTATCCTTTGGAAGAAAATATAAACTATTGCTTTGTCGGCATCAGAAGATGTGGCAAATCCTATATGATGTATCAGCAGATACAGACCTTACTTGAAAAGAAGGTCCCTTTATCCCAAATTGTCTATGTGAATTTCGAAGACGAACGTCTTTTGGAAATGACAGCTGATGATTTGAATACCATCCTGGAAATAGGGCTTGAGCTTTCGGGAGCAGGTAATAAGCCATATTTATTTCTTGATGAAATACAAAATATTGACGGATGGGAAAAATTCGTACGCAGAATTGCAGATATGAAATATAAAATAAGTATCACCGGAAGTAACAGCAAAATGCTCAGCAGTGAAATTGCTTCCACACTGGGTGGACGATTCGTGATTATGAATATATACCCTTACTCCTTTGCCGAATACCTGATTGCGAACGGTAAGGAAAAGAATTACCTGGATACCATCAGTACAAGTGATAAAGCGGAGCTGCTTGCACAGTATAATGAATATGTTACTTACGGTGCATTTCCTGAACTTGTGGAAATCAAAAATAAAAGAACCTTCTTAAGCAGCATATATCTGACAGTTTATCTCGGCGATATTATTACAAGAAATAAGATCACAAATGACTTTGCAGTTAAGCTTATATTAAAGAAAATAGCTGAATCCATTACCAAACCATTATCCTTTACCAGACTAACTAATATCGCAAAGAGTGCCGGAACTTCCCTTGGCAAACAGACCGTCATAAACTATGTGGGATATATGAATGATTCCTATCTCATATTCCCTCTGACAAATTATGCTGCAAAGCTTGTGGAAAAAGAGACTTCCCCTAAATACTATTTCATGGACACCGGTCTTGTAGGTCTGATGCTTTTGGACTGTAAATCTGCGCAATTAGAAAACCTTGTAGCAATAGAACTTGTCAGACGCTATGGTATGGAAAATGTCTTCTATTTTGAAAACAATGTGGAGATTGATTTCTATGTTCCTGATGAAAAGCTTGCTATTCAGGTATCACTGCAGGTTCTCGATGATATGGATACACGGGAGCGTGAGACCAGAGCTTTTGTAAAACTTCATAACTTTATTCCAGATGCAAAATGCCTTATTATTACAAATAGCGAGGAAGCATCTATAGAATGTGACGGAATCCCGATTTCAGTACTTCCTGCATGGAAATGGCTTTTGGAAACTCCATAAATAAATTTGAGCTTACCCGTATGATCAGGTAAGCTCTTTTTGCGTATTCCGCTTGAACGGAGCAGCCAGTCCGCTTTAGCGGTGAGGCTGTCCGTTCCAAACGGTGAAACTTAATTATCAACTCGGGTTACGCATGATTATGAATATGTGCCATATCAACATGTGTTCTAAGCCATCTATCGCTCAGGTTCAATACGGAAAGAATAAAGAAGACGACAAGCTTCCACAGCTTAACCTTCTGCTTGTGTTTGGCGAGGAATCAGGACTTCCATTCTATTGCCGCAAACTCACTGGAAATATACCGGATTCCAAGACCGTTAAACATCTATTCGAGGATCTGGATATTCTGGGCTTTGGTAAGACCAAATTTGTTATGGACAGAGGTTTTTATTCCGAAGAAAACATAAATGGTCTGTATCGCGAGCACGTGAAGTTTTTAGTTGGTACTAAGCTTTCACTTAAATTTATCAAGAATAATCTTGATGATGTATATGATGATATCCGTATGTTTAATAATTATGACAAGGATAAACGCAGGATTTACATCCACTATTATTACAGCATCGAAAAAGGTGCTGATGATGAACAGGCCTTTGATAAAAGGATTGCTGGTCTGTACAGGGAACTGTTTGATGATAAGCTCGATGTTCTCGAATGTTTTGAGGATGCAAATCATTCGCTCAGAATCGGAGAAATGCTCAACAAGCAAGCTGAGATATATGAGGCTCTCGGAGTAGATGTGCCAACCTCGTCATGTTAATCCGAGAATCTAGGTTTATAGGTGACACAATTAAAATAAAAGTGTTGACAAGTATACTGATTATGTGTTATATATACAGTCAGAACAGTTAATGTGCAAATTGTTGGAGGAACAAATGAAATTATCACAAAATTCAGGAACACCAATCTACAAACAGATAGCAGACCAATTCAAGGAGGATATACTTGGCGGCAAGTATGAAAACGGTGAATATCTGCCTTCTATCAGGGGGTTGGCGAAGGACTTGAAAATAAGTGTTATCACAACCATGAAAGCATATGAGTCTTTGGAGCAGGAAGGTCTGGTGACCGCCATGCAGGGCAAGGGCTATTATGTAAATGCCCAGGATAGTGAAATGCTTAAGGAGCAGCATATGAGAAAAGTAGAGGAATCACTCACGGAAGCCATTCATGCAGCCAAGGTTGCCGGATTGAGCGATGAAGAGTTGAGAGCAACTTTGGATGCCTTATTGATGATGGATGAGGAGTAAGGCAGCTTTACCGAGTAAGACATTTGAGGAATGTATCATTTCAATAGAGGAGGATAAAAATGAACATAACAAACGTAATAGAAGCTAAAAACATTGTAAAGAAATACAAGGGTTTTACCTTGAATGTTCCGGAATTTCATGTACCTGAGGGGTTTGCTACGGCGCTGGTTGGAGAGAACGGAGCGGGTAAGACAACACTGATAAACATTCTGTCGGGTATTCGTCTTGATTATAAGGGCGAGATATCCTACTTTGGACAGTACTCGGATAAGGATAGAGAGAATAGTCCCGAGGTGAAGGAAAAAATTGGTTATGTAGGAGCTGATGCATATTATTTTCCTCAGTGGACCATTAAAAATATAAAAGAGTTAAGCAACCTGCTGTTTGATACATTTGATGAGAAAAAGTTCAATGATATCTGTACGGACCTTGCGATTTTCCCCGGACAGGAGATTGATGATAACAAAAAGAATTCTGCATTGTCGGATGGTAATAAGATGAAGCTGATGCTGGCTGGTGTCTTGGCACGTGACACAGATTTGCTGATTCTGGACGAGCCGGCATCACCGCTGGATCCGCTTATGAGAGACAGACTGTGTCAGATGATACGAAATTATATCGAGGAAGGAAATGGTAAACACACGGCATTTTATTCTACACATGATATAGCTGATATGGAGGGTGTCACAGATTATGTGATTATTCTGGAACACGGAATGGTTGTAGAAGAAGGTTTTTCAGAGGATTTGAAAGAAAAATATGTTATCGTCAAGGGTGATGAAAAGGATATAGAAGCTGCCAAAAAGATTTTGTATACCATCACAGTTAACAAATATGGATTTGAGGGAATGTGTCTGGCTGAGAACTTGGATCAGTTGGCGGGTTTGGATGTTGTTAAGGAAACACCTACACTGGCACAGATTTGCATCGCTGTTATGAAAGCAAATTCCATGCTGAAATAGAAGCAAAAGAGGGAGAAGAAAATGTTTAAGAAGATTAAATTGGGATTAACTCTTGTAAAATATGGCTTCAGACCGGGTATCAATCTCGAGATGTGCATATTGTTTTTAGCCATCGGAGTTGTTTTGGAAATCTCTTCAAAAGGAACAAATATTATCGGAGCTCTTTACTTCCTGCTTACAGGTGTGTACATCTATCATATGATTGAGTCTATGAGTATCTCCAAAATGGTGCAGACTTCCAAGATGAAAAAAGCATTGCAGACTACAGTACCGACAGCTACAAGCACACTGCTTTATCTGGTGATATTTACTTGTGTTGTGATAGAAAAAGCCATTCTGATACATAATTATCCGGAGAATACGCAGATTTACCTGGAAACTTTGCTGATAATTGTTGCTTATCAAGTTACAGCGATGCTTTACATCGGATTATGTTATAAATATTTTGTGGCTGCCACTATTTGCTTTTTTGCTGTCATTATGGGTCTTACCGCCGGTGCCCATATATTGTCCAGAAATAATCATCTTTCACTCAGCTTTCCGGTTGAGGTTATCATCGGATATATTGCAATTATAGTTGCGGCTGTACTGGAATACCTTATTTCAACGCTGATCTATAAAAAGGAACTGTCTAAGTTTGCTTTCAAAGGTGTGTTTGGAAAATTAAAGTAATAGAAAGGATAAATCATGAATAGGAAAAAGAAGATTATTTCTTGGCTCAGGGCCATGCTGCCATTTTTATATTTTCTATTGATTCAGGTATATGTAGGTGCTATCTTCGGCCAGATATTCAAATATTCCTTCTCGTACAACTGGATACAGGATAATTTAATAGTGATTCTGCTGATTGCACATGCTTTTACGGCATTTTTCTTTGGATTGTGGTACTTCACCTTCTGTATGAATGAGCATGATACAAGAGTTAAAGATGTGCTGAGCGTCAGAAGTGTAGCTACGGTCATCCTTTTGAGTTTTGGCCTACAGTATGTCACCAGAGCATTTTTCATATTGATTGATACAATTAATCCGCAGATTTTGGAGTCATATAGCGAGTTAATACAGTCAACCGGCTTGGGAGAGACTTCCATTATCAGTATGATTGCAACAGTCATTTTAGCTCCTATCGGAGAGGAATGTGTCTTTCGTGGAGTGACTATGAGGCTGCTTCACCGTACCGGAGTCAAATTCTGGGTGATTAATTTTGTACAGGCTCTTTTGTTTGGAATTATGCATGGTAATCTGGTGCAGGGAGTATATGCTTTTGCCCTTGGCCTTGTCCTGGGATTGATTGTTTATCGATATAAATCAATCCTTATGGGAATTTTGCTGCATCTGACCTATAATCTGCTCGGAGTGACGGCGTCATGGATTCCTTTTGAGGATTCTGTTGTGCTTCAGGTGGCAGTGATTGTTTTAGCAGTGTTTGCTGCTGCATTTGGATTGATACTTTGCCTGAAGGAGACACCCAGGGAAAGACCGAATGATGGAAAGAAATACAGTTTTGCTTCCTATATGGCCATGACATCCAAGCTATACAGAACACTGGTACATATAGTCTTTCCGGCTCTAATTCTATTTGTCGGTGTAATTGCTGTCCTATCGGCGAATGCTAGCACAACTATAGTAGTGACAGTTGCTTCTTTCTTGTTGCTGGTTGAACTCTCTGGCGATTTCGTGGCTTTTGGTGCCAGCAGCAGTAAAGATTCCGCTTCTATTAATTGGATGAAAAGTTCGGTTTATGGCAAACAGCTTTTGACAGATACTTATCTTTGGGATATTGGGATTCGTTTCTTTAAGACTACCGTTATGTGGGGTGTTATGGGAATCTATCCTGCTTTTTGCGGAGGATTTGAAACAATACTCATAGGATATCTGGTCTATACGGCTATTACATTCCTGGCAGTTAATTTTATCAGAAGAATACCAAACCCTCAGATGACAGTGATTGTAACGATGCCGGCTATCCTGATAGTTGGTTTTGCCATAGGGGCGTTAAGCAAACTGACAGCTTATCTGATCCCTATCAGTGCATGCTTGGGTGTTCTAATGATTGCCTCGATGGTTGTAACCTATAAGCTTTCCATGAGATCTTTTAAGAGGACTTACTATGATGTGCTGTAGAGAAGAGGCCGGAAGAGCCTTCCCTAATGAAGAAATTACAGTTCATGCTAAGTAAGAACTGATTTTCAATGAAGTTATCATAAATGAACAGTGGGAGAGCTCCTCTACTTTCCCTGCGTTCCTTGTAACTTATCAACCATATCAGTTCATTATAAAAATCTCAGATTTTTGTCTTGACAACTGAGCCACTATAAGTTCTCAGAAAATACCACTGAAGTCATCCACGCCTCATTGACAACCAATTATAAATTCTCATAATTCCCCATATTTTCAAATCTGAAATCAAACACTGCATGTTTATGAAGTATTTGATTCATCAATTGATGAAATTCTTCAAACTGTTCTTTTATTTTTTCTTCATCTATAGGTTGTCTATGGTGTTCCTCTGTTTTATTAATGCATTCCTGAATCTTAAAATCCCGATTTGCATACAGTAAATTTGCATGATCATAGAGCAAATCCAAATAACTAAAAATGAGTTCGCTATTTTGGTAATTGCCTTCCATCAGTGCATTATATGTTTTGATTACACATTTACAGACATCTGTCAATTCAATCATATAATCGCCATAAAAAGGTACTTGGTTCATAAACATTTGAATACCATTGATATAATCTTTTATTTTTTCTAATATATCATTGTACTTCTGAAAATCACAATTTACATCAAGATATCCTATATCTGAAACAGTAATTTTTTCAGCTAATCTTCTATCCAGTCCATCCGCTCTATACTCCTTTACAGGTAGTGCAATATTAATTGCCCCCATACCGTCAACAAGACTCGTATTAAGTGAAGACTTATATCTTACTCCATCAAATTCATCAGTCTCTCTTATCCATTGCATAAACAACTGCGGAAACACATATTCTTCAACAAATTTGGTATTCCTATCTTTTACTTTAACAGAGCATGCTGCCGCAATTGGATATAGATGTCTTGCATATCTGGCAGGCAACGGCTTTCCCTCCGGAAAATTTGCAATTTTATGTAATATGGTGAGTTTTTCCCAGAAAGTTCTCTCAACATCAATGGTCAAAACCGATGTAGCTTTTTGTGAAAAAATATCCGGATATTTTTCGGCTGCAAATGGAGTTACGCTTGTCTCATGAGATGGCATCCATTCTGCTAATGGTCCAATTTCCAATCTTACACAAGAGCGTAAATACTCAGCCTCAAATATCTGCGGATAATAAAAATTAACCACCATCTCATCTTCTGTATCAACCGAAATCCATTCTCCATCCCCCAGTTTTTCTTTCATTTCACTATTCAACTGGGGTATCAATTCCTCTTTATAGAATTTTGCTGCTTCCGAATTAATCTGCTTATTGAATAAATCCTGCTTGGTTTTTGACCTTTCTTCCCAAGGATTTACCTCGTCATTAATTATTTTTCGCCAGTCCAAAATCAAATCTATATCCTCAGAAAACCGCTCAATAACATGGTATGATTTAGAAAGGCTTGTTCCACCTTTAAATACGAAAGCGTTTTTGTACCTGTAATCATGGAATAAGTGATCCAACATAAAACATACCCAAAAGTCTTTCTCGATTACATTAGGTTGCATTCCCATAGAAATTGCAGTAGCCTGAAACAATTCTGTTCTATCCTTTATCTGTAATTTAGCGACTTCTTTCACTATTCAGCACACACCTTTCTGATCACTGCATATATCCATTCACTTACACCTGTTGCTTCCTCTAACATCTTTTTCTTTTCCGCCTCAGGTAATCTATTTTTTAAGCTCAAGATAATACTCTCATCAATCCGCTCTTTTCCCAATGTCTTTAATGCCTCAACAACCAAAGTGGTCGTCTCAGACATAAATGAAATCTCTCTATTTGCACGGTGCTTAAAAGACAATGCTATATTATCCCACGAAAATTTTCTGTAAGGACCGTCACTGATATAGGACCAAGCAACCGGAACCTGCGTCGATAGTCCTAATTTATTTAATGCTACGTCTCCACATGGCGCAATGGTCCAATGAAAACTTCTGGCAATAGCATACGCTACCCTTTCAGGATTTGCCGAAATATATTCCTTCAACAAATTGCTATATACAGGCTTTTCATAAACTCCGTCAATGATTCTGCGAATGTTTTTCTCTTCAACCTGCCTTCCAAGACATTTTCTTACAGTTGTTGTCGTAGCAATATCGGTAAAATCTGATGTTAAAAATACCGTTCCCGGTTCAGCCAATTCTATTCTCTTCTTAATTTCTGTATATATGCCATTTGCCATAAAGCCACTCTCCTTGTTTTGTCACGATAATCATATAATTTTCGTGACATTTTTTCAATAATATTTTATGCATTATCTAAAAAAATATTTAATTTAACAATCCAATTTTTCAAAATTAAACAGGCGAAGGTTATTTCACAGCCCTTCGCCCAATATAGACATTCTCAATTATCTAATTTATTCCCCAACTTTATTTTATAGCGTCTACAATCTCCTGCATGGGTATGAAGCTTCGCTTTCTGCTTGGTATGAATCACCATAGGTTTGTCATCGACCTTTTTAATTTTCAATTTTCTCACCTCCCTCCACTTGGAAAATAAAATAAGCCGCTATGGAGCAAAAATTACTCCTTAACGGCTATGTAAAATCATTCAATATTCAATTATTTAAGGAAACATGAAACTGAAATTTGTTAGTGCGATTGAATATCCATTTAATACTCAATCCCTCTTCTTTACACAAATAATGACCGCCATAACAATCATCGGAATCATACTGATAATACCGATATATGCCGGTCCCAGTATTGCCATATTGGAATAATCAGGTTTTACCAGATATGCAAAAATAGTAAATGCATTGGTAGCACCATGCATAAGAGATGGCAACCAGATGGTCTCTGTCTTTTCATATACATAATCAAATAATATCCCCATCATAATAGTAGCGACACAGAACACAATCGGACCAAGTACCGGTGCGCCAATATATTCTTTACCATACTCATATCCAGCAAAAATCATAATCGGCCAATGCCAAGCCCCCCAAATAGTACCACCTACAATTCGACCCTTAGTAACACCCAGCTTCTTCTTCAAATATGGATACAGCGCACCTCTCCAACCGACCTCTTCGCCTAATGCGACGAACATATTCAGAAAAGGTGCAAATGTAACTGCCTGAATGCTAGTAATCAGCAGATACATTGGCATGGTGATACCCTGTGTCTCAAACTGTTCCAACGCTCCCGCTTCCTCTAAAAGACCTCTTAACGTCATAAATTCAGAGTCAAATGTATCCGGGAAAATCACAAAAAACAAGACCCCTCCAAGGATACTTAATAACGCCGGCATCCAAAGGGCAAAGAATACATAACGAAGTTTCCCTTTTAAATGTGGTACCCATCCCATACCTTTTAGCGGGATTCTGGCTACCAGTACACCAAGGAACGGCATAAACATGGTAATCATCACTATAACAGTAAACACTATCTGATTTCCATTATTACTAAAAACACTTGCTATCATTTCTAAAATCCAAGCTAGTCCAAATGCGACTGCCATGTATATCACAAATTGTTTCTTACTCAAATTAATTGTTTCCATTATGCATCCACCTCTTTTCTATATACTTCCAAACTCCAAATTTTCCTCTTGCAATTAGGACAAGTTAACTTTCTCATCTTTGGATTATGATTCGCTAACAGAGCCTCCATTTTGGGGGGCTGAAATCTGGTATGACATTCCGGACATATATACTCTATCCGTTTGTACCAATGGTCTAAGATAATGGATGCACAGATAGCAAGCACGGCTACAGCCACAATAAATGGTATCCAGATTCCTTTTACTATACCAATCACAAAAGTGACAATTTCGATAATTTCTAACGGAATTGCTATGATTAGCATTTTTTTGTACATTTTCTTTTGTTTTTCTCTTTCTTCCATAATTGACGATATGTCATGAATTGTTTTTTGGGATCCATCCTTGAAAGAAGTTAAAAAAATTCTAATATTTTTTATTGATTTGATAGCCGGAAATCTTCTTATAAGCCCGCGCAAGTGTTTATAAAACCTTGCGAAAATGGCTTAAAATCAGGGTTTTCCGCGTTTCGTCATTTATCTTGCCGTATCTCCGTATAAGATGATTTTGTAAGACCGGGCACCATTTTGGCACCACAGATTATAGGAGGACGACATGAAAAACGTACTTTTAGACAAGGGTATTATACTCCCGTCCGGCGAAATCAGCAAGGATAAGGTAAACCTTGTAACCGGAGCAATCACGCAGCCATTCGCAGAAATGGTATGGGTAACAACAGGCGGCGACATGGAAACCGTAAACCGCTTGACCGACGTACTTGTTACCATGAACACCCCCGCCGACCGGGGAAAGCTGTTCAAAATCATAAAAATGCTCTACGGGCTTATGGGCTTGCCCTTTTCCGAGGAAGCCGAGTCTATGGACGCAGACCCCGCCGTTTTGGAATACTTCATTTTTTCCTTTACGGCAGACTTTGGCGAAGTCATACAAGACCTCATAGCCGAAGAAACCGAATAACGCACCGCACAGGCGGCGTTTCTCACTTCCCACAAGGAAGAACAGGAACGCCGCTTTTTTCATGCCCTTTGTTACGCAGTAGGCAGGAAAAAGCCCTTGATTTACGCGGCTTTGCGGGCGCGGTTTTCAGCGGATAAGGGATTGATACCTAAACCCTCAAAATCGCGTTTCTATTGCGTAACAGGTATGCAGCAAAGGAGTGATGAAGCTATGGCAGTTTTCAGAGTGGAGCGCAACAAGGGCTATACGGTTATGAGCAACCACCACTTACGCAATAAAGAACTATCTCTAAAGGCAAAAGGGCTGTTATCGCAAATGCTGTCCTTGCCGGAGGATTGGGACTACACCCTTGCGGGGCTGTCCTTTATCAACCGGGAGAAAATCGACGCTATCCGGGAAGCCGTTAAGGAACTGGAACGCGCCGGGTATATCGTGCGTTCAAGGGAGCGCGACGAGAAAGGACGCTTGCGCGGCGCGGATTATGTGATTTTTGAGCAGCCGCAGACCCCGCCTGTATCGGATTTACCTACATTGGAAAATCCAACATTGGATAATCCAACGTTGGAAAAACCTACGCAGGAAAAACCTACGTTGGAAAATCCAA
>ERZ791908.1834-NODE-1834-length-10978-cov-61.647807_pt1 | contig 10978 bp, 8 predicted proteins | sample MGYA00510144_ERZ791908 | MGnify/ENA primary metagenome ERZ791908 (study PRJEB30046, sample SAMN00792105) | human gut metagenome | study: EMG produced TPA metagenomics assembly of the A metagenome-wide association study of gut microbiota in type 2...
AGTTTTCTTTCCAGTTACACCCTTTACGTTGACAACAAAGATGCGCTTGTTCGTGAAGATTACCTGGTCTCGAACGGTTTTGGAACGCGAGCTCAATCTCCTCCCCGCCCACTAGCAAAGCTCCAACTTCATCACGGACATCGGAGAGCTCGATTGCTTTTAGGTTCAGCACATTTGCATCCGTGGCAATGCCAGTTGATACGTTGGGCATTCCAACCTCCCAGGACGCGATTCGTCACGTTCTTGCCAACTTCAAGTAGGAATCCATACGCAGAGTCTACTATGGCGGGTCTAAAGTCACCTCACTGGCTACCCAACGATTCCCTAAGCGTGAAAAGGGCGGCAGAGCAATTTGCTCCGCCGCCCAATCGTTAACTAGTTGAACTTGGCAGGACCCTAGTCCAGAACCGCCTCGTTCTTCTCGTCATCCGCGTCAATGCGCTCCGCGCGCTCCTTGGCGGACTTGCCGCTGACGTCGTTGCCGTACTCCTTGACGCCCGTGGGGTGCTGCTCGAGCCAGATCCTGTTGCCCTCCGGCGCCCAGGCCTTGGCGTAGGGCAGCGTGCGGGCGCACAGCTCGTCGGCGCTCTCCGGGGTGACGTACTCCGTGGACTTGGCGTCCGCCTCGTGCACGATGCGCGGCAGCACGGCCGGGTTCTCCAGCATGGGGCAGGGGCGCAGCATGTTCTTGTTCCAGGGGTAGTTCTCGCGGTACGCCTGGAAGATGGGCTGGTGCAGGCAGTCCACCCAGTCGTGATCCTTGATGTTGATGTTGGAGTAGTGGATGAAGACGCAGGGCTCAACGTCGCCGCGGGCGTTGATGTGGCAGAACGTGCGGCCGCCGGCGATGCAGCCGCCCACGAACTCGCCGTCGTTCTGGAAGTCCATGGCAAATATCTGCTTGCCGCCCTCGTAGCCGCGGACGGAACGGATGCGATCGATCATGTACTCGCGCTGCTCGATAGTGGGCATGAGGTCCGCGTTGGCGCCCTCTCCCACCGGCATGTAGTGGAAGTACCAGGCCCAGCGGGCGCCCTTCTCGATGATCTTGTCAAAGTACTCGTCGGACGTGACCATCTCGGTGTTGAGGCGCGTGTACGCGGTGGACGTGCCGTACAGCAGGCCGTTCTTATGCATGAGGTCGAAGGCGTCCATGACCTCCTGGTAGGAGCCCTCGCCGCGGCGGCCGTCGTTGGACTCCTCCGTACCCTCAAGCGACACGGAGAAGATCAGGTTGCCCAGGCGCTTGACCTCGTCGCAGAACGGCTGGTCGATGAGCGAGGCGTTGGTGAAGATGTTGAAGAGGCAGTCGTTGTGCTTCTCGGCCAGCTTGAGGACGTCTGCCTTGCGGACCAGCGGCTCGCCGCCCGTGAGCATGAAGAGGTGGGTACCCAGTGCCTTGGCCTGCGTGACCAAGCGGTCCATCTCGTCAAACGTGAGGTTGAGCCTCTTGGAGTAGTCTGCCGCCCAGCAGCCGACGCAATGCTTGTTGCAGGCGGAGGTCGGGTCGAAGATCACGATCCAGGGCACGTTGCACTGCAGCTTCTCCGCGTTGGCGATGGTGTCGCGGTAGCCGCGGAACGCAGCCTCGTACGCGCCGTTGAGCACGGCCATCTTGAGGACGTTGGGATCGGTCTCGTCGATCACGCGGAAGATCCACTGCTCCCACTTGGACCCGGGATACAGCGCCTTGTTCATGCCCCTGGACGCGCCGGGCACGGAATCCTTGAGCAACTTGGACGCCATGTCGACCAGGTGCTGGATGTTCTTCTCGCGATCCTCGCCGGAACCCGCCTTGATGATCTTGTCAATCCCGACCGAGAAGGCCTTGCGCTCGGCCGCGTGCACAACCTTGGATTGCATGTCCACACTCCCTCTGCCCTGTTACGGGGCGACTATTGCCATCCTAAGCATTATCAAATGACTGCACGTTTGTCACAATGGGCAATACTGGACAACTCGTATCGATATCAATACACTTATCTTGCAAATGTATTGATATCTTACAGTCGAACGCGACCCTTACGCAGTCGCCCGCAGTTCCCCGCAAGGAGTCCCATGGCCCGAGACACAAGCACCGACCTGCGCGTCGTCCGCACAAGGCGCGCGATAGAGTCCGCGCTCGTCAGCCTGATGGTCAAGACGCCGCTGGACGAGGTCACCGTCAAGCAGATCTGCTCGGCCGCCCTCGTGAACAAGGGCACGTTCTACCGGCACTACCGCGACAAGTACGACGTGGCCGAGTGCATCGCCCGCCGCGAGCTCGACGAGTTCGAAAAGAACATAACAAACTGCATCGAAATCGTTGCAAGGACGGGCAGCTACTCCGAGCTGGACAGCATGGTCGACAACCAGGAGGTCGGCCGCAACGTGGGAACGCTCATCCTTCTGGAGCGCGTGACGCTGGACGGCCAGACCGTGCAGGACCACGTGCGTGCCATAATCGCGCGGGCGCTGGGCAGCCTCGCCAAGCTGAACATGGTGTCCCAGGACATCGAGACCGAGGCCTGGGTGCTCACCATGCTGATATTCGACTACCCCAAGTACCACCGCACCATGAAGCACCCCGTCGACACGGAGGGCTACACCCGCGCCGTGACCGAGGTCACGGGCATCTACCAGCGCCTGTTTAGCGATTAGCAATTCCCGCGGGCGAGAAGAGCATACTCCGTCCTGGTAACAAATGAGGCGAGCCCCGCCGATGACGAGTCCAAGCATGGACATTTTTCTTTACGAATTGACGGGAACGACACCCATCCCTACCATGAACCAAGCGGAATGAGGTTCTCCGCGGGGCACCAAGCCCCAAACCGCCTTCGGGATGATGACCTCTGCCACTGTAGAGCGGCAGAGGTCTTTTCTTTTGCCGCGACGACGAGTTGCGCGGCAGCCAGCCGGACAACGTGACATGAAAGCGAGTAGCAGATGAGTGACAGACTTCGCAGGGTCTGGGTGAGCTATGGCGGGTTGATCCTGCTGGGTGCTGTAGGAGTTCCCATCGGCATGGCCGTGGGCGGGATCGACGCGGTGTTCGGTCGCGTGCTGATAGCGATCGGCGACCTGAGGGACGCGCACCCCTTCTGGTTCATCCCGTTCCTGGCGGCGGCAGGCGCTCTTATCGCCTGGTCGTACCTGCGCTTTGGAAAGAACACCGGCCGCGGCATGAGCCTCGTGTTCGACGTGGGCCTGGGACGCGAGAACGTGATACCCCTCAGGCTCATTCCCCTCATCATGGGTGGCACCTGGCTCACGCATCTGTTTGGCGGCAGTGCCGGCCGCGAGGGCGTGGCCGTGCAGATTGGCGCGACGCTTTCGCACTGGATCGGCTCGAAGCTGCCGTTCAAGCATCCTGGCAACACGTTCCTGCTGGTGGGCATGGCCGCGGGCTTTGCGGGCCTGTTCCGCACTCCCCTCGCGGCGACGCTCTTTGCGCTTGAGGTCCTGGTCGCCGGTCGCCTTGAGCTGCAAGCGCTCTTCCCCGCGCTCACGGCTTCCATCGCGGCAAGCTGGACCTCGGGCGCACTCGGCCTCTCCAAGTTCGAGGTCGCGCTGAGCGTCCCTTCCGCAATCGACGCGCACACGCTCGGGCTGCTTCTTCTGCTTGGCCTTTGCTTCGGCATCGTGGGCGGGCTCTTTGCGTGGTGCCTCAAGTGGGGCAAGAAGATCGCGGCCGCGCACCTGGAAAACCCCATCAAGCGCATCGCGATCATGGGCGTGGCGCTTTCCGTCCTCTTCCTACTGCTGTGGCAGGGACGCTACTCCGGACTCGGCACCAACCTGATATCCGCGAGTTTCTCGTCCAAGGCGTCCGCCACGATCATGCCATGGGACTGGGTGCTCAAGTTCGTGCTGACGGTGCTCACGCTTTCCGCTGGCTTCCAGGGAGGAGAGGTCACGCCGCTCTTCTCCATCGGCGCGAGTCTCGGCGTGGTTCTGGGCGGCCTGCTGGGTCTGCCCGTTCCGCTGGTTGCGGCGCTGGGCTACGCCGCCGTGTTTGGATCTGCCACGAACACGCTGCTGGCGCCCACGTTCATTGGCGCGGAGGTGTTTGGGTTTGCCTACCTGCCGCATTTCTTTGTGGTGTGCGCGGTGGCATACCTCTTCAACATGGACAAGTCCATCTACACCCTGCAGGAGGTCGCGTACCACAAGTAGCGGGCGGACTTTTGTAGCCGTGACACGAATGCAGGCTGGTGGCTTACGCCATCAGCCCGTTTTTCATTGCGTTGGGACGTCGGCTACGTTGCACTAGCCTTGCGAGCGCCTGCGAAGCTCTGCCACACCAAAGCCCGCGGCAGCGACACCGCAGACTACTATTGCGAGAAGGACAGCCTGTGAGACCGAATCGTCCGACGTCAGTGGCACGTTGGTGCCGGACTTCTTGCTGGCATTTGCCTTCCGGCTGGGACCGACGGGCTTCTCCCCCTTCTTGGTGGTCGAGGCAGCGTTGCCGCCCTTGGATCCTGGGTGCGGATGCTTGTCTGGACCCCACTGCGCGTACAGCGTGATGGTCGCGCCGGTCTTGGCAGAAAGGTTGCGCATCGTAGCGGCGTTCTTTACGGCAAGACCCTTGCCGTCCGCCGAGGTGTTCCATCCCACGTAAACGTAGCCCGTGCGCGAGAAGGCGCAGGCAGGCAGGGTCACGTCCTTGCCATACACGGCGGTCATGGGATTCATGGTTCCGGTCGCGTCGTCCGCGTTCTTCTCGAACTTGATCGTGTAGGTGTTTGCGGTTCCCTTTACCAGCTCGTAGCGGCGCGGGCCGACGCTGGAAAGCGGGATGGACGTCGCGTCGTCGCCCGCAAGCGCTCCCGTGGTGAACACGGACCAGCCAGGTGCCTTTGTGCTTTCGTACATGCCAGCAACCGAACCGGTGGGCAGCATGGCCTTTGTGTCCGCGACCGTGGAGCCCTTGGCCAGCTGGTAGGTATAGCCGTCCAGCTCGTAGGTCGCAAGCGTCTGGTTGTACTGGTAGTACGCCGGCGCTCCCGCCACGGCCTTGCCGTCCTTGGTGAGGAAGAGCGAGTACTGGATCCTGTTGTCGTTGGCGTTGGCCCCAAAGTAGTCGGCGCTTATGACAGCTGCCTTTCCGCCCGTCTTGTCCAGCGCGACGTCCACGAACTGCCTGTCGTGCTTGTCCGAGTTGTAGCAGTTGGTGAGCGTGTTGTTCCTGAACGAGAGGGCGTCCGCGCCGTCCAGGTGCACCACGTGGTGGTGGCCGATGCCGTTGAACGTGCTGTTATATACCGACAGAGCAACGTACGGCTTGGGGTAGTAGCTTGCATATGTATTGGAGTACGTGCCCTTGATTGCGCCGTACGCGTTGGGCGTGAAGGTGCAGCCGTCCACGGTGACGTCAGCCATACCGCTCAGCCACAGCTCGTAGTGGGACTTCTTGTTGGCCATATCGTCGTCGAGCGCGGACATGGGGTCGGAAACCTTGAAGGTGCAGTTGCGGAACGTGCCCTTCTGCACGCTTGTTGCATGTATCTGCCCCACGATAAAGCCCTCGGTAAACGTGACGCCGTCGAACTCCTCGGTCGAGGCGTTGCTGGAGAGGTATGTGAGCTCCCACGGCCCGGGGTTGCCCGAGGCCATCTCTCCCTCGTGCTCGTTGCGACCGTCGTTCAGCGTGAGGTTGCTCATCCTAAGGGGCACGCCCAGCTTGCCGTCCGCGCGGCCGTTGGGCGTTGTGTAGAGCGAGCCCGCATACGTGCCCGTGAGCGTGACCTGCGCGCCAGCGTTGCCCACGATGGAGACGCCCGTCACGCCCTGCGGCGCCAGCGTCGCAGTTGGCGCGCCATCAAAGTCGACGGAGCCGGACACCGTGTACGTAACGACACCCGTGGTGCCATTTGCCTTAACGGCCTTGGCCGCGTCCGAAAGCGAGGCGTACGTCTGGCCACTACCCGTCACGCTGACCGTTCCACCCTGCGCAAGCGCCGTCCCCGGCACGATTACCAGGGCGAGAAGAGCGGCTACACCAACAAGCACACATTCACGGAGCGCCCTCTGAAATGCTCTCATGGGGGACCTCCTACCTTAAAGCTATTTCAGTTTGCTTTACTATAGCGCAAAATTACAGCTTTGTGCAGTGTCCTATTGAATTATTATCATGTCTAAACGCAATTCACGAAGCATCATGACTTTGGGTCAGTAAGGCAATAAGGGCGAGAGGGACTGGCAGCCGTGGCCGTCAGTCCCTCTCGCCCTCTTATATATGAGTTAGTTTAGGGACTTACGCTACTTCAGGGGCAGCAGCGGGATGAGCAGGCTCAGCATGCCCTGCGACTCGGTCGGGAAGGTAAAGACCAGCTGGGAAAGCGCCAGGCCGGACAGCTTCTGGCCGATGACCAGCGCCGCGATGTCTGCCCAGACGCCGGCGTCCTCGCCGTAGAACGCGGCGCCCGCCAGCAGGCCCGTCTCCTTGGAGAAGACGAAGGTGAACTCGGCATCCACCTCGTTCTTGGCCTCGAACAGCAGGCGCTTGCCGTACTCCACAGTCTCCGTGCGCCAGAGGTCGGGGTTCTTCTCCGCCTCATCCAGCGTGACGCCCACCTGCGAGATGCGCGGCAGCGTGAACACCAGGTTCGGGATGGCGGGGTACTTGATCGGAGCGGTCGAGAGGCCCAGGATCTGGGTCGCGACGTAGTTGGACTCGAAGGTGGCCGTCGGTGTGAGCTTGGGGATGCGCTTCATGACACGGTCACCGGACGCGTAGACGTTGGGGACGGAGGTCCTCATGTGGTCGTCCACCTCGATGCCACGGGGCGAGAACTTGATGCCCAACTGCTCAAGCCCGAGCCCCTCCACGTTGGGCTGGCGACCGGTGGCGCCCAGCACGTAGTCGGTCTGGAGCGTGCTGCCATCCGCGAACGTCACCTCGTAGGCGCCGGCGACCTCGCTCACCTTTGCGACGTCGTGGTTCATGAGGAAGGTGACTCCCTCGGACTTCATCTTCTCGACCACGCGGGCGACGTACTTCTGCGGGTACATGCGCAGGACCTGGTCATCGTGCTGGATGACCGTTGTCTGGGCGCCGAGCTTTGCCGCGATGGAGGCGAACTCCATCGAGATGATGCCACCTCCGATGAAGGCGATGCGACGGGGGAACTGGTCCAGGTCCAGGAAGTCGCGGCTGTCGTGAATCAGCTCCGCGCCGGGGATGTCGAGCTTCCTGGGACGCTCGCCGGTTCCCAGCACGATGTAATCGGCCGTGATGCGCTCGTCGCCAGCTTGTACGGTGTGCGCATCCACCAGGCTGCCGTGCGCGTGGTACACGGGCATGCCCGCCTGTGCAAACATTCCCTCGAGCACCTTGTGCATGGGGTTCACGATCTTCTTCTTGTAGGCCATGAGCTCGGACCAGTTGACCGCGGGAACGTCGTCCACACCCATACCCTTGAAGCGCTCGAGGCCATCCACGTAATCGAAGGGCGTGTCCAGCAGGATCTTGGCGTTGCAGCCAAAGTTGGTGCACGTGCCAGCTACCGTGTCCTCCTCGACAAAGGCGACGCGCTTGCCTCCCTTCCTGAGCATGAGGGCAGCGTGCCAACAGGCATGACCGGAGCCAATGAACGCCACGTCGAAGTCGTACATACAGAGCCTCCAAATCGCTTTTCGATTGCTTGCGATTTAATTGCGCGATGTTCAGACAAAGTCAATGCGATTTCACAAAAGGATGGTCCGCCGCCTCGCGAAAATAACACGCCCCCTCATGGGAGAAGCGCATTGGGTCGCTTCTGAGAATGAGGAGGCTGGCATGGGCCACACACAGGGCCCCAAGGGCAGATTCGAGCCAAATAGGCATTGCTGTTCAACCCTTGAACAGATTTATTGGTCTCAGGGGGAAAGCGGCATGAAGCCAAGGCACCAACGCAAGAAGCTGGGTCAAGACGGCTGGAAGATCTCTGAGGTCGAGAGGCTGACGGGGCTGAGCCGCAGGGACATTCAGCGCGTCTGCTACCAGGGCGAAGGCGGCATCGGGCTTCTGTCGCCAAAGGAGACCAGGTGGGGATACCGCGTGTACTCAGCACAGGACCTGAAGGTGCTGTACGCGGTGTCCCTGCTGAGGGAGCGCGGCATGACCCTCCCCCAGGTAAAGAGGGAATTCGAGAGGGTGCATTCGGACGCCGATGCGATTCTGGACGAGCAGATAGACCTCCTGCGCGAGGAGATCGAGAGGAGCGTGAGCAGGTACCACAAGGCACTTGCGCTTGTCCGCGCGAAGGACCGGGGCGCCCTGGAGCGGCTGCTCAGGCACATCGTCGCCTTCGAAATGACGTTTGAGGAAGATGCCGGGGCTGACTCCGCACTTGACCTACCCGAGATGGAGCTACTGGTGGAGCTGATGTACGGACCCGGCAGCTATGAGGGAATGCGCGAGCTTCTATAGCAAGGCTGCTTCAACGCCGGAAGACAAGCGAAAGGATCGCCCAGGGCGAGAAAAGCGTGGTGACGGGTCGGTCACACCACTTGAAGGGAAATGAAATGGAACAGGACACCAAGGACACCAAAGTTCGTTCTACCGTCGAGGCAGCACGGAAGAACAAGGCTCCCCTCATCGTGATTATCCTCGTGCTGATCGTGGTGGGAGGATACGCAGGCTACCGCATCGGATCAGGCGTGAATCCCACGTTGAGCGGCGTCGAAGCCAGAAACGAGCGGGTCACCACTGTCGATGCGGTATACGAGCAGGTTCAAGCCCAAAACACGCTTGTGTGCGCCAGCCAGAGCTACGACCTCTACTCAAAGGTCGAAAGCTCGAATCGAGATCTTCTCAACCTGTTTGACGTTCCCTTTACCAAGAACAAGTACTGGATGCGCTATGTGGGCACCATTCAGGCAGGCGTCAATCTGAAGACCGCCAAGTTCACTTCTCAGAACAAGGACAAGAAGACCGGCATGCCAAAGAGCGTCGTCGTGGAGCTCGACGCACCCAAGATCATCTCGAACACGCCCGACATGGACAAGACCGAGATTGTGGACGAGGAGAACAACATCCTCAACCCCATCGACCCGGACAGTGTGGTCGACCTGCAGAAGCGCTGCGTCGAGCAAAGCAACAAGGATGCGCTGAACGGTGGGCTCATCGACCAGGCAAAGTCGTTCGCCAAGCAGAACCTTCAGACGATGCTGAGGGGCGCGATGGGCTCCAACGTAAAGGTCACCATTAAATGGAGGTCGTAGCGGCTCTGGAAAGATAAAAGATGCCTCATGAAGCCGCCCCCAATGCGGCTTCACAAACAAGATCGCCAGCCTCAGGTTTGCCTGGGGCTGGCGATCATCCTTTAGTGCGTGTGTTGCAAGCGCGGACGGTCCAAGCGGCATGCCTACGCGAGCGAGCCCATCGGGTCCCACGGGGCGAGCACCGTCGGCTCCTCCGTCTCGTAGGTGCGGCGCTCCTCCTCCGTCAGGTACTTCTTGTCGACGACCACCTGGTAGACGTACTCGTCAAACCATGCGTCGGACAGCGTGTCGAAGCCGTCGCGACCATGGTCCTTGCCCCAGGAGTTCTCCACTTTCCAGAGCGTGGGCTCGCCCTTCTCGTCCAGGCGGACGCCCTCCAGCACCATGGCGTGGGTCATGAGGCTCTCGCCGTAGTCCAGGCGCTCGGCCTTGTCCATGCAGCCCTCAACGGGGAAGCCGAAGAGCGCATCCACGTCGAGCGCCGCCGTGTCCATGATGCCCTCGTCTTGCAGATAGCTTTGCGCGACGTCGCAGCCAAACCACACGGGCAGGTCGTCCTTGAGCTGCGCGATGGCCACGCGCTTGAGCTCCGCGGGCGGCAGGTTGAGGTAGCGCACGCCGTGGTCCTCCCACACGTTGCCCAGACGGCTGACCGTGAACGTGTGGCCAAACGGCTTGTCCGCCGTGGGCGCGCTGATGAGCGAGACGTATGCGTCGACGTCCATGTCAACGGCGGTCTTGAAGAACTCCTGCGGCGTGAAGGTGCCGGAAAGCGCGAGCTTCTGGTCCTTGTCACGCAGGCGTATGGAGAAGGACGCGGGCGGCTCGCCCAGGCACACTGCCAGAAGGCGATAGACCTCGTCCATCATCTGCTTCTTCATGGCGAGCAGGTCGTACGTGCCCACGCCGGCCTCGTGGCTCTGGCGCAGGCGCTTCGCGGCGCCGCGCAGGTAGCGCGTGAGGTAGCGGTCGAGCTCGCGGGTGTTCCTGGAGCAGGCGGTTTCGGGCATGGCCTCCTTCGGCACGACGCCGTACTTCTTCACGAGGCTGCGAAACATGTCCCACTGGCCGCCGTCGCCGATGGGGTCCGCGAGCAGGAAGGACACGAAGCGGCCGTCAAGCGGCTCGTCCAGGGTGTCGAGGATGTTCTGCAGGAACCAGTTGCTCTTCTCGAGCTTGTCCCAGAACAGCGGGTAGGCCTGCGAGAGCTCGAAGGTCTTGAGGTTGTACTTCTTGATCACGCGGTAGCGCATGGTGTTCAGGCTCGCGAACATCCAGCAGCGGCCGGAGCGCTCCTGGTTGCACCGGTCGCCCTGCGTGACCTCGAGGTCGAAGCCCAGCGCGTTTGCGGCGACACCCTCGGGGCGGCGCGCGGCGGCGCGGATTCCGCTCGAGGTGACGGCGTTCTTCGCGACGGCGTTCACGCGCTCCGCGCCAAAGCGCTCGCGCGAGTCGGCAAGGTCCTCGGGGGTGATGCTGCTCTTCTCGTCCATGTGGTCCTCCCAGGTTTTGGGTCGTTCGTACCTTGATGTCGTCAGGAGCATAGCACGCGGACGCATACACTCTGCGGCGCGGGCGAGAAGGACGTGCCGCCTCGCCCGCGGCCTGGCCACAAAATAGGGGCCGCCCCGCAGGACGACCCCCAGCAATGGTTCTGTTCTTCTCCCCCGGCTGTTACAGGAGCCTGAGCGAGACCTCCTTGAGCTGCTTGCCCGAGACCTCGGACGGCGCGGAGCTCATGAGGTCGGAGCCGCTCGCCGTCTTGGGGAACGCCATGACCTCGCGGATG
>ERZ791908.1844-NODE-1844-length-10883-cov-13.788973_pt1 | contig 10883 bp, 8 predicted proteins | sample MGYA00510144_ERZ791908 | MGnify/ENA primary metagenome ERZ791908 (study PRJEB30046, sample SAMN00792105) | human gut metagenome | study: EMG produced TPA metagenomics assembly of the A metagenome-wide association study of gut microbiota in type 2...
CTTAGGGATAATGTAAGTACTACCAGAATGGTCCAAAAAAATATCCGCACCCCCGAGCAAGGTCAAAGGCATTCTTCCCCGCTGGGGCAGGTCAAAACCTTCCGCACCGGCGCTTACCTATGTTATCAGTAGTGATTTAAATACGAACTGTAAATGAAAACGGTAAGGTGTTCGTTCAATAATATCCATCAGAATCGAAAAAACCTGCCTCGGAACAAGGATGACGCATACGCTCACGAAGTGACAGAAAGGAGTGCAGTTCCCGAGCGCAGCGAGGTTGTATGGTTTTCATCGAACGAAGTTCGGTTTAAGGGTGTCAGAGCTCGCCCCGTAGGGGGAGCTGGCGCGCATGCGCCTGAGGAGGTTCATCTCCACGAGCGAAGCGAGGTCGTCCGGTCTTCTATCGAGCAGCGCGAGGTCGTATGGTTTTTCCTCCTTGTATGGTTTTATCATGTTTTTCTCAGCCGCAGGCTGGTTGTCCGGTTTTCCCATCTTTTCTCACGCTTTCCATCTTCCCCCCTCCCTCCGTCCAAAAATTTCCTCATGCTATAATGAAAGAGAATTGAGTATTGGAATGGATTTAAATAGAAAGAAGGACTTTATGTTTATACTTGGATGCCATTTATCCGTCACGGGCGGGTATCTTTCCATGGGGAAGACAGCCACTTCGATCGGCGGAAATACGTTTCAGTTCTTCCCGCGAAACCCGCGCGGAAGCCAGTCTGCTCCTGTGAAGGAAGCGGATGCGCTGGCTTTGAAGGCGTGGATGCAGGAGCATGATTTCGGGCCGATTCTCTGCCATGGGGCTTACACGATGAACGGCTGCTCGACGAAGGAGTCGGTGCGTGAGTTTGCCCGCACGGCGCTTCGTGAGGACCTGGCCAAAGCGGCGCACCTGCCGAACTGCCTTTACAATTTCCATCCGGGCTCCCACCTGAAGCAGGGCGCAGAAGTTGCGATTCCCATGATTGCAGACATGCTGAATTACGCCATGGATCAGGAAGAGCTGCCGCCATTTGTCCTGCTTGAAACGATGGCAGGGAAGGGGACGGAAGTCGGACGCACGTTTGAGGAGCTGGCCGCGATTATCGACAAGGTTGAGCGCAAGGACCGCATGGGCGTGTGCCTTGATACCTGCCACGTCTATGACGGCGGCTACGACATCGCAGGAGATACCGACGGCGTTCTCGCCCATTTCGATGAAGTCATCGGGCTTTCCCGCCTGAAGGCTATTCACCTGAATGACGACAAGAATCCGATGGGAAGCCACAAGGACCGCCATGAAAAAATCGGCGAAGGGACAATCGGTCTCGAAGGGATGGAAAGGATCATCAATCATCCGCTTCTCAGAAATCTTCCCTTCTACCTTGAAACACCGAATGATCTGGAAGGCTACAAGCGTGAAATCGCGCTTTTGAGAAGCTTTCGGAAGGAGGACGCATGAAATTCATTCACACAGCCGACTGGCACCTGGGGAAGCTTCTGAAGGAACACTCTATGACAGAAGATCAGGCATGGCTCCTGGAAAACCGTTTCCTGCCCATCGTCGACGAAGAAAAGCCGGACGTGATCCTTCTGGCCGGGGACGTCTATGACCGCTCATTTCCTCCGGAAGATGCCGTCGAGCTCTTTGACCGCATGACTGAGGAAATCGTCGGAAAGAGAGGGATTCCCTTCATCGTCATCAGCGGGAACCACGACAGCGCCGAGCGCCTCGCCGTGGCAAGCCGTCTTCTCCGCTCGCAGGGGCTCTACATCTTCGGGCCGCTCGACAGGCTCTCTCCCGTCATCCTGAAGGATGAATGGGGTCCCGTCGCATTCCTTCCGATGCCGTATTCCGAACCCGCCCGCGTGCGCGTCATGATGAACAAGCTCGGCATGGAAGAGGCGGAAAAGGTGAAGACGTACGAAGAGGCAGAAAAAATTCTTTCCTCCCGCATGCTCTCCCTCCTTCCTGATGAAGGAGAAGGCATGAGGAAAATCGCCCTTGCCCACGTCTATGCAGCAGGCGGCATGTCATCGGAATCGGAAAGACCGATCTCGATTGGCGGCTACGACCAGATTCCTGATGAAGTCTTTGCGCCTTACGACTACACCGCACTCGGCCACCTCCACCGTCCGCAGAAGACGAAGAGGGATTCCGAGAAGATCCAGTACAGCGGAAGCCTCATGCGCTACTCCTTCGACGAAGTGCGTCAGAAGAAGGGCATCATCGTAGGGACGATTGACGGAGAAGGAAATGTTTCCACCACGTTCCGCGAAATGCTGCCCCTCCATCAGGTACGCGAAATCCAGGGTTCTTTTGCAGACATCATGGCTAAGGAAGGCTCGGAAGACTACCTGCAGATCGTATTGACCGACTCCGAACCTGTCATCGACGCCATGCCAAAGCTTCGCGAGAAGTACCCGAATGCCCTTGGCGTCGAGCAGGACATGGGATACAAGGACGATGACGGCGAAAGAAGGATCCGCCTCGAATCCATGAGCGACGAAGACATTTTCCGCGCCTTCGTCAGCCATTTCCGTGAGCAGGAACTGACAGAAGAAGAAGAAAAGCTTTCTCAGGAAGTCTGGGAAGAGGTATACAGGAAGGAAAACGCAAAATGAAACCTTTGAAACTGACGATGCGTGCCTTCGGTCCCTATGCGGGCGAGACCGTCATCGACTTCGAAAAACTGCAGGGACGCCATCTCTTCCTGATCTGCGGCCCGACCGGAGCCGGGAAGACGACGATCCTGGATGCCATGTGCTATGCCCTTTACGGCAAGACAAGCGGCGACCGGACAGGCGAGAAAATGAGAAGCGACTATGCCGACTCCTCGGAAAGGACAGAAGTCATTTTCGATTTCATGCTGGGGGATAAGACATACCGCGCAACGAGAAGCCCGGCGCAGATGGTTGATAAGAAACGCGGCAGCGGACAGACACTGGCTGCCATGCAGGCGTCCCTTTCCGAACTGGAAGACGGCAAGGAAATCAATACATTGCGCACAGGCATTGAAGAAGCCGCAGGGAAACTCATCGGGCTCAATGCCGACCAGTTCTGCCAGGTCATCCTCCTTCCGCAGGGCGATTTCAGAAAACTCCTCGTGGCAAAGGCCGATGAAAGAGAAGCCATCCTGAAGCAGCTCTTCAAGACACAGCGTTTCTCGGAATTCAAGGACAGTCTGAAAGACAGGCTCGATGCAAAAGTCCGTGAGAAAATGGAAAAGCAGACAAGAGAAGACCAGATTCTCAGCACCGCCGGCGCCGCAGACGAAAAGCAGCTCGCCTCGATCGTGGAAGAAGCGGAGAAATCACTGCAGGAGGCGGTGGAGACGACCCGGAAGCAGGAAAAGGAAAGCAATGAATTTCGTGAAGTCTACCAGAAGGAAACTGCCCTGATGGGCCATTTCACCGAGCTTGATAAAGCATTGAAGCAGGATGCAGCCCTCAAGAATGAAGAAGGACGCATGAAGGAAATGGAAGCATCCCTTTCCCTGATCCGGAGCGCACGGGAGCTTGCGCCTTACTTCGACCAGCTGGATGGCATCACCCGGGAAGGCAGGCAGGAGGCACAGAAACTCAAGACAGCCAAAGCGGATATGGAAACGTATGCAAGGCTGAATGAAACGCTTGAAAAACGCATCCAAGAACTCGATGCCATGAAAGAAAAGCGCGAAGAAGAGCGTAAAACGGCCCTTAAAATGCAGGACCTGGTGCCCAAGGCAAAGTTGTACGGGGCAGCCGTCCAGGCGCTCAAAAACGCGAAAAACGCATTATCCAGAGCAGAAGAGGAAACAAAGCGCCTCCAAGCTTCTGCCGAAGCGGCAAGGAAGGCAAGGGATGCGCAGAAGGAAAAGGCAGATGCTGTCAGGAAATCCTATATCGACGGACAGGCATTCCTTCTGGCGGAAGGACTCGAAGACGGCGTGCCATGCCCCGTCTGCGGCGCCATCCACCATCCGGCCCCGGCCCGCGGCGGAGACAATGTAGCAAAGACAGAAGACGTCGAACGTGCGCAGAAGGAATACGAAAGAGCATCAGCTGCTTATGACAGAGCCAATGATGCCAAAGAAAAGCACAGCACAGGAGCCTATGCGAAAGCCGTGAGCGATCACGCGAAAGCCGATGCCCAGATGAAGACGCTTGAGGAAATTCCTGAAGCATACAGGGATCCCAAATATCTGGAAGCAGAAAGTACGCGCCTTCTGACGGATATCAGGAAGTGGGAACAGGACAAGGAAACGGCGGCCGCCCAGCTGAGGAAAGCAGGAGCCGACCTCTCTGCCAGCCAGGCCGCATGCAGGAATGCCGAAGAGCGCAGAGAAGAGCTCGTGAAGAAATACAGGGAAACAGAATCCGTCCTGAAGGGAGCTTCCGATCAGGCCGGATTCAAGAGTCTCGACGAATGCAAGGAATGGTACAAGAAGAAGGACACGGAAGAAAGCGTCCGTAAGACACTGGAACAGTACCGCGCAGACAGAAAGAGCACAGAAGAACGGATCAAAGCAGAAGAGCAGGAGACTGCAGGGAAGGAGCGTCCTGACATGCTGGCGCTGAATGAAAAATCCAAAGCACTGCAGGATCAGCTCAAAAAAGCCTCCGAAAGGGCAGCCGCTCTCAAGGAACGCACAGAAACGCTCCAAAAGGCCGTTTCAGACGCCAGAGCCATCGAGAAGGAACTGGAAGACCTCCGCAAGGAAGAAGGCCTTATAAGAGGCCTTTATGACCTCACAAGCGGAAAGAAGACCAGGATCACGCTGGAAAGATACGTCCTTGGCACACTTCTTGACGACGTAGCCAATGCCGCGAACCTCCGCCTCCTTTCCATGAGCCGGAGAAGATACTCCCTCCACCGCATGACAGACGAAAGCGGATTGGGGAAGGGCGGACTCTCCTTGGAAGTCTCCGACAGCTTCACCGGACGGTCAAGACCGGCCAATACACTTTCCGGCGGTGAAACCTTCCTGGCATCCCTGTCCCTGGCCCTTGGCCTTGCCGACGTCGTCCAGTCCAGACAGGGCGGAGTCCGTCTTGATACCATGTTCATCGACGAAGGCTTCGGTACCCTCGACCCCGACTCCCTGAACAGCGCCATGAATACACTCATCGACCTCCAGAACACAGGCCGCATGGTAGGCATCATCTCCCACGTCCCAGAACTCGAAGAACGCATAGACGCACGACTGCGCATCACACCCGCCGAAAAAGGCAGCAAAGCAGAATTCGAGATCATCGACTGAGGAAATAAGGATAAAGGAATATATAGGCAAAAGGAGCTGTAGAAATCCGCTAAAATGTTGCTTTTTCCTTTTCTCGAACGAAGTTCGGTTTAAGGGGGTCAGAGCTCGCCCCGTAGGGGGAGCTGGCGACGGAGTCGCCTGAGGAGGTTCATTTCCTTCGAGCGCAGCGAGGTTGTATGGTTCTAATTCTCTCAATCAAATAACTCTCACTAAGGACTGTCGAAATGCCTGCACATTTTGACAGTCCTTCTTTTATTTCGATATCGACACCCATGAGTTCATAAAACTTATCTATATTCTCTCAAGGCCGGCGCGCCGCTCATATATGACTGATAGTCAAAAATATAAAAATGTCTGAAATGACTTATAGTCGGTCATGCGGGAGTTAATGGGAATGATTGTGATAACTCAGTATAAAACTGATTCTGTCGAATGTTTTACAAATAACCAAAAGTCTCATGCATATCATAAAGTTTTATCAATAGTTTAAACTTGATTTAACTTTGCGTCCGTGTTAAGCTAACCACAGACATGAAGGAAGCCTCAAGGTCATGTCCCTTGGAAAAGCAAAGATGAAAGACAGCAGAGGAAACACGGTCACTCGCGCAAGGTCCTAGTCGGAGCTCCTCCGAGGAAAAATAGAGGCACGCATAATTCTCTATATTTTCTATTAAAGGAGCGATGAAACATGAAAAAGGTTCTCGCAATTGCTGCAGTAGCAGCACTCACAGCTGGCGTATCTGCATACGCTGCAAATCCATTCTCTGATGTAACCCCGAACGACTGGGCTTATCAGGCAGTTGAAGACCTGTCCGAACAGGGCGTCGTTGAAGGCTATCCGGATGGCACCTTCAAGGGCGAAAGAAACATCACCCGTTATGAAATGGCTCAGATCATTGCCCGCATGCTCGCTAAAGAAGATCAGCTGAACGCTGAACAGAGAGCAACCCTGGACAAACTCGCTGGCGAATATGCTGACGAACTCGCAAACCTGGGCGTTCGCGTATCCAACCTCGAAAAGAAAGTTGGCAACCTGTACTGGTCCGGCGATGCTCGTATGCGTTACCAGAACAAAGCAACTGACGATGATTCCTGGAACGGCCGTATGAGAATCAACGTAAAGGGTCAGGTCAATGACTCCACTTACGTACAGGGCCGCCTGAACGCAACCATGGACTTCAAAGAAAGTGAAGATGATTCTGATGTACAGTTTGATCAGCTGTTTGCAAACCATGACTTCGGTACCGCTGCAACCGTTCGTCTCGGCCGTCAGCCGGTAGCATTTGGTGACCAGGGCGGCTGGCTGTATGGTGATACCTTCGGCGCTGATGCTGCTCAGGTAACATTCCATGCAGGACAGAAAGTTGACCTGACCGCTGGTTATGGCCGCTTCAACACCTCTGACTATGATGAAGGCGTTGAAGATCAGGATGCATTCTATGCACGCGGCGCAGCTGACCTGAACGTTGCTAAACTCGGCGTTGACTACATTAAGTTCACAGGCGACAAGAAAGCTAATACAGCTGCCGGCTATGAACTGATGGGTGCAAACCTGACTGTTCCGGTTTCCGACTTCCGCGTATTCGGTGAATACTGGAAGAACACCACCTATGACAACGGCAATGATACTGCTTGGAACGCAGGTATCGGCTATGGCAAACTGAACCTGAAGAAACCGGGCTCCTTCGCTATCGATGTAGCTTACAACGATGTTGACGAAGGCGTATACTTCGGCGGCACAGGCCTCCAGACTGATGCTCTGAAGTATCTGACAAAGCATGATGCAACCAACGTAACATTCTGGAATGCAATGGCTGATGTAACCCTCCAGAAGAACGTATTCCTCCATGGTGAATATGCATTCGACGTTAGCGCTGATAACGCTGATATGAATGATAAGGATGCTTGGACCGTATCCCTCAACTACAAGTTCTAATACAGAACCTGGCAGCAGTGAAATTAAAAGAGACTTCCTTCGGGAGGTCTCTTTTTAGTGGGAAATGTTTGCAGAAAGTATAGAAACAGATTATCGTATTTATAGAAGTTCTTTATAAGTTGCAAAAGAAGAATATAGGTGGACAATCTGACAAAATGTGCCGAAATGTGAATGGAAAATCTGCTGACTTTCGGTCATATGGCGGTAAACGCGAATCATTTGCATAATTTAAAATTAGGAGATTTCACTCAAAAATGGAAGCTTTAAGGGAATGAGAGGATTTGTTTAAACTTGATTTAACTTTTCTCATGTGTTACTCTCAACCTAGACATGAAACAAGTCTTCCGATTCATGTCACTTAAGATCGAAGAAGAAAAACACGCAGAGGAAACACGGTCACTCGAGCCACGTTTTTCATCCAAGCTCTTAGGGAAAAAGGAAGACATTCCACATTTTTCTTTATAAGGAGCGAAGAACATGAAAAAAATTCTCGCACTCGCTGCTGTAGCAGCACTCACCGCTGGCGTATCCGCATACGCTGCAAATCCTTTCTCTGATGTAACCCCATCCGACTGGGCTTACCAGGCAGTAGTAGACCTGTCCGAACAGGGCGTTGTTGAAGGCTATCCGGATGGCACCTTCAAAGGCGAAAGAAACATCACCCGTTATGAAATGGCTCAGATCATCGCTCGTATGCTCGCTAAAGAAGATCAGCTGAACGCTGAACAGAGAGCAACCCTGGACAAACTCGCTGGCGAATATGCTGACGAACTCGCAAACCTGGGCGTTCGCGTATCCAACCTCGAAAAGAAAGTTGGCAACCTGTACTGGTCCGGCGATGCTCGTATGCGTTACCAGAACAAAGCAACTGACGATGATTCCTGGAACGGCCGTATGAGAATCAACGTAAAGGGTCAGGTCAATGACTCCACTTACGTACAGGGTCGTCTGACCTCCAACATGGACTTCAAGAAGACCGGAGACACCAGCGTTGTATTCGATCAGCTCTACGTAAACCATGATCTTGGCAAAGCTGCAACCGTTCGCCTCGGCCGTATTCCGGTCGCTTTCGGTGATCAGGGCGGCTGGCTGTATGGCGATTCCTATGGCGTAGACGGCGCTGAAGCAGCATTCCACCTCGGTGAAAAAGTTGACGTAACCGCTGGCTATGGCCGCTTCAACACCTCTGACTATGATAGCGTTGAAGATCAGGATGCATTCTATGCACGCGGCAAGGCTGATCTGAACGTTGCTAAACTCGGCGTTGACTACATTAAGTTCACAGGCGACAAGAAAGCTAATACAGCTGCCGGCTATGAACTGATGGGTGCAAACCTGACTGTTCCGGTTTCCGACTTCCGCGTATTCGGTGAATACTGGAAGAACACCACCTATGACAACGGCAATGATACTGCTTGGAACGCAGGTATCGGCTATGGCAAACTGAACCTGAAGAAACCGGGCTCCTTCGCTATCGATGTAGCTTACAACGATGTTGACGAAGGCGTATACTTCGGCGGCACAGGCCTCCAGACTGATGCTCTGAAGTATCTGACAAAGCATGATGCAACCAACGTAACATTCTGGAATGCAATGGCTGATGTAACCCTCCAGAAGAACGTATTCCTCCATGGTGAATATGCATTCGACGTTAGCGCTGATAACGCTGATATGAATGATAAGGATGCTTGGACCGTATCCCTCAACTACAAGTTCTAATTTCTTCTCGAAGAAACTGGAATCAAAAAGAGGAAACCTCGAAAGAGGTTTCCTTTTTTTATTGCCTGAAATGAAAGTACTGGACCATGGATCCTGGCAGCGAATCCAGCACTTCTGGCCGTAAAAGCAGGAAAAGCAATAATTTCATTCGATGAGAAATACAGGAAGCATGCTGATTTACTCATCATTATTTCACTCTTTTAACAGAGTAAAATCCATCAAATTCTGTCTTGATTTTTCCCTTTAGGCAAAAAAACGGGGGTGTAACTAAACTATGCCTCAAATGGCAGGTCGAGGCTAAAAAGGGCCTTTAAAGTGATTTTAGGAAAATTCATCTTCATGGAGGAAGTCTGAACTCGTGATTTTTCTTAAAATTGATGCTTTAAGACAGCCTTTTGAAGAGTGGATTTTCATTTAAAAGGGGGTTCTGCGCAGAAATGGGCCTGGAAGATGGTATCCTCCCGGGAACAGGAAAATCTCGGGAAGGTATTCAAATGACAGATTGGACAGGATTGCATATGTAAAAATTTTATAGTATTCTGAATGCAGAACATACGCCCTGCGTATGGCATGGAAGAGCGAAGCGCGGTGAATACGGAGGCCATTCCCCTGCTTCATGACTCCGTTTCAAGAACATTCATTTTTTAAGGAGCAGGAATACGAAAAAAATTCTCGCACTCGCTGCCATGGCAGCACTCACCGCTGGCGTATCTGCATACGCTGCCAACCCGTTCTCTGATGTAACTCCGAATGACTGGGCTTACCAGGCAGTCGCAGACCTGTCTGAACAGGGCGTCGTTGAAGGCTATCCGGATGGCACCTTCAAAGGTGAAAGAAACATCACCCGTTACGAACTGGCTCAGATCATTGCCCGCATGCTCGCTAAGGAAGATCAACTGAATGCTGAGCAGAGAGGCACTCTCGATAGACTTGCCGGCGAATATGCTGACGAACTCGCCAATCTGGGTGTCCGTGTTTCCAATCTTGAAAAGAAGGTAGGAAACCTTTCCTTCTCCGGCGATGGCCGTATGCGTTACCAGAACAAGGACGCAGGCGCCGCTGATAAGTGGGACGGCCGTATCCGCCTGAATGTAAAAGGACAGGTCAATGATTCCACCTACGTACAGGGCCGCCTTGATGCAGAAATGAATTTCAAGACGAGCGATGATACGAATGTCATTTTCGATCAGCTCTTCGTCAATCATGACTTCGGCGATGCTGTCACAGCCAGACTGGGCCGTCAGCCGGTTGTCATCGGCGACCAGAGCGGGGCTGGCTCTACGGCTTCCCATACGGCTATGACGGAGCTCAGGCTATGTTCCATCAGGGCCGCGTCAATCTGACTGCCGGCTATGGCCGCTTCAATAAGTCCGATTACACCGATGGTGTAAAAGATCAGGATGCATTCTTTGCCAAAGGTGACTTCGACTTCTCCGCTGCCAAGCTGAACCTGAACTATTTGAAATTCACCGGAGACAAGAAGGCAGACACCTTCGCCGGTTATGAAATCGCAGGCGCTGGCCTTACGATTCCTGTCGGAGATTTCCGCGTATTCGGCGAATACTGGAAGGATACAAACTGGAAGAACGGTTATGACACCGCATGGAATGCAGGCCTTGGCTATGGCAAGCTGAACGTGAAGAAACCGGGCTCCTTCGCCGCTGACGTAGCATACAACAGCGTCGATCAGGGCATTTACTTCGGTGGCACCGGCTATCAGACAAACGTCCTCTCTTACCTCACCGACTCTGGCACAAACGCTGATCGCGTGAAATACTGGAACGCCATCGCTGACGTCACCCTCCAGAAGAACGTCTACCTCCACGGCGAATACGCCTTCGACGTCAAGACAAACGGAGGAGACCACTCCGCGGCCGACGAAGACGCATGGACACTCTCCCTCAACTACGTATTCTAAAAGAAATTCAGAATTGGAAATACATAAAATGGTTCTGTTGCAAAGTTTTAAATAAAGAATAAAATCCCTTACGGTATCTATGATT
>ERZ791908.1849-NODE-1849-length-10834-cov-4.044902_pt1 | contig 10834 bp, 5 predicted proteins | sample MGYA00510144_ERZ791908 | MGnify/ENA primary metagenome ERZ791908 (study PRJEB30046, sample SAMN00792105) | human gut metagenome | study: EMG produced TPA metagenomics assembly of the A metagenome-wide association study of gut microbiota in type 2...
CTGTCAAAGTTACGCCCCAATGAAACGTTCAACCCCCGCGAAAGTTACAGACCCTTTATTTTTTGTCCCTGAAGGAATTATTCTACGTCCTGCAGGGCGGCCATGTCTTCTTCTCCGGTTCTTACCTTAACGACATGAAGTACGTTGTAGACGAAGATCTTTCCATCTCCGATATGACCGGTGTAGAGGGACTTCTTGGCGGTCTCGACGACCTTGTCGACCGGGATCTTTCCGACGATGACATCGATCTTGATCTTCGGCAGCAGGGTGTTATCGACGACGGCGCCACGGTAACGCTCGGTGGAGCCTTTCTGGATGCCGGAGCCCATAACCTGGGTCATGGTCATGCCGGTTACGCCCAGTTCGTTCAGTGCTTTCTTCAGGCGGTCGAAGCGCTCCATTCTGCAGATGATGGTCACCTTATGCATGCCGGTAACGGCGGATGCTGCTCCGGCTGCCGCGGCGGCCTGCGGATTGATTTCCTGCACCTTGACGGCGGCATTGATCTGCGCGTCAGAAGCCTTTTCATAATCCTCTTCACCAAGGTCTGTGTTTTCGTTAACGTCCATGGTGTAGTCGGTAGCGTCTGTAATGGCGAATCCGGAGTATGCGGAGGCAAGTCCGTGTTCGTGGATGTCCAGTCCGTCGATCTCGACTTCTGCCGGGACACGAAGTCCGATGGTCTTATCGATGATCTTGAAGGCGATAAACATAATGATCAGTACGTAAGCTAATACACTGACAATTCCCAGTGCCTGGATGCCCAGCTGATGGAAACCTCCTCCATAGAAGAGTCCTTTTCCGACACCATCTGTGCCATTAGAGAAGAGGCCTACTGCAAGAGTTCCCCAGATTCCGTTGGCTCCGTGTACGGAGATTGCTCCGACAGGGTCATCGATTTTCACCCTGTTATCAAAGAATTCTACACTGAATACCACCAGGATTCCTGCGACGAGGCCGATGAAGAAGCTTCCCACCGGTGTAACGCAGTCGCACGGTGCCGTGATGGCGACCAGTCCTGCAAGTGCTGCGTTGAAGGTCATGGAAACATCCGGCTTTCCGTAGCGGATCCATGTAAGAATCATGGTTGTGCATGTCGCAACGGCTGCAGCGAGGTTGGTGTTCATAAATACCAGGCTGGCGGAGATGGCTCCTGCCTTATCCATGGCAACGGTGGATCCTCCGTTGAATCCGAACCATGCGAACCAGAGGATGAAGACGCCAAGTGCACAGGCTGTCATGTTGTGGCCTGGTATCGCCCTTGCCTTTCCGTCTTTGTCATACTTTCCGATACGAGGTCCGAGCATTGCCGCTCCGAGACAGGCAATCACGCCTCCGACCATGTGTACACAGGTGCTTCCTGCGAAATCGTGGAATCCCAGCTGTCCGAGCCAGCCTCCGCCCCAGATCCAGTGGCCGCTGACCGGATAGACAAAAAGTGAAATGACGGCGGAATAAACGCAGTATGCCTTGAAATTGGTACGCTCTGCCATGGATCCGGATACGATCGTCGCTGCGGTTGCGCAGAATACGGTCTGGAAGATGACATAGCACCATAATGGCATGGTCTGCGGAACCACGCTGTTTGCAGCGGTATAGCTTCCTCTGATCAGCGGGTCAAAACTTCCGATCAGTTTTCCGGTTCCTCCGAACATCAGGCCGAAGCCGAGAAGCCAGAAGCACGGTGTTCCGATACAGAAATCCATCATGTTTTTCATCAGGATGTTTCCGGTGTTTTTCGCACGGGTCAGTCCTGCTTCACATAAGGCGAATCCCGCCTGCATGAAGTAGACCAGCGCAGAGGCAATGAGCACCCAGCCAACGGTGGTAACGTTAATTTTCATTTCATGCTCCCCTTTCATGAACACATCAATCTCTAATCTGTATTTTCCGCTTCAGGCCGCTCCCACACGGCCCTGAGCTGTCCCTTTGTTTCCCCTTCTATACACCTCCCTGGCGAATCCAGTCCACCTGCGCGTCCCTTTTCTGTACAGATGAATATTTATTCACATTGTTGTAAATATAACTGAAAAAATCACGGAAGGCATCAACACTCCTTGTGTATTCACAACACATTCTATTTTTACCATTGCCTTTCCGGATGCTATTATCATATGCCGTAACTTGTTTATAGTCAATAATTTTTACAATATTATTTGTGAATCAAAACACATTCAATTTGAATATTGTTGTTTATACATTTATTTCTATCATTTTGTATCAGCAGGAATATATTCTTTTGCCGCCCTTCCCCGACATATTTCCCATATTTTTCCTTCTCATGCCAAAACACTTCTTTATGTATGTTAATTAATATTTCGCATTTCCCTTCAATATAATAAATATATATTCACAAAATATCCCTCTTATGCTATACTTTTCTCCAAACACTCCCATAGATACAGGAAGGAGCTGTACAGAATATGATGCAACATCATCAGAATAATCAGATAGTAAATAGCCCTTCATCCGGGCCTGGCGCGAAGGGAAAGGAATCTCAGCAGCAAAAGAAGGGAATCACCGGCCAGAGCGGCCGCAGCCGCTTTCAGAGCCGGCTCTACGACCCGTCCTTTGAGCATGATTCCTGCGGAATCGGCGCCATCGTCAATATTCACGGTGAAAAAACTTCAAAAACTGTAGACGATGCACTGAAAATCGTGGAGAAGCTGGAGCACCGGGCAGGAAAAGATGCTTCGGGAAAAACCGGCGACGGCGTGGGAATCCAGCTGCAGATTCCTCACCTTCTCATGAAGAAAGCCGCAGAAAAAGAAGGTTTTTATCTCGGTCAGGAGCGGGACTACGGTGTCGGAATGCTTTTTCTTCCACAGAACGATCTGAAGCGCGCCCAGGCCATGAAGATGCTGGAGATTATCGTCGACAAGGAAGGGATGGATTTTCTCGGCTGGAGAAAGGTCCCAGTTGATCCTTCTGTACTGGGAGACCGGGCGCGTTCCTGCATGCCGGTCATCATGCAGTGTTTTGTGAAGCGGCCGCCGGAAGTAAAGCGCGGCCTTGATTTCGACCGGAAACTGTACATTGTCAGACGAGTTTTTGAGCATTCGAATAATAACACCTATATTCCGTCCTTCTCCAGCAGAACGATTGTGTATAAGGGGATGTTTCTGGTATCTCAGCTCAGAAAGTTCTACCCGGATCTGACGGATCCGGACTGCAGGAGCGCCATCGCGCTGGTTCACTCCCGTTTCTCGACGAACACCAATCCGAGCTGGGAGCGGGCGCATCCTTACCGCTATATCATGCATAATGGTGAAATCAACACCATCAGAGGAAACATCGACCGGATGCTGGCCCGTGAGGAGACCATGCACAGCAGCGTCCTGTCCGAGACAGACATGGATAAGATTCTGCCGGTCATCGATCCGGACGGATCGGACTCCGCCATGCTGGACAACACCCTGGAATTTCTCATGATGAATGGCATCGACCTTCCTCAGGCTGTCATGATGACTCTTCCGGAACCTTGGGCCAATGAAAGAAAGATCAGCCGGTCCAAGCGGGATTTCTATCACTATTATGCAACTATGATGGAACCCTGGGACGGTCCTGCAGCCGTTGTATTTTCTGACGGGGACAGCGTCGGTGCCGTGCTGGACAGAAACGGGCTTCGTCCTTGCAGATGGTATTTGACCAGCGATGACACGCTGATTCTTTCCTCTGAAGTCGGCGTTCTGGACATTCCGGAAGAAAAAATTGTGAAAAAGTCCCGCCTGAAGCCGGGCAGAATGCTTCTGGTCGATACATTGAAGCAGAAAATCGTTGAAGATGAGGACCTGAAGTCGTATTATGCCCACCGTAAGCCCTACGGTGAGTGGCTGGACGCGAATCTGATCTATCTTAAAGATCTGCCGATCCCGAACCGCAAGATTGAGAAATCGCCGCAGAAGCTCAGAGACCGGCTGTATAAGGCGTTTGGATATACCTATGAGGAAGTTACGGAATGCATGCTGCCGATGGCGGAAAATGGCGCGGAACCGACCACGGCAATGGGTGTAGACACGCCGCTGGCAGTTCTGTCGGAAAAGCATCAGCCGCTGTTCAACTACTTCAAGCAGCTCTTCGCCCAGGTCACAAACCCGCCGATCGACGCAATCCGCGAGGAAATCATTACGGATACGACGGTATATGTCGGTACGGACGGAAATCTTCTGGAAGAAAAGCCGGAAAACTGCCGGAAGCTCCAGATTCACAATCCGATTCTGACCTCCATGGACCTGATGAAGATCCGCTATATCGATCAGCCGGGATTTCATGTGGCAACGATTCCTATTCTTTACTATAAAGGATCTCCGCTGAAAAACGCTCTGGACCGTCTGTTTGTGGACAGTGACCGGGCATATCGGAACGGTGCGAACATTCTGATTCTCTCCGACCGCGGTGTGGATGAAAACCACGCGGCGATTCCGTCGCTTCTGGCGGTTTCCGCCCTGCAGCATTATCTGGTGCGCACGAAGAAGAGCACGACCGTGTCCATTATTCTGGAGAGCGCGGAACCGAGAACGATCCACCACTTCGCGACGCTTCTGGGCTACGGCGCGCAGGCAGTCAACCCTTATCTGGCTCATGAATGCATCGAAGAGATGGTCTCGCTCGGCCTTCTGGATAAGGAACCTTCTGCTGCCATCAATGACTATAACGACGCAGTCCTGCATGGAATTGTAAAGATCGCCTCTAAAATGGGGATTTCTACCATTCAGTCCTATATGGGCGCGCAGATCTTCGAATGTGTGGGAATCAATCATGAGGTCATCGATGAATATTTCACCAACACGACAAGCCGCGTGGAAGGCATCGGCCTTCAGGAAATCGAGGAATGTGTGGAATGGAACCACAATCAGGCCTTCGACCCTCTGGGACTCGGTTTTGACTCCCGCCTGAACAGCCTGGGCGATCACCGCCTGCGTTCCGGCCCGGATAAAGAAGACCACATGTATAACCCGCAGACGATTCTGCTCCTTCAGAAAGCCTGTCAGAACAATGACGCAGAAGCTTTCCATGAATATTCGCAGCTGGTGGATTACGTAAAGAAACCGCACACGCTGAGAGGCCTTTTAGAGTTCCGCTATGATCCTGACGGAGGAATTCCTCTGGATGAAGTGGAACCGGCCTCTGAAATCGTAAAACGCTTTAAGACCGGTGCCATGAGCTATGGCTCGATTTCTGAAGAGGCTCATGAATGCATGGCTGAGGCCATGAACCGGATCGGCGGAAAGTCCAATTCCGGCGAAGGCGGTGAAAATCCATCCCGCTACGGAACGACGAAGAATTCCGCCATCAAGCAGGTGGCCTCCGGACGCTTCGGCGTGACGAGCGAATATCTGATCAGCGCCAGAGAAATTCAGATCAAGATGGCCCAGGGCGCCAAGCCGGGTGAAGGCGGAAATCTTCCGGGAGGAAAAGTCTACCCGTGGATCGCGAGAACCCGCTGCTCTACACCTGGTGTGTCTCTGATTTCCCCTCCGCCGCATCACGATATTTACTCGATCGAGGACCTTGCGGAGTTAATTTTTGACCTGAAAAACGCTAATCCGAGGGCCAGAATCGCCATCAAGCTTGTGTCCGAAGCCGGCGTCGGAACCATCGCTGCCGGCGTCGCCAAGGCCGGCGCCCAGGTGGTCCTGATCAGTGGATACGACGGAGGAACCGGCGCCGCTCCGATGACCTCCATTCACAACGCGGGACTTCCGTGGGAGCTGGGTGTCGCCGAAGCGCATCAGACACTGATTCAGAACGGCCTGCGTCAGCAGATCGTCATCGAAGCCGACGGAAAGCTCATGACCGGCCGCGATGTGGCCATCGCCTGCATGCTCGGCGCCGAGGAATTCGGTTTCGCAACTGCTCCGCTGGTTGCCATGGGATGCTGCATGATGCGTGTCTGCAGTCTGGACACCTGCCCATTCGGCATCGCCACGCAGAATCCGAAACTGAGGAAACGTTTCCACGGAAAGCCAGAGCACGTCATCAACTTCATGTACTTTGTGGCGGAGGAACTGCGGCAGCACATGGCGCGCCTGGGCATCCGGACGGTGGACGAACTCATCGGAAGAAGTGACCTTCTGAAAGTCAGGGACCATATGAACACCCACCGCGCAGAGACCGTGGACATGAGCGCCGTCCTGCAGCATGACGCAGGAGCTGACTGCCACTTCAAACCGGAGTGCGTCCACGACTTCCACCTGGAGAAGACCGCAGACAGCCGCATCCTGATGAAAAAGTTCGGAAAATCCCTGAATAAGAAGAGATCCGGCTCTCTGGATGTCCAGGTATCCTCTACCGACCGCTGCTTCGGAACGCTGTTTGGCTCGGAAATCACCCGCCAGTGCGGAAACGACCTGCCGGACGACAGCTATGTCATCAATTGCAGGGGCGGCGGCGGCCAGAGCTTCGGCTCCTTTATTCCCAAGGGCCTCACCCTGCGGCTTGAAGGAGACTGCAACGACGGATTCGGCAAAGGCCTTTCCGGCGGAAAACTGATCCTCTATCCGCCGGAATCCGCAGGCTACAAGGCATCGGAAAACATCATCTGCGGAAACGTCGCCCTCTACGGCGCAACCAGCGGCTCCGCCTTTATCAGCGGAATTGCCGGAGAACGCTTCTGTGTCAGAAACTCTGGCGCCACGGCTGTCGTTGAAGGAGTCGGCGACCACGGCTGTGAATACATGACGGGAGGACGGGTCGTCGTGCTGGGACCGACCGGAAAGAATTTCGCCGCCGGCATGTCCGGAGGCATCGCCTACGTTCTGGATGAGAAGCACAGTCTTTATCTGCGCCTGAATAAGGACCAGGTCATGACCGACACTCTTACAGAAAAGCACGACATCGATGAATTGAAATCCCTGATCGAGCAGCACGTTGCGGCTACCGGATCTGCGAAAGGAAAAAAGATTCTCGCAGCTTTCAAGTCCTATATTCCGTGCTTTAAGAAGATCATGCCGATCGACTACGACAAGATGCTGAAAACCATTGCGCACTTTGAAGAAAAGGGTCTTACCAGGGATCAGGCCGAACTGGAAGCCTTTGCCTGCATCCATCATAAGGAGGTTCGATAGATATGGGAAAACCGACAGGATTTATGGAATATAAACGGGAGGAAAGCAGCGTACGGCCTCCCGAAGAGCGTATTCACGACTGGCAGGAATTTCATCAGCCTATTCCTGAGAAAGACCGGATGCAGCAGGGCGCAAGGTGCATGAACTGCGGCACGCCCTTCTGTCAGACCGGAATGCAGTGGGAGGGAAAGCTCTTCGGCTGCCCTCTTCACAACCTGATTCCGGAATGGAACGACATGGTCTTCCAGGGCAACCTGTCCCACGCCCTCTCCCGACTTCTGAAAACCAATAACTTCCCGGAGTTCACCGGAAGGGTCTGCCCGGCTCCCTGTGAGCACGCCTGCCTCTGCGGTCAGAATGATCAGCCAGTAACCATACGTGAAAACGAACTGTCCATCATCGAAGAAGCCTTCCGGACCGGCAGAATAAAGCCGCACATTCCTCTTCAGCGTTCCGGAAAGACCGTCGCCGTCATCGGATCCGGTCCATCCGGCCTGGCTGCGGCCGACCAGCTGAACCACAGAGGCCACAGCGTCACCGTGTTCGAGCGGGAGCGCTACCCGGGCGGTCTCCTCACCTACGGCATTCCGAGCATGAAACTGGAGAAAAGCATCGTATTCAGAAGGATCCGGCTCATGGAGCAGGAAGGCGTGGTTTTCCGGACCGGCTGCGACTGCTCTGACCCGGCTGCAGCCGCCCGCATTATGGAAGAATACGATGCCGTCATTCTCTGCTGCGGAGCCGAGGAAGCAAGACGACTGCCGCTTGACGACGGATCCGTTTCCGGCATCTGCACAGGCACAGAATTCCTGAAAGCCTCAGCAGAAGCGCAGCTCCGCCGCGTAGATCCATCTTCAGACAAAACTTACCCGGGCAAGGGGTCTGTCCTGTCTGCCTCTTTCCCGACTTCTGACATCATCGCTGCAGAGACACCGGAATCCTCTTCCGGCCACGCCCGCAATCTCAATGCAGAAGGAAGAAAGGTGATTGTCATCGGAAGCGGAGACACAGCAAGTGACTGCGCGGCATCCGCCCTGCGCCAGGGTGCGGCCTCCATCGTCCAGCTCGTCAGAAAGCCGAAAGACCATTACACAGACAAAAACGGAAAGCTTCCGATGGATTATGCCCACGAAGAATTACAGGCGGTTACAGGAGCGGATATCCGCCGCTTCTCTGTTCAGGCAGAATCCATAGAAACAGATTCTGACCACCATCTTACCGCCGTAAAAACCACGGCGGGAGACACCCTGGAATGCTCTCTTCTGATCTGCGCCATGGGATTTACCGGCTGCAGGGAAGAGATCTGCAGCGCTTTTAAGGTAAACCGTGACCGCACAGTCACTACAGAACCGGACGCTCACACATCTTCCGTCCAAAAGATCTTCACGGCAGGCGACATGAGAACCGGATCATCCCTGGTTGTCTCTGCCATCGCAGACGGACGTGCCGCGGCCGCCGAAGCCGACCGCTATCTCCTCGGCTACACCAATCTGATCTAACTGAATTTCATTCCGGCAGTCAGAAGGCCAGACTAATCCGGGTATGACATTTTTCCAACAGGTTCTTTTGATCAGCAGACATATTCTGTCAGAAGAACCTGCTTTTCCTGTCTTTACAGAAAACGAGCCGCGTGTTAAACTTTTACCGATGGACGGTATTCCTCAAGGGAAACTGTACCGGCGTTGAAATGCGCACGAGATAACTTCAATAACATGATATGACTGATGCTCTGGAACATTTTAAATGGATCTGATTCAGCACGCCATCCCGGGAAGCACCGGGAGGTGTAGATTATGAAAACAGGAATCATCGGAGCCGGCAAGGTCGGCTTCACCATCGGTAAATATTTCAGTACCCACGGTCTGCAGCTGTCCGGTTATTACAGCCGCAGCGCGGAATCCTCGATTGAGGCAGCACATTTTACAGGCAGCAGAAGCTTTACTAGTATCAACGAGCTTGCCCGGGAAAGTGACGTGCTGTTTCTGACGATCCCGGACGGGAAAATCACTTCTGTTTATCAGCAGATTGACCCCGCCCTGCTCCAGGGAAAACTGATCGGTCATACAAGCGGAGCGCTCTCCTCAGAAGAAGCGTTTCCTGACATTGAAAATACAGGGGCTTATGCCTTTTCCGTTCATCCGATGTCCGCAGTAAGCGATCGTTACCACGCTTACGTGCAGATGCCGGATGTTTTTTTTGCGATTGAAGGTAATGATCAGGCACTGGAGATCCTGATCCCGGAGTTTGAACGGATCGGCCTTCATCTGCAGAAAATCGACCCGAAGGCAAAAGTCCGCTACCACTGCGCAGCCGCCATCGCCAGCAATCTCGTAAACGCACTCCTTCTGACGAGCATCGACCTTCTCAGAAGCTGCGGCTTTACGGAAGAACGCGCGCGTGCCGCTCTGACTCCACTGGTTACGCTGAACGTAAAGAATGCCCTGGAAAACGGCATTCCCGCCAGCCTCACTGGTCCCGTGGAGCGTGCCGATGAAGGAACCATCAGAAGACATCTGACCTGTCTTGAAGGCAGGGAGAAACAAGTATACTGCCTGCTCTCAGAGATTCTGATTCCTGCCGCGCAGCAGAAACATCCAGACAGAAATTACCAGTCCATCGAAAAACTTCTGCAGGATGCGCTTTCCGGTATTCCGGAGGCCTCTTCAATGCAGAATAGCAATGCAGATGCGCAGGAAGAGCCAGAGGCAGGGAATCCCCTTGCAGGCTCCGTTTTGACAAAAAACACCGCGCAAGGAAAGGATGGGCTGAAATGAAAAATACAACCGCCACATTTCAAAAGATGAAGGAAAACCACGAGAAAATCTCCATGCTGACCTGCTACGACTACTCAACGGCAAAACTGATGGAAGCCGCAGGAATCAACGGCATTCTGGTGGGAGATTCTCTGGGAAACGTCATGCAGGGTTATGAGGACACCCTTCCGGTAACCATGGAAGAATCGATTATCTACGGCCGCTCGGTAGCAAGAGCCACCCACGACACCATGGTGGTCATGGACATGCCGTTCATGTCTTATCAGGTCTCTGTAGAGCAGGCACTGACCAACGCCGGAAGACTCATGAAAGAGGCACATGGAAACGCTGTAAAGCTTGAAGGAGGCGCCGCAGTCTGCCCGCAGATCAAGGCGATGACCAGTGTCGGAATTCCGGTCATGGCACACCTGGGCATGACACCGCAGTCCGTCAACGCCTTCGGCGGAAACAAAGTCCAGGGAAAAACCTCTGACGCCGCAAAACGCATGCTGGATGACGCTTACAAGATTCAGGAAGCCGGCGCCTTCGCCGTTGTACTGGAATGCGTTCCTGCCCCGCTCGCCGCGCTGATCACAGAAAAACTGACCATCCCGACCATCGGAATCGGTGCTGGAAATGAGACAGACGGACAGATTCTCGTTTATCAGGACATGCTGGGCATGTTCAGCGACTACGTCCCGAAATTCGTAAAGAAATTCGCCAATCTCGGCCAGAAAATGACCGATGCTTTTACACAGTATGATCAGGAAGTCAAGAGCACGGCCTTCCCGGATAAGGATCACGAATTCCATAAAATGAGTAATCCTGAAGTACTGGATGAATTAAAGAATCTCTAACAATTTCAAATAAGCTTTCCGTCAGCGTGGGATGCCCCTTGCGCGTGGATTTTTTGTCCGAATGCGGATGTTCTGCGTCTCACGCTGCCTGGAAGTCATAGAAAATAAGAACCCCACCCTTCCACGACGCTGAAGTGATATGCTCCCTTTATGAGAG
>ERZ791908.1857-NODE-1857-length-10763-cov-2.215073_pt1 | contig 10763 bp, 8 predicted proteins | sample MGYA00510144_ERZ791908 | MGnify/ENA primary metagenome ERZ791908 (study PRJEB30046, sample SAMN00792105) | human gut metagenome | study: EMG produced TPA metagenomics assembly of the A metagenome-wide association study of gut microbiota in type 2...
CTCGACTTTAAGCTTCGGGACGGAGATATGGAACGCAATTCATTAAAAGCAACTTTAGGAGCCTCGGAAGTCTCGTTAGCATCGAACGGACATATAGGAAAGAAGACATCTTATCTGGTTTCGGTGCGTCAGTCATACCTCCAGTTTTTATTTGACATGTTGGGGTTACCTTTCCTGCCAACTTTCACCGACGCACAATTTAAACTGAAAACTCGCTTCAATGCCAACAACGAGTTGACAATACTCGGGCTCGGAGGAATCGATAACATGAAACTGAATACCAAGCTGGATGGAGAAAAAGCGGAATACATATTGAGTTACCTGCCCAAGATACAGCAGGAGACTTTTACACTGGGAGCCGTATACCGTCATTATGCAGGCATACATGTACAGTCTGTAGTCGTCAGCCACAGTTACCTGAACAACCGCAATACCAAATATCTGAATAATGACGAAAGCAGTGCGGACAACTTATCCCTGAAGTTGCGCTCAGTGGAACAAGAGACCAAATTCCGGATAGAGAACACCTCGACTTTCGGTAATTGGTAAATTAATTTCGGAGCCAATCTGGATTATTCCCAATACACCAACACCACCTTTCAACGAGTGTATATTGATGAAGGCAGGACGTTTGATTATCACACATATCTGGGTATGTGGCGTTGGGGCATATTCGGAACCATCAACTATGCAACTACCGATGAACGATTCACTGCCTCACTCGGCGTACGGACCGATGCCAACAACTTTTCTTCCGGCATGAAAGGGATGGGCGACCAACTCTCACCCCGCCTGTCACTATCATACCGGCTGACAGACGGATTATATTTAAGTGGAAATGCAGGACTATATTATCAGCTCCCGCCTTATACCGGATTGGGATTTAAAGATAACAATGGAGCATGGGTCAACAAATACCTCCGTTACATGAGCGTCAGTCAAGAAAGTCTCGGCCTGAGTTGGCATCCGGGAAATACATTCGAACTGTCTGCCGAAGGTTTTTACAAACAATATGATAAAATACCGTTCTCCATCGCAGACGGCATCCCCCTAGCTTGCAAAGGCAATGACTACGGAGTCATCGGAAACGAAGCCTTGTCCTCTACCGCCCAAGGACGTGCATACGGCATAGAAATATTAATGAAATGGCTGATAGCTAAAAAACTGAATCTGGCATCCTCGTTCACCCTGTTCAAAAGCGAATACCGCAACAACAAACAATCGGAGTACATCGCTTCCGCTTGGGACAACCGGTACATTTTCAATATGAGTGGAACTTATAACTTTCCACACAACTGGAGCCTGGGCATGAAAATCAGCTGTATAGGAGGAGCACCCTATACCCCTTATGATGTGGAAAAATCATCTCTTGTTACGGCATGGAATGCACAGGGACGTCCATACTATGACTACACAAAGTACAATACCGGACGCTTGCCCGCCTTCGGCCAACTGGATGTACGAGTGGACAAAACATTTTATCTGAAACGCTGTATGTTGGGATTCTACATCGATTTGCAGAATGTGACAAACAGCAAATTCAAGCAACCGGATATCCTGATGAGTACAGGCGTTATCGAAAATCCATCCGCCCCCATGGCAGAACAGCGCTACAAAATGAAATACATAACCCAGAAAAGCGGAACATTAATGCCAACCTTGGGTATCACATTTGAATATTAAATCTCGAAACAACTATATTATTAACTATAAAAACTCACAAAATGAAAAAAAGAATTGTTTTTATTGCGGCACTTTTATGCGGAATGTGCTTCACGACAGCATCCGCACAGTTCAAAATCGGTGGAAAGAAAATCAATGTAGGCAAAGCCGGTAGCGACGCAGCGAAAGCCATCACCTTGTCCGACTCGGACATCGCAGCCATGAGCAAAGAATACATGCAATGGATGGACACCCACAATCCGCTGACCGCAGCCGACAGCGAATACGGCAAACGCCTGGAGAAACTGACCGGACATATCAAAGAAGTAGACGGACTGAAAGTGAATTTCGGAGTATATGAGGTTGTCGACGTGAATGCTTTTGCCTGTGGTGACGGCAGTGTCCGCATCTGTGCCGGATTGATGGATATTATGACGGACGATGAAGTGATGGCAGTTGTCGGACATGAGATCGGTCACGTGATTCATACAGACTCTAAAGATGCCATGAAGAGTGCATATCTTCGTTCGGCAGTAAAGAATGCTGCAGGAGCAGCCAGCTCTACCGTTTCCAAACTGACTGATTCGGAACTGGGAGCTATGGCAGAAGCATTAGCCGGTGCCCAATATTCTCAGAAGCAAGAGAGCGAAGCCGATGATTATGGTTTCGAATTCAGCATCAAACATAACATTGATCCGTATGCAATGTACAATGCTCTGAACAAACTACTGGAACTCTCAGCCGAGGCCCCCAAAGAGTCTAAATTCCAGAAAATGTTCTCTTCACACCCCGATACAGCCAAACGTGTAGCACGCGCCAAAGAAAAAGCAGACAACTATACTAAGAACAAGTAAGTTCGAGAACCACAAAACTGAGTTTAACCGAGGCCGGATCCCAATATATGAGGTCCGGCCTCGGTCTTTTTGAAAAAATTCATTAATAATTCCGATAGTTTTTGCGTGAGTCCGTACTTTGGTGTAATTTGCGGTCATGAAACTATTCAAACTTATATGGAATTCTTAGTAATTATTCTTTTACTCGTACTGAATGGCATTTTTGCCATGTACGAGATTGCCTTAGTATCCTCAAGTAAAGCACGTCTGGAAACCCTGGTCAGCAAAGGGAACAAATCTGCCCGGGGAGTATTGAAACAATTGGAAGAACCCGAAAAATTTCTTTCTACCATTCAGATTGGTATCACGCTGATCGGTATCGTATCGGGTGCTTTCGGTGGAGTAGCCATTGCCGATGATGTGACTCCGCTCTTTGCCATGATACCGGGAGCCGAAGTCTATGCAAAGGACCTGGCCATGATCACAACCGTAATCGTCATTACCTACCTGTCACTGATTATCGGTGAGCTTGTACCCAAATCCATCGCTCTCAGCAATCCCGAGCGCTATGCAACCTTGCTGAGTCCCGTCATGATTCTGCTGACCAAGATTTCATTCCCTTTTGTCTGGTTGCTCAGCATTTCCACCCGCCTGCTCAACAAACTGATCGGTCTGAAAAGCGAAGAACGCCTGATGACTCAGGAAGAACTGAAAATGATTCTTCACCAAAGCTCGGAGCAGGGTGTGATTGACAAAGAAGAAACCGAAATGCTACGTGATGTCTTTCGCTTTTCGGATAAACGTGCCAACGAACTGATGACTCACCGACGTGATCTGGTGGTGCTACATACGACTGACAGCAAAGAGAAAGTGCTTCAGATCATCGACAACGAGCATTTCAGTAAATACCTCCTGATTGATGACGACACCGACGAAATAGCAGGTGTGGTTTCTGTGAAAGATATCATACTGATGATAGGTAGCGAACAGGAATTCAACCTTAGAGAAATCGCACGTCCCGCCTTGTTTATACCCGAAAGTTTATACGCTAAAAAAGTTTTAGAGCTATTTAAGAAGAACAAAAACAAGTTCGGAGTTGTTGTAAACGAGTATGGCAGCACAGAGGGAATCATTACCCTGCATGACTTGACCGAAAGTATCTTTGGAGACATTCTGGAAGAGGACGATACGGAAGAAGAGGAAATCGTTCGCCGACAGGACGGCTCCTTGTTGGTAGAGGCTTCAATGAATATCGGAGATTTTATGGAAGAGATGGGAATACTCTCTTATGATGATATCGAATCGGAAGACTTTACAACTTTAGGCGGATTGGCTATGTTCCTGATAGGACGTATTCCCAAAGCCGGAGATATATTCACTTACAAAAACCTTCAGTTCGAAGTAGTGGATATGGACCGTGGAAGAGTCGATAAGCTGTTGGTTATTAAGAGAGAAGAGGAGGAATAGCAACTCACTTTTTATATTAATTTAAAGCACTTAACAATGAAAAAAGTAATTATGTTAGCAGCCGTCGTTGCTGCATTGGTATCCTGCCAATCAAAAGGAACGAAAGCTGAAGAAGCAGTCGCAGACAGTCTGGCAGTAGCTATGGAACCCACAATGGAAGAAACCCAGGTATATGAAGGTGTGCTTCCTGCTGCTGACGGTCCGGGCATCCGTTACGTGTTAACTTTGAACACACTGGCGAACGCAACCGATACAACGTATACACTGGACGTCACTTATCTGGATGCTGAAGGTAAAGGCAAAGACAAGACTTTTACTTCTAAAGGAAAGCCGGTAAAAGTGGAGAAAACCGTCAAAGATAAAAAGAAAACGGCCATCAAACTGAATCCGAGTGACGGAAGTGAACCTGTTTATTTCGTAATTGCCAATGATACTACCCTGACACTGGCTGATGACAGCCTGGAAGTATCGGAAAGCGATCTGAATTACAACATTATCCGTGTAAAGTAACGCCGAATTAGCTTAAACTTACAAAAACAAAAGCCACGCTGTACATATTGACAGTGTGGCTTTTCTTGTTTTATCGGCCCAGAAATTATTTCGTCAGTTGCTCAAAATATGGCAAACGTTCAAGGGGAACATCTATTGTCATTGTCCGCGGCCCTTTAAACACCTTGCCCCGATCATCTTTCCATCTACCCTTTGGCAACATTACGGTACGGCTTGTTCCGGATGTCAGCATCGGAGCTACCAGATATTTATCCCCCAGCATAAACTGGTCTTTGCAATCGATGAATCCCTGGTGAGGATACTGATATTCCATGTGGCGAACAATGGGTTCACCGGTCTTTGACGCATGTTTTGCCAACTCCAAAATATAATCTCCCATTTGCTGGTGAAGATGGGCATACTTCGCACAAATAGCCACATTCTCTTTACTGAGAATACGCCAAGGAGCTACCGAGAATTGCATCATTGGCATCAGGGCATGCACCTGGCACGAACGTACAATAAGTTCTTCATCAAATTTCTTCACATTCAGAAAAGCTCCGAATTGTCCTCCGCCTACCATATCGGGACAAGTATAATAATGCCCCAACAATCCGGCAGCAGTCATATCGGGAATCAATAACTGAGTCGCACGCCAAGAATAATCTTTATCACCCAGCCGCTGTACCAATGCCTGGCCACCCAACTTCCAAGATGCACGCAATTCATTGTAAGGAAAACTCAAACCTATCTCAGCCCATTTTTCCATAAAAGTATTCACATTGGCATTCTTATCATGAAAAGTATACTCTCCTGTCATATAAGCTACGTCTCCACCATCAAACTTAAATCCATCGATACCATATTTTTCTTGATTGGCTTTTAACTGTTCCTTCAGATAATTCATAGCCTCCGGATTTGTGGTATCATAACAGGCACTGTAACCATTCCACCAATGAATAATGGCCGTGCGCCCGTTTTTATCTTTCAACAAATATCCTTTTGCTTCCAATTCACGGAATTCGGGACTATCGGGCGAAACATAGGGAGCCACCCACAACATCACCTTGAATCCCATCCGGTGCAACTCGTCAGTCATCCCTTTCGGATCCGGAAACCTCTCGGTTTTGAAGTCAAAGTTACCATAATATCTCTGCCAGTTATCATCTACCATAAACACCCCCTGAGGAAATCCGTTCTCCACAGCTTTATGGGCATAATTCATAATGTCTTCCTGATTTTGATCATACATCAGCTCAATCCAGGTATTATATTGCGGAAGAGAAAAGAAAGTAGGTTCCGGAATCTTTCCCGAAGGTGGAAAATGTTTAGCCGATGCAGCCAGCAAAGCCTCTTTCAGCGTAGTTCCGGCCTTCACCGGCTCTATCTTTTCCGAGTCTGAATAAATAATCAGCTGCCCATCCTTTACTTCAAAACAAAACGGATTTTCGGCCCAGATATACCTGCCCTCCGAAGAAAGCATGAACGGCACTACTTGGTTGTTCATATTATTGCGTGACATGTCTTGCATCCGCAAGTGATCATTGAATGGCATTTGATTTCCTAAAGCCACGAATCCACCCCACCATCTTTCATTTTGCAGGGGTTCGATCACTGTTTTCAATTTTTCCTGTGCGACTGCACCGAGCAGCAGCACGAATGTCACGAGAAATAGTAAAGTCGCTTTTCGTTTCATGATAGTTAGATTAATAATTAAAATTCTCAAGGGGCAAAAATAGATAAAAAAGAAAGAACAGATCATCTATCGGCAAAGAATTATTATTTCCGGACTGTAGCTTCCCGCATAAAAACAGAATCTAAATTTTCCGATTCCAAATTCTTGTCCGAATTTTGCATATTACAAGCACGCACCTGTTCAAATCTCCCTTGCCTATTTTTCATCGATCGCAGCCACGGTGGTTTAGAGAAGCTTTTATCTTTTTCACCGGAACTTTCGGAATCCAACAGGCCCTAAATAATTATTTTCGCAGCCACAATTCAGAAAAGAATAGAAAAAAGATTCTTTCATTATATTTTTTTCTATCTTTATCAGACAGTTACACATACAATCTAAAAAAAGATGGAACAAACATTTAAAGCGCGAAATCCCCAATTAGGAGTTTGGTTGTTCGCCATAGGTATAATAGCATGCATTGCGATCAGTTTCATAACTATACAAGCAATCTGGATAGGTACCGCATGTATAGGTCCCAGTGTAACCATCTATTTTTCACAAACATCCTGCAAATACATTGTCAAGAAAAACGGAGATTTACAAATAGTAAATGACTTCTTCCGCCAAAAACGAACATTCAGTCATATCACCGATGTTACGTATACTCGCCATGCCTTGGGCATGCAGAAAATAAAGATCAGACACGCCACCGGGTTTGTCATGATAGATCCCCAATCACCCCGGGAACTGATAAAAGCCCTGCAAAAGACGAATCCCGATGTAAGAGTAAAGAACTTTATTTAAGACAGGACTCACAACGGAAAAACCAATCTCCCATCTAACCCAAGATACGAAATGAAAACACCTAAAATATTAAAGGCACATTTGCTATTATACCTGTTTTGCCTGAGTGTATCTGCACAAACCACGGACAGTATTGTCCAAAAACTAAGCCAATGCGCCTACCTGATCGATAATTTTTCCAAATATATCCCTCAAGAGAAGGTTTACCTGCAATTTGACAATACCAGTTATTACCAAGGTGATAATATCTGGTTTAAATGTTTCCTGGTCACTTCCGACCTGCATCCAGCCACTGACCTGAGCAAGACTTTATATGTCGAATTATTAAATCCCGGTGGTGAAGTTATCGACAAACGGACATTAAAAATAGAAAACGGACAATGCCACGGAGATTTCACACTAGGCCAAATCCCGTTTTATTCAGGATTTTATGAAATTCGTGCCTACACAAAATATATGCTGAATTTTGGAGGAGATATCATTTTCTCAAGACTGTTGCCGGTTTTCGACAAACCTAAGGCAGAAGGCGACTTTACGGAAAAAGAGATGCGGAAATATGCGACAGGAAACTACCCGCTGGAGCGTCCCAAACCGACAAAAAGTAAAAAAGTAAATTTAAAGTTCTTCCCCGAAGGTGGAAATCTGGTTCGGGGGATAGAATCCGAAGTGGCTTTTGAAGCGACAGATACCTATGGAAACCCCATTACCCTCACCGGTATTGTTATTAACGAAGAAAAACAAGAAACAGCCCGTTTCAATGTCACACATGATGGACGGGGAATTTTCAATTACACGCCCACGGGAGAGAAACAAAAAGCAATAGTCGAATTTAATGGCAAAAAGCACCAGTTCAATATGCCGGAAGCCTTACCGGAAGGATATACATTACATGCCGACAATTTATCATACACAGACAGCATTGAAATAGCAGTGCAAAAGAATTCCAATACCCCCTCCGACGTATTGGGACTGGCAGTCATCAGCGGAGGCAAACTATACAAATTCTGCCTGATCGATGTCGAAGGTAATGAAACGATTCGCTTCAAAATAGATAAAAGTAAATTAGTACCCGGAGTTTCCCGAATCGCGTTATTCAACAGTAACGGAGAGGTCCTATCGGATCGTTTGATATTTACCTATCCCCAAGAGCAATTATCCGTTCAGGTACAGGCAGACAAAGAGACATACGACCCTTACGAATTGGTAAACCTTGAATTCACCCTGACCGGAAAAGAAAAGATTCCGGTACAAACCCCATTTGCCCTATCTGTGAGAGACGGCATGAATGAAGTAGAATCAGGGCACAATATGTTGACCGATCTTTTATTAATGTCCGAAATAAAAGGATATGTCAACAATCCCCAATATTATTTCGAATCCCGGGACGATACACGCCGCAAGGCAATCGATCTCTTATTAAGAGTGCAGGGATGGCGCCGCTACTCTTGGAAACAAATGACAGGAATTGAGTCTCTTGACCTTAAATACGGACCGGAGCAAGGTATCGAAACGCGAGGGCAGGTTGTCTCTTTCGTCCGGCAACTTCCCAAGCCTAACGTAGAAGTGTCCTGCTTCCTGAAGAAACGCGGGGAGAATGAGGAAAACAGCAGTTTCATCGAAGCCATCACTACAGATAGTTTAGGACACTTCTCACTAATATCCGATATATACGGAAAATGGGACTTGATATTGGCAGTTACAGTCAATAGAAAAAAGAAAGATTACCGTATTTTATTGGATAGGCTATTCAGTCCTGCCCCCCGAAAATATCATTATGCGGATATGCAGGTAAGCATTGCCAATGCAGAAAAAGAGAAAGAACTTATGCCCGAAGTGGAAACCACTCCCCTACCTGAAGAGGATATCGAAACCTTCTTTGCCGCTTACGCAGATTCGCTGGAAAAGGCAGGTAACCATGAAAAGAACTACCGTTTAAAAGAGGTAACCATCAAAGCCAAAAAGAGAACCAAAGAAAAAGAGATATATGAAAGCCGTTCGAAATCGATTGCTTATTATGATGTACATTCCGAACTGGACGACATAAAAGACAGTGGAAAATTTATTGGTGACGACATACACGAACTTATGATGAACATGAATAAAAATTTCAGTCCTGTTTCAGGACGAAATTACCTGTATTATAAAAGTAAAATGCCACTTTTCGTAATCAACTATGAACGCACCCGGCATACAGAAATGGATTATAATAAATACAAATATATAAGACTCGAAGCCATTAAATCGATTTATATCACTGAAAATCTATCTACGATTTGCCAGTATGCAGATCCGCGATTGACTCCGTTCGATGTATCCGACTTATACAGTTGTGCCGTACTGATCGAAACATATCCGGAAGGTAAGATACCGACAGAAGCAGGGAAAGGTGTCCGAAAAACATGGCTCGACGGTTACAGCCAAGTTAAAGAATTCTATCACCCCAATTATTCTGTGCTCCCTCCTGTCCCCGACTATCGTCGTACATTATACTGGAATCCGTCTGTCACTCCGGATAAGGAGGGAAAAGCACATATCCGGTTCTATAATAACAGTAGATGCCGGAAACTGAAAATAAGTGCAGAAACTATCACAACGAATGGATTAATCGGTACCTACGGGAATTGATAAAAAACGGGAATCTCCCGAAAGAATACAGAGAAAATACAGTTTTCATTTTTCCTTTCGCCTGTTTTACTTTTCCCAATATGGATAGTTGCCATCATCCGTGGGGAGGACATTCAGAAGTTTACTAAAAAAGGTGGCATACGGAATAACCGCGAAGCCACCTTTCTTTTACTTTCCAGCCTATCTAGCCACTATCAACTGGACACCAATAGCAAATATAAAATAAGCTACATAGCAGAGTATGGAAACGCCCAGGGAAACAAGCAGTTGTTTCATAAAAGACTTTTCCTGCCGCATATGATTATAATTGAACGTAGCACCCATGATGCCGAACAAGGCTCCAATCAACCCACCTAGAAAGACAAGTAACACAGGCAGACCGCCCACTATGTATTCGCGGATAGATAGCCGTTCCTCCAGATCGATTTTCTGTCCGCGGAACACAGCGACATGGACAAAATCAAAACCATAGACAACCTTTATTTCTTCTTTTTCCCCATTGGTGTTAATCACATAATATTTCGGATTGAATCGTCCTTGTTTTTTGATCTCTCTTCCGTCTTGGTATAAACGTTGATTAAAAGGACCGTATTTCAACTTTAAATCACCTTGTACACCTTCCAATGTAAAATTCAACTCTTTTGCCATACTATTTATTTTAGAATTAAGTCTATTTACAAAGATAGACAAAAGCTTTGATTTTCATCATTCATAAATTATTTAATTTAACGTGAATACGATATAATTCATCAATCTGTTATCTTAAAAAAATAGGAATACAGCAATAAAATCATTTAAGTTAGAATATTCAATCATAAGATTTAACAACTTACCACTATAGTCACCGAAGATAAAGTTAGTATTCATTTCATAGCCAACACGCTATCAGCCATTACCGTTTATTGTCTCTTTAAAAAACAACCAGCCATTGGTGTAAATTTCACAAATGACGACAACTGAAAATCTTTTAAATAATGTCGACCTCAGGTCAATTACTGATATATAGAAAAAAGTAAAAAAGAATGTAGTATAATGAATTAGAGGATAGCAAAACACTGAAAATAAAGGAATAGCCCGACTATATATCTTACAAAAGGAATACAAAAAATAGAACCTTGCTTTGATTGATAAACTTTGATAATGTGTGTTGCTCCTTAAAAAGTAACGTTCAAGCCAACGGTCTATATAAAAGGCCTCAACTATTGCAT
>ERZ791908.1858-NODE-1858-length-10746-cov-2.729586_pt1 | contig 10746 bp, 7 predicted proteins | sample MGYA00510144_ERZ791908 | MGnify/ENA primary metagenome ERZ791908 (study PRJEB30046, sample SAMN00792105) | human gut metagenome | study: EMG produced TPA metagenomics assembly of the A metagenome-wide association study of gut microbiota in type 2...
AAGGTTTTCAAAAGAGCATTGAACGCCCCAGTTGAAAGCATGTGCACTTCATCAATGATATAAACCTTGTAGTCGGCTTGAGTTGGCGCATACTTGGCCTTGTCGCGAATATCGCGTATTTCTTCGACCCCGTTGTTGGAAGCAGCATCAATTTCAATTACATCGCCGAGCTGTCCATTAGTAATTGCCCGACAGATCTCGCATTCATTGCAGGGTTCGCCGTCTTGCCGATGATGACAGTTGATGGCTTTAGCAAAGATTTTTGCCGCTGAGGTCTTGCCAGTTCCCCTTGGTCCGGCAAATAAATAAGCATGACTGATCTGCTTGGTTATGATCGCGTTTTTTAAAGTCTGCGTAACCACCTGCTGACCAACGATCTCGTCAAATCGCTGGGGCCGCCAAACTCGGTAAAGCGCCTGATAGCTCATCTTGACTGCTTCCTTTCTGGTAAAAATCCGTATTATCGTTATTATACTAGTAAAATCGTTGCAATTCGATTGAAAAAATATTTTGTACATAAAAAAAGCCGTGCGAAACGATCCACACAGCGGTTAATCTTCATAAAAAAACATGGGGCACAAGCTGTAGCGAACTTAGTGCTGCTTCCTTCCGGACCTGACACGATTCGTAGGCACAACCTTGCCCCATGACCTTACGGCAAATAATATCTTACACTATTTTAAAACTAAATGCCAGTCTTCTGTTAATTCTTTTGCTGAGCTGATTTTCTGGCGGCTTTACGTGCTTTGCGAACCCGTTTAAAAAATTGTTTGAGCAGCTGCTGACACTCGTTTTCTTTGATCCCTGATCTAATCTCAACTTGATGATTGAATCTTGAATCGCTCAGCAGGTGATACAGACTCTCGACCGTGCCGGCTTTGGGATTTTTGGCTCCATAATATAAAGTACGAATTCGTGAGTTCATAATGGCACCGCTGCACATCATACACGGCTCCAGCGTTACGTACAGATCACATTCCTCCAGTCGCCAGCTCCCCAGATACTCGCAGGCTTCCATAATGGCCAGCAGTTCGGCATGATAGGCTGCATTTTGAAATCTCTCCCGCATATTATGACCGGCACCGATCACCTTGCCATGATAGACAACGATGGCCCCAATCGGTACCTCATCCATCAATTCAGCCTGTCTTGCTTCTGCCAGCGCCATTTCCATATAATCTTCCGGTTGCAAAATTTTTCTCCCTTATCGATTATTATTAATCAGTGTATAATGGTTTTTGTGATTTTTCTACCGCGTGAGTTATGAAGCAATCTTCATTAGAAAATAAAAAATTTGCCGCAGCTGTCAGCACCTCAATTCCTTATCGCTTAGCCACCACATGTTGTATTGACGTTTTGTAAGCGTACATTATATAGTATGTCAATGCTTGTAATTTCTTCATAACCCGCTATACTATAAAACATTAACTCAACGAAAAGTTAAAGGGGATTGAGATTTATGATTACTGTTTTCTCTAAAAACAACTGTATTCAATGCAAGATGACCAAAATGTTTCTAACGCAGCACCACGTTGACTTTGTTGAACACAATATTGATGAGCATCCAGAATATGTTGATCAACTGAAAGCTGACGGTTTTAAGGCAACGCCAGTAATCAAGCTGCCTGACGGTCAATCCTTTACTGGCTTCCGTCCTGACATGCTGAAGCAATTGGCTTAGTTGTCAATTATACCGCGTTATTCCCGGGGATCGTTCAATCATTTTGCACGATGCCCGCTTTTTATTGCACTGGAAAAAGGAGTTATCCATGGCACTATCAGATATCGACCTCACCAAAGTAAAATACTACGACCTCAATAACGAACTCAACATTCCTAAAGATGGTCAAATCCAACTTGATAAGGATCATGAAGCCTTAACTGATTTTATCAAAGAAAACGTTTTGCCCAACACCAAACGCTTTGCTTCATTAAAGGAACGCTATGACTGGCTGGAGGCAAACGATTATATCGAAACCGGCTTTATGCACAAGTACCGCTTTGAATTCATCGAAGAGCTCTACGACTTTTTAAAGGCCCAGGATTTTCATTTTCATTCATTTATGGCAGCCTACAAGTTTTACGCCCAGTATGCCCTGCGAACCAACGACAAGGAATACTACCTGGAAAACTACATTGATCGCGTTGCCATGAACGCCTTGTTTTTGGCTGACGGCAATGAGGAGCTGGCCATGCAGCTGGCCGATGAATTGATTCACCAGCGCTATCAGCCAGCTACGCCAACCTTTTTAAATGCTGGTCGCAAACGGCGCGGCGAATTCGTATCCTGTTTTGAGATTCAGGCAACCGATGATATGAACTCAATCGGACGGACGATCAATTCTGCCCTGCAGCTTTCCAAGATCGGCGGTGGCGTTGGCATCAATCTTTCCAACCTCCGTGAAGCAGGCGCACCAATCAAAAAGATCAAAGGTGCTGCCAGTGGGGTCGTCCCAGTCATGAAGCTTTTGGAGGACTCTTTTTCCTACTCAAATCAGCTGGGTCAGCGGCAGGGGGCCGGCGTCGTCTACCTAAGCGTCTTTCATGCCGATATCGTGGCCTTCTTGTCTGCTAAGAAAGAAAATGCTGATGAAAAGATCCGAATCAAAACGCTTTCGCTTGGGATTACCGTTCCCGATAAATTTTACGAGCTGGTAGAAGCCAATCAAGAGATGTATCTATTCAGTCCTTATGACGTTGAGCGCATCTATGGCGTGCCATTCTCGTACGTCGACATCACCAATGAATATGAGAACATGGTCGCTAATGACGCCATTACCAAATACAAAGTCAACGCTCGCGACTTAGAAGATGAGATCTCCAAGCTGCAGCAGGAATCCGGCTACCCATACATCGTCAATCTGGATACCATCAACCGTGCCAATCCAATTGACGGTAAGATCGTAATGAGCAATCTTTGTTCAGAAATTGCCCAGGTTCAGCGGCCGTCAATCGTTAACGATGATCAGACGTTTGCCAAGCTGGGGACCGACGTTTCTTGCAACCTTGGCTCCACCAACATCGCCAACATGATGGAAACGCCAGACTTTGGCCGCTCAGTTAGTGCCATGGTACGGGGACTGACCCATATCAGCGACATTGAGCACCTTGACGTCGTTCCATCAATCGAGCACGGCAACGACATGGCTCACGCAATCGGTCTTGGTGCCATGGGACTGCATGGCTACCTGGCCAAGCATCACATTCAATATGGCTCGCCAGTCGCCCTAGAATTTACCAGTGTCTACTTTATGCTGCTCAACTATTGGACGATCAAAGCCTCCAACGACATTGCCCGTGAACGTCATGAAACGTTTGCCGAATTTGAAAAGAGCACGTATGCAGATGGCTCCTACTTCGACAAATACGTCAGTCAAGACTGGGGGCCTAAGTCGGCAACGGTCAAGCAGCTGTTTGAAGGCATCTTTATTCCTGGTATCAAGGACTGGCAGGAGCTCAAAGCAGCCGTGCAAAAGGATGGTCTCTACAACGCCTATCGCTTAGCCGTTGCCCCGAATGGATCGACGTCATACATTGGCGACTCGACTTCCAGCTTGCACCCAATCATCAATCGAATTGAAGAGCGTCAGGAAAAAATGATTGGCAAGATCTACTACCCGGCACCATACCTCAGCAACGATACCATGTCATACTACAAGTCGGCTTATGATACCGACATGCGCAGCGTAATCGATACCTATGCGGCTGCTCAGGAACATATTGATCAATCACTGGCAATGACGCTGTTTATGCGTTCCACGATTCCAGCCGGGATGTACGAATGGAAAAATAATCGAACTGATAAGATGACAACGCGTGACTTAAACATTCTGCGCCATTATGCTTATCAAAAAGGCATTAAATCCATCTACTATATTCGGACGTTTACCGATGATCAAGATGAGATCGGTGCTAACCAATGCGAAAGCTGTGTTATCTAACTTTTTTGGAATCATTAAAGACTAAAGGAGCCCCTTTTTATAATGAAGATTGAGAATTTCGTACCACTAAAAAACTACCAAGCAATCAATTGGAATGAAGTCTCTGATATGATCGACAAAGCCACCTGGGAAAAGCTGACCGAGCAGTTCTGGCTGGATACACGGATTCCAGTTTCCAACGACATGGATGATTGGCGCGAGCTTGATACTGATCACCAGTGGGTCGTTGGTCACGTATTTGGTGGCTTGACGCTTTTGGACACGCTGCAGTCGGAAGCTGGTTTGACGGCACTGAAAGAAAATGTTAAGACCCAGCATGAAACGGCCGTGCTTAACAATATTCAATTTATGGAATCAGTTCACGCCAAGTCTTACTCCACGATTTTTTCTACGCTGAATACCCCTGAAGAAATCAGTGAAATCTTTGACTGGTCCGATACTGAAGAATATCTGCAAAACAAGGCAACGCGGATCGGCAATCTTTACCTGGATCCAAGCGTCAGTCCTTTGAAGAAAAAAGTTGCCAACGTCTTTTTGGAAACATTCCTGTTCTATTCTGGTTTCTACACGCCGCTGTACTACCTGGGCCACAACAAGCTTAACAACGTGGCAGAAATCATCAAGCTGATCTTGCGTGATGAATCAGTTCACGGAACTTACATCGGCTATAAGTTCCAAGTCGGCATGAAGGATCTGACCGAAAAGCAGCAACAGGACATGAAAGACTGGATGTACAATTTCTTATACGAACTCTACGACAATGAAGAAAAGTACACCCACCTGCTGTACGATCAAGTTGGCTGGACCGATGAAGTCTTGACGTTCATTCGCTACAATGCCAACAAAGCCTTGATGAATCTAGGGCAGGATCCGCTGTTCCCAGATACGGCCAGTGATGTCAATCCCGTCGTAATGAACGGTATTTCAACGACAACCTCCAACCACGACTTCTTCAGTCAGGTCGGCAATGGCTACCGACTCGGTGAGGTTGAGGCCATGCATGACAGCGACTACCATGTTGCTGATCCCAATGCCGGCAAAGACATCAACGAAAAAGACTAATATATAAAAAACGTGCGTAATGCAGCAGCTGCATTCGCACGTTTTTATTTGCTTGCTATTTCAGTAATCTTAATCCTCACTGATTGCCGGTGAAGCCATCCGTTCCTTAGCAAAGTGAATGATCAAGCCCAGTGCCAGGCCAGCAATGCCAAATGAAAGCCAGCCGAAGCCAAGACCGAAGAACGGGAAGAATTTAGCCGCAAAGCTGATCATTGCCTGAACGGCAGCCGTATTATGCAAAATAGCCGGCGTAGCGTTCATCATGTCAAAGAAAGCTGGAATCAGCGTAAAGCCAGTCGTGATGCGGTAAACCAATGGATCATTTTTAAAGAGCGGTGACATGATCCCCATGATAATCAGCGTAATTGCCAATGGGTACAAGAACATCAAGATCGGCGTTGACCAGGCAATAATCTGATCCAAGCCCAGGTTGGCAACCAAGAATGAAAGACCGCAGTTAAAGCGCAGGAAAGCTTTGTAGGAAATCTTAGGAAAACGTCGGTGAAAATCTTGTGAAAAGGCAACTACCAGCCCCATTGCACTGGTCATGCAGGTCGTCGTTGCCAAAACTGCCAAGATTGCATCGCCTGCCGTGCCCAAGTAATAGTTGGCAATCTGTTCCAAAGTCGTACCACCGTTATCAGCCATCTTAAAGTGCGCCAGGCTGGTAGCACCAAGCCAGATCAAGGCAATGTAGATCAGAGCAATACCAATGATACCCAAAGCTCCTCCCTTAGCCATTGCCCAGGAGATATCGCGCTGACGCTTGATACCCAATCCCTTGATCGCCGTAATAACCGTAATCCCAAAGGCCAAAGAAGCCAAGCAGTCCATTGTGTTGTAGCCTTGCAAAAAGCCGTTGGTAAATGAAGCGTGACGATAAGCAGCCGTGATGGCAGCTGAACCAGCATGTCCCATGGGGCTGATAAATGCCATAAAGAAAATAATAAACATCAAGCCTAAAAACAGCGGATTAAGCATTTTACCGATCGTGTCAGTGATTCGTCCTTCCCGAGTTGAGAAGTAATACGTCAGGCCAAAGAAGGCTGCTGAATAGATCAAGGTTCCCCAGGTGTTGGCACTGGCCGAAAGATGCGGCGCAATACCAATCGCATATGAAACGGTTGCCGTCCGTGGCGTGGCAAACAAAGGTCCTAGCGTTGCATGAACCAAAATCAGAAAAATAAGTGCATACCAGGCACCATTAGGACGCGCCAGATCATAGATTCCATTGGAGCGCGTAATACTGATTGCCAGCAGCGCCATCAGCGGCAACAGCACCCCCGACATCAAAAAGCCGCCAGCCGCGCTTAGCCAATGCGCCCCTGCCATCTGACCCAAATGAACCGGAAAGATCAGATTGCCGGCACCAAAAAGCATCCCAAAAATTAATGATCCAATCAATAAAGCATTACGGAAAGTCAATTTATTCGTATTCATAAAAATCAATCCCCTTTCAATCAACAAATGAATTTTAAAAAGAGATCTTAGCTAAGATTTCGTGATCAACGGAAAATAAAAGCGTCCTTTTCAAATCAGACCATGATTTGAAAAGGACGCTTTCGCGTGTTACCACCTTTTTTTGCTTAATCGTCGCCAATTAAGCCTTAACGCGTACGTGTTCATACGCTGGCGCGATCACGGGCGCACCCGTCCGACACTTCTTACGTCGCATCGGCCACTCACCGGCTACTTTCCAGTTATGGCTCCTGTCCCCGCTCACACTTCATCGGGGTCGCTGATCAGCCAACCATAACCTTACTCTCCGGATCATCGTGTTTTGTTCCGTTGATTAACTTGTCTAATACTCTAAATCCTTCTTAATGAATTGTCAACCTTTTTCTCATATTTTTTTAATTAAAATCAAAAAAGACGGTCATGGATCCGCGACCGTCTTTTAAAGTTGAGATTTTAAGTTGAGAAGATTAATTGAGAGTGCTTGGAAATCAACAGCCTATTCTTCAGTTTCGACGCCAGTGCCTTCGTAGCAGCGTTCCAACAGTTCCTTAAGTTGGCTGACCAGTGGTTCAACCGGGTTAGCCGTCGTACATTGGTCTTCATAAGCCAGAACGGCCAGTTGATCAACGACCTTGTCAAAGTCTTCGCGCTTAACGCCATTAGCTTTCAAGCTCAGCGTTACGCCACACTTATGAGCCAATTCGATAATCTTTTGTACGTATGCTTCAACCAGCTCTTCAGTCGTATCGCCCTTCAAGCCTAAGAAACGGGCAATCGCTGCATAGTCCTTGTCAGCACGGTAGTCTTCGTAATGTGGCCACATTGCCAGCTTAGTTGGCCGCTTAGCGTTGAAACGGATTACTTGTGGCAGTGCAATTGCAATTACCAGGCCGTGTGGCAGATCAAAGGCCCCACCCATCTTGTGAGCCAAAGAGTGCGTGATCCCTAAGAAGGCATTGGCAAAGGCCAGACCAGCAATCGTGGAGCTGTCATGCATCTTCTTGCGGGCCAGCTTGTCGCCCTTGACGGATGCTTCAAGGTTTTCCATAACGCCCTTGATGGCTTCCAGCGACCAGCCACGCGTGTAGTCGGTTGCCATTACGGAAACGTATGATTCCGTAGCGTGCGTCAAGACGTCCAGACCAGTCCAGGCCGTCGTGTTGGCTGGCACGGATTCAACGAATTGCGAGTCGACAATTGCGATGTCCGGCGTCAAAGCGTAGTCAGCCAGTGGGTACTTGACATGCGTCTTGGAGTTGGTGATAACCGCAAATGGCGTAACTTCAGAACCGGTACCAGAAGTCGTAGGGATCCCGATAAATTGTGCCTTCTTTGGCCGGCCGATCTTGTAGGCCCGCTTACGGATATCAAGGTACTTTTGCCGAACCCCATTCCAAGTCGTGTCTGGGTGCTCATAGAACATCCACATTGCCTTAGCAGCGTCCATTGGCGAACCACCACCCAGCGCGATGATCGTGTCTGGCTGGAAGTCGTTCATCCAGGCAACACCCTTGTCAACCGTATCCGTTGATGGGTCAGGTTCGATATCGGAGAAGATCTCGTATTGAACCCGGTTGTTGCGGAGCCGCAGCTGGTCAATAACCCGCTGAATATAACCGCGCTTAATCATTCCTGGACCAGTAACGATAAATGCCTTGTTGATGTTTGGAATTTCTTTCAGGTACTTCAGTGAGTTCCGCTGGAAGTAGACCTTTGGCGGAATCTGTACCCATTGTGGATTTTCACGACGCATAGCAACCTTCTTAATGTTCAGCAGATCCCAGTCAGAAACGTTGTGCGAGATCGAGTTGCTACCGTATGAACCCGTCCCCAGCGTAAATGATGGCGTCATGTTGTTGTAGACATTACCAATACCACCAAGACCTGATGGCGAGTTGACGATGATTCGGGAAGCCTTCATCTTCAGTGAGTATTCCTTGATCAATTCATCATCGTTGGTATGGATGGCTGCCGTGTGACCTTCACCACCGTAGGCCAGCAGTTCGCTACAGATCCGGAATGCATCTTCACGACTCTTGGCACGGTACATTGTCAGTACTGGCGAAAGCTTTTCGGCTGACAGTGGATATTTAGGACCAACCCCATCCAGTTCGGCAATCAGTACTTTGGTATTAGCTGGAACGTTCTTCAACCCACACATTTCAGCAATATCATTTGCGGAACGACCAGCAATCGGACCACGGACCTGGTGCCGATCAGGATCAATAAAGCCATTGGTAAACGTTGGAATCTCGCTTGGCTTCAAGAAGTAGCAGTTCCACTTCTTAAAGGCTTCTTTAACCTGGTCGTAGATTTCGTCGTCAATGACAACCGAGTTTTCAGTGGCACAGATCATCCCATTGTCAAAGGTCTTTGATAATACGATGTCGTAGATGGAACGATCAATGTTGGCACTCTTTTCAATGTAGGCAGGACCGTTACCAGGACCGACACCCAAGGCAGGATTACCAGAACTGTAGGCTGCCTTAACCAGTCCAGGGCCACCAGTAGCCAAAATCGTGGCGATACGAGGATTCTGCAGCAGTGCCGTCGTATTTTCACGACTGCATTGTGGAATCCATTGAATTACGTCTTTTGGTGCCCCAGCAGCTTCAGCAGCGGCTTCCAAAATCTGACCAGTCTTCAGACATGACTTAAAGGCCTGTGGGTGGAATGAGAAGATAATCGTATTCCGCGTCTTTAAGGCAATGATTGACTTAAAGATAACCGTTGACGTAGGGTTAGTAACTGGTACGACCCCAGCAATTACCCCCAGTGGATCAGCAATCGTAATCATTTGGTTTTCATCATCTTCATCGATAATGCCAACCGTCTTGTCATTGCGGATGTTGTTCCAGATATATTCACTGGCGTAGATGTTCTTGATAGCCTTGTCTTCAGCTACCCCGCGACCAGTTTCTTCAGCGGCTGAAACAGCTAGATCCATATGATGTTCTTCAGCGGCCAATGCAAGGTTTTGACAAATTTTGTCAACCTGTTCTTGGCTAAATGTGCGCAATTGATCAAGAGCTTTTTCACTCTTATCAATCAAGCCGTTAATCAGTTCTTCAGCGGTTTGTTCCTTGTCTTTAGGCTTTTCAGTTGCCTTAACAGCGGCTTTAGCTTTAACTGTCATTGCACTAGCTCCTTCTCGATTAATTACTTTTCAACAACTTTGTTATCCTTTGAACAATTATTACTATACTCTTTTTTCTAGGTTTGTAAATACTTTTTGTGAAATTAATAACAAAACCAATATTGTGGAAAGCGATTACAATACTATGATGTCAACCCTTGCCGCAGTAAGAATAAAGCCTAAAATTATTTTTGTGAAGGGCCATTATAATGGTTTCAAACATTTTTACCTCACGCTTTTTGTATGATGATTCACAACTTTTTCAGCTATTTTTTATTTTTAATAGTCAAAATATGGATTATTTGTATGATAATCTTTAAAATTCGTCTCGATTCCTCACAAAATAGCTCACCATTGAGCTATTTAACACATAAATAAAAACTGTGCTCATCTTTCAATGATCACAGCCCTGATTTTTAAAAATCTTCAATTAATTTTTACCAAGACCATTCATGATGAAGATAATCAGTGCAGTCAGGAAAAACGAGAACGTAACGTCCGAAAAGAAATGTGCGCCCACGATTACTCGACTTATAGCGATCACGACACCATAAACGATCCCACCAATGAAAAAGCCCTTACGCTTATTGTTAGAAACAAACCATGAAAAAATGATGCATAGCGTTGCCGCCATCGTATGCCCGGATGGAAATGACTTATGCCCATTAACGCCATTGATCGTCAGCCAATTGGTAAATTCATGATTGCCGCTCGTGAGTTCATATGGGCGATATCGCCCCCACAGATCTTTTAAGGTCAGATTAACTTCCAATGCAAACCAAACCGTCAATGACGTCAAAATCGCAATTTTCATATAGCGGGTCAGCTGTTTAGTCGTTTTGTTTTTCAGCCACCATTGTACCAACAGCGTAAATATAACGAAAAACAGCAGCCAGGCCATTATAATCGTTGAGCCTGCATAACCGCCCGTTGCTGAGTCGCTATTGGCCATTGCTATCGCCGTACCGTTTTTAAGATTAGTTTGCGCCGAATACAGATAGCCCAAGAATTCATTGACATACTGCTTACTCTGCCAAAGCGACAGTGCAAGCCCGCCAACAAACAACGGTCCTGCCAGCAGCTTTTCACAGTCGCCTCGCCAGGCATAAGTCATCGCAATCTGTCCACATAAGGCAAAAATAAGATAAA
>ERZ791908.1878-NODE-1878-length-10637-cov-8.667454_pt1 | contig 10637 bp, 9 predicted proteins | sample MGYA00510144_ERZ791908 | MGnify/ENA primary metagenome ERZ791908 (study PRJEB30046, sample SAMN00792105) | human gut metagenome | study: EMG produced TPA metagenomics assembly of the A metagenome-wide association study of gut microbiota in type 2...
CGCAAAACGTCCTCGCCGGTCAGCTCAAAGTCCTCGGCAGCCATGGCGTCCTCCCCGGGTAGCGTCCAAAACTGTTGCGACGATTGTACGCCGATGGGCTTTGCAGGACTCTGCGCGTCTTCTGGACGCGACGAATGAAATTTTCTATGGCATGGCGGCATGGCACGATGGAAGATGGCACGACATGGCATCTTCGAAATCCGTCGCTCCGAAGTGTCTCGGCAACGCCAGTGAAAGAAATTAGACTATATTGTTGGCGTATCGAGGGATTAACGTATCCAAGTCAAAGTGCGTTTATGCACCGAAGCGCCCCAGATATATTTGCGAGGAACTCCCATGATTCGTCTTGCCCTTACTGACCTTGATGACACCCTCATTCCTTTTGGGGCCAAGCGAGTTAGCGACAGGGCCATCCTTGCCATTCACAGGATGCTCGACGCGGGGCTTGAATTTGGACCGGTTACCGGTCGTCAGTCGTTTGCAATGAGCTGGATGTTTGGGGGCGACGAGCGTTGCTACGCAACGGGAGCCTTTGCCAATGGCCAGATTGTGCGCCTTGATGGTGAGACCATTAAGGTGATTTCCATCCCGAGTAATGTTCTGCAAAAGGTCGCTGATGTGCTTGATGACTCGGGAATCCCAGCCTGGCTTGCAATTTACGGTACGATGCCGGACGAGCTCGCGAAACTGGTCACGCGACGGAAGGATGCCGTAGAAGCCAACCCTCCTGATACGTGGGGCAAGAGCGTGTATGGTACCGTTCCGAGAGTGGCGCCAGGTGGCCACGTCAAGGCGAACATTCAATGCTCTTGTGATAGGACACAGATGATCGAGCTGAGGGATCTCCTCCGTCTCGAGGTACCCGATCTGTCGTTTGTGTTGCCTAGCCTCACTGCGAGGGTAATCGATGTCAATGTCCAGGGGTGGGACAAGGGCGATGGCGTAAGGCTTCTTGCTGAGAAGCTCGGCATCTCTCAAGACGAGGTGGTGGTGTTTGGCGACTCGGAGAACGATCTTCCTATGATGAGTTCGGTGCCAAACTCTGTCGCAGTCTCAAATGCTTCCGATGCTGTGTCCGCAGCTGCTCGCTGGAAGATTGGGGCGGCAAAGGATGATGCCGTTGCAGTGGCGCTGAATCAAATAGCTGATGCGGCGAAAATGGGAGGGCTCCCAGCGTTCATGCAGTGAACGTTAATCGTTTTGTTCAAGCCATATTGCAAGCCGCTTCAACTTACCGTGAAAACCTTTCTACTTTTTGCTCCTCGAATCTCAGGCTAGTGTGGAAGCACACCATGAGGCCAGGCGGCAATTGAGCGTGTGTTTGTGTGGCTGTGTGCCCCTTGGCCGTATCGTGCCCGAGGGGATGTGTGAATAATTGAACGAGCGGACAGTCCAAATCGTATACATGCTTTCCAGATCGTCTGGGGACTGCACTCTGGGAAGTCTTGCTGAGGAATTTGGAGTGTCCGAGAGAACCATCCGAAATGACATCAAGTCCCTTAACAGCTTCTTGAGGGAAACATCCTTGGGCGAGATTCACTTTGGACCCGGTGGTGCAATCGTGCTGCCAGATGATTTCCAGCGTGCCGAAGGCCTCCTTCCGGTACGCGACAATGTTGCTTACAAGATGTCGAGCGACGAAAGGAAATCGCTCGGAGCCGCGATTCTCATTGGCGCGACTTCCTACGTGACCTTGGCAGATATCGCAGAGCGCTTCTCTGTCAGTAGAGCCTCGATACTCAACGACCTCGACGGCATCAAGCAGATTGTCAGCGGTGCCGGGCTGAAGGTCGAGTCGAAGCCGAGTCGTGGACTCCGGGTGAGTGGACCCGAGAGCCTGAGGAGAACGTTCCTTGTGAACTTCCTCGACGTACGTTCCCCTATCGTGGAGCAGTGGCTTCACTTTCCCGAGAACTCGTCAATCCGCGATGACACGATAATAGTAAAGAAAATATTGAACGAGCAGTGCCATGCCTATGGCCTCTTCATGCCAGACGCCACCTTCCTTAAGGCGACGAACTCCCTCTGCATTAGCGTGATGAGGAACAGGGCCTCAAAGTTTCTGGAGGCTCCCGCAGAGAAGGGCGAAGATAGGGCTCACCGTGAAGGTGAGGTCGGCGACTTCGAGCGGAGCGTTATCTCATACGTCTCACAGTACTGCAATGTTGAGATGGGCGAATCGGAGGAGGTGTACTTCTCCTCGCTTCTCAAGTCCCTGAGGTTCCACGGCGACCAGCAATTCAACCTTGACAACCTCCAGGTCCAGAAGATCACGCGCGTGTTCATACGCTGCATCTCCGAGGAGATTTCCGTCGACTTGAATGGGGACTATGACCTTTTCGAGTACCTGTCAAATCACTTGGAGTCGATGTTCACCACCGAGCCTTCTCACTTTCCGGAGAATCCAGTCCTCCGGGAGGTCGTCGAGGATCAGCCGATCATTTTGGCAGCCGTTAAGAAACACCTTGGGATTCTGGAGGAATTTGCTGGTCGGGTAATTTCACCAACCGAGACGATGTACATAGCCCTGCACATTTGTGCTGCGCTCGAGAGGAGAAAGAACCGTGGAGTGCGTCCTAGGGTTGTGGTTGTGTGCGACGGGGGCGTCGGCACGTCGCAACTGCTTGCGGAAGAGCTTCGCGGCAGATTTGAGATAAAGATAGTTAAGGTCATGCCTGCCCACGACGTCCCATACATCGATGCCTACAGAACGGATCTCGTTATCACGACGGTTCCGCTGGACAACTGCCCCGTGGACTCCGTCCTCATAAAACTCCCCATGAACGACCGCGAGTATCGCAGGGTGAGGGAACGCTTGAACAAGATTGTGGCGTCTTCCGATCGAGTGCTCGATGATCGTCCCGAGGACTTTACCGCACAGGGATTACTCGAACATATCGAGCCAGTCATTAGACACTTAGCGCCCGATAACGATGATTTGCTCAAGGAGATCCGCCTTGAGGTGAGAAGGTACTTCAGGGAGGCCCAGCAACTCGAGGACCAGATTATCGCGCCGTATCTGCATCAGCTTCTGCCGCCGAGCCACGTCCGGTTGGACGTTGAGGCTTCCGACTGGCGGGAGGCGATAAGGGAGTCCGCTCAGCCATTGCTCGAGATGGGCTACATAGAGGAGCGATATGTGGACGCGATGGTCGAGGATGTCGAAAAATACGGGCCCTACATGGCCCTCTCGCCTGGCGTGGCTATTCCACACAGTTCGCCGGAAAATGGCACGATTAAAATGGGGATGAGCATGGTGCGGTTGGCTACTCCCGTCAACTTTGGAAGTGAGAGCAACGATCCCGTCGAGTTTGTCTTTACGCTCAGCGCTGTTGATCGGAAGACACATCTGCGAGCCTTCGCAAATCTCATAGACATGGTCTCGAAGCCAGACATCGAGTTTCTCGAGAAGCTGAGGAAGGTCAGTACCGCAGAAGAAGCTTCACGAATAATTGAGAATTGTGAATTTCAGCTGGTTAGCTAAATAAATCAAAATTGAAATAGAGCCATAGATTTCGGTCTATGGCTCTTTTATCTCGGCGAGTGGTTAATAGTTTCCTACTATCTGAAAATTTGCACATTTAACTGCGAAAACAAATCAGACAATTGTTTTCCTAAATATTGAAGCGACTTTTACCGACCATTCCGCTGCAATTTTTTGTGAAGCACCTTTCACTAGTGTGTCGGATTTGTGCCCCATAGAATCTTCACTGACAGGAAGGAACTGGATGCGTAAGCACCCGTATCCGATGTGAGGGGAGGTTAGATGTTAGGTAAAGAGATCATCATGCGGGAACTTGCCGAGATCGACCTTGACGTCGACAACTACGAGCAGGTCTTCGACATCATGGGGGCCCGATTCCTCGAGAAGGGGTATGTGAACGAGCAGTACCTTCCGACCATCAAGGAGCGCGAGGCGGAGTATCCGACTGCACTTCCGGTAGATCCGTATCCAATTGCCATTCCACACACCATGGCCAAGGCGATCATCAAGCCGTTCATTGCCCCCGTACGTCTTCTGCACACGGTTCTCTGGGGCGACATGTCGGATCCAGAGAACAAGTTCGACGTAAAGCTCGTCGTCATGCTTGGCTTCAAGGACCCTGGCGAGCACATCGAGCTGCTTCAGATTCTTATGCACAATTTCCAGAAGCCCGAGTGGGTCAACCCACTTTTCGAGGCGAAGACTGTCGATGAGTTCTATGACGCGTTCATAAAGATGGAGTGGACGCACGACTGATTTCGTCATGTGAGAGGCGGAGAAGCCAGCCAAAGGTTGGCCGTTTGTGACAAGGAGGATGTTATGTCGGTGAAGGTTATTGTTGCGTGTGGTAGCGGTGTCGCTACGTCGCAGACCGTGGCGTCGAAGGTCAATCGCATGCTCGACAAGGACAAGATCGACGCTCATGTCGAGGCCGTCGACCTGAAGAGCGTCGACCGCTACCTAAAGGATGCGGCTGCCTACATCACGATTGTCCGCGATAAGAAGAAGTACGACCTCCCCGTTATCGATGGCATTGCGTTCCTCACGGGCGTTGGCCAGAAGCAGCAGTACGAGAAGCTCCTGAAGGCAATCAAGGAGTACAAGGGCTAGCGACAAGAGCTAGCGAACAGTTCTCTTGCATCCAAGGATGAAGAGATTCCATAGGGGTGCACTAAGTATTAGAGAGGTGAGAATGTATGGACTTTGCTGCCGCAAGTGCGTGGATTAACGGCTTCCTCAGTTCGGTTGGAGCTGCAGTTTTCGTTCCCATCATCATGATCATCATGGGCCTGATCGTTAGGATGAAGCCCAAGGACGCCATCTCCGCCGGTATCCTCCTCGGCGTCGCGTTTACCGGCATGTCGATGCTCATCAGTTACATGAGCAGCATCATTCAGCCCGTGGGCGAGGCAATGCTCAAGCATCTGGGAATCAACCTTCCCATCCTCGACGGCGGCTGGACGACTATGGCTGCTATCGCTTGGTCCTGGCCGTATGCCATCCTCATGTTCCCGCTGATGATTGTCATCAACATCATCATGCTCGTTGCCAACAAGACCGATACCTTCAATGCCGACCTCTGGAACGTCTGGGGCAAGATTTTCACCGCAGTCGGCGTCGTCGGCCTTACCGGAAACGTGCTGCTCGCATTTATCATCGCGGCAATCCAGATCGTGTTCGAGCTCAAGACCGCAGACCTCTTCAAGGATGAAATTTACGACCTTACCGGAATCCCTGGCGTCACCTGCACCCACAAGATGGTCTTCCTTGCCGCAATCTTCTATCCGATTGACAAGATCCTGCGCAAGATCCCTATCCTCAACCACAAGGCTGACGCCGAGGCTCTGCACGACAAGATCGGCATCTTCGCTGAAAATCACGTACTCGGATTCATCCTTGGTTGCCTCTTTGGTTTCCTCGGCAGGTATGACGTCGGCAAGCTGCTCACGCTTGGCGTCCAGTGCGCAATGTGCCTGACCCTCTTCCCCGTGATTTCGAAGTACTTCATGGAGGCCCTGTCGCCCATCTCCGAGGCGGTCTCTGATTACATGCACGGCAAGTTCGAGGGACGTACGCTTGTTGTTGGCCTCGACTGGCCGTTCCTCGGTGGCTCCAACGAGATCTGGATCACGGTCATCATCAGCATTCCTCTGACGGTCCTCTTCGCGTTCATCCTCCCCGACAACAAGATCCTGCCCTTCGCCGGCATCGTGAACACCGCGCTCGTCGTTCCTGCATACCTCGTTACCAAGGGCAACCTGCCTCGTATGATCATCCTGAGCGCCATCGGTATCCCCATCTTCCTGCTCGTTGGCACCGCGTTCGCGCCGTTTGTCTCTAAGCTCGCGCTCACGACTGGTGCAGTGGCAAAGAGCGCGCTTGGTGCCTCTGGCCTCATCTCCAACTCCAGCATCGACGGTCCTTGGTTCACCTATGCGTTCTCCCAGTTCCTTGACTTCAGGAATGGCAACTACCTCCCGCTGGGAATGCTGATCGTCTGGCTCGCTGGCTACTTCTTCATGTATCACGACATCAAGAAGGCTGCCAAGGCCGCCAAGGAGCAGGGCTCCGAGTCTGCTGAGTCGACCGAGGTCTCGGCAGAGTAGAAACAATCGCATCAAGCCGGCACTTTTCAAGCAGGTTTGTGAAGCGGCCGGTGGGCGCAAGTGAAGTCCGCCGGCCGCAATCGTAGAAAGGAAATTCGTTATGCTCGAAGAGCTCAAGCTTAAGGTAATGAACGTCGCCAAGCAGGCGCAGCGCGAGGGGATGTGCAAGCACAAGTCTGGCAACTTCTCCGCTCGTGACGAGGAGACTGGACTCGTAGTCATCACCCCCACAAGCGTCGATCGCGAGGACCTGGTCGTGCCCGACATGGTCGTCATGGACCTCGATGCAAATGTAGTCGAGAACCAGACCGGTCTTCGTCCGACGTCCGAGTCCCTGATGCATCTGAAGATCTATCAGACTCGTCCTGACGTGAAGGCAATTGCGCACACTCACTCGCAGTACGCAACCACGTTCGCGATTCTCGAGAAGCCCATCCCCGCGGTCGTCTATGAGCTTGCGAACCTCAACTGCTCCAAGGCCCGCATTCCTGTCGCTCCTTACGGTCGCCCTGGCACTCCCGCGCTCGCGGACTCCGTCGTCGACCCCGTGAAGGAGGCGGACGTCTTCCTGCTCCAGGGCCACGGCTCGGTTGCAGTCGACGAGGACAACATCGACGAGGCCTACCTCAAGGTCTGCTACATCGAGGAGCTTGCCGAGCTCTATTACCATGCGCTGACTGCCAATGGTGGCAAGGAGCCCAAGTCCTTCCCGCCCGAGGAGCTCCAGAGCTGGGAGTATCCGAAGGAGATCAAGTTCCCCAACAGCAAGTAGCGTCCTTGTCCCTGGTCGTTCCCTATCCTTCGCGTGCCGCCCGTCCACGCCTCTTGTGCGGGGCGGGCGGCTTCCTAAGAGGATTTGCGATTTCTGCAGTACTTGGAGGTAACGAGTGAGCAAGAAGAGGAGAAAGAAGAACGTTCCGTCTTCTCAACGTTCTGGTTCTGGGAAGACAAAGAAGAAGGATGGCTTCAATCTCCCGAAGGTTAGCGAGACTAAGAACCCCGCTCCGATCACCATCGGAGAAAGGGTTGTCACCTTTGTAGAGCTTGCCATCGTCTGCGTCATCTGGCTTGTTGTTGCCTTCAGGTTCTTCCCCAGCAAAGAGATGGTCGGGGCATTTGCAGTGGGAACCGTTTACTTCATCGGTGCGTTCTCGATGTATGTGGTTCGTGCCGCATTGGAGGCGAAGCGCAGGTACGGCAAGGCGGATAGCAAAAGGGTCTTTTACTACAGCCAGATGGTCAAGGGCGATCAAAAGTGGTCGCTCTACATAGGGCTCTCGTTCTTTGCCGTGTCGATTTTCCTCCGGTGGCTAGCACCCTCCCCGAACTTCAACATGGTCGGGATTGATATCGCGACCTCTTTCTACCTTGGATACATCTGGACCGCCAAATACAAGGGCGAGGAGTCTCTTCCGTACGAGTACATGGAGACCGTTTTTCTCATCCTGACCATGTTCACAAATTACATTGTCTATTTCTTCGGTTGATAAGGATTGGAGCGAGCGATGAAGAAGATCATCAATGCGCCTGAGGACTACGTGGACGAGATGCTGCAGGGCATCTATGCGTCCTTCCCAGACAAGGTAAAGTGTGCGTCGGATGATTTGCGCTGCTACTGCACCGCCCACAAGAAGCCGGGCAAGGTCGCCATCATCACTGGAGGCGGCACTGGTCATCTGCCCCTCTTCCTGGGATATGTCGGCGACGGGCTGATTGATGGCTGCGGCGTCGGCGGCGTGTTCCAGTCGCCGTCAGCCGAGCAGATTTACAACATCACGAAGGAGGTCGAGGCGGGAGCCGGCGTCCTTTACCTCTACGGCAACTACACGGGCGACATCATGAACTTCGACATGGCCTCCGAGATGCTCGAGATGGACGACATCGAGTGCAAGTCCCTTGTGGGCGCCGACGACGTCCTCTCCAACAAGAACCCCGAGGCACGCCGCGGTGTCGCAGGCATCTACTTCATGTACAAGGCCGCCGGTGCCAAGGCCGACGAGGGCGGGACCCTGGACGAGGTGTACGAGGCCGCGAAGAAGGCTGGCGACAACGTCCGCACCGTCGGCTTCGCACTCACCCCGTGCATCGTCCCCGAGGTCGGCCACCCGAACTTCGAGCTCAAGGACGACGAGATGGCCTTTGGCATGGGAATCCATGGCGAGCCGGGTGTCTGGAACGGCCCCATCAAGACTGCCGATGAGCTTGCGGAGGAGTCCGTTGGCGAGATCCTGAAGGACATGCCCGTCAAGCCGGGCGAGGAGGTCGCCCTCCTGATCAACGGGCTTGGCGCCTCATCTGTCGAAGAGCTGTACATCCTCAACAACTCCGTGAGGAAGCAGCTCGAAGCCAAGGGAATCAAGGTCTGGAGGTCCTGGACGGGCGAGTACGCGACCTCCATGGAGATGGCTGGTGCCTCGATTTCCATCTGCAAGGTCGACGACGAGCTCAAGGGTTACTTCGAGCACCCAGTTGACACGCCGTTTATTTGCCAGAAGTAGAGCTTGCCACAATCGAGTTGGGAGCAATGGGTGATGGATAAGATCACGATAAATGATGTACCCGACATGTTCGACTGCGTCGGGAAGATTTTTGCTGACAAGAAGGACGAGCTCTGCCAGATGGATGCCGTCATGGGCGACGGAGACCTTGGCCTCACCATGAGCAAGGGGTATGGTGCGCTGCCGGGGTTCCTGCGCGAGCTGACGGGAGAGGGCGACATCGGGAAGATGCTCTTCAAGGGTGCCATGAAGATGCAGAACACCGTGCCTTCCACCATGGGGACGCTCATGTCCTCTGGGGTGATGCAGGCAGGCAAGGCCCTCAAGGGGAAGACCGAGCTCGTGCCCTCAGACATGGTTGCCTACGTCGAGGCATTTGCCGAGGGCATCAAGAAGCGCGGCAAGTGCGAGCTTGGAGACCGAACGATCCTGGATTCGGTGGATGCTGCGGCAAAGAGTGCGCGGAGTCTCATCGACTCGAAGCCGGACGCGAACTTCCTCGAGGTAATGGACGCCGCGGTCGATGGCGCGAAGGAGGGCTGCGAGGCCACGAAGGAGATGCTTCCCAAGTTCGGAAAGGCCGCGGTGCACGCGGCGAAGGCCAAGGGGGTAATCGACCAGGGGGCACTCGCCGGACAATACATGCTGCAGGGACTGCAGGCGTATTTCTCCGAAAAGCAGTAGCCGCAGGGCTTGCTGAGCGCATCGCTAACCAATCGGCGGGGAGGAGCTTCCCCGCCGTGCTTATAGAAGGGACGGGTGGTCTTCATGCTGTACAACGACCCAAAGAGCTTCAGGGAAGACATGCTGAGGGGATACGTTGCCGCGTATCCCGAATATGTGACTCAGGTGCCTGGCGGCGTCGCTCGTGCCACGAAGATGCCAGCTGGGAAGGTCGCGGTCATCAACGGGGGCGGCTCGGGCCACTATCCAGCCTTCTGCGGAATCGTCGGAGACGGCTTCATGGACGGCACCGTGGTGGGCAACGTGTTCACCTCCCCTTCGACCGAGGACGTTCTGGGCGTGGCTCGCGCGGTCGACCAAGGCACGGGGCTTCTCATCGTCGGCGGAAACTACGCCGGCGACAAGATGAACTTCAACATGGCCCGCGACCGTCTGAGGGAGCAGGGGGTGGATTGCCGCTCCTTCTACATCACGGATGACGTGAGCTCCGCGGCGCCGGAGGAGGCTTACAAGAGGCGCGGAAACGTGGGCACCTTCATGGTGTTCAAGGCGGCTGGCGCCGCCGCGGCGGCAGGCCTGTCCCTGGACGAGGTCGAGAGGATCACGAAGAAGGCAAACGACCGGACGAGGACCATGTCGGTCGGCTTCCGCGGCTGCACGCTTCCCGGGGAGGACGCGCCGCTGTTCCATGTGCCCCACGGTCGCATGGAGGTCGGTCAGGGCATCCACGGCGAGCCTGGCGTTGGCGAGGCCGACCTCGAGAGTGCCGAGGGCGTTGCGCGACTGCTGGTCGATCGCGTTCTTGCCGAGGCTCCCAAGGATGACGGCAAGAGGATAGCCGTTATTCTCGACGGCCTTGGCTCCACCAAGTACGAGGAGCTCTTCGTCGTATGGGGAACGGTCAGGGAGCTGCTTGAGAAGAACGGCTACACGCTCGTTCACCCGCTCGTTGGGGAATACGTCACCTCCCTTGACATGGAGGGCATCGCGCTTGCGGTGGAGTACCTCGACGACGAGCTGGAGAAGGCATGGCTCGCGCCGTGTGACACGCCCTCGTACAGGCTTGGCGGGGGAACCATGGCGTCAGGCGCGCGTGCCACATACGCTGCCGGAACGGAGAGCGCGGAGGCGTTTGAAAGGGGGTCCGAGGCATCCGAGAGGGCCGCGGAGTACGTTGTCGGTGCGCTTGACCGCATGCGCGCGGCGATAGCCGATGCCGAGCAGGACCTGGCGAAGATCGACGGCGTCGCCGGCGATGGCGACCATGGTCGCGGAATGGTGAAGGGCACGACGTTCGCCGCGGAAGCCGCCGCAGAGGCGCATGGGCGGGGGGCCGCGCTTGGGTCCACGCTGCGCGAGGCCGGC
>ERZ791908.1892-NODE-1892-length-10534-cov-2.477622_pt1 | contig 10534 bp, 4 predicted proteins | sample MGYA00510144_ERZ791908 | MGnify/ENA primary metagenome ERZ791908 (study PRJEB30046, sample SAMN00792105) | human gut metagenome | study: EMG produced TPA metagenomics assembly of the A metagenome-wide association study of gut microbiota in type 2...
TCCTGAATTTTCTGTGCAGCTTCCTGGAAACCGGACAGCATGGAACGCTCACCACCAGACAGGTGCTTACCGGAATTTCCATGTTTCCGGATTTCAGCAAATACCTTCTGCATGATGATAAACTGATACGGCACGAACGGGAAGTTCTCGGTAAATTCCCTTGGGCCGGAATAACCTTTAATATCCAGAATGGAACCGCTAAAGCTGAACAGGTTACGAAGAACAGAATCATTCTGCTCATAAACATCTTCCAGATTTTTAGCTGCTTCTGGTTTCTTTTTCAGAATACGTTTCTGGATGACTTCATCCACAGAGGAAGATGATAAACTCAGTCTTGTCTTAAAACGAGCCTGAATACGGGAGAACTCATCGGCACGAACTTTGATGATTTCATCAATCGCTTCCTGTCCGGTGCAGATCACCCAAATCTTTCCTTCACACTCACTTCCGATTTTTTCTGTCAAAGACTGGAGGTTCAAAAGCATATCGGTATCCGTACCAACATACTGACCAACCTCGTCAATCATAAACAGCAGACGGAAATTTGCAGGTTTAGTATCTACATAGGCTTTCATATCTTCCACAAGCTGTGCAATAGAAATCTCTGTTGCGGTTTTATCATTGAACCACGCCTTGGCATCGTCCTCACTCATATCCAGAACTTCCATTAGTGTCGGGATGATGAACTTTCCATTGAAAGCAAAGGCTCGGCGCATTTCAAGCCAAGGCTTTCCTTTCTTTTCTTCAAAAACTCTGCGAAACTCCTCAGTTTTTCCCTGCTGGTCAATATAACGTTCCATCATGGCAACTTTCAGATTCTCACCGTAAAATCCCAGATGGTTGTAGAACATTTTGGCAAATACACGAAGAACCGCAGTCTTATCTTTATTGCTGAATCCCTCAATATCAATATTGAACAGAATTGTCTCGGTCTGTCCCTTTGTGGCACGATCAATCAGCATAAAGGTTGCCGGGTCATCCTCAAACTTTTTACGGAAACGCTCTACACTGCGAATGCCTTTTACCTCTTTATTTTCCAAAAGGTAGGAAAGCATTTTCAGGAAGTGAGATTTACCACTTCCAAAGAAACCAGAAATCCAAACACCCATATCGGCTGTCGGCTGGTCAAAAGCATCACCGTAATAATTGAAGAACGTAATGAAATGTTTCTTCAATTCTCTGGTAATGACATATTCATTTAACTCCTGCTCGATTACATCATCAGCAGCCTGATCTACTTTAATTACACCATTGATTTTGCGGTTAATGTCATCCGCAAACATATCTCGAATCATCATGGCTTTATCCCCCTTAATCTATGACATTGAATGCCCGGTAATAATCATTTGGTGTCAATCGATTGAACAGTTTTACATGACGACCATCAAACTCACCCGGATACATAACCAAAATCGGAACATCTGAAAAATACGGTTGCAAAGCTTCCAGTAACGTATGGATTCTCATAAATGGGAACACCTCGCCCACACCTGTCAGCATCAGCACATCACCCGGTTCGTGCGGCTCATACTGGATTTTATCAATGAACTCTCCATTGCCGATTGCGGAGTTAAGCTGCTCCAAAAGATAAGCACTTCCGTCAGCTTCTTCCATATCGGGAATCGCATCTGTGATGTCCATATCATCGCAGATAGAGAGAAATGTTTTATATAAATTACAAACGATCAAATGGCAATCTAAGGATTGATCTGTTTCCAACTGATTTACAAAATGGCGGACAACCATTTCATTCTCCGGTTCATAACAGAAGATTCTGATATTCACCTCATTGCTGAGTCCTTTGCCTTCCAGAAACTCTGATTTCTGGATCAATGCCCGAACTTTGTCCAGGCGTTCTTTTATGTCACTCATTGGCTACCTCCTAAGAAAAGCAATTAAACGCCGGCAGTACCGCCGTGTCGCCATTGCTTCTGATGGCATTCTCCAAAACAGGATGCAGCCATACTGGATTCAAATGATCTGCCCCCGGATTGTCGAGATATTCTGTTTCGACAAGCACTCTGGCAATGATCTGTTTTAACTTTGTTATTGTAGTATCGCTCCAGGAAGCTACGGTATCATTTTGTTCCTGTAAACGCATAAAAAATGTATTCAAATCTATCTTACCAAAAGATGTGTCCCTTAATCTGTACTTCTCGCCAATGACGGTCAACATAAATTCCCAGACCAGTCGGCTCTGCTTCATCAACGCATACAGACAAATCTGTTTTGCCACATCCGTCGGCTGTGAAGCAATCGCAGAAACCAGAGAATCATCTTCCAGTGCATGAAGCCGTTTGATGCAGGCTTTCGCCATGCGTGTAATAGATTTTTCAGTTGGATACTGAAAAAGATTCTGCTCTACAATTTCTTTTACAACCTCATCATCGGAATTTCCTTCTACCATTAGCTTTGCGGTAGAACGCATTTCGTAGAAAAGGAACGGCTCTCTGGTCAAAGATGCAATATAAGGATAAGAATGATCCATATTCCAGCACCTCCTTACTGCTCCTCTTTTTTATCTGGCACATATTCCATAATGTCACCAACATCACAATTTAAGACAGAACAAATCTTTGACACAATCTCTGTGCTAACATTTTCATCTTTTGATAATCGAGACATTGTCGTCGTACTGACTCCTGTCATCGCACGCAGATCTTTCTTCATCATGTCTTTATCAATCAACAATTTCCACAATTTCTTGTAACTAATTGCCATTTTTTCACCTCAGTCTTATTTGTTTAAAACATCTGTTCACATTGTATTTATTATCATATCATAGAAATGCGTTTTGAACAATCTGATATATTCAAAATCATAATTAAGTTCTGAAATATCGCATTTACAAAAAACCGGAAAGCGTCTATGTTTTCCAAACACAAACCGCTTCCCGGCATATTTTATTTCATTTCTTTTGAAATTATATTTAGTTTCCTAAAACATCCTTTACCGTACCTGTTACCGGCTTCAGATTTTTGATGTCGTTATTGACATCCGGTGTTACTTCAAAATCCTTTGATAAGGTTGCTGTAAATGTCAATGCATTTGTGCCTTTTCCAGCTACATACTGCACATTGGTAAGCGGTATATCTGCTACCTGACCAAGTGATACACCCGATACAGAAGCGATGACTTCGTCATAAATAACGGTGATGGAGATCTGCTCTCCGGCTTTGTATTTACCAAATGCCAGATTTGCCACCCCTACCTGCTGCGGCTTTCTGTTATCCTGCATCATTGCATATACATAAGAAGAACCATAGAACCAGTTATCAGAACCTTTTCCGCTTGCGTCCGTCCGGACAACGATCTGGTCATTCAGCCCTACCCATACATAGCCGGAGCTGTTTGGATACCAGTACTGTTCCCATTTCTTTTTATTGGACAGGTCGTGTTTTCCTTCGCAGAGTGTGTTTCCATTTAATGTGAGCCTGATATGTGCATAGCCGTCATCACTCTGCCTCTGATCTACTGCCAGCCTGAAACCAACTCCCGTCAGTTGCTTTTGCATATATGCTTTCTGCAAAGCCGAAAGCTTTACGTTATCATTCACTATCTGCTGCATGCTCTTAATTGTGGTGCTGAAATTATGATCATATCCTTTATCCGTGATCGTACGAGATCCATCTGTCAGCTGATATGTGAACTGCCTATTAAATACATCACTTCCCGGAGCCGCAGATCCACTAAGCGGAGAAAGAATTCTTTGTTCGGATACAGATTTTCCAAGCGTACCTTCACAGGTTCCGATCGTATCAACCACCTTGTAAAGCTCTACATTGTAATAACGGTTTGTGTTTCCGCTCTGCATACTTGCTGCAATATCTGCGCTTGTATCTAAGCCCCATTCTTCGATCGTAAAGGTCTTTTCCATATCCTCCGGTCCGAATGTCAGGTAGACATCCTCGCCGCCTGCATGTTTGAAATGATATTTATCCTTTGCAATATCAATATCCACAGTGGAACCGTATGCCGTCTTACTTACAGTGCGGTAATATACATACTGTATATTCGGTGTTGCCACTACATCTGCCGGGAGCGTTCTGGTAACTTTATAAGTCAGCTTCTTTCCTTGTGAGCCATCCTTTAATGTGATGTCCTCTTCTCCCACATATGACAGATTGAATTCACCTGCACCTCCCCATTTTGCTACAAGATTAAAGTCTTTTCCGGTGCCCTTTACGATCTCTTCGATCTTGTTGTCGCCTGCATACCAGCCAAGGAACTGATAGCCCTTCTTTGCAACCGGATCCTCCAGCTTGATATCGTCATTTTCTATACTGTATATTTCCGGATTGGAATGGCTTTCTCCACCGGATCCCAGATCGTAGGTGATGCTAAACAGATCCAGATTCCAGACCGCGTAAAGCGTGATATTTCCTTCTCCTGTCAGATTGGAAACCATCTGTCCATCCGTATAGGTAACGCCGGATGTTTTATCCAGTGCCCAGCCGCCAAAGCTGTAGCCCGGTTTTGCAAAGTTTTTCATTTCACTTGCCAGCGGCAGGACATAGTTTTCATCATAGGTCATCAGCATAGTCTCTGTCGCAGCACTGTCTCCGAGACAGCTGTCAAAGGTAACGGTATATGTGTTTGCACTCCATTTTGCATAAAGGATGAAATCATGCAGTGCCTGGATCGTTACCATGCCTTCTATCGGCTTTTCAAATGAAGAATCCTGATACCAGCCTTCAAATGTATAGCCTGTTTTTCCCTTAGGCTCATGGAAGGTTACCACGTTATCTACAACAGAAAATGTGGCAGGATTGTCATCTGCATTTTCTGCGCCTTCCATATTCTCATAAATAATATTGTACAGTTCAGGGATCCAGACAGCATATAAATGTACTTCACCGTCGTCCTCCCCGGACAAGCCTGCTGCCACAGCCTCATCTGCATAAACTGCTTCTCCGTCTGTTTCCTCGGACCAGCCGCCGAAATGATATCCTTCCCGTTCATACGTGTTTTTCAGAAGTGTACTAATTTCAGTATAAGCAAGCTGCTGTTCCTTGCTGTATCCCTTTCCTTCATTGGAATGGTATACGATCTTATAATGATTTTCACGCCATTTTGCATAGAATGTTTTATTGCCTGTTTCATTTGCAGAAACGGCTCTGACTTCCTCTCCTTCCAGATTTTCATTGTCATACCAGCCCTCAAATGTATAGCCCCGTCTGCTTGCTTTTTCCAGTGAAAACAGACCGGTTTCCACATTGTAGGTTTCCGGATTATCATTCTGGGCATCTTCCGTGCCATAGTAAGTGATAGTAAACTCAATTGGTTTATACTGTGCGTAGATCACATGATCATGTCCCAGTTCTACCGCGGATGTTTCCGTCAGCTTACTGCCGCCTGTTTTATCCGTATACCAGCCTTCAAAGGTGTAGTTTTCCTTCTCCATGACAGGAAGACTGCCATAAGCTTCTCCAAAGGTGATCGTTCTTGTCGCAAGATCACCTTCCACGACATTTCCGCCATTTGGATCCAGCGAGATCTGATAAATATTTGGTGTCCAGACTGCCTTGTAAACCAGATCTTCTGCCGGCATAACAGTTACAGGCTCCGTATCCCATGTATAGGAGTGGCCTTCTTTTACCGGCTTTGGAATCCGGATCTGTGCGCCATAGTAAACAGAACCTTCCGTGTAATTCTCAGCCGCGCCTCCGTCAAGATCCCATGTCAGCTTATACTGATTTCGCGTATAGTAATAATTGATCACATTGGCAGCACTGTCTGCCTTGATCGTCATCTTTTTACCTTCAGCAGGCTGTGTAAAGCCTGTGTATTCCTTCAGCGGTCCTTCAACATCTGTATCTACTTCCGCAGTTCCATATACAGTATCCTTTAACAGATAACTGTCTGATCCATCTTCCTTTTGCAGATAATGATTGATCGTGTATCCATACTGTCCTGCGATCCATTTCGCCTTCAGGCTGATATTTCCTGCCGGCATCATGCCATCCGTAAACTTTTGGTCTGCTTCATACCAGCCATCAAAGCCATAGCCTTCTCTTACCGGAACAGGTAACTGAAGCTCTGCCTCGTATGGTACACTGATGCTCTCCCCCGTGCCATCCGTAAATGATCCGGAAGCAGGATCCAGGGTGATCGTATAGATCTTTCTGATATATTCATATCTGACAACCGTACTGCCGTCTGCTGCGATCACAAATGCCTGCTTTTGTGGTGCTTCAAAGCCTTCATAGCTCTTCACATCCGCGGACACGGTTGTATCGGAAGTACCCTGCAGCATATCCGTATCGGCCAGTACATAGCTGCCATCCAGTGCCTGTTTATAATGTTCTACCAGATATGGGGTATCTGTATTGGCTTCCCATTTTGCATAGAAGCTCTTGTCCAGCCTTGATCCTTTCGGGATCTCGCTTACCGGTTCACCGGAACATGCTTCGTTTGTATACCAGCCCTTAAAAGTATAACCCGCTCTGACAGGAGCCCGCAGCGTGATCGTCCCCGTTTCCACGGTATAACCTGACGGATTTGTATTGACAGCTCCATCCACACCATAATAAGTGATGCCATAGTTCTTTGGCTGCCATACTGCAAATAAAGTTACAAGACCGTCGTCCTCGTCTGTCAGGTTGCTGACTGCCGCACCATCTGCATATTCTGCTTTTCCGTCAGGCTTTACAGACCAGCCTGTAAAATCATAATCCTCTGCTGTATAAGCACTTGGCGGTAACTGTTTTTCCTGATCATATGTAAAGCTCATACCCTCCATGCTGCCAAGTGCCAGATCGCTGTTTTTATTAAATTTCAGCTGATAGATATGTACCTTCCATAATGCATGATAGGTAAGATCCTCTGTTCCCATCTTTTCCTGTGGTGTCACAGGTGTTTCGCCGTCGATGCTCCATTCCTTAAAGGTATAGCCTTTGCGCTTTATATTTTCCGGCAGTATGATCGGCTCCCCATAATACACATCCTGTGTCACAGTCTTTTCTCCTGCCTCGGTTTCATATCCCAGTGCAAATGTCACCTTATATTTCAGACGTTTGTAACGGAGCTTGATGACCGTCTTGCCGTTTCCTTCCACAGTTGCATTTTCCGTTGCAATTCCGTTTACGGTCATATTTTCAAAGACAATGGCATTTTCCTTCGTATAAAGGCTGTCTGCAGTCTGGTTCTCACTGATCACCAGATTTTTCAGGCTTTCCAGAGAAACAGACGCCTTTGTGACATCCTTGCCATAATAAATATGCTGCAGCTTATAGGCTCCGTCTGTATCCTGCACGTAATATTCTACACGATATGCGGTATCGTTATTTTTGCTCCACCGGGCTGTATAGGTCAGATCTTCCGTGCCCATGACAGACTGTACCTGCTGATCCCATCCGGTAAAGGTATAGCCCTTTGCTGCCATCAACGGTACGATGATCTTTCCGCCGTATTTCAGTTCATAACGCTGTGCTTCTCCGCCTACTTCTCCCGGCTGGAATGTGACGGTATGCTTCTGCAGGCTATAATAATAACGAAGTACACTGCTTCCGTCGGCATTTACCTTAAGCTTCTGCTGCGCCGGTGCACAATATCCTGCAAAGCTCTTTACCTCCGGTGTTACATAACTGTCTGTCGTGCCCTTAAAAGCAGACTTTGCCATCAACTCATATTGTCCGGATCTTACGTTTTCTCCGTAATATTCCACGCGGTACGGTGTGTTTTTATTTGCTGTCCACTTAGCATAGATGCTGACATCCTTAGCCGGCATCTTATCCGGGAACTGATAAGCGGTTTTCAGGTCTTCCTCTTTGTACCAGCCCGCAAACTGATATCCCTGTTTTTTCGGATCAGCCGGTTTTTCCACCTTTGCTTCATACTTGGCATTGATCATGGCAATATAGCTGCCGCCGTTTGTATGCGGAACGATCACATAGCCATCCTTCAGGTTGTCCCAATACAGCGAAACTGTACGCTGGATCGGTCTGGAAGAAAATGCCAGCGGATACTGGATCCATGTAATGATCATTTCGCCTTCCAGTTTTTTATCTTCCTTATCCGGATGTACACTGATCGTATTCGTCTGTGGATCGTATGTAAATTTATCATTCGTCATACGGATATCGAAATTCTTACGGTTCTTCTGGCTTTCCGGCTTAGAACTGTCAAAAGCGTCTTCATAAACAGCGTCTTTTTCTTTTCCGTCTTTCAGATCCAGATAATGCATGGAAAATGCGTAATCCGGAAGCTCTGTATCCCGCACATGCTGCTTCAGCTTGATATAAGGCATACCCTCCTGCTCTGTTGTAAAGTCCAGAATATTATCCTGTCTTCCGACCGTCCACAAAGACCATTCCTTATCTAAAAGCTTTAATTCCGTTGAAAAGGTATCCTTGAATGCCTGTGCTTTCAGGCCCAGCTCCAGATACGCACCTACATCAATCAAAAGTGCTCCGCTGCAGCTCTGGCTTCGTCCGTTTCCTGCTGTATACTTCAGTTCATAATAGAAATAGCCCCACAGCTTCGTATACGCACCTGCCTCAGCCTGAAATCCTACCGAATCCAGATCCGTAGAGAACAGACCGACCTTAAATTCAAATTCCAGTCCTGCTTTGACCGCAAGCCGTCCCATGACATAGAAGTCAAATTCGTATTGCTCTTCCAGCAATGAAACCTCATCATTATAAACTGCTCCGGCAAACACATCGATCGTATACGTATACCGCTTACCTGTCTGATATTCAAAATCAAAACCGATCGATACGCAGGCATCCATTTTTACAACGAAATCGATCTCTGCATTTACAGCAATGATCGGAAGCGGTGGCGGCAGATATTTCTCCGTATCCACGATGTTCTGCTCTACAACTCTTACCCAGTCAGACTCAGCGTCCATCATTTCCTTATAACGCTTTACCAGATTGTTCTTCGCTTCCTCGGACTCCTCGTCCTCTCCGTCCTTCTTGCTTTCATCGATCAGCTCCTTGATCTTGCTTGCGATCTGGGTACTGTCGTCGTCATCATCCTCATCATCGGTTTTTGTCATCATCGTGGCATTGACTTCCACGCCTGTATAATTCAGTACATCCACATTGGCAGTCACACGATACTCTGCAATATAAGGGAAAATGCCCCAAACTTTCCAGATTGCTTTACTGCGGACACCGAGATCCAGTCCGACTTCTTCTTCAAAGACACCACTGACCTCGATCCCCAGCTGATTGGAAGATCCCTTCTTTCCGATTGTGATATTGGCTTTTACTTCAAGCTTTACACTCAGCCCCTTATCTTTTGCTGCCGTGTTCATTGCACCACTGAGCTTTGTCGGCTTCGTTGTGATAGAGGCCTTCGGATATCCATCCTCCATCTCACATTCTGCCGTAAAGCCGGAGCCTGCCGCAAGTGTCTGAAATTCCTCCGTAGTGATCGGCGTACCATCTTCCAGTGTGATCTGATAATCACTGAGATTCATATTTTCACTGAGCTTTGTAAAGTTATTTGTTGCCAGGGCAACAGATCCCAGATATTGCGCTGCTTCCTCGGCAAAACCACTGTCGACTGCCTGCTGCTCGATCTGTGCTTCCAGTGTCTTTGTATCTACACCCTCCAGCAATTCCTGCCCAGAAACTGCATCATTTGCATAGATATCCATTGCAGCCTGTACATCGTCCCACTTTGTGTCTTCAAACGTGATAACGGTAAGATCTTCCTTTTCCTCTACATCCGTGATCTTGCCATACTTTGTGATCGTTGCCGCATCTTCTCCTGTCTGTTTGGTAAAATCCCCTGTATAGAACATGAGAAAATCACCAACATCAACTGTCGTCTGGCTGTCCAGATCGATATTGGCATATACGTCCGAAGAGAAATCAAGGTATTTATTTTCTACTGTAACAGTATTTGCTGCCGTATCCTGATCCGCATCTGCCGGGAGAGGCAGCATATCCGGTTCAAAAATAACGTCCTCGGCATCTGCATTTTTGTAACTATAACGATTTCCGTTTTTTCCTGTGATCTTTACGTATGCCAGATCACCATTCTGTTCTGCGGGCGTATCAAGGGTACGCAGATCCGGTCTGAGACCTGCATAGATCGATACCGTATCTCCTACCGCAAGCTCACCCTTTGTATAGTCGAATTCACCGACTGTCAGATCAGCCGGTCCCAACGTACCGTTGCTGTCTGCCTGATACAGGGCGATATGTAAGGAATCCACATGCTTCCCATCACTTGTGATATTGCTGACATCCTCAGCCGGGATGTAGATCATGTCTGCATTTAATGCAATGTTCATGACCTGCTGCTTTGCAGTCGTAAAATTATACTCTCTTGCTGTCTGCGGCTGACCGGAAAAACACAGTCTTTCATCTGTCAGTGCAATACGATAGGTAGAACCATCTGCAAATCCGTCCTGCACACCAAGTCCGCCATCTTCGGAAATCGGATTTTTACCGGAAATCACAAAGCTTCCGTTTGCACCGGAAACATTGATAATATCCTTCTGCTTTGGATCTGTCAGATTGGTTGCGGTGATTGCAGCTTTTACTGCCGCCGCATCCATGCCCGCATCGGATGT
>ERZ791908.1902-NODE-1902-length-10495-cov-2.805747_pt1 | contig 10495 bp, 8 predicted proteins | sample MGYA00510144_ERZ791908 | MGnify/ENA primary metagenome ERZ791908 (study PRJEB30046, sample SAMN00792105) | human gut metagenome | study: EMG produced TPA metagenomics assembly of the A metagenome-wide association study of gut microbiota in type 2...
CGCCCCCTGATTCCCCAAGGATTGAGACAAATTCTCCCCGTTCAAATTCAAGATTGATCCCTTTTAGAACCGGAAACTCTTCTTTTCCCAGGAAATATGACTTATGGATATCATGAAGCTCCAAATATGCCATAAAAAACTCCTTACACTTTATTATCTTCAAAAGCTGTCTCTCAAATTGTAAAAGATCCAGTCTATTCGGGCAATTATTCTTATCAGCCCTTAAAATCAAAAACGCATTACTCCAGTTGTTGACCGGCATAATGCGTTTTAGCATAAAATTGGCAGTTATCTAAGCATTCAGCAGCTGCTCAGTCATCTTGCCATCCATGATCTGATAGATGCGATCGGCAAAATCCTTTAACCGCAAATCGTGCGTGACAACGACCACTGCCTTGTCATACCGCTTTGCCATTTCCTTCATCAAGTGCCCTACGACCTTGACCCGCTCACTGTCTAAAGCAGCTGTTGGTTCATCAGCCAGGATAATTGCTGGATCGGTATACAGCGCCCGAGCAATAGCGACTCGCTGATTCTGTCCTCCCGAAAGCTCGTCGGGATATTTATTGACAAGCTGATCGATACCCAGTTCCTGCAACAATTTTTCCAGCCGATCCGAACTAAGGTTTCCTCTATGAACACGATCAACCAAGGCAAATTGATCCGCAACACTCAGATAGGAAAGCAGATTGTAAGACTGAAGCACAAAACCGATTTGATTTAAGCGAATCTCATCCCGCTGCTTTTCTGAAAATTGACTGATATCTTGGCCATCAATCAATACCTGGCCGCTGGTTGGCCGCTGCAGACCACCAGCAATCGTCAGAAAAGTACTCTTGCCTGATCCAGAGGGCCCTAAAACCAAGCTTAGTTCGCCGCTGTGTGCTTTGAAGCTGACGTCTGAAAGCACCTGAACCTTACTGATGCCAGTCCCATAGTCTTTGTTAATATTTTTTAATTCAATTGCCGTCATCCTGCTCACCTCTATCTCATTGCATCTAATGGGTCAATTCGACTGATCATGCGGACCGGCAGCAATGAACCGGCAACGCCCAAAACGACCAATGCCAGACTCAAGATCCCAGTCAGTGGCCAGTTGATCAGCATTGGTACCGAGCTTGGCATAACTGCCTTGGAAGCAATCATCAGCAGCAAGGCGCCAAGCGTACCGCTGACCATCAAAACCACAGCCTGATCAATCGTTGCCCCGATCAGATAGGCTGCTGGGATTCCCTGTGCTCTTAGGACTGCATAGTTGGGAATCTTTTGCATCGTCAGAATATATAAGAAAACGGTGATAACGATCAGCGAAATCACCATCAAAAAGGCGATCATAAACTCAAATGTCATGTTCTGCGCTGCATATCCAGGCAATTTGTCAATAAAGGTACCGATTGAGTATTGCTTGAGATTTTTGTTTTTGACCGTCTGCTTCTGATCAGAAAAAATTCCGCTGGCCGCAAACTGATCCCCCGTTCCTTTAAGGGTCTGCCAGATTGACAGGCTGCCGTAGACTACTGAAGCAATATTCAGCTTAGCATCTTTAGCAAAACCCACAACACGATATTTTTGCGTACTGCCGTTAAGCGTGATCTGATCGCCCAACCGATAGCCTTTGCTCTTTAATCCTTCATCGAGCACGACCTGATTTTTGTCATGCGGCTTGTGACCGCTACTGAGCTTCAGTTTCTTTTGGTAGATAAACTGCGAGCGGTCCAGGCCAACAAACTGAATCGTCTGCTTGTCGGTCGTTCCCTTGGCTCTTTCAATCACTGCCGGCGTCTGCCCGACTAATGCCTGATGATCGTTTAGCTTAGGCAGATCCTGCTTGGCGATCAGCGACTGACTCAGATTGATATTGGAATTCTTGTTTAAAACCACGCTCTTGGCGTTCCACGAATCGATCGCAGCCGTATTTTCATTAGCCAGCCCCAGCATCATGCCCATCAGCATAAACATCAAGTAGCCGATCAAGACAATCATGCCAATAATCAGACCATATCTTAACTTCTCATGACGAATTTCCTTAACGGCCAGAAACATTTTTATCACCTTCGTTTTCTAATAAGCGCTGCAGAGCCTGCAACAAGCGCTGTAAAATCATTGTCTGTTTATCGGGAAAATTCAGGCACTCCTTGATTGCCGCATGATTGATCGTCATGATGGTCCACTGCAAGGCCGGGATTTTCGAAACTGGATGCATCGGCAGTATTCCTTCGTTACACCGCAGATGAAGCTTGATCAGATCATAATAGCGGCTGCCATGGACCTTTTGCACGAATTCACGCGTCCGTTCAAAATAGTCCTGGGCACTCATCAACTGGTGCGGCGTGGTTGCCACGTTTTGGTGAATATCCTGCATTGCCTTAGCATACAGATACTGATAAGCATCTTTTAAGTCGGCAAAATACTTATAGAATGCGCCACGAGCAATTTCGGCCTCTTTAACGATCCGCGCTACCTGTGCCGTTGCCAGTGAATGCTCACTAAACTCATGCAGCAGGGCCTGCTCAATTTTTTGCCGTTTTTCATGATTCAAATTTTCAAAAGTACTGGTCGGCATCTGAATTCCCCTCCTAATTAAGTGACACCGTGTCAACTGCCATGTGATCATATCGCAATAGTGACATAGTGTCAACTTTAGACAATAAAAAAACAGCCGCCATTTTGACGACTGTTTTGAACATTTTATCTAAGTGAGTTAGGCTTCTTCACCGCCAACCTTGACAACGGCCTTGGAAACCTTGCCCAGCTTACCGCTGACAAAGTCTTCTACTTCATTGAAGGCCAGTTCATGAGAGAACAATGGCAGTGGATCAACCTTGCCGCTAGCCAGCAGTGCAATTGAGTCTTCAAACGTGTAAGGGTTGATGAAGGCACCTTGAATCGTCAACTGCTTCTTGAAAACGTCGTAAGTGTTGACAGAGAACTTAGCATCTGGATTACCAACACCAAACATCAGAACCTGAGCACCCTTGGCAGCGGCTGCCAGACATTGTTCTTGCGTCTGTGGCAGACCAACGGCTTCAACAACGATGTCAAAAGCATCGGCTGGAATTTCTTCCTTGGTCGTGTTGATCGTCTTAACGCCGAAGTGTTCGCGGTTGTTAGCCAGCTTTTCATCAGAGCGACCTGCCAGCGTTACTTCGTGAATGCCGCGTGCCTTCAGGATTTGAGCAAACAGTTGACCTTCAAAACCGTCACCTAAGACCAGTGCTTTTTGGTATGGGTGCGTAGTCAACAGGTCAACACCGTGCATTGCACAAGAAATTGGCTCTACAACGGCTGCAGCCTTCAGGGAAACATTGTCAGGAACTTGGTAGACAACCTTGGCTGGCGCCGTGAAGTATTCTTCAAAACCACCGTCACGCGTAACACCAACGGCATCCAGGTGTTCACACAGTTCAGGGCGTGAGGTCCGGCAGTACTTGCATTGACCACAGTAGATGTTAGGGTCAACGGTTACGCGGTCGCCAACCTTAACGTTGGTAACGGCATCGCCAACCTTGGCTACGACACCAGAGTTTTCGTGGCCAAGTACGATTGGTGGAACTGCAGAAGCAGAACCCGGCAGACCAGCGTACAGTGCCTTGTCAGTACCACAGATACCAGCGTAGGCCGTGTGAATCAAAACTTCATCTGGCTTGATTTCAGGAATGTCATATTCTTGAACGGCAAGATCTTTAATACCTTGTAATACAAGTGCCTTCATTGATTTATACCTCTTTCTTTGTGAAAACATTAATTTAAATTTTGCCAATAGTATAATCCAGGTCTCAATCGTATGTCAACCGGTTATCACTATTTTTGATAATCGTTTGACATTAAGCGATCGTTTAACTATACGATAACGCTTGATTTTCAGTAGTTAATTTTTTTGAATTTTTCGCGACAAAAAATCGTAAGCGTTTCAATATTAAGCATATCAAGATCGCTATCATTTGATTGCCAATGTAAAATTGCTGTAAAATACCGTTAGATAGGCATTCTTCCATTGCAGGACTTTAATTTTTATGTTAGCCTAACAAAGGTGTTTTATTGCATTAAACGTTTTTTATTGGGTAATGCAAATTTTCAATTAAGAAAGGTGGTTTTACCGTGGATAACAACACGAATGACCAACGCCGCAAGCACAAACTGATCGAGTATGCTAACGGCAAATCACTTGAAGAAATCAACGGCACCGTTGAAGTTCCTAAAGGTAAAGGTTTCTGGAAGACACTTTTAGCTTATTCCGGACCTGGCGCATTGGTTGCTGTCGGCTACATGGATCCTGGTAACTGGTCTACTTCGATCACTGGTGGTCAGGCATTCGGTTATACCTTAATGACGACCATCCTGATTTCAAGTTTGATTGCGATGTTGCTTCAATACATGGCTGCCAAACTTGGGATCGTGAGTGAAATGGACTTGGCCCAAGCCATTCGAGCTCGTACAGGGAAGGCGCTCGGTATCGTTTTGTGGATTATGACCGAGTTTGCAATTATGGCAACTGATATTGCCGAAGTTATTGGTGCGGCAATCGCCCTAAACCTTTTATTCCATATTTCATTGATTCCAGCGGTCTTCATCACAGTATTGGACGTCTTGGTTCTGCTGCTGTTGACTAAAATCGGTTTCCGCAAGATTGAAGCAATTGTTGTCTGCTTGATTTTAGTTATCCTGTTCGTCTTTGTTTATGAAGTTGCACTATCCGATCCAAACTGGAGCGCTGCTTTTGCCGGTCTGCTTCCTTCAGCAGGTGCCATAGCAACTGAACCGCAACGCTTGGGTATTACGCCGCTGTCTGGCTCTTTGGGGATTATCGGGGCGACTGTAATGCCTCACAACCTCTACTTACACTCCGCTATTTCACAAACACGTAAAATCGATCATACTGATGCAGAAGACATCAAGCAGACGATCCGTTTTACGGCTTGGGACTCCAACATCCAATTATCAGCTGCTTTCTTAGTTAACTGTCTGCTTTTGATCATGGGGGTTGCCGTCTTTAAATCTGGTACGGTTAAGGATACTTCTTTCTTTGGTTTGTATGAGGCATTAAGCAACACGTCAATGCTGAGCAACCCGATTCTGATCTCAGTAGCCAAGTCCGGTCTGCTGTCAACACTGTTTGCAGTTGCGCTGTTGGCTTCTGGGCAAAACTCCACGATTACTGGTACCCTGACTGGTCAGGTTATCATGGAAGGTTTTGTTCACATGAAGATGCCTTTGTGGGCTCGGCGGCTGGTAACGCGTCTGATTTCTGTCGTTCCGGTACTGCTGTGTGTCGCTATGACTGCTAAGGACAATGCCATTCAGCAACACGCGGCCTTAAACATGCTGATGGAAAACTCACAGGTCTTCTTGGCCTTTGCCTTGCCATTCTCAATGCTGCCACTGCTTTTGATGACCGACAGCAAAGATGAAATGGGTGAGTTCAAAAACTCTGGCTGGGTTAAGGTCTGTGGTTGGCTGTCAGTTATTTCGCTGACATTCCTGAACCTCTACAATCTGCCAAGTACTTTCGAAGGCTTTGGCATCTGGCAAAAGAGTACGGCTGATGTATTGGCTTGGATCTCCATTGTGGCTATCTTATTGCTGTTAGCTTGGACGATCTACGACATGTACAAAGGCAACAAGCGGCTCGTTGCAGAAGGCATTCATCATCCTTGGGAACATGATGACAAGCAAAAGCCAGCCAATTAAAATTAATTGAATAAAAATTTTAATTTATCGATAAAAAACCGTTTGAGCATCGTGCTTCGAACGGTTTTTGATATTTTGGTGTATAATATCCTGTGTTTAGGCATCAGCCGCGTTATGCCGACTGCGCGGCCAAAATCATTTTGAGGTGAATATTTTGGACAACCACGATAACAAGGAAAAGCGGCGCCCAACTCGAGTTGAACTATACGATCAACCAAACAAGCGCCCAGAAAAAAAGACGCATTTCTTCTTTGATAAAAAAGCTGATCGCACGGCTAAAAAAGAAGCTGCGCCAACGTTTAAATTAGATAAGCAAGCCAAGCGCTCATCGCAAAGCAATTCCGATCTGAGTATTAATGCTCAGCCAACTACTAATGGTACGCGCTCTGGCATGAACTCCCAGCCAATCAGCAATGACACTCGTTCCAGTCGCAGCCAGGATCGACTGGGCTCGCGCAATGGTCAGGCAACTGCCGCTAAAATGACCAGCTTAGGCGCTAAATCAGGCAAAAACAAGCAACCAAAAAACAAAAAGCCTGGTCATCGTCCCTTTAAAATTGCTTTGGGAATCCTTTTAGCAGTCTTGATCGTCATGGTCATCGTCTTTGCCGTCAAGCAGCAGAATCCCGTGACCGACAATTCCAGCGATACGACCGTCTCCACGTCTTCTAAGAAAAAATCCAGCAACTCAAAGAAGTCCAGCAGCCACAAAAAGAAGCATTCTTCTTCCAGCTCATCTTATGAAGCCAACTACGACACCAATGATCAGGATTCGTATTACGTACCAAGTACTACGACGAATTCATCATCTGCTCCAGCGGCCAGCTCATCCAGTCAAACAACTGCCAACAACAATAACCAAACAACCGGCAATGGCAATAGCAGCTATCAAGGCGGCAGCAACTACGGTAACTCTGGCAATAGTGGCAACAGTAGCAATAGCAACGGCAACAGCAGTTCAACCAATACCAATACGCCTTCTGAATCCGTCAGCGGCAACACCGGTGGCCCTACCCAGGGCGGTGCTCAATAGTCAAGATTTTCAAATCAGTCTTGACACGATCCAGACAGGTGCATATAATTCAAACTAATGACAAAGGACATGCCTGATGCGGCTAGTTATCCAGGGAGTCGGTACCTTGGCTGGAAGTACCGTTGACCAAGCACATCAACGTACCACCTTTTTGAATTGTCACTGGCCGAGATAAGGTCAGTCGGGTCGTGCCCGTTACCACACTTAAGAGGCGACGCCATTAGTGCGCCGTAAATTAGGGTGGAACCACGCTGATTATGTTACCAACCAACGTCCCTTTGATTGTTTTAGGCAATCAAGGGGACGTTTTTTATTACCACAAAGGAGAGATTTTACATGGCTCAAGTTGCTGTTATGAACGTCGATGGCTCAGTCAACAAGATTGACCGCGACTCAAAAGAAAGTTTGGACGCCCTGCGTCAATTATCCGCTCTGATGCTGAAGGCTGCACTGCAAAAAGAATTTGCCGGCATTCGTCTGGGTGCCGATGCGGTCGAAGAAGACGGCTTCTACGTTGACTCCGACAAAGATGAACAGCAGGTTTCTGCTGACGAACTGCCACAATTAGAAGCAACCATCAAGTCTATTGCCAAGTCAGAAGCCAAGGTTGAGTTCAAAGAGGTCAGCGTAGATGATGCCCTGGCTAGCGTCAAGGACGATCCATTCTCAACTGAACTGATCAACGAAAACGCTAAGGACGGCAAGGTTGCCATGTATGATCTGGATGGTGTAATGGCCGTTGCCAGTGCTCCAATTCTGGTTTACGCCAACCTGGTCAAGAACTACAAGCTGCTCAGCGTTGCCGGTGCCTACTGGAAAGGCATGTCATCCAACCCAATGCTGCAGCGGATCTATGGGACGGCCTTTTACAAGAAAGACGATCTGGAAGCCGATCTGAAGGCTCGTCAAGAAGCCAAGGAACGCGACCACCGTGTCATCGGTAACCAGTTGGATCTGTTCTTTGTTGATCCTAAGGTTGGTGCCGGTCTGCCATACTGGATGCCAAAGGGTGCCACGATTCGCCGGACGATTGAACGCTACATCATCGACAAGGAACTGGCTGATGGCTATGAACACGTCTACACGCCGGTTTTGATGAACCTGGATGCCTACAAGACTTCTGGTCACTGGGCTCACTACCGCGAAGACATGTTCCCACCAATGGACATGGGTGACGGTGAAATGCTCGAACTGCGGCCAATGAACTGCCCAAGTCACATTCAAGTCTACAAGCACCACATTCGTTCCTACCGTGAATTGCCATTGCGGATTGCCGAACTTGGAATGATGCACCGTTACGAAAAGTCTGGCGCACTTTCTGGTCTGCAACGGGTTCGTGAAATGACGCTTAACGATGGCCACACGTTCGTTGCTCTGGACCAGATCCAAGACGAATTTGCCAAGATTTTGAAGCTGATTATGGACGTTTACAAGGACTTTGACATTACTGACTACACGTTCCGTCTGTCATACCGTGACCCTAAGAACACGGAAAAGTACTTTGCCAACGACGAAATGTGGGAACGTTCGCAATCCATGCTGAAGGCTGCTATGGACTCACTGGGTCTGGAATACTATGAAGCTGAAGGTGAAGCTGCCTTCTACGGTCCAAAGCTGGATATCCAAACCAAGACGGCCCTGGGCAACGAAGAAACGATGTCTACGATTCAACTGGACTTCATGCTGCCTGAAAAGTTCGATCTGCACTATGTTGGTGAAGACGGCAAGCAGCACCGTCCAGTTATGATTCACCGTGGGGTTGTCGGCACGATGGAACGCTTCGTTGCTTACCTGACGGAAATCTACAAGGGTGCCTTCCCAACCTGGCTGTCACCTGAACAAGTCGTTATTATCCCAGTTTCCGATGACAAGCATGGCGACTACGCTGATGAACTGGCCAAGAAATTCAAGGCAGCTCAGATTCGGGTTAAGGTTGATCACCGGAACGAAAAGATGGGCTACAAGATTCGTGAAGCCCAAACGCAAAAAGTTCCATACACGCTGGTTGTCGGTGATGATGAACAGGCCAACAACTCGGTTTCCGTTCGTAAGTACGGTGAAAAGGATCAAAACGGTATGACCGTAGATGCCTTTATGGATGAGATTCTGCACGATATTGCAACCTACTCGCGCGAAGACTAATCAAAAAGCTGTTTGGTATTTAGCCAGACAGCTTTTTATTATTTTACAGCCCTGTTAAGCGCTTTTTTCAGCCGTTTAAATGGTAAGCTGGATAATTTATCGTTTCTAGGTCAAACGCGCTATAATGGGGAAAATTCATATTAGAAAGGTCGAAGAGCAAATGTCTCCATGGAATCGTTTCAAGAAATCAGCCTGCACGTCGATGATGGTCGGCAAACATGCTTCAACTGACGGCTCAACTTTTATCTCGCGCAACGAGGATCGTGTCAAGGCAATCGAGCCCAAGCGCTTTTTGGTGCAGCCTGCCGTTAAAGATCGTCACGCAACCTACGTCTCGGCCTATAATCAATTAACCGTGCCACTGCCAGCTGACGGTATGCGCTACACATCTACACCAAGCGTTGATCAAACCCAGGGTCCAAACGAAGAGGACGGCTTTAACGAGGCTGGTGTCGGTGAAAGTGCTACGGAATCCGTCTATGCCAATCCCAAAGTACTGGCCTATGATCCATACGTCAAAAACGGTCTGGCCGAAGACTCACTGACGACACTGGTGCTGCCATATATCCATTCAGCTAGGGAAGGCGTTGAATATCTAGGTCGCCTAATTACCAAATATGGTGCGGCTGAAGGCAACGGTATCCAGTTTATCGATCAAAATGAGGTTTGGTACATGGAAATCGCCACGGGGCACTATTGGGTTGCCGTCCGCATCCCTGATGACTGTTATGCCGTGGCGGCCAACCAGATTGCCATTGAAGACATTGACTTTGGTGATGATAAAAATTTTGCCTGGGCAGATGGTATCCGGCTGTTTGTTGAGAATAATCACCTGAATCCTGACGATGAGCGTTGGAACTTTCGTCATATCTTTGGTACCAATACCAAGCAGGATCATCATTACAACACGCCGCGCGTCTGGTTCGCACAGCGTTATCTAAGTCCCAGCCTAACCGAGGATCAAACGCCTGAGTCAGCCGATATGCCGTTTATTCGCAAGCCCGATCATAAAATCAGCGTTGAAGACATTCAATACGTCTTAAAATCGCACTATAACGAAACGCCTTATGATCCACTGGGGAGCGGTACGCCAGAACAGCGCCGGCGCTATCGTTCCATCGCACTTTCGCGAACGGCGCAGTCGCATATTCTGCAAGCCCGCAATGACTCCTATGGTGGTGCCCAGTGCATTCAATGGGTCGAATTTGGCGTCCCGACGTTTTGTGCCTACGTTCCTTTCTTTGCCAATGTCAATGATACCGATGCCTCATACCGCGAGTTTCCAGCCAAGATGGATCTAAGCAGTGCCTATTGGTTAAATGAAGCACTGGCAAGCGTAGTTGAGAGCCATTATGCTGAATTTGCCAAAGACAACCTGGACTATCAAAATGAGCTGCAGGCCTGGGCAAGGCGCAAAATCAAAGCTATTGACGATCAAGTCGGTATGTTGGAAGGCCAGCGTCTAACCAGCTATCTGACCTCGCAGAACCATGATATTGCTAAGCACTTCAACGATCGTGCCCGCCAACACCTGTTTGATCTGCTGACCAAGGGAGCAGAACTGTCCAAGCTAACCTTTAAAATGGATCCAAATCTATAGCAACCAAAAAACAGCCCTGACCGGCATTTGTC
>ERZ791908.1919-NODE-1919-length-10387-cov-3.308459_pt1 | contig 10387 bp, 9 predicted proteins | sample MGYA00510144_ERZ791908 | MGnify/ENA primary metagenome ERZ791908 (study PRJEB30046, sample SAMN00792105) | human gut metagenome | study: EMG produced TPA metagenomics assembly of the A metagenome-wide association study of gut microbiota in type 2...
TGGGATCATGTCACTGGGTGCAGCCAAATGGCGGCGGATCAATTTACGCGCTACATTTTCTTTCATCATGAAGCTCCCCTTTCTTAAGCAATCAATATCAAAGGATTCTGAAAATATCCTATCATAGTGCTTGCCTTTCGTATAATATTTGCTTATGATATATCTATAATATGATATTATAGAAGAGGTGACTTCATGGACAGCCGGGAACTGCAGTATGTCATTGTCATCAGTGAAAAGGGCAGCTTTTCCGAAGCAGCCAAATACCTTTCCGTCAGCCAGCCTGCCCTTAGCCAGTACGTACGGCGCGTCGAGGACCGCTTGGGCTGCGCCCTTTTTCTGCGCGGATCGCAGGGCCTGAAACTCACGCCAGCTGGCGTTACCTTCGTAACAAAAGGCCGTGCCGTCCTTTCTGCCATCAGCGACCTTGAAAAGGAGATGGTAGCTTACCGCTGGGGTAAAAAAGAAGGCATCACCGTCGGAGCCTCCCAGTTTTATGGTAAATACCTCCTTGTGCCCATGCTCGACGTCCTGCGCAGTACGGCCTCGGACCACCATGTGGAAATCATCGAAGGGTCCAGTGACCATCTTGAAGAAGAGATCCTCAAAGGGCACCTTGACATGGGCTTTTTCCCAGAACCCATTCATCATGAGGACATCAACTTCGTTCCAATCTATGAGGAAGAAGTCTATTTTGCCCATGCAGCGGAAAATAAGGACGCGGCTGCCCTCATCAAGCACGCATGGGACGGGAAGAGCCTCAACCTTGCCCCCTTTCGGGACCTTCCCTTTATCATGCTCCGCAAAGGCCTCAAGTTCCACGACCTGACGCAGCGCCTCTGCCGAGAATATGACTTTTTCCCCAAAGCCATCTATGAATCGGACAACCTTGATACTGTCTACTCCCTCGTAAACCATAACTACGGCGTCGCCTTCCTGCCCTCTACCCTGCTGCCTGTACTGACAAAAAAAGACAGCAACGTCCGCTTCTACCCCCTCGCCTCAAAAAACGCCCAGCGCCGCATCGGCATTGCCTACCTCGGGACAAGATTCAAGGAAAAGAAGATGCAGGCCCTGGCGAAGGAGATCAGAAACCGGTTACTTGGCGCGCAAATTTTGCCAAGTTGATGGCCCAGTGCCCTGTTACGATATGTTATGCAGGGGCTTAGGGCGGTGCGTAGGACGATTGGAAATTTGGCAAGTCAGAAAAAGAAAGCCAGATTCCCAATCGCTATAAGGGAGGTTCTATCAGTTTGATTGATATCGTGCAGGATGAAATAGTGGCCTTAAAAGCCGAAGGCCCCCTTAAATAGAACGAAGTCTAGGAACTGCTCGTAATAATGGATCAGGCTGCAGACTCGAAGAAATAGAAAAAAACATCAAAGCCCTTACGGCAAAAGTAGGTTTATAAAAAGAGTCACGGCAAAGATTGGTAAAAAGCCCGTTCCCTTCAAGTACGAAGCAAACTAAAGCCAACGTGTTGAGAGGTAGGTGCTGGGAGCAAGATACAGGAGCAAAAAATGGCAAAAGCACCCATTTTTCCGCCATTGATTTGAATGAAAAATGGTCCCTTTGCCACAACCAGCATCACGTCCTTTGGCCTAGGGCCCTTATTTGCATAATCCCCAAACCAAAAAGGAGCGATCATGCTGTTTCATGATTGCTCCTATCTCTATATTCTTTTTACTTTGCCAGTTCCTTGATGAGCTCCCGCAGGAAATGCTCCACCCGAAATGTTGAGGAAATACTTAGGCTCTCTTGAGGTGAATGCAGGTCAAAGGTATCAGGCCCCATGGAAACACAGTCAAGGTCTGGGCAAGCATCAACGAAAAAACCGCACTCCAAACCGCTGTGAACGGGGGTGACAAGAAGGGGTCCCTGCCCTAGGGTCTCATACGTTTTCATAATCTTCTCCTGCAGAGAAGATTTCTTTCGATAAGGCCAGGCTGGATACGGATTAAAAGGGCTACAGCTACCCTCAACAAGATGCATGAGCGCCTCAATCTTCCCATACATCGCTTCAGCCCCCTTAGTGGCTGAAGAACGCAGTTCAATAATCCCTGTGACACACTTTTTTGCTTCATCAAAAGTCAGTTCTCCTAGATTTGCGCTGGACCTGACACAGAAGTGATCCAAACCTTCCATTTCAAGGATTCCTTGAGGGGCAAGCAGAAGGAATGCTGTCGTGAGTTGACTGTCCCTTGCTGAAATGACGGATGTCCTGCCTATGGATGATGTGTTAATGTGCATCTTCATCTCCGGATTTATTATCTTATATTCGGCAAGAATATGGTTCTTGGCCGATTCAAGAGCCTCTACGACCGCGGTTTCCACTCCTCCATCCACAGCAATGACAGCCTTTGCTTCACGAGCAATGGCAAGGCGGAAGGTACCGCCCTTCAGCAGAGCAAGACGAAAAGGGGCCGTTTTTCCTGCCACATCCAACCATCTTCCCAATAAAGAAATGGCACTTCCCCTTCCGCGATGGATATCTTCCCCAGAATGGCCGCCCACCATACAGCCTATGGAAAGACAGATGAATCGATCCCGTTTCTGGACGGCTTCCAATTGAACATACTTTTGGCATAGGACCCCCATGCCTCCCGCGCTTCCAACGATAGCTTGTCCTTCCCGAGCATGATCAAGATTGAGAAGCTGGCGGCCATGGATCCTGGAAAAATCGACGGCAGCTGCGCCGCTGAACGTATCTTCTTCATCCGTTGTAAGAAGCAGTTCCAGCTCTGGATGGGAAGCCGGCGGATTTTCCATGATCGTAAGTCCTAAAGCTACGCCAATGCCATCATCTGCGCCCAGCGTTGTGCGGCCGCCTGTTCCGAGCAAATCACCACTCACTTCAAGGATAAGCGGATCTTTTTTAAAATCATGAACCACATGGGGCGCCTTTTCACAGACCATATCCATGTGGGCCTGCATAATGAGGCCTGGCTTATGACGGGCATCCGGTGAGGCTTTCCGCCGCAGGAGCAGGTTATTTCGTTCATCCTGCCAGACAGCCAGCCCTTTTGCTTTGGCCCAAGCCCATATGGCATCGCTGAGATTTTTTTCTTCATGGGAATTGTGGGGAATCCGACAGATGGCAAAGAAATGACTGAAGACTGCTTCCTGTTGGAGAGCGTCTAGCGTTACTTTGTTTTCGTTCATTGCCTCTTCCTCCTTTAAAATGGCCCATAGCCAATCTTTACGGCAATGGTCAGGAAGATAAAGGCAACGAGCCACCACAATCCAAAAAGCGGCAGGAGCCAGCGGAACCATTTTCCAAAGGAAATACGGGCCATGGCGCAGGCAGCGACAACTTCTCCACTGGTCGGAGCAAGGACATTTGTAAAGGCGTCACCCATTTGAAAGGCAAGGACAGCGGTCTGACGGGTCATGCCAATAAGATCAGCTAAAGGGGCCATAAGCGGCATCGTAATTGCGGCCTGGCCGCTTCCCGAAGGAACTAGGATGTTAAAGATGTCTTGGATCACAAACATCCCGCAGGCTGTAAGGACTGGCGACAGCCCACTTAACAGACCTGCCAGGAAATGGATGATTGTATCCATGATATGGGCTTCCTGCATGATGATTGTCGCAGCATTGCACATGCCTATGACAATATTGGCAAAAAGGAGGTTCCCACATCCCTTGAGAAAGGCATCGGCAATTTCACCAGCTGTAAGCCCGCCAATGATTCCGCTGACGATTCCACAGAAAAGAAAGAGCCCAGCCATTTCGTTGATATAAAAGTCAAACTTCAAGACGCCCACAATGACGGCAGCAATGGTAAGGACAAACATCAAAAGAACTGATTTATGACGGGCTGTCATAAGGGGAACTTCTTCAGCTTCCAAAGTACTGTTGTACTTCAGGTCTTCCTCATGGACCGATGACAGTTCGGGATGTTTTTTAATACGGTGAGCATACCAAGTCACGTATCCAATCGATACCAAAATCAGAGCTGCAAACAGGGCAAGACGCAGCTGCAGTCCAGAAAATAAAGGAAGCCCCGCAATACCTTGGGCAACGCCCACCGTAAAGGGATTGGTCACAGCACCGGCATATCCGGAAGCCGCTGCACAAAAGACAAGGCCAATCCCTGTCAGGGAGTCAAATCCCATGGCAACCGTAATGCCAATGACGAGAGGAATGAAGGCAAGAAATTCTTCAAAATTTCCGGCAAAACAGGACCCCATCCCAAAAAGGACCATGCAGACAGGAATCATCAAAATCTCACGGCCCTTCATCTTACGGACAATATTGGCCAATCCAGCTCCAATGGCGCCTGTTGCTTCCATAATGGCAAAGGTGCCTCCAATAATGAAAAGGAAGGAGATGATTTCCGCTGCATTTTGCAGCCCTAAGGTCAGGGATTGAAGGAGAAAGAAAAAAGAAATGGGCTTTTGCTGCACATAAGAAAAAGAAGCAGGATCAACGATTTCCTTATCAATCACGGGATCAAGGATCCGGGCATATTCCCCAGCCGGAACAATATAAGAAGCGAGAAAACAAAGAAATACAATCAGGGCAAGCAGGACCATTGGATTCAACGCATGAAGGGAGCGTTCTTTTTGCTCTTCATTGATGGCTTGACTCATCATAAAACACCTCTTTTTTTGACAGGATTGTTTTTCCGCCAGCATTTCATTCTGGGGCATTCAGGGTAAAAGGGATTGACCTAACGGGAGACAGATGACTTTACTGAAATCTTTTCAAGGACAAAGAGAAAGACGTTTTGAAAGGCTTCTTCCAGGGGACGAGGATCTTCTTTTTTAAGAAGGCTTGCCTGATGCAGATAACGCTCATGAAGCGCAATGATGGTCTCTAGCGTAAGGGCTGCATCTTCCCTTCGGATGGTGCCCTCTGCCACGAGTTCGTCCATCATGACCTCGTCACGTTCAAAAAGGGTTCCCCTCTGCAGCATTTCCCGCAGGGCCAAATCGGGTATTTTTTGAAGTTCCTCAGGATAAAGGACCTTGTAGTAGGTGCTGATGACTTGTCCCAAATCAACATGATGGTTTCCGAAGAACATATGATAGAACACACGGGGCCAGACAAATGCAACTTCATTGAAGCAGGCGTAGATGGTTTGATATTTTTGGAGAGCGGTCATGGAATGCTTGATCCGGCAGGCCAAAAGACGGACATAATCACTGAGGAACCCAACGGAGCCATAAATGATCAGCTCATCAAGGTCGCGAAAATAGTGATAGAGAGTAGCCGCATTGTAGCCAGCTCTTTGGGCAATCTCTCGAATCGTCAGGTGATCATAGCCATCTTCCTGCAGGATATGCTTGGTCGCCTCAATAAAAAATATCATTGTTCGTTTCTGCCGGATTGTCATCTCTTCCCCGAGGGATGAAATGAGTTGTTTTTGATCATTCATAGAGACTCCTTTCTTTTAAATTCAGAATTGACAATGTTACCTGATTCTTCGTATAATATAGATAATTCTAATATCTATCTTGATTATAATTCAATCATGATTGAAAATCTATTGAAAATTATCCATTAAAGGTGGTGAAACCATGAAATTTTCAAATGAGCTTAAGGGAACCCTCTTTGTCCTTTTGGCAGCTGTTTGTTGGAGCATCAACTCTCCCATCGTTAAATACCTGACCCTTAACCCTTTTCTCATCTGCGGGTTACGTTCCCTCATTGCAGGAATCGCTCTCCTTCCCTTTTTGCGGATCAGGGAAATCAAGAAAAACCGTTACCTGCCGCTGTACTTCATTTCATATACCGCACTTTGCCTTGCCGTGATTATTTCTTTATCACTCACGAGCCCTGCCATTGCCATTGGCATGCAGTATACGGCCTCCCTGTGGATCTTCATCGGCACCGTCGCGATGACTCGTAAGATTCCTTGGCGGCAGTTTCTGCCGGTCCTCATCATCACCGCCGGTGTCGCCATCTTCATGATAAGCGGAGGATCTGGAGATTCCAATTCGACAGGAAACGTCATTGCCTTATCAGAAGGCATCTTTTTTGCACTCATGACGCTTTCCTCAAAAAAGGTAACGGACACCAATGCCTTGGGCGCCGTTTGTCTGGCAAATCTCACAACGGTAGGTGTCGTATTTCTTTTATTTGAGCCAGCACGCCTCGGGTTTACTGCCATAACCCCGCTTGACTGGATTTTGATGCTCATCATGGGCGTCATTCAAGTAGCGGGCGGTTATGGCCTATTTGCCATGGGCATCCAAACCATTTCCGCACAAAAGGCATCCCTGCTTGCACTTCTTGAAATGATCCTGGCGCCACTTTGGGTTGCGCTCTTTATTGGGACGATTCCGCCCATGATGGTACAGATTGGTTTACTTGTTGTTCTCGCTGGCCTTCTTTTAGAAACCTTGGGCAAAGGTCAGCATGCTAAAATCAAGGAATAATCCCACGAAAAGCATTTTAACCCAAGGTCGCGATTGCCTGTAAAAACCATCCGAATATTTTCCGTATTCGCATCCTTCCTTCATCCCTTGAATCCTGCCTTCTATCGCGATAGGATACGAACATCCTTTCTATCTGATCCGTATCCGTTTTGGGCGGCTGGTCCTTCGGTGTCCATCTTCTCCGGGGCCTTGTCGGCATCTGGGTCGCCACGGCCCTTGATGAATGCAGCCACGGTCTCGTTTTCTTCGGGCGCTGGCATCAGGGTACGTGGCGCCGGGCACTCATCTGATAAAGGGCGCCGTGAAATCATCGATTCAAACAAATAGGCCCATCCGGTTTTCTTGAACCGGATGGGCCTATTTACGCTGATTGATTGACTGGAGGCAGCCTTGCCTTCATCGGCCGTGCACTGAAAGGCTCATCATCCACTGTATTTCAGATTGATTTTTTCCCTCAAAAAAGTACTGCAAGAACCATCTTGCAGTACAGCCAGGTCAGTCATGCTCCTTTTGATAATTGGAAATAATAACGGACCCATCAAGGATAGTCTTTACCAGGTTCACGAAATACGCGGCCTTTTGTTCCACATCAAAATCCTTCCCCCGCTTGATGGCTTCGTGAAGGAATGTATGATAGAGAGAATTTAAGAGCACGGGTGTAATTTCTTCAACTTCTTCCGTATAGTTTTCTTCCCGCAGCAGATTGGTAAAAAGCAGACGGTACTTATTCACGAGGATTCCCTCGCGCATCACCTGGGCAAAACCGGCATCAATGCCATTGAGTTCTTCGGGATAGAGCTGGTTAAAATAGACCCGCATAATACGTCCCAGCTCTTCACTGTGGGGACCATAGAACATATTATAGAAGGCCTTTGGCTTTCTAAAGCTCACACTGGCAAGGCTGCGGAAAAAATAAATATAGCGGTCCTTCCACGTCATGTCGTCCGTACGTCCTTCCAGGACCTTTTGGAAAACATCGCGAAAAAAGCTCACGGAACCAAAGAGCATCAGCTCATCCAAGTCTTGGAAGTAGTTGTAGATTGTCGCACTGTTGTAACCAGCCTTTGCGGCAATCTTACGGATGGAAAGCCCTTCTTCTCCGACCGAATCCATGAGACTTTTCGTAGCTTCGATAAAGATTCTCATGTTCTGGCGCTGCAAGGGGTTCAGATGAGCCTCCCCATAATCTTTTTCAGTATCCATATTAATCATGCAACTCCTTAACTTAAGATTCCCTATCATCCGCTAGGCCTCCCCACCATAACTCCCAATACGACCTGAAGCAGATGTATTTCAATGCATGTTGCTATTATACTACAAATCATGTATGTGTTAAGCCAAATTGGAGAAATCTAATCATGTTTATCATTGCTTGAATAATGGTTGTTACCCAGTGGACACTACCGGAGCAAAACTGTCTAATGATTCGCAAAAAATAAGGTTAGCTCTTTACAAATCACGATTATGGAGAAGTCCTTGTGACAACCTCAAAGGGATATGCTACAATGAGAACAATGATACCAAAGAGGAGGGTCTTTGCCATGGCAGTACCAAGAACACTTGAAGAATTGAACCAGCATCCTGTTTTTTCCTATTTTCTTTGGCTTTGTGAAATTCCCCATGCTACCTTTAAGGAAAAAGCCCTGAGCAACGCAATCTACACGTGGGCCAAACGACACGAGAAATGGATGAGCTGGCAGGATACCCATCATAATCTATATATTCGGAAACCAGCCACACCGGGCTATGAAGCAAAACCGGCCCTGCTCTTTCAAGCCCATCTGGACATGGTCTGCGTGGCCGCACCGGGCGTTATCCATAACTTCGATAAAGATCCGCTCACCCTTGCCCTTGAGGGGGACCGCCTCACAACGGGCGGCCGGACGACCTTGGGTGCTGATGACGGCATTGGCGTGGCCCTTGCCATGGCTCTCCTAGACGATGAAACCCAGGCCCATCCGGAAATCGAAGTTCTTTTCACGACAGCAGAAGAAGAGGATTTCAGCGGGGCCGCGGCAGCAGATATTGATTGGTTCCATGCCCACCAACTCATCAATATCGATAATGCCCGGGAAAACCATGCCACTACGGGAAGCGCCGGCGGCTACGGGATCCACTACGAAAGGCCCGTCATACCGGAAAAGCCTGGTAAGGACCTGACCTATTTCAAGATTGGAGTTGGCGGCATGATGGGCGGCCACTCTGGGGAAGATATCCACCGCGGACGGGGAAGCGCTATTCGCCTCCTTTCCCGGATGCTTTTTGCAGCCCGCCGAGCCATTCCTATCCAGCTTGCAGGCTTGACTGGCGGGGTCTTCCGTCTGGCCATTGCCCGCGAAGCAAGTGCCGTCATCGGGGTTCCGGCCCATGTTACGGATGGGTTCCTGGCCCTTATGGAAACCATGGAAAAGGCCCTTACGGCAGAATATAAGGGCGCCAATCCTCGGCTCTTTTTCACCAAGACCCCAGTCGCTGCGGATGAAATCGAAGCGGTCCTTTCCGTCAAGGAGACCAAGGCCCTCATCCAGTTCCTGATTCTCATGCCCCAAGGGGTCATGGAAATGAACGGGGAGGTTCCTGGTGTCGTACAGACCTCCATCAATACGGGGAAAGCAGATCTGGACCTCAAGAAAGGTCTTTTTACAACAGAATCGGAAGTCCGCTCCTCCTTTGATTCCCAGCGCGACGTTGTCAAATACCGGTTCGATACCTTGATTGAACTTCTTGGCGGTAAACTTGCCGTCTACGCCGTCTATCCCGGCTGGCCCAATCACCCGGATTCCAAGATCAAGGACCTTGTAACAAAGACGTACGCAGAAGTCTTTCATAGGGAACTTGCCGCAACGCCTGTCCATGTCGGTCTTGAATGCGGCTTCTTCCTTCAAAAGCGCCCGGATCTTGACTGCATCTCCATCGGTCCTGACGCCGGCAACCTCCATTCGCCGGAAGAGTGGCTCAGCATTCCCTCCACTATGCGCATGTTTGAGTTTATTAAGGAGATTGTGAGAAAGGTGATTGAGTAAACAGCTGACGTAAGGGAGCTGTGAAGCTGTGATGCTATGAAGGCTGTCAAGCTGTCTATTCGTCCTCACGGACGAATGCTGTCTCGAGCCTTCGGCTCTGGCTGTCAGGCTATAAAGAATAAACCAAACAGCGCCAAACCGAACGCGTATCAAAGGTTCGGTTTGGCGCTGTTTCTTTAGGAATGATGCTTCGCATCGAGTACTAAGGCAAAAGACTCAACATAAAAAGAGAACCGCAAACCGAATCAAGACACGAATTCGGTTTACGGCTTTTTTTGGGGATGGCAATATTTTTGATTTGATTTATCCTAACGATTTTTCGCAGCACGAAAGCAGGAAACGGTTTCTTCTTGTTAGCACTATCTGGTTTTATCTTTTGCCTTAGAGACGGCGAATGTCGTTCCGCCTTACCAAGGCGGGGCGGATCGATTTCGGAGAAATCGAGCTCAGAGGCAAAAGACCCGACAGTGTGCCTCTCCTCGCAGATTGCTCGTTTCGACTTTTAAGGACAAAACTATTTTCTGCTGCCAAGGATTTTGTACTTTTGGTGTACAGTCTTTTGCCTTCGTGTTTCGCCTTAGAGACGGCGAAAGCCGTTCCGCCCCACCAGGGCGGGGGTATCCACCAAGCAGGCTTGGTGGGTGGTGGATGAGGAGGGCGGTTTGTGCCCGACGTCTCCCTACGAGCGGTAGCGAGGAACATTTTTCGATGGTTCAAGGCTGTCCGTAAGCGCAGTTTTCTGCGCTAGGCAGACCGCAGAACCGTGTTATCGAAAAATCAATTCGGCGCCCTCCCAAAGGGCGGTTTGGCGCCGCGCGTTAAGGGGGGTTCCCTCGGGCCTTTTAGGCCTACATAGGTACCTGTAACGCCGGACCCCAACCGCCCCCTGCGGGGGAACGGGTCCGAACTTAATCCGCCCTCAAACATGTTTCTCGGACTTCCGCTTCGCTCCAAAAGCGTCCTTCGAAACTCCGGGCG
>ERZ791908.1928-NODE-1928-length-10308-cov-5.350434_pt1 | contig 10308 bp, 9 predicted proteins | sample MGYA00510144_ERZ791908 | MGnify/ENA primary metagenome ERZ791908 (study PRJEB30046, sample SAMN00792105) | human gut metagenome | study: EMG produced TPA metagenomics assembly of the A metagenome-wide association study of gut microbiota in type 2...
TAAATTTGCCGGAAACAGAATGAATTGATGCCTTAAAAAATGACGGATAACACCATATACTCATTAGAAACTACAGCCTTATTTTGTGATTTTTGAACTATTCCATTCGCCCCATGAACCAATTGTCTTTTTGAGATTAAATAATCTCCCGTATGGACTTCATAATAATTTTTCACAAGAATCTCTCGACCATATAAATAGCCTCTAGATATAATTCCTTCATTATTCCGTCGTACAGTCACTAATTGGTATCTTACGTTATCCTCTAAATGGACAGGACGAGCAATATCTGTAATTGTTTCGGAAACCTTACGCTGTTCCCAAGATGTACTCTCCCCCAATTCGTTCAGAGAGCACCTTATTTCATCTGAACCCTTATCCAGACTGCCGGATCGACCTACGATTACTCTGAGCGACAGTCAATCCATAAAATCAGCGAATACACACACTCTCATATGCATGTATTCGCCGTAACATTCTATACGAACATCTCCTCCAGCATAGATTTCTTGAGTTTCTTTAATTTCTCCAGTTTACGCTGATGAAGGGTAATGAGGTTATCTAATCCCAGCAGAAAATCAGAGATTTGCTTTCGTTCCTCTTTTGTAGGCGGAAAAATCAATTCAATATTACGTATATCTTCAACTGTAATATTGGCATGAGATGATGCCTTAATCAATGATTGAAAATATCTCTGTCCATATTCAGATTCCAACTCTTGCGTTATAAATTCTCCTTCGTCAGGATCTTTAAGCTTGCATATTCCAACCGCTCCACCAATAAAAGATTTTTGTTTGAGCCGGTAAAATCCGATATTTCCAATACGCCCAGATATAGAAATTAGCAATGAAGGCTTATCAATAAGAATCTTTGGGAACCTTTCTGCAACTTCTATCGGAATATAGAAATCCGTTTCCATATTTATTTCATTCCCTGTAAAATCTTTATTCTGAATGAACGAATAGGTATTGTCCGCTTTCTCAGTTAAGAGGGATGGTTTAATTGTTGCAGAGTAGTCAAAACCAGTTTGCTTTGTGATGAGCTCACACAAATCATCAAGCTTACGCTGTTCCCGATCATCCGTAAATCCGGAAAATCGAATTTCCGGAACTTTACTGCCATTTTTTGGAAACATCTTTTCTAGCATCGATTTCTTCACTTTCTGAAGCATATCGTACTTACGCTGATGAAGGGTGATAAGGTGGTCGAGGCTTACGAAAAAATCTCCGAGTGCTCTTTGTTCATCAATCAATGGCAATCTTACTGGTGTGTCCTTCACCTGTTCAATCGTGTAGTGAGCGATCGTACCCGTATGAGAAATACTGGCGAGATATTCTCTGAATTCTTCTCTAATAAAATATGTATACAGATATCTGCTGTCAAAATTAGCCGAATGCTTTATCCATATGAGATCGGCATCTTTCGAGTATAGAGGCTTATTGTCCGGCACAATATAAGGTATTCCGATACTGCCACCACCTGTTATCAAAATATCGTTTTGCTCTAATTTGCCAGACGACTTTGCCAACTTCTCATAAAGTTCAATCGAGATAAATGCCTTCTCATTTTCTGTACCTTTGAAAGCAGAAACTACATCGCTTGACCTGAAAAACGGAATACCATCTTCAGCCCATTCTTCCTTATGGACGCGAGAAGCTGAAAGTACATTTGTCAGTTCGCCAACCTTACGCTGTTCCCAATCATCGGTGAACCCCCGGAAGCGGAGCTTCGGCGCGCGTTTTTTTTCCATTACTCCTCACCTCCCAGCATCTTCTGCAGCTGGCGGATGCCGGCCATGTCGAACTCGTCCCCGGTCAGTTCGGAGAGCATAGCGGACAGGCTCTGCTCGGTTTCCTGAATCTCGTTCTCAATATCCCCCAGCGTGTCGGCGTACTTGTCCGCCAGAGTCTGTACCTGTTTCGCAAAATCCGCAAGGAGTGTTTCCGGCAGCGCGTCAATGCCATCACAGATCGGCTGGATCCATTTTTTCTGCAGCAGGGTCCGAACCTGATCGTCGTCCAGGGATTCGATTACGTCTTTGGTTTTCAGATGCAGGGCTTCCGTTTCCTTCTTCACGTCGGACTTCAGCCCCTTTTCCTCCTTGCTAAGGGCTTCAGCCTTTGTCAAAATGCCCGCCAGGGCAAGGGCATCCCCGCTTCCGTCCTGTTTCAGTTCCTTCACAACGCGCTTAACGTTCTTCATCACGAATGTGTCATTATCATCATTCAGCGCATCGGACGCGGCTTCCTTATCGTCCTCGCTCATCTCATCAATCAGGGACGTATACTCGGACGGTATCTCCTGCAGCCTGTCCTCTTTCGCCTGAATCGCCTTCAGATCCTCCTGCAGCAGGGTCTTCTGAACCAGCTCAAACGGCAGAACATGGCCCTTCCAGCCATCCTGCACTTCCTGGTCGCGGCCGTTCTTCTTCTTCAGAACCATATTCGGATCGACCTGCTTCACGCACTCCATTCCCTCTGCCTGAATCAGTTCCAGATCGCCGGAAATTTCCGTGTATCCAACGCTGAACAGCTCGTACGCCGCATACTTATCTACCAGCGGAATATCCGAAAATCTCCGAAACAAGCCGCCGGTAATCTGATCCTTCTCTTTCACGGCAGAAACGGTCTCCGCCTGATCGATCAGCGTCTCCTCCAGCTCTCTGCCAAAATCTGAGAACACGTTGCGGTAGCGGGAGATGAAGTCTTTCACGTCGTCATTTTCCATAATGGTCTGCCTGATGTCGGAGGTTTTCAGGTTCGCGTAGTTTCCGTCGGTGTCAAAGAGTTCACCTTTCAAGGAAGGAAAGTTCTGCCAGTAATCCTGCATGCGGGAAAGCTCGGTTTCCGGAATTCCACCGAACATGGACGCGTACAGATCCCAGGTTTCCGCTTCTTCAGAAGAGTCCACGTACCTCGGAATGTTGAGGTTGTAGTCATTCTGGCGGATTTCTTCACGGCTGATCCTGCGGGAATACTTGTCAATGTCCAGTCTTCCGGTTACAGTATCGACGATCTTCCGGATATCGCATGCACGGAGACGATTGCTCTTTCCGACTTTCTCAAACCCCTTGGATGCGTCCACGATCAGAATGTCAGTGTTCTCCCGCTTCTGGCGGAGAACCATAATAATCGTCGGAATACCTGTTCCGTAGAAAATATTGGCCGGAAGTCCAATGATGGCGTCGATGTTATTCTGCTCAATCAGATTTCTTCGGATCTGTCCCTCTTCACCGCCGCGGAAGAGCACGCCGTGCGGCAGAACAATCGTCATGATCCCATCCGGCTTCAGATGGTACAGTTCATGAAGCAGGAATGCATAGTCCGCCTTGGATTTCGGCGCAAGACCGTAACGAGAATAACGCGGATCGTTTTCTTTTCCGGATGGATCCCAGCGCTGGGAATAAGGACATTATCAATACTTCTGAAGTGTGTAATTCACAGTCTTAACTGTGTAATCATCTTCAAAAGCCCGTAAATACTAAGTTTTTAGACGGTCTCCTTTTCCGATGAACTGTTTTCTGATTTACACATCAAACAATACATTCGTTTAGCAGCATAGCACAGTCTATATCAGTTATCAATAAAAATTAAGTGTGTATATTTCTTGCTTTTTCAGACATATTATTGTAAAATATCAATAGATTCAAATTGTGTAAATCAGAGAGGACTACCCTATGATTATATACAGCGAAGAAAAGAACGGACCTCAATCCGTATTCATTAAAACCGTTACCAACAATGACGGAGCGGTCACATCAGTCAGGCATGTCAGCATGCCACTCTATCAAATAGAAAGCGATGGCTACGTGTACTTCATTCTCTACGATGATCACATGAAGCCTATTCCATCTGTATACCAGTATCTTAACTTCAGGATGAAAGAAAGCCCTTTGACCAGCAGAAGCAAGGCTGCTTTTGCCATCAGATTGTTGTACTGCTTTCTTTCGTTATCAGGCTATCGCGTGGATAGAATAGATGAAAAGGCATTCAGAGAGCTGCTTTTCTTTTTGCGCGGTATCAATACGAATCCGAAGCAGTATTCCATGAAGACCCAGCGCAGTAACAATACTGTCAATGGATACCTGTCTGTTTACAGGACATATTTCGGTTTCGCAAACATCTCTTGCGATGCAATCTTTAAGGCGCACACGGTTCGTACAGACCATGTATTAGAAAATGCAGATTCCCCTGTTAGAAAGAAGTACGATAACAACCTTAAAGTTCCAAATTACAGCAACGACACCGTGCCGAAATACATCGGACCAGATGATTTCAAACACATCTTCAGAGCCATTCTGGACGCTGGAGATGTGCAATCAAAGCTGATTGTACACCTGATGTATGGTTATGGTCTGCGACTCGGTGAAGTGCTGGGGCTGACGACGGAGGATATTCAGGAAGTCAGAGTCAACGGGAAGCTTGTTCCTGTACTGATTTTGCGAAACAGGATGTCAGATGCACGATTCCAGTTTGCGAAAGGTTTACCGCACGTCGTTGACAAACGGCAGTACGCTTCCAGAGATTACCTTGCCGCAAGACAGCGCATCATTATTACATACGCTCTGTATGAAGAACTGATTGATTTTATTGAAGATACACACGCACGTATGATGGATAAATATCCTGACAATTATGAACAAGGTTATGCCGATATCGTTTCCGTCAGAGATAAACCTGAAACGAACCACTACATCTTCCTAAATCGCTACGGACGAATTCTGAGTGACCAGACATGGAATAATAAGCTGAAGAGATACTTCGAGATTGCTGGGATTCCGATTGATATCGGTATCAGAGATAACAACCTTAGCCACAGGTTCCGTCATGGGTTTGCCATGTTCCATGCAAGATTCTCGAAGCATCCTGTCGATGCTCTCTCTTTGCAGAAGATGCTCAGGCATAAAAGCCTGTCGTCAACTATGGTGTACTACAATCCGACACCGGAAGACGAATTTAAAATAAAGATGGAGTTCCAGAAGGAACTGTATGACATGATACCAGAATTAAAGGAGGGGTCAGACATTGAGGATTCAGACGATAATAGATGAAATTGCCCCATTTGTTTCCAAAGACACCCTTGCAAGAACAGAAATGCAAGGGTTTATAAGCAAGTATTCAGATATGAACACCGAAGATATCGACTGGGAAGAAATCTGTCGTTCTGTTAAAACACATGGATGCTATAAGTATGGCTTCTTACTGATGGTTCAACTTCTCAGAGATGGTGTTTATTACGGTAGCCATGCTGACAAACTGTACCGCAACCTTCCGATATATGAAAAGATGCTGCATTATAGAAACTCCATTTTTACAGATGCTATGTGTGGTAGTCGCATCGAACAGCAGGCGATATATGTCCACGAAAAGCCAAGCTCTCAGCAATGGTTTTCATTTACATACATTGATACTACAAATCCGTTTATTGTTGATGTTTTGGAAAGTCATCTTAACAGCATAAATGCACACAGTCACTGGTGTCCTCGTAAGGTTGCCGAAGTGTTCGGGAAAAGCCTCGGCAAATACGAAAACGAAGTTCACTCTGCGACTGATTTTAATGCGACTATGATGTTTGAACAAACGGGCTTTTACAAAAAGCAGTTTGAAGACAATGAGGATATGCGGAGAGCTGGTCTGAATCTCGTTGTAAACTTCTATCGCTGGCTCGTTAGAAGCAACCCAGAACACAATTACTTCGAAAACGAGTTTCACATGTCAAACAGGCTCTTATTCAATAACCGCTTGTCTGAATTGATAGAGAGGGATTTCTATTTTACAACTTTTAATCCCGCAAACATACCTTACGGCAAGGAACGTGTATGTTTTATATTAAAAGGTTTCGATAGCGCCTCTACGATAATAACAAACGATGATTATGTGACTATTGATTTCTCTGGGCTTACAAGTACTTTTTATCGTGACCTTCTCATTGAGTTTATAGTCACTTCGACTTTCACTTCTGCGATTAAGTGGGTAGCGTATATCAGAGAAGGGATGGAGAAAGTTTACATTGCGAAGCAGGCTCCTTCTTATCCGAATAAACGGCTGGATTACCTAACAAATCAAGAAGCCATATTTATTAGACAGGTATTCGATGCCCAAAAGATTGGTATTAGAACAAAAAACAATAAAATCGGAGCGGTCAGAAGGTTCCTTTCCTTTTGTGTAGACAAGCACGCCATCGAAGTTGATGATCTGTTTTTTGATTATCTGACGCAGTACGAAGAGCCAAACAAAAATACAGCTAAAACCGTCCCGGATAAGGCTTTAACAAAACTTAACAAGTATTTCCTAGACAAAAGCAAGAATGACCTGTTTTACAAAGAAATGTTTGTCATCTTTCACCTTGCGATCCAGACAGAGTTCCGTATAAACCAGATTTGTCACTTGCAGGTAGACTGCATACGACCGACAATCAAGCCGAATCAGTTCGAGGTGCTGTCCAATTCAAAACATCTCATGGCAGGAAGAATAGCTACGTCATCAGCACGATGACATATAACCTTCTAATGGATATCATCGAAGAAACAGAGCCAATTCGTGAAAAATGCCCTGTGGACAGCATGAGGCAGTATATTTTCATCTACAACCAATCTGCATTCCATAACAGACCAGTTATGTTTAATGACAGGATTTTTTCAAACCACATGGTTCAGGCTTGTGAATCTCTTAAGATAGAACGATATACTGCAACAAATCTTCGAGATACACATATGACAAAGGCGCTTGAGCACATTATACTTAACGGCAAAAGCGACCTTGAAATGTCCGTTCTGTCGAAGCACAAATACATGGATACCACAAAGAACCATTACATCGAGATGGAACTGGAAAAGATGCTGGAGTCAACATACGGTATTACCATCGGAACAGAACTCATCCAGACAGACTCAAAGGTGGTTGATGAGATACCTGAACACCTTCAGGGCAAAGACAGCGATGTCGAAAACGGCTGCGGCAAATGTACCGCAGACAATTGCGTCATGACTGGCTCTCTTCCCTGTATGGCGTGTAAACATTTTATCACGACCACCAAGCACGAGGTTTTCTTTAAGAAAGCCATTGAAGACATAGACCGCCTCATAAAAGCAACAACGAACCGCCACGATAAAGAAGATCTTGTCACCATCAAGGAGCTGTATGTTCTTTATCTGAAGGCGATAATCAAACATAAGGAGGGACTGAGCAATGATGATTAATGGTACATCAGCCCTTAAATTTGAATACGTAGATGCCGTTCCGTGGGACAAAAGCCCTGCCTTTGCGTTCTCCAATGATACACAAGCATATCTTGATGCCTTCAAGAACGCAGTTGACCTGATACCGACCAAAGACCTGAAAATCGCATTCAGCGATGATGTATGGGATTTTAACCCGTATTTCAAGGATGTTCAGTCTCAGCAATTCAAGTTCATATTTACGGACCTTCCAGACGACCTGGCGGAATACTGCAAATTCTTCGTCTTGCATAAGATTTCGGGAAAAACGAAAATCTCTACCACGAATGTCAGGTACTCCGGGTTTGCCAGCATCATTCGGAATGTCTTTGAGCGCACCACTCATAAAAACATTGCGGTCGTTACAACCGATGACATCCAGAACGAAATCAAAAGACGTAACGCAGCGCCGTCAACGGTTCATAACCTTTATCAGGCCGCATATCAGATGTATTACTTTCTGATAAAGCATTATAAGCTGGATTTACCCATCAGCCTTGATGTTCTGAATGACGAGAGCGTCAAGTGGTATAACATTGATAAGCAAAGTGACACCAAGCTTCCAGACATCCCCGAAGGATATTTCAATGCAATCCTGAATAAATCATTGGAAGTAATGCGCAACAGCAAGGCGGACACCGATGAGCGCATGATGGGCGCAGCCATCGTGTTCATTTCACAGACTGGTCTGCGGCTCGGAGATTTTCTTGCTCTGACTACTGATAGTCTGTTCAGTAAAACGCTTGTAAAAAGCGGAAATACAGCGAACTACGTCCATTTCGCAGAGCGAAAGCCCAGCAAAGCACATCAGCCGCTACTTGAATTCGATATCTTCTGCAACAGCCTTGGGACCGAAGCTTTCAACATGATGAAAGCACTGCGCAAGAAGTCTGCCCTGTCAAAAGGGAACAAGGTTCTTTTTGTGTTGAGCGACAAGACCAATATAGGCGGTCACTCTAATGTACCACACGATAAGGTCAGATTCCGCAGTCTGTACCACAGGTTCTTGTACTGGAATCTTCCGACAGAATCTACTTACGCATGGGAAGGCATTACATCCATTAAATATCATCCCCATCCATACGGTGAAAAGAAAGGAACTGCATCTGCTGTCGAACTGTATGTTCCAGATACAAGACAATACCGTGTGCACCTTTGTACAGTCCTGTACAATCAGGGAGTCCCGTTGATTTATATTCAGAAATACATGGGACATCTCTCTGATTACATGATGGGATATTACGTCCGTCCGAAGGATACATATCAGGAAAACATCCAGTATTCCGAGAAGGTCATCCGTGAGATTGCAGGTGAAGATGTCACGCCTCTTGGCGGAAACATGCTCGGTGAAGACATCAAGGAAAACATCAAGAAGTTTATTGCTGACAACGGATTTAACGTACAGACAGATGTTGAAGCCATTGTCAAAGCTCTGGGAGATAAGGTCATCATCAGAGGTAAGACTGGCGGAGTCTGTATCAAGACATCGCTGATGCCCTGTTCCAAGGATGCCAGAACGAACGAGATGATGTGTGCATATAACCTTTGCCCGAACCTGTTTCATTTCTACTACATGGTGGACGTATCTTACATGAACTTTCAGACCTTACAGGATACATACCATGCTATGAAGGATTCAGGTAAGACCAAGGCTGCACAGAAAGAACTTTCCAAGATGCGAGATCTCCTCAACAGGAGACTGATTCCAGAAATGGACGAGCTTGACAGAGAAATCGAAGCCAGAGGCTTCAATACCATACTTGATAGACATCCGTCGCTTCTGGACATAATGACAAATCGTGAAGATATCAGAAAGGAAATTGAGGCATGGAGAACGAAGCATTAACAAGAATCAATTCATTTCTTGCCCAACACGGGGCAAGTTCAGAAACCATATCAAAGTCACGGCTGGCTCAGTTCGAAAAGGTTGATGCTGCCATTCAGATCAGGCTGACAGAAATTCAAAAAGCACATGATGTTTTGAAAGGCAGGCCGATAAATGTTTCCGCTATTGCAGCCGATACTGGAATAGCTCGTAAGACCTTCTATAACAATGATTTACTGCGTTTGTTCGTTGAGGCATATTCCACTTCGTCAGAGGACAGAACGGCATCTCAAGGCGATTTGGACCGTCTCAAGTGCAGATACGATGAAGCCGAACGCCAGATAAAGCAGTTTCTTATAAGAGATATCGAGACAGAGAACCTCCGTCAGGAAAACATGAGATTGCAGGCGGAAATCCAGAACCTCGAAAAGAGGAACAGTTCTCTGGAAACGCAGTATGAACAGCTTCAGAACGAGAACGCAGAACTGCGGAAGCAAATACCCCCGAGGATTATAGATTTTACGGCAAAGAGGTCATAATTATGCCAACAACGGCAATAAATCTTACATTGTATGCTTATGTAGAAAAGTATACAATAAAATGCAATAATTAGGTATATTGACAAGTAAAAATACTTTAATTGTTGATATGACCATCTCATAGTGACTAAGTGGATATGTTGTTATTGTGCTATGTTCGGTGGCTGTGTGTATTGTTTCAACTGTTGTTGAATGCGGAATAGCAAGTATATATACTATCGCAGCAATGATTGATAGAATAAAGATAAAGATTATCATCTTTTTTTTCATACTACTCATCTTCCTTTAAAGAAAATCCTTGGCATAAAAATAAGTGTTTCCACGATGACGACTAGTCGTTATTTTTACAATGCCATATTTTACACCAACATAACATGATATATCGATCGGAAGCATGAAATTCTTTCTGTAATTTGGGGGCCTTTCATGAGATGAGATATATCTGAATGGGAAAAACTTCCCTTCAGCACCTGTCTATTGTTTATCAGAAATCGGCTGGCATGTCAAGGACTCGGCAATTCCGGGCGTTTGTCCGCTCTGACTTTTCATACCCGAGATAGTCATCCATCTCAGCTTCCATCATTTCTTTGATGGTTCCACCGAGAAGATCTTTCAACGCGTCCTGGATATCCTGAGCGTTCTGGATATCATATTCCTGCAGCAGTCCCTGAATGATCGCTCGTTTCCTGTCCGTCATTTCCACGTGATGTACGGATTTTCTTTCTCTT
>ERZ791908.1937-NODE-1937-length-10258-cov-7.697540_pt1 | contig 10258 bp, 6 predicted proteins | sample MGYA00510144_ERZ791908 | MGnify/ENA primary metagenome ERZ791908 (study PRJEB30046, sample SAMN00792105) | human gut metagenome | study: EMG produced TPA metagenomics assembly of the A metagenome-wide association study of gut microbiota in type 2...
CGTCGGTGTCGCGGCCGGGGCGGCGATGACGGGCGTCTCAACGGCCGGGGCCGCAGGCGTCTGTGCGGGATCGGATGCGGCGGCGGTCTGCCTGCCGCAGGCAGTCAGCGCCAGCAGGAGCACGGCGGTCAGCAGCGCGGCCGCGTGTTTGCGGTGGGTCATGGGCAGTCCCTCCTTGGTGATGGTGTTTTCGGTGTTTTCGCAGGCATTTTACATCAAAATTCGCAGAAATACCACCCTGGGGTGCAAAATTCAGATGTGAATGTTGCGCCCGCCGGTCATTCTTTCAGCGTTCGGACGGAAAACGGGCAGGCGCAGGTCATGCGGTACCAGAATTCCGGCGCGGTTTTTGCCGGATCGTCCGCCGCTGCGATGACATCGGTCCCGTCCTCGATGATGTTCTGGAAGAAAAACGCGCAGACTCTCTGCCACTGCTCCGTGCCGCAGACAAACGCCTCGAGATCCTCCACGACCAGAAGGTCGGCGTTTCCGCCCCCGCCGTATCGTCGAGCGCCCCGGACGGTGTGGCGCACCGGCTGCGCAGCTGCGCGCCGCCGGTGCGCACGACGTGCGCGTGGTCGAGCCGGTCCGCGAGCTCGGCGGCGAACTGTGCACGGTCCGCCATGCTGAGCACCAGCAGGGAACAGGGCAGCGCCTGACGCGCTTGCGTGCGGCGCAGCAGGCAGCGCCGCCGCAGTGCCGCGAACGCCTTCCGGCAGAGCGACAGGAACTGCTGCAGGCTGTATGTTCCGGCCAGAACGCACAGCAGAAAGGTACCGGCCCACGGGAGCACATACCGGAAGATGCCGATGCCGCCGCGGTAAGTCAGGTCTGTGCGCACGAGGTTTTCATACATATGCGGCACGTGTACCCAGCCGCTGTCCAGCTGGCAGAGCATGTGCAGCTCGTTGTTGTGCAGGCAGACCAGCGCCGTGGCGATCAGCGCAAAGACCGCCGCCGGCAGCCAGCGGAGCCGGGGGGTGCGGATGCGCGCCAGCAGCCTGCCGCAGCCGTATGCCGTCAGAGGGAAAAACAGGGCATAACCGGCCAGCTTCAGGAAGCGGAACGCGGGCGGCCGGCCGGGATACGGGCCGATATCGAACAGCGCGCGATAACCGGGCAGCAGCGGCAGAAGCAGCAGCGCCGCGTCCAGACAGATCAGCAGGATCAGAAATATGGTATGCCATGTTTTTTTCATGTCTCGAGTCCCCTCCCTTTTGCGGATTTTGTTCCATGATAGCATAAAAAGGCAGCCGGAGGAAACGAACGATAGACGCCCGCGGGCAGAACGCCTGCGGCGGGCGGATTTTTTGCGCTTGACAGGGCCTCCGTCGCAGGATATTCTGTCAGCAGAACGGAGGGAACGCACCAGATGAGACAACGAATTCCAGTAACGCCTGTTCCGGAGCGCCCGCCGGACGTAGAGGCGTTTTTTTCATTCAATGACGTTCGGAAAAGCCCCGCCCGTGACGGGTATCGCCCGGCGCATCGGCTGACCGATACCTGTCTGACGACCGGCGTTCACTATTATTATGATGTGGGCTCCGTGCCGCCGGGCGCGTCGGCCCGCGGAACGATCACGTTCCTTTCTCCCGAGGCGTATCCGCATTGCCTGTGGGTCGGAAAACGGATCCCGATGCAGGAAGGCGCGCATGTGGTGGGGTATGCGGTGATCACGCGCATCGACAACCCGCTCCTGCAGGCGGAAAAGCCGGAAGCGCGAGCGTCAGTCGTGGCTTCCCCCGATCACAACGACGGCAGAAAGCCGCGGTGATGACATGCGCGGAAAACAGAGTTCAAAAATCAGTCTGAAAAAGCGGCTGCTCAAACGGCGGCAGGCGCTGACTAGGCGCTGGGACAAGCAAAGCACGCGCCGTCATCTGCCGCTGTACCTGCTGCTTCTTTGCAAAACGTAAAAAACACCGCCGCAGGGTTTTCCCTGCGGCGGTGTTTTTCTGCCCGCGTGCGAATAAAACAAAAAATTGAATGAATAAATACTAATGAGCGCCGTTTCTCCTCAATTGCCCGCAAAGCTGGAAAAACGCTGGAATATATGGGTTTTCAGACCTATAATAAGCGCATATAACCGTATCCAAAATAATTCATGTATGAATATGCTAATAATACGACGAATAATGAAATTAAATTCACCAAAAACCTTGTGTGCTTTGTCAATTGAAAAACTTACATTTCAGACGTAAACTGCACATAAGATTTTTTCCGTCTGCGGCGCACTCCTGCTGCTCCGGCGGTGAAGAATCCAATCTCATACAGAAAGAAGGCTTATCATGAAGAGGAGAATCTTGACTCTGCTGCTGACGCTGGTCATGGTGCTGTCGCTTCTGCCCGGCACGGCGCTCGCCGTGAACGACAGCAGCGCACCCGCCGTGACGTATGCCGATCTGGCAGACATCAACGGTACTGCGCTCGTCCCTGACGGCGCAGGCGAAAACACGGAACTGACCGTAGCGGACGCAGTGCGTGCACTGCTGCTGTGGACGGGCATGACCGAGCAGCAGCTCGGCTCGTTCCCGGATGACTATCTGGCTCAGGCCCGCAGCATGGGCATGATCGACACGGACACCGACGCCGACGCGCCCTGCACGCTCGCGGCTTACCGCCAGATGAAGGCGGTCGCCGACCAGATGTATGACGCGCTGCACGCCGACAAGCTGCAGCCGCTGTACATGAACGGTATGGCGCAGCCCATCTTCCCCTACACGACCGGCGAGGTCACGGAGGGCTACAGCAACGACGAGAGCGACATCATCCGCTACTGCGTCTATGTCGAGACCAACTACGACACCGACGACGACGGCAAGCTCGACCTCGTCAAGGCGCTCGTGCAGATCCCGCGCGCAGCGATGGAGGGCAACTACAAGGCGGCCACCATCTACGAGGCGCGCCCGTACATCACCGGCTGCAACGAGAGCATGAACCCCGGCAAGAACCTCGGCAGCGAGAGCTATGACATCTCCAAGCTCTACAGCCAGCCGGACAAGCGCGTGCCCGCCGGCACCGCCACGACCGCGGACGCGGCAGCTGCTGCCGACAGTGCCGACTGGTACTACTGGAACCCGTATGAGCAGATGTACGACTACGAGGACCTCAACTGGTATGACTACTATCTTGTGCGCGGCTTTGCCGTGGTCGAGTGCGGCGGTCTGGGCACGAAGGGCTCCGACGGCTTTGAGACCTGCGGCACCGATCTGGAGATCGATGCGTTCAAGTGCGTGATCGAATGGCTGCACGGCGACCGCGTGGCCTACACCGACAAGACCAGCAACGTCGCCATCTCGGCCGACTGGTCGAGCGGCAAGATCGGCATGACCGGCCGCTCCTACGCCGGCACGACGCAGTTCGGTCTGGCAACGACCGGCGTCGCCGGCCTTGAGACCATCGTCCCCGTCGCCGGCATCGCGAGCTGGTATGAGTACACCAACTCTCAGGGCATCTCCACCAACAGCCTCGTCAACTACTCCGAGCGGCTCGGCTGGTACTGCAACGGCCGCTACCTCGATCCGGACGACTACGCGACCATCGCCGAAAAGTACGGCAACTACATGTACCAGATCCAGCAGGATCAGCTCAAGAGCAACGGCGACTACTCCGAGCACTGGGCGACCCGCGACTACACGCTTGACGCGGAAAACATCAAGTGCCCGGCGCTGATCGTGCACGGCCTCAACGACGACAACGTGCGCACGAAGGAATTTGACCTCATGTATCAGGCCTATCAGAAGGCCGGCGTGAACGTTAAGCTCCTGCTGCATCAGGATGCGCACCTGACCCCGAGCTACCCCGCCGGCAACCTCGAGTTCTACATTGACGGCGAGAGCTACAACAACGTCCTCAACCGCTGGTTCAGCCACTACCTGTGCGGCGTGGAAAACGGCGCCGAGAACATGGCCGCCGTCACCGCGCAGAGCAATGTCGACGCCTCCGTCTGGAACACCTATGACAGCTGGACGACCGACGAGAGCATTGCCCTCTCCAACGCCGACGACACCGGCACGACCACCATCAACAGCGACTACGCCACGCAGGGCATCAACCGCAGAAACTGGCGTGACGCGCTGACCGCCGGCTCCACCGACGTGAGCGCCATGTACACCATGGATGTCGACGCCGACACCGTCATCAAGGGCAGCGTGGCCGTGAGCTTCACCGCCAGCGCTGATAACTATGACGCGCCGGAGACGACCAGCCCGCGCGGCACCGTCGACCACGACAACTATGTCGGCGAAGAGACGAACGCCCTTGACCACGACAACTACGTTGGCGCGGCGAGCGCTGACGGCGCTGTGACCGTGTCCCTGCCGGACGGCGCCGATCTGATCGACCGCGACGCGCTCATGGTCAGCGCCATGCTCGTCGACATCGCGCCCGAGGGCACGACGTTCCCGGCCTACAACACGCAGGGCAGCTATGTGCCCAAGACCATCACCGCCGGCGGCGCGTGGATGGGCGGCGGCCTGAACAACTATGACTACGCCGAGCTCAACGCCACCGACGTCAGCTACAAGATCATTGCGCGCGGCTGGATGGACCTCTGCAACCCCGGCGCTGGCTATGACTCCGCCTCCGCCGGCACGAAGGTCGCCCTCAAGGTCGGCGAGAACCACGACTACACCATCTACCTGCAGCCGAACCTCTACACCGTCAAGGAAGGCCACAAGCTCGCACTCGTGATCTACACCTATGAGCCGGGCAAGGCCAACTACAGCCAGGACTACCAGATCACGCTCGAAAACGCTTCCGTCAGCGCGGAGATCCCCGTTGATAAGATCCCGGCCGTTCCGGCGCTTCCGTTCACGGACGTCCCCGCAGACACCGAGCTCTACGCCGCTGTGAAGTGGGCCTACTTCAGCGCCCCGCAGATCACGGTCGGCGTGACCGAGACCACCTTTGCCCCCGCCAGCACCTGCACCCGTGCCGAGGTTGTCACCTTCCTGTACCGTCTGGCCGGTGAGCCGGATGTGTCCGGCACGGCGCTTCCGTTCACGGATGTGGCCGAGGATGCCTACTATACCGACGCGGTGAAGTGGGCGGCAGCCAACGGCGTGACCGCCGGCACGAGCGCCACCACCTTCAGCCCGAACGACACATGCACGCGCGCACAGGCCGTCACGCTGCTGTATAACGCAGCCGGCGCACCGGCCGTGAGCGACACGGTGAGCTTCGCGGATGTGGCGGCAGACGCCTACTACGCCGATGCTGTTGCATGGGCGGCAGCCAACGGCGTGACCGTCGGCACGAGCGCCACCACCTTCAGCCCGGACGACGCATGCACGCGCGGCCAGATCGTGTGCATGCTCTACCGCGGCGACACGCAGGCCTGAGCAAGACACAGAAAATCACCCCAAAAAGCGGCAGCGCCCATTGCGAATGCAATGGGCGCTGGTTTTTTGTACAGACGGCTTGCCGTTTGAGGATCACGCCGGAAGCTCTCTTGCGCGCTGCGGCGCGTGTTTGACAACATCCTGAGCAACGCCGCCAAATATTCCGCCGGCGACCTGACCGTCACGCTGACGCCGGACGGCGCGGTCACGTTCGCCAATCATGCGCCAAACCTCAGCTGCGTACAGGCAAACCAGCTCGTCGACCGCTTTTTCACCGTCGAGACGGCGCGCGCTCGGCCGGGCGGGGGAGCGGGGGAGCGGGGGAGCGGCGCCGCGGCCCGCCGGTCCCCGGCATCCGCCGCGGCGGGGAAAGCGCCGGAAACCTTGCGCCGGGTGACAGTTTTTGACCCGGAAGTTGCGTTTTGCCGGACAGTTTTGCGGGAAAACCCGGCGCCGCTTGACAATATCCACCGGCTTTATGCTATAATGACTCTCCTGCTTTGCGGCTGCGGCCGCAGCGGGAACGATCCGTTATGCTGAAAATCCATAAGGAGGTCAGAAATGACGAAATACAATCAGGTCACGCCGGAGATCGCCGCGCAGCTTCAGGCCATCGTGGGCGCGAAGCGCTTTTTCGCAGGCGACGCGGTGAAGGACGACTTCAGCCACGACGAAATGCCCATTTACGGCAAGTATTACCCCGAGGTGGTCTGCGAGGCCGAGAGCACCGAGGAAGTGTCCGCAATTCTGCGCGTGTGCTATGACAACAACATCCCCGTCACGCCGCGCGGCGCGGGCACGGGCCTCGTCGGTGGATGCGTGCCGCTGTGCGGCGGCGTGGTGCTGTGCACGACGCGCATGAACAAGATCCTCTCCTATGACATGAACAACCTCGTCGTGCACATCCAGCCCGGCGTGCTGCTGTGCGACCTCGCGGCCGACGCGCTCACGCACGGCCTGATGTACCCGCCCGACCCGGGCGAAAAGACCGCGACCGTGGGCGGCAACGTGTCCACGAACGCGGGCGGCATGCGCGCCGTGAAGTACGGCGTCACGCGCGACTATGTGCTGGCCATGACTGTGGTGCTGCCCGACGGCAGAGTCATGGAGCTCGGCAAGACCGTGTGCAAGACCAGCTCCGGCTACAGCCTGCTGCACCTGATGATCGGCTCGGAGGGCACGCTTGGCGTCATCACGGAGCTGACGCTCAAGCTCATCCCGAAGCCGGAAATGAACGTGAGCCTCATCCTCCCGTTTGCCGACGTGGAGACCGCCATCGCCTCCGTGCCGAAGATCAAGCTGGCCAACCTCGACCCGCAGTCGATCGAGTTCATGGAGCGCGACATCGTCGATTCCTCGGCGGCATTCACCGGCAACACCATCTTCCCCACGGTCGTGGACGGCAAAGAGGCGGGCGCGTACATCCTCGTCACCCTCGTCGGCGACAGCGAGGCCGAACTGACCGCGAAGATGGACCGCCTCGGCGCGCTTGCCGAGCAGTGCGGCGCGTACGACACGCTCGTCGTCTGGACCGACGGCTTGAAAAAGGACGTCTGGGCCGCGCGCAGCGCGTTCCTGACCGTCATCGAGGCGGACACGAAGCTGCTCGACGAGATGGACGTCGTCGTGCCGGTCGACCGCATCGCGGAGTTTCTCGTCTACACCCGCGCCACCGGCAAGGCGGAGGGCATCACCATCCGCAACTTCGGCCACGCGGGCGACGGCAACCTGCACATCTACTGCTGCGCCAACGACATGGCGCTCGACGAGTTCAAGCGCCGCAGCAAGGCCGTCATGGACAAATGCTATGCCAAGTGCATCGAGTTCGGCGGGCAGGTCTCCGGCGAGCACGCCATCGGCCACGCAAAGAAGCAGTACCTGGTGGAGTCCGCCGGCGAGACGGCGTTCGGGCTCATGCAGGCGATCAAGCAGGTGTTTGACCCCAAGGGCATCCTCAACCCCGGCAAGGTCTGCACCAATGTGGAGGAGGGCTGAAGCATGCTGAATATTCTTGTTTGCGTCAAGCAGGTGCCCGACATCAACCTCGTGAAGATGGACCCCGTCACGGGCAGCCTGATCCGCGCGGGCGTGCCGGCGATCCTCAATCCGCTGGACGCCAACGCGCTTGAGGCGGCCGTACGCGTCAAGGAGGCGCACGGCGGCACGGTCACCGTCATCACGATGGGGCCGGACATGGCCAAGGAGGCGCTGCGCGAGTGCCTCGCCGCGGGCGCGGACCGCGCCGTGCTGCTGTCTGACCGCGCGTTTGCCAACGCCGACACCCTCGCCACGAGCTACGTCATTGCGAGCGCGGCAAAGCTGCTCGGTGCGTTTGACCTCATCTTCTGCGGCAAGGAGTCGCTCGACGGCGCGACCGGGCAGATGGGCTCGCAGCTGGCCGAGCGCTTCGGCGCGAGCCAGATCTCCTCGACGGCGAAGATCGTCGAGGTGGACACGGCCGCGCACACCATCACGGCCGAGCGCGACCTCGAGCGCGGCACGGAGGTGCTGCGCGCGAAGTATCCCTGCCTGCTCACGGTCGAGAAGGCGAACTTCCGCCCCCGCATCCCGAACCTGAAGCGCTGGAAGGCCTCGCGCACCGCGCCCATTGCGGTCTACAGCGCGGCCACCATCCCGGGGCTCGACTCCGCGCAGATCGGCGACCCCGGCTCGCCCACGAAAGTGCCGCGCACCTACCCGCCGGAGGTCGGCGCGAAGGGCAGCATGATCGACGAGGGCAGCACGGAAAAGAACGTGGACCGGCTCTTCGAGCGGATCGCGGACGTGCTTTGAGGAGGTGCAGGCAGTGAATAAGACAGATTACAAAGACATGTGGGTCTTCATCGAGCGCGACGGCGACAGCGTGCTGCCGGTCTCGCTCGAGCTGTGCTCGGAAACGCGCAAGCTCTGCGATGCGAGCGGCGAGAAACTCGTCGCGGTCATCGTCGGCAGCATCTCGGACGGCGAGCTGCAGCGCGTGCTCGACTGCGGCGTGGACAAGGTCATCCACGTGACCGGCACGGGCTATGACTACTTCAATAACGATGCGTACACCAACCTCTTCACCGTCCTGTGCCGGAAGTACCGGCCCACGGCGGTCATGGTCGGCGGCACGATCAACGGGCGCGACTTTGCGCCGCGCTTCGCCGCGCGCCTCGGCACCGGCTGCACTTCGGACGCGACCGAGCTCGTCTGGGATCCCAAGACGACGGACATCGAGTTCGTTGAGCCTGCTGTCGGCGGCAAGATGATGGCCGTCATCACCGTTCCGGTGGCGCGCCCGCAGGTCGGCACGATCCGCCCGGGCACGTTCAAGTGTGTGCCCTGCGGCGCGCGTGCGCACGAGGTCACCGAGGAGCACATCGACTTCCCGGTCGCGGACATCCGCACCGAGATTCTCGATTTCCGCGCCGACGATCTCGACGAGAGCCTGAACATCGCGGACGCGGACGTGATCGTCTGCGTCGGCAACGCGATCAAGGGGGCGGACGCCCTGCCGCGCTACCGCCGCCTGGCCGAGCGCCTCGGCGGCAAGGTCGCCTGCACGCGTCCGGTGTTTGACCGCGGCGTGCTGCCGTTCAAGCTCGTCATCGGGCAGTCCGGCGCCGTGGTCAAGCCGAAGCTGCTGCTGTCGTTCGGCGTGTCGGGCGCGGTCAACCACGTCACGGGCTTTTCGGACGCGGACGTGGTCGTCGCCGTGAACACCGATCCCGAGGCGGCGATCTTCAACTACTGCACCTACGGCATCGTCGGCGACATGGACGAGGTCTGCGAGGCCATGCTCGCAAAGCTCGGCGAGTGAGCCGGGGCAAACATGCAAAAAAGCACCCGAGAGGGTGCTTTTTTGCGTGTTGCCCACCGTGTCGTAGGCGTCATAGTCCAGCAGGTAGTGCTGCCGGAAGCCCGTCCGGCGCAAAGGATATCGGTATGCAGCCGATGAGCGCGTCGGACGCAGCATCTTCAAAGATCCGGGCTGGGCAAAGGGCATACCATAAAACAAAAAGCAAAAAAGGACCTGGCATATGCAAGGTCCTTTTTTCTGGCACCCCCGGCTGGATTCGAACCAGTGGCCTGCCGCTTAGGAGGCGGCCGCTCTATCCAACTGAGCTACGGGGGCACAACAGCGTTATTTTAGCGCAAAGGGCGGCGGGTGTCAATGACCGGCGGCGGAAACGGGCCGCACGGTTGCGCGCGGCGGGAAATCATGGTATGATAAACAGACTGCGCAAAGGAGGTAGCCCCATGCGTCTCATCCGCGAGGAAAAAACCTTCATCCGGGAGGCCGTTTTGCTCATGCTCCCGATGATCTTGCAAAATTTTGTGACGTTTTCCATGTCCATGGCCGACACGTTCATGGTCGGCGTGCTCGGCGAGACGGCGCTCGCCGCCGTGACGATGGCCAACAGTCCGTTTTACGTCATGCAGCTGATGATCTTCGGCGTGCAGAGCGGCATGAGCGTGCTCGTGGCGCAGTACCACGGCCGCGGCGATCAGGAGGCCATCAACCGCGTGATGGGCATCGCGCTGTTCGTGTCCACGACGATCACGGGCCTGCTCGCCATCACGGCGTTCTGCATCCCGGAGCAGATCATGCGCGTGCTCACCAACAATGCCGACCTCGTCGCGCCCGGCGCGGCGTACACGCGCTACGTCGGCTTTTCGTATTTCTTCTCCGCCATCAGCGGCGTGTACATCGCCGCCCAGCGCAGCACGGAAAATCCCCGCCTCGGCGCCGTGCTGCTCACCGTGTCCGGCGCGCTGAACATCTTCCTCAACTGGGTGCTCATCTACGGCAAGCTCGGCGCGCCCATGCTCGGCTGCGCGGGCGCGGCCGTCGCCACGCTCATCAGCCGCGCGTTCGAGGTCGCGGTGCTGTGCGTGTATGCCGCCGTCAGCCGCCGGCTGCCGCTCATGCC
>ERZ791908.1944-NODE-1944-length-10224-cov-2.916511_pt1 | contig 10224 bp, 5 predicted proteins | sample MGYA00510144_ERZ791908 | MGnify/ENA primary metagenome ERZ791908 (study PRJEB30046, sample SAMN00792105) | human gut metagenome | study: EMG produced TPA metagenomics assembly of the A metagenome-wide association study of gut microbiota in type 2...
CAGGATTGCTTATCGCAGTCAGCCCGGTAAGTTCTGCAATCATGGGTAGTATTTTTCTGAAAGAGCATTTGGGGATCAGTGGCATGATCGGGGCAATATTGGTTGTTGGTGGTATCATCATATCCAAGGATCCTTTCTATAAAAAAGCACAGGTCTCTTCGTAAATTTTGCAGGAACTTTTTGAAGATTTGTTTAAGATTCCTTTTTTCGCTAGGAATTTTCGGAAAGGCATGCTATGATTTCGAAGGGTGATAAAGATGAATAAGGATTCGATTGAAGAAAATAAGGCAATACAGGATGGGCTGGAACGCTTTTTGGACGAAGAGCTGGCAGGTGTCCGCAAGGAACAGGTGTCACCGAACAGAACCATTATATATAACGAAGAGCCAAAGGAAAAAGAATTAAAGACTGAGTTTGCCACAGAAGTAACGCCAAAGAGGCAGGCAAGCTATGAGAGGAGATCCGCAGGCGGATATACAACTGCGGCGGGACAGCCGGAACATAGAAACAGCGTGGGCGAAAGACAGATGAGCCATGCAGCAGATACGGCAAGCAGGAGAAGAACGTCCGAAGAGACAGACAGATACCGTAACACAGACAGGGAAGCGTCAGTTCACCGGAGACAGGGAACTGTCTCTGACCGCCGGAGCATAGCGCCTGAGAAAAAGCACCGGGGATACGAACCGCCTGTATCTGAAAATAGGAAGAAACAGCATAAAAAGTCCAACAGAAAAGCCGATAAGAGACAGAAAAAGAAAGACGGCAACAAGAAGGACAGGATGTCCAAGCCAAAGAAAATACTGCTGATCATTGGTATTGTCATTCTGGCATTTTTCCTGTGGTGGTATCTGACAATGGGACGGATCTACCACAAAATGAATTATGAAAAGTCGGACGAGCTTGCAAGCGGTTCCTTAAAGGAGCAGGGTGTGATTAATGTGCTGCTGATCGGAAACGACTCCCGTGAAAACGGAGAAGACGGCCGTTCCGATGCAATGATCCTGATTTCCATCAGCAATAAGACAAAGACAATCCACATGACCTCACTGCTTCGTGATATGTATGTGGATATTCCGGGACATGACAGCAATCGGTTAAATGCAGCCTACGCTTATGGAGGTCCGGCACTTTTGTGCGAGACGATCAAGCAGAATCTGGATATTGAAGTAAACAGATATGTACTTGTGAACTTTCAGGCGTTTGCAAGTCTGGTAGATGCAGTCGGCGGTGTGGATCTGGAAGTGACGAATGAGGAAGTACAGTGGATCAATGCTTACTTAAATGAATACAATCTGCTGGAAGGAAAAGAAATGACAACGGATTATCTGGATACCTCCTTAAGCGGGGAAATCCATCTGAACGGTCCACAGGCACTTGCTTATAGCAGAAACAGATATATCGGAACGGATTTCGGCAGAACGGAAAGACAGAGAAAAGTACTTTCCGCCGTTATGAAAAAGCTGCCGCTTGCCATGGCAACCAATTCCGGTGAACTGATAGACGGTCTGTTCCCGAATCTGACAACAAACCTGACACAGACGGAAATGTACAGCCTGTCAACGCAGGCAAGTAAACTTCTGACCTATGATGTGGTACAGAGCACGGTTCCGGCAGAAGGCACTTATTCCAATGCCACGATCCGTAAGATGGCAGTTCTGCAGGTGGATTTTGAGGCAAATAAAAAGCTTTTAAAGCAGGAGATTTACGGACAGGAAGAGCAATAAGACGAGTTGCGGGCAATAGTATACAAGAGGTACAGAACGGAGGCTTACATGAGCAAAACTTTTAAAGAACGATATCTTTCGCACGAGATAGAACTGGAAGCAATCGATGATTATATCATTGCATGGAACAATTCCGATACAGAGGAGACGCTGGCAAAGTTTCTGGGACTGAATAAAGAGGAAGAGACCGCGTGGGTGGAAGACAGTGATGATGCCCTTTTTGATCTGCTGGAAGCACAGAGAAAGTAAAAGTATGCAGAAAAGCGGAATGCATGATATTGTAGAGAGAATAAAAGATGATCTGAAAAAGAATGGGATAGGATGTGCTGCGACATTGGCATGTCTTATCCTTTTTGCGCTTATTTTTCATGATGTATGTCCGGTGCAGATCCTGTATGGACTGCCATGCCCGGGATGCGGTCTGACGAGAGCAGGTGTCCTGCTTCTGACCGGACATTTTGCTGCGGCATTTTCCATGCATCCGTTTATTTATGTTTGGCTGCTTTTTCTGTTATATCTGGCATTCTGTCGTTATATCAGAGGCTGCAGACCAAAAGGAGCACTACAGCTTCTGATCGTGATCATTGCTGGAATGCTCCTGTTTTATGGGTATCGTATGCTCCGGTACTTCCCGGATGTAGAACCGATGGTGCGAAAAGACGTGCGTTTTCCATCGGTCTGGAAACTTCTGCGGCTTTAAATACAGCGGTGGAACTTTCGGATTAGCGGTTACACCGGAATCCAGACAGAAACTGATCTGCCGTGAACAGGGAAGGAACCGTTTCCGTCCGCATCGATCGTAACCATATGGCGATAGCCGAATAACACATCAAAAAACTTCTGCCCACTATGATGTTTCCCGACATACATGGTCTTCTGGGTGTCATTTTTGGAAGAGAGGATGCAGGCAAGTCCGGTATTTTCATCTTCTGCAAGCCCTTCTCTGGTAAATCCGATACAATGATAGTCATCAAAGTAATCATGCTGTGCTCCGTAAGCATGGGAAGCTCTGACAGAGAGCAGATTGGTAAGCGTTTTGCCGACCGAAGCCACATTCTGGGACGGAATACCGTAGCAGTCTCCGTAAAAGACACACGGATATCCCGCTTCGCGCAGCAGGATGAGCGCATAGGCAAGCGGTTTGAACCAGCTGTCTACAAAAGAGCAGAGTGCCTGCCCCGGCTCTGTATCGTGATTGTCTACAAAAGTAACTGCATTCTGCGGCTTTGCAGCAACAAGACTGCCATCAAAGATCTTGCGCAGATCATAGCCTTCACTGTTATACGATGCATAGTGGAAATTAAAATGAAGCGGTACATCAAACAAAGACAGTGCATAATTTGTTTTTTCCAGATAGGCTTCGAGTGCCCAGCATTCCCTGTGCCAGTATTCACCGACAGTAAACAGTTCGCGACCTGCATAGCTGCGCATGGCAGGAATCCAGTCGCGGTAAAAATCATAGTCAATGTGTTTTAATGCATCCAGACGGAATCCATCTACCTGTGTCTGATCCAGATACCATTTTCCCCATTTGGTAAGTTCGGCAATTACCTCAGGTTCGCTGAAATCAATATCTGCCCCCATCAGATAATCATAATTTCCGTTTTCTGAATCCACATCCTTGTCCCATTCTTTTCCTTCAAAGAGATAAATACTGTTCTTTTTCTGTTTATCATCCCAGTCTACACCGTCAAAGCATTTGGATGTCCAGACAAAATCAGAATATTTGCCTTTTCTTCCCGGGAAATTAAAAATGGTCCAGGCGGTGATCTGTTCGATGCCTGTTGTTTCCTGTTCCCTGTTTCTTGTATTACATTCTTCGGCATTTATTATTTCTGTTCCGTCAGCACCAATCTTGTGATTCAGTACGATATCAGCATAAACATCAATTCCATATTCCTGACAGGTATGGATTGCAGCCAGATATTCCGCTTTTGTGCCATATTTGGTTGCAACACTGCCTTTCTGGTCAAATTCGCCGAGGTCGTACAGATCATACACCGCATAACCGACACCGTTTGTACCATAGGCATCTTTGTAAGCCGGAGGTAACCAGACTGCGGTAATACCTGCTTCTGCAAGCGCAGGAGCTTTTTCACTAAGCTGGTTCCATAAAGAACCGTCGGATGGCACATACCATTCGAAATATTGCATCATTGTTCCGTTTTTCATCTTTTGCCTCATTTCCGGCGCATGGATTGCATACGTCTTGTAATCAATTAATTGTGTAGAAAAAGCAGAAACGCAAGCTGTAATAGCTGTGAACTGCCTGAGTACAGTACCTTTAGTCCATACTCCATCTGCCGCTGGCACCGCATGGCAGAACCAGCCCGGATCTTGTGACCGGTAATCCGATTTCATCCGCAGCAACACATCCGCCCAGCTTCTTTGTCAGTACCGTATTTAACATATAGGAGAGGACAGCAGGCTGCAGTCCTGTCGTATAGGAATTGATCAAAAAGAAAACAGGATCTTTGGATAATACTTTGGAAGTCAGTTCAATGAATGGGAAAATACTTTCCTCGATCTTCCAGATTTCCCCTTTCGGACCTCTTCCGTAAGAAGGCGGATCCATGATGATGCCATCGTAAGTATTGCCACGCCTGATCTCGCGTTCTACAAATTTGGCACAGTCATCAACGAGCCAGCGAATCTTATCGCCGGGAATGTTGCTTGAAACCGCATTTTCTTTTGCCCACGTAACCATTCCTTTGGAGGCATCGACATGTGTGACATTTGCACCGGCATTTGCTGCGGAGATCGTAGCACCGCCGGTATAAGCGAACAGATTTAATACCTTAAGCTCTCTGCCCGGATCCTTTTCTCTGGCTGCCCGGATCTTCTGTGCACACCAGTCCCAGTTTACCGCCTGCTCCGGGAAAAGTCCCGTATGCTTAAAACTGAACGGCTTGAGATGGAAGGTAAGCTCCCGGTAGGAGATCGTCCATTCATTTGGCAGGTCAAAAAATTCCCACTGACCGCCGCCTTTGACGCTGCGATGGTAGTGTCCGTTTTTCTGTTTCCATTCTTTGGCATCATGCCCTGTGCTCCAGATGACCTGCGGATCCGGGCGCACTAAAATATAATCAACCCAGCGCTCCAGCTTTTCGCCGTCTGAGGTGTCCAGTACTTCATAATCTTTCCAATTATCTGCTATCCACATGGGTGTAATCCTTTCTGTACATTTTATTCTATTGTGGACTACGCTTTTGAAAACGTCAAGGGATATGTAAATGAATTGCAAGAAAACGCTGTCCAAAATCCGCGAACGAAATTTCATGGATACTCTGGCGGCGGATGTTGGCAAACATTGACAGGCAGAGAGATATCTCTTATAATTTTCACATATGTTGATACTAAAAGTACCGGCTGCGCAAAGCGGTTTATGGGAAAAAATATGGTGTTTGGCAAAAACGACGGAAATGTGTGAAAGGAAAATAAAATGATGGAAAAGAGTAGAAACAGAGCAGTCAGCAGACAAGCCCGAAAAATGATCGCAGCAGCTATGGCAGCAATGCTTGTGTTTACCTCTGCAAATGTGGCAGACGTAAATGCAGAAGAAACAGTGCTGGCAGTCAGTGAGAATGCTGTTACAGGGGAAACGGGATCGGGAGTAGTAGAAGCAAAGAAAACAGGTGAGCCAGAAGTAGAAAACGGTGGAGCAGAGAACAGGGAAGCAGAGAACATAGATCTGGATGCAGAAACAGCAGATCCGGACACAGAAACCGCGGACGGAACACACACATATAAAAATGGTTTCTGCACAGACGACGGCTGTGACGCATACGAGCCTGCAGTACTTACAATCGGCAAATATGATATAGATGCCAACGGCGAAATAACGGACAGTGACGAAGCCTACGAAATCGGAAATGCAGGGCAGCTCTACTGGTTTGCCGGGCTTGTAAACGGAACACTGACAGACGGAACCGCGCAGAATCTGAAGGCGAATGCAGTTCTGACAGCAGATATCATTGTGAATAAAGATCTGCTGACAAGCATTAATACAGATGATGACGGAAAAGTTACAAATGGAACGTCCTTCCGGATATGGTTACCTATGGGAAAGATAAATGCTAATAATGGACAACAGATGCTGTACGCAGGTATTTTTGATGGAAAGGGGCACAGCATCAGTGGGTTGTATGCGAATCTGTATGATGCGCCGGTTGAGGATTCGGAATATGCCTTTAATAAAAAAAGCTTTGCAGGTTTATTTGGGCTTGATGCAGGAGTGACCAGAAACTTGAGAATTCTGGATTCTTATATGAGAGGTGAGTATAATATTGGTGGTATCTGTGGATCCGCTGAGGGTGGAACGATACAGAACTGTTATAGTACGGCTACAGTATGTGGGAAAAGTTACTTAGGAGGCATTTGTGGTCGTAGTCGAAGTAATAGTATGATAGAGAACTGTTATAATGCGGGAAATGTCTATGGAAACGGTAAGAGTATAGGTGGTATTTGTGGAGATAATCGTGCTACATTGCAAGGGTGTTACAATGTCGGAATTGTTAACGGGGAATTTAATGTTGGCGGAATTGTTGGAGTAAGTTCCGGATTGGATAATACAATATGGATAAAAGATTGTTATAATAGAGGAAACGTGATAGGGGATACAAAAGACATTGGTGGTATCGGAGGATATATCGGTTACAGTCTTGTTGAAAATTGCTACAGCCAGGCAACTGTCAGCGGAAATACAAATGTTGGGGGTATTTGTGGTAATAGTAATAAGGTTGACTTTCAGAATGCATACTACGATGTTGACCTGTACACAGGAGATGCGATTGGATATTTAAAAGATGCAACAATCAAACAGACCGAAGGAAAGTCTTCGCAGGCATTTGAAAGCGGTGAGATCGCATATCTGCTGCAGGCAGGTCGTGAGGAAGTAATCTGGGGACAGACACTCTCCGGAAATGATGTGCAAGCTTATCCGGTATTAGGCGGCGCAAAGGTGTATCAGGCAACTGAATACAAAGGATGTATCGAAAGCACAGGAATCGCAGGAACTACTTATAATAATGCGAATGCCCCTGTTGTTTTTGGACCACATGTATATGAAAATGGATTTTGTACAATCTGTAGTGCATACGAGCCTGCAGTACTTACAACCGGCAAATATGATATAGATGCCAATGGCGAAATAACGGACAGTGACGAAGCCTACGAAATCGGAAATGCAGGGCAGCTTTACTGGTTTGCCGGACTTGTAAACGGAACACTGACAGACGGAACCGCGCAGAATCTGAAAGCGAACGCAGTTCTGACAGCAGATATCACAGTGAATGAAGATCTACTGGCAAGCATTAATACAGATGATGACGGAAAAGTTACAAATGGAACGTCCTTCCGGATATGGTTACCTATGGGAAAGATAAATGCTAATAATGGACAACAGATGCTGTACGCAGGTATTTTTGATGGAAAGGGGCACAGCATCAGCGGGGTGTATGCGAATCTGTATGATGCACCTGTTGAAGATCCGAAAAATATCTATAATAATAAAGATTATGCGGGTTTATTTGGACTTCTTGAAGGAGTGACCAGAAATTTATCTGTTATAGATTCTTATATGAGAGGAGAAGATTGCATTGGTGGCATTTGTGGTTACAATGATGGTGGAACTATCCAGAACTGTTATAGTGCTGCTACAGTATGTGGTGATTCCTATATAGGAGGCATTTGCGGTCGTAGTCGAAGTAATAGTATAATAGAGAACTGTTACAATGCAGGATATATTTATGGAGCTACTAGAAGTATAGGTGGTATCTGTGGAGATAATTATTCAACAATAGAAAGCTGCTATAATATTGGAATTATAGAGGGAAATTTTATGGTTGGTGGAATTGTTGGAGTAAGTTCCGGATTGGGCGATACAATATGGATAAAAGATTGTTACAATAGAGGAAATGTAATAGGGGATACGGAAAAAATTGGTGGTATCGGAGGATGTATCGGTAGCAGTCTGGTTGAAAATTGCTACAGCCAGGCAACTGTCAGCGGAAATACAAATGTTGGGGGTATTTGTGGTAATAGTAATAAGGTTGACTTTCAGAATGCATACTACGATGTTGACCTGTACACAGGAGATGCGATTGGATATTTAAAAGATGCAACAATCAAACAGACCGAAGGAAAACCCTCACAGGCATTTGAAAGCGGCGAGATCACATATCTGCTGCAGGAAGGTCGTGAGGAAGCAATCTGGGGACAGACACTCTCCGGCAATGATGTGCAAGCTTATCCGGTATTAGGCGGCGCAAAGGTATACCAGAATATCACCTATCAGGACTGCGCAAAAGATGAGGCGCATACAGTTTATGCCTATGCGAACGAACAGAAACAGGAAAGTTATGATTATACCTTACAGGAAGTAAAAGCCAAAGAACCAAAGTGTACAGAAGCAGGAAACAAGGCTTATTACAAATGCAGTGTCTGTGGAAAACTTTACACAGATCAGGAAGGAACGAATGAAGTGTCAGCAAACACAGTAGTGGTTCCTGCCAAAGGGCATAGCTTTACATGGATTATTGACAGAGAAGCAACGGAGCAGGCAGAGGGAAGCAGACACGAGGAATGCAGCATTTGTCATGAAAAGAAAGCTGCAGTTGCAATCCCGAAACTGCCATCCAGTACACAGCCGAGCGAATCGCCGAGCCAGAAGCCGAGCGGATCACCAAGCCAGAAGCCAAGCGAAACGCCAAGCCAGAAGCCGAGCGAAGCACCGAGCCAGCAGCCGGGGCAGGATATAAAAGTACCTGCAAAGGGCACAAAGCTGACAGCGAAAGGTGCCAGCTATCAGGTAACAAGCGCTGCAGAAAAGAATCCTACGGTTGTATACAAGGGCAGCAAAAAGCAGAAAGCTTCCGTGACGATCCCTGACACTGTTACAATTGATAAGGTGACTTATAAGGTAACTTCGATCGCAGCAAATGCATTTAAAAATAATAAGAAGCTGAAAAAAGTTGTGATTGGAAAGAATGTCACAAAGATCGGCAAAAAGGCATTCTATGGCTGCAGTAAATTAAAGAAGATCACGGTGAAAACAACAAAGCTGACCAAGAAAAATGTCGGTAGTCAGGCATTCAAAGGAATTCATAAAAAAGCAGCCTTCAAAGTACCAAAGAAAAAGATAAGCAGCTATCGTAAAGTGTTTAGAGCCAGAGGTGCAGCAAAAACGACGAAAGTTACAAAATAAAGCAGAAAAGGTGTTTGCGGTGCAGACACCTTTCTGTTTGTCTAAAATTGTATACACGTATCCTTGACGAAATGCTATCTCATACATTATAATAGGTAACAGTTTTGTACTTTACCGTAGCAAAGAGTAGTCAAAACAATCGAAATTCTTACATATGGGAGGAGAACATGAGTAATACATTAGGTTGGATCATTGTAGCGTTTGTACTCTATCTTCTGGGCATGGTAGCAGTCGGAGCTGCTTACGCAAAGAAGAACAGCAGTGCAGAAGATTATTTTCTGGGAGGCAGAAGTCTTGGAGGCTTTGTGGCAGCGCTTTCCGCACAGGCATCGGATATGAGCGGATGGCTTCTGATGGGGCTTCCGGGCGGCGTATATGCGCTGGGAACAGGACAGTCGTGGATCGCGATCGGCCTTTTCCTCGGAACGGTTGTAAACTGGCTGGTTATTTCAGGACCGCTTCGCCGTTATACGATCCGGGCGAACAATTCCCTGACACTGCCTACTTACTTTGAGAACAGATTCCATGATAAGAAGAAAGTGCTTCTGCTGATCTCTTCGATCACGATTGTTATTTTCTTCCTTGTTTATACCGCATCAGCACTGGCATCCGGCGGTAAGCTTTTCAATTCCGTATTTGGTGTAGATTACCGCATTGCACTGACGATCGGTGCACTTGTTATTCTGGTATACACATTCCTTGGCGGGTTCATGGCAGTCTGTGTGACAGACTTTATCCAGGGAACACTGATGCTGATCGGCCTTCTGATCGTTCCGATCATGGCATATGGGATCATTGGAGGTAACCTTTCCGCAGCACTGGATGCGCAGGGCGTTGCGGGCGGCTCTTCCGCATTCCTGAGCCTTATCAGAAATGGAGATAAGACATATTCAGCAATCGATATCATTTCACAGCTTGCATGGGGACTCGGTTATTGTGGTATGCCACATATCCTTGTACGTTTCATGGCAGTCCGCGATGAAAAAGAATTAAAAAAATCCAAAACAGTAGCGATCATCTGGGTTGCACTTTCCCTGTTCTTTGCATGCTTCATTGGTGTAGTCGGCAGAGCATTCCTGACAACTCCACTGGAAGGCGGCGATACAGAAAAAGTATTTATTAAGATGATCCTGCAGCTCTTTACGGAAAACTATTATCTGCCGGTGGTCGGTGGTATTTTCTTATGCGGTATTCTGGCTGCGATCATGTCAACAGCAGATTCCCAGCTCCTTGTCAGTGCTTCTTCCGTAGCGGAAGACATCTACAAGGGTGTATTTAAAAAGGATGCGGATGATA
>ERZ791908.1947-NODE-1947-length-10187-cov-16.584090_pt1 | contig 10187 bp, 9 predicted proteins | sample MGYA00510144_ERZ791908 | MGnify/ENA primary metagenome ERZ791908 (study PRJEB30046, sample SAMN00792105) | human gut metagenome | study: EMG produced TPA metagenomics assembly of the A metagenome-wide association study of gut microbiota in type 2...
GAGAGAGCTTGTCTCGACCTGCTCCCTTGACGTCAGAGGGCGACTCGCTCCTCCCTTTAGGGAGGCGGGGGAGGGCGCGAGGGCTAAGGGTTTGGCGTTAGCCGAACCCGAGACCGAGTTTTAGTGTCGCCCGGAGGGCGCACTTTTCCTGTTAATTGCGAGGCTGAAAGCCGAGTTATTAACAGTGAAATGCTTTTGATACTTTTATTAATCTTTTAATACTTTTAGACACTTGAGAAGCCTTGAGGCTCAACGATTTTAAGACTCATAATCCACCAAATTCTCCGTGATAATCCACCAAATTCTCCGCGATAATCCACCAAATTCTCCGTGATAATCCACCAAATTCTCCGTTTTATCCACTTTTTTATTTTGTTGGTGTAATATCACTTTGTAACATGAATGGTGGATTACGGGGTCTTATGGCGCGAGAATTAGTTACAAAATCAAACTCCTTAGTCAGGGCAACATACTCTTTAACACTAGGGGAACACCGCCTGATTGGAGCCTGTGCGGCACGCGTGCGTAAAACAGGGCAAGGGCTGACAGACAAGGAACCTATTGAAATTTCTGCTCAGGAATATTCCGAGTTGTACGATCTGGATAAAAGTTGGGCTTATAAGGAGTTACGAGCCGCGGCGGATTCTTTGTTCGAACGCAAAATTACGTTCAAAGATGAAGTTGACGGAAAGAAGGGTGTTACTAGGATACGTTGGGTGCAAAGAATCTCCTACTTTGACGATGAAGGGCTTGTGTCTGTCGCCTTTTCCACAGATGTCGCACCACATATCACAGACATGTCCAGAGATTTCACGTCGTACTATCTGAACAATATAAAAAATCTGAGTAGTCCGTATGCTGTCAGGTTGTACGAGCAGTTTGCTCGATGGAGAAACGCTGGCACTACACCAATGATCGAGATTGATGAGCTAAAACGGTTAATGGGGATTGAGCCTGATCGCTACACCCGGATAGACGTTTTTAGAAAGTTACTTAATTCCCACATCGATAACATCTCACAGAAAACAGACCTCACTATTTCATATGAAACAAAAAAACGGGGACGCACGATCGTTGGATTTGTCTTTCACATTTGCGAAATATCAGAGGCTACAGAGACCTCGACCCTCAAGCTATCAACGTCTCAGCAACGTACCTGGGCCAATAAATTGGTAGACGCTATGGAGATCAATCGGGAAATTAACCGCCGTCTGTGCAGATTCCCTGAATCTAGCGTCTCGTATACAGCGCTCCGAACTGCTGTGGCTAAAGCGCTGGCCAACCAAAAGATCGCTGCGTCGTTCCTTCCCTTACTAAAACAAGTCGGCTTCGGAAAACATGGGAGAAAACGGGTTCCCCGGGACGAAGATGGAAAACCGATCATCGAAGATACAATTTCCGATACTTTTAGCTTTTAATTTTTGGAAATGGGCTACATCGAATATAAGTTTCACGACCGGAAAAAGCTGTCCGAAAAGGACATCCAGTCGATTAAGAGAATGCAACCAATAATCCGAGAATGGATGGAAATTAACGCATTTCTTCCGAGTCCTGACCGAAAAAACACTTTCTACAAACAGAGGGGAACTACCGACGGAGTAATGGGAGCCATCATGGCCGTGCTGAGCATTGAAAGAGACAGTGTTGCATTATGCGATCTTCCGTTTTCATGCGTTCTCGAAAATTGCGTCTACATTGAGAAAAATAAACGTTATAACCTGATGCAATGTCTCGATTATTCCTTGGCAGCTTGGTTTTTCCATTGGGTAGACAAACCGATCGATGGGTACTGGAAAGGAAGTTGGATGGCGCCAGAATAAGATTTACCTCGTGCGACTTCACGGGTTGAGTTCCGTTTTGATTCTGCTCAATGGCTGGTACTAAAGAGGATGCTGTTACGGATGCAGTATGGTCGGGAAAGATGAGCGCGCCCGATCACAACAATCAATTTCCCTGTGCGCTTTTACGGACTGGGTTCCGATTTGCTTTTACTCAGTCGGCGGTACTCAAGGGGGCGTTGTTTCGGAAGCAACGCGGTCAGGAATCGCAAGCGCGCCTGACCTTTTCATTTTTGCTAGGCTTGGATAAGAGGCTTCGTGGTTGGTTGACCGGTTTTTTTGCAAAGTGCCTTTAGAGGCCACCTCTTGGGCCGGGGGTTCCCAGCGAATGCCTCTTTCTTTATTTTTCAGCCCGCTTTTTCGCCAGCCATTTGCTAACCCATTTTCCGTTAGTTTCCTGCTCTAGTAAAAAACCTAAAACTTCATCAATTCTCTTGACTTGGATTCCTGATTCTTTCAGAGATGAATTCAGAGATCTTAAATAGGCATTGCATGCCTTAATCATCTGTTGATTTTCAGCTGTTTTTTTCTTGCGTTTTAACTCGCGAATTTTCTCATCAATTTTTGCAATATTTTCAGCCGTTTTTTTTACCTCAAATACAACTGATTCACTGTTGATTTTAACGGTTTTTAAAGTTTCACCAGTGAAACTTTTCGGGGTTTCTGGAGAATCCAAAGAGGGCGCAGCGCCTCGTTGGCACGGGCCATTTTTTAGAACCCTTTAGGGGTGATTAAAAAATGGTATATCGTGCTACACCATTTTATAATGTCCTTCTATAGTTCCTATCTCCGGACAAAGTAAATGGCTCACCTCGCAAAATACACGCTCAATTCTGCTCAAATGCTGTTTCATCACAACCTCCGACATCAGGACAGGACGGGTGAATATGTCTCGTATCACGGATCAAAAATTGACATCACAAAAACACATCTGAATTACCGATTAGATCCGAATACCGATCCGAATGAATTTATTACTCAAAGATTATCTGAGATAAAAGTTCAAAAAAGAGCTGACGTTAAGGTTTACTGTTCTTGGGTGCTGACTGTCCCTCAAAATTTGCCTCAAGAAAAACACAAAGAGTTTTTTGAATCTGCTTACCGATTTTTCTGCCAAGACTACGGGAAGGAAAACATAGTCATGGCCTCCGTCCATCTGGACGAGACCACGCCTCATATGCATTTGGGATTTGTTCCAGTTGTCCGGGAAAAGAAAAATCAGAAAAAACTTGGACAAGAGAAAGTCTCAGCCAAGGAACTACTGACACGCTCTTACATGAAAAACCTTCACAAACGCCTTAAAAACGTTTTAGAGCGAGATTTGAACTGTCAGGTAGATATAACCATTGACCGAGACGAAGATGCACCAAAACGCGAATACGTACCCTTAACAAGGCTCAAAAAACAAACGGAGGCTGAGGCAAAGAAACTAGAGAGCCTTAAAAAACAATCCGAAGAGCTGCAAGGCGAGATTGATTCTTTGAAAGAGCTAAAGAAAAGCCAAGATCAGCAATGCCGAGAGCTGACAGACAGGGAGTGCCGTATTCGAGATCAAAACGCAAAGTTGGAAAGCCGTCGAGTCGAATTGATTCAGGAAATCAATCAGCTTGCCCCAAAAACAGTGAGCTATTGGAAGAGCTTTCACGACTACACCAAACAATGGTTTGAAAAAATCCAGCGTCCAAAGGTTTTCGAGAAAATCTTCAACGACTTTCATCTGAGCTACTTCAAATCAATCACAGAACCGAAAATGAAACAAAGAAGCGAGCCTGAGCGCTAGTCAATGCGCTCGTGGAATAAACAGTAACGGAGCGAAGCGAGGTTACTGCTTTATGCCGCGAAAGGCGCTTGACGAGCAAGCGAAGGCAAAAGACGCTGGGTCGGCAGGGAGCAGAGAGAGCTTGTCTCGACCTGCTCCCTTGACGTCAGAGGGCGACTCGCTCCTCCCGGAGGGAGGCGGGGGAGGGTGATTTTAAGACCTAGCGGAGCCGAAGGCGAAGCTCACTTTTTGAGGAAGATTTTTTTTGATTTTTTTTTGAGTTATTCACTATTCACACTTCTTTCTTGTTTTTTTTACTAAGAATAGTTTTTTTTACGCGCGCGCGCGAGGAATGGCCCGACGACCCAAGAACACCAAGACTTCCGTGAGTTATTAACATTTGAGAAAAGCAACTAAAAAGGGAGTTGGAGTTCTGAGAAAAGCAACTAAAAAGGGACTAATAACTTTAGAAAAGCAACTTTTTATATATGGTTTTAATAATGTACAATCAACCAAAATAATATTAGTTGCTTTATATGATTAAAGATCTCAATCTCATTAAGTATTCAAATAAGGTTGTGCGCTCTGCTCAGCGCCTGTCTCTACTTGAGCAACGTATTGTTTTCTCGGCGATAGCCAAAACACCTGCGAACCAACAGATAACTAGCGAAGATGTTTTTTACTTGCGCCTTGAGGAATTACGTAGACTGGGCGGAGCCGTATCTAACGACACGTATCAACAACTCAAAGATGCCGCAGTCAACCTCATGCGTAGGTTGATCACTCTGGCCCCATGCGACAGAGAAAAGGGTATGACGTGGGTCTTTCCTTGGTGTCAGGCAGCTGGCTACAACGAGGAGAAGGGGATGATTGCAATCCAATTCAGTTCCAGAATCATTCCTTTCTTAAAAGAAGTCCGGGAAAGATTTATTCAGTATGAGCTTGAAGAGATTACAGGCTTCCGTAGCGTCTACACACAACCCTTATACGCTCGTCTGATGTTGCACATGAGAAATAAGGACAACGGGGGAATTAAGCAGCGATGGTCAGAAACTATCCCACTGGACGAACTACGACTGACTTTGGACGCCGAAAAATATGACCGTTTCTCTAATTTCCGACAGAAGGTGTTAGAAGTCGCAGTCCAACAAATCAACGAAAGCGTCTACACCCGATTCACTGTCAAATGGGCGGTCGATGAGGATTCAAAGATCGGTAAGCGAGTGACTGCCATTCGCTTCACTATGAGCCTTAGGCCACACCTTGTGGCCGATCCCGAACCCGATACCGATACAGTTGATTGGGTATCAGGTCTAACCAGACGGCAAGCCACGCTCACAGAGCCTCAGATAGTGATGGTTGCTGATTGGTTGTCCGGCAAAAATAAGACGGTATTAGAAAAACACGGAACCAACGTCTCAGAGGTTTACGAGTTCCTGCGCCGTCAGAAACAAATACCAGCCAAGCTCGATGCAAATAATCCAGACGAGTACAAGAAATGGCTCCGAAAGAAGCTGATCGACCCTGAGTTTGTAATGCTGATCTCGCCAATTCTGAGAAAACTTGAGTTCAATTTTGGTGGTCTTTGACACCCTCCTCGTCATAAAATTCTGACTGTCTTCGAGCGCTTTCACGGGTTGAGTTCCGTTTGATTTTGCTCAATGGCTGGTACTAAAGAGGGCGCTGTTACGGATGCAGTGTGGTCAGGAATCTCAAGTGCGCCTGACCTTTTCTTTCATTTTGGTTTTGGGGGTCTCGGGGCGGAGCCCTGAGCGAACGAACGTACTTATTTTTAAGCGAAGCGTAAAATAAGTACAGTGAGTTACTCTTTTTCAAAGAGTAACAGAAACCTCAGTACCGATCACCATGCCCGAAGCTGAAAATCAATATTGCATCATCCGAATGAATTTATTAATCAAAGATTATCTGAGATAAAAGTTCAAAAAAGAGCTGACGTTAAGGTTTACTGTTCTTGGGTGCTGACTGTCCCTCAAAATTTGCCTCAAGAAAAACACAAAGAGTTTTTTGAATCTGCTTACCGATTTTTCTGCCAAGACTACGGGAAGGAAAACATAGTCATGGCCTCCGTCCATCTGGACGAGACCACGCCTCATATGCATTTGGGATTTGTTCCAGTTGTCCGGGAAAAGAAAAATCAGAAAAAACTTGGACAAGAGAAAGTCTCAGCCAAGGAACTACTGACACGCTCTTACATGAAAAACCTTCACAAACGCCTTAAAAACGTTTTAGAGCGAGATTTGAACTGTCAGGTAGATATAACCATTGACCGAGACGAAGATGCACCAAAACGCGAATACGTACCCTTAACAAGGCTCAAAAAACAAACGGAGGCTGAGGCAAAGAAACTAGAGAGCCTTAAAAAACAATCCGAAGAGCTGCAAGGCGAGATTGATTCTTTGAAAGAGCTAAAGAAAAGCCAAGATCAGCAATGCCGAGAGCTGACAGACAGGGAGTGCCGTATTCGAGATCAAAACGCAAAGTTGGAAAGCCGTCGAGTCGAATTGATTCAGGAAATCAATCAGCTTGCCCCAAAAACAGTGAGCTATTGGAAGAGCTTTCACGACTACACCAAACAATGGTTTGAAAAAATCCAGCGTCCAAAGGTTTTCGAGAAAATCTTCAACGACTTTCATCTGAGCTACTTCAAATCAATCACAGAACCGAAAATGAAACAAAGAAGCGAGCCTGAGCGCTAGTCAATGCGCTCGTGGAATAAACAGTAACGGAGCGAAGCGAGGTTACTGCTTTATGCCGCGAAAGGCGCTTGACGAGCAAGCGAAGGCAAAAGACGCTGGGTCGGCAGGGAGCAGAGAGAGCTTGTCTCGACCTGCTCCCTTGACGTCAGAGGGCGACTCGCTCCTCCCTTCAGGGAGGCGGGGGAGGGCCGAGATCCAAGGCGTTGGCTTTAGCCAATGCCGGGATCGAGTTTTAGTGTCGCCCGGAGGGCGCACTTTTTCTGTTAATTGCGAGGCTGAAAGCCGAGTTATTAACAGCGAAACGCCCGGTTTTTTGGGCGTGTGAAGCTTTTAATACTTTTATTATCTTTTAATACTTTTAGACGCCGAAAAACACTTTAAAATCAATTTGTTACAGCGACATAATCCACCAATCTTGCAACGTTAATCCACCAATCTTGCAACGTTAATCCACCAATCTTGCAACGTTAATCCACCAATCTTGCAACGTTAATCCACCATAATATACAATAGTGGATTGTTGGTAACTAATCACTGGAGGGCGACATGGCTAAGGAGCTAGTTGCCAAATCAAATTCACTCCTTAACGCTTCGTACTACCTTGACCTTGGGGAGTACCGGCTCATCACGGCTAGTGTTGCAATAGCACGTAAAACCGGCGTTGGTATAAGTGCTGAAAAGCCTTTAACCATCTCTACTGCTGAGTTTGCTTCTCTTTATGACCTTGATAGAACTACGGCATACAAGACGCTAAGAGCGGCGTGCGATACGTTGTTTGAACGCCAGATTTCCTACTTGGAAACACTGGACGGAAAGAAGATGATCGCCCGGACAAGATGGGTACAGACCATTATGTACTCCCCAGAAGAAAACAACGTAGCTCTTGTTTTTTCTTCTTCCGTTGCCCCTCATATTGCAGACCTCTCAAAGGACTTTACAACGTACTACATAGAGAACATAAAAAATCTAAAAAGTCCTTATGCCGTCAGGCTTTACGAACAGCTAGCTCGTTGGAAAAACGCCGGCCAAACTCCCGATATTGAACCAGATGAGTTAAAACGACTGATGGGCGTGGAGAAGCACCTGTACACTCGAAGTGATGTCTTTAAGAAACTATTGAATTCGTGTTTGGACAAAATCAACGAGCACACAGATCTTCAAGTAACGTACCAACAGAAAAAACAAGGGCGTTTTATCAAGGCTTTTCAATTTATTATCGAAATCCGAGACTCCGTGAAGGAGCCTGTCTCTCCGACAAACATCCGTCTGACACCCGGACAGCGAGATAGTTATGCCCGGAAACTAGTAGATGCCATGGCAGGCAACAGGGATATCAATAAGCGTCTATGCCGATTCCCGGAGTCTCAAATTTCTTCTTTCGCCCTGCAAGTGGCCGTATCCAACGCACTGTCAAAACCTGAGACGGTAGTCGAGTTTTTACCTTTGCTCAAACAGGTTGGCTTCTGACAAAGGAAACGGGTTCCCCGAGACGAAGACGGGAGGCCGATCATTGAAGATACAATTTCCGATAGTTTTAGCTTTTGAGATACCATGTTCAAGGTAGTTCCCCGCGCAAGCGGGGATGAACCGTGACAATTCAGGAATTCGCGGACTTCCTCGAAATAGTTCCCCGCGCAAGCGGGGATGAACCGCGTTTTAAGGAGAACCCATTTACAGCGAACATTAGTTCCCCGCGCAAGCGGGGATGAACCGCGTTTTAAGGAGAACCCATTTACAGCGAACATTAGTTCCCCGCGCAAGCGGGGATGAACCGTACGTTCGTTCGCTCAGGGCTTCGCCCCGAGACTAGTTCCCCGCGCAAGCGGGGATGAACCGCAGGCAAGAATGTTATGGTACGACATAACGTTCTCCCTTGATAAAGCCGTTTCGCCCTCGCTACAGGGCTCGACGGCTTTAGCTTTATTCAGCGCCGGAAAAATTCACAGCGCCGACCGGCCCGCCACGGCCAATCTCGTTCTTCTAACAACTACTGAAAAATTCAGGACAATCAGAAGAAATCTTTGCCATCAAAACCTTTCCATGGATCGCCTTTCATAGCCTTTTCAACAAAGGCCTTCCATTCCGCTTCTTGGAACTGTTGGTCTTCCCAAGTGTTCTCAACAAATCCCCATTTTTTGGCTTCTTCGGGAGTTGAGCCGTATTTTTCTAAAACTATCGCCTGAGCGGTTTCGAAGTCGAAATCTTTCAGAGACCGATTGGGGTTATTTATGCTATTTCTGCTCATAGAAATTGGTGTTTTTGCTATACCTTATTCGTCCGATTTTTTGCTAGCCATTTGCTAAGCCAATTACCGCTACTCTCTTGCTCCTGTAAAAATCCAACAATCTCTGTAATTTTTTCGATCTTTAATTTGGAATTTTTCAGGCTCTGATTTATTGCCTTTATTGAATCATATTGGTCTTTTATTTTTTCGCGATTTTCTACTGCTTTTTTCTTGCGTTTTAACTCGCGAATTTTCTCATCAATTTTTGTGATATTTTCAGCCATTTTTTTTACCTCAAATACAACTGATTCACCATTAATTTTAACGGTTTTAAAAGTTTCACCAGTGAAACTTTTCGGGATTTCTGGAGAATCCAAAGAGGGCGCAGCGCCTCGTTGGCACGAGCCATTTTTTAGACTGCGGAGCAGGCGTCAAAAAAATGGTATATCGTGCTACACCATTTTATAATGTCCTTCTATAGTTCCTATCTCCGGACAAAGTAAATGGCTCACCTCGCAAAATACACGCTCAATTCTGCTCAAATGCTGTTTCATCACAACCTCCGACATCAGGACAGGACGGGTGAATATGTCTCGTATCACGGATCAAAAATTGACATCACAAAAACACATCTGAATTACCGATTAGATCCGAATACCGATCCGAATGAATTTATTACTCAAAGATTATCTGAGATAAAAGTTCAAAAAAGAGCTGACGTTAAGGTTTACTGTTCTTGGGTGCTGACTGTCCCTCAAAATTTGCCTCAAGAAAAACACAAAGAGTTTTTTGAATCTGCTTACCGATTTTTCTGCCAAGACTACGGGAAGGAAAACATAGTCATGGCCTCCGTCCATCTGGACGAGACCACGCCTCATATGCATTTGGGATTTGTTCCAGTTGTCCGGGAAAAGAAAAATCAGAAAAAACTTGGACAAGAGAAAGTCTCAGCCAAGGAACTACTGACACGCTCTTACATGAAAAACCTTCACAAACGCCTTAAAAACGTTTTAGAGCGAGATTTGAACTGTCAGGTAGATATAACCATTGACCGAGACGAAGATGCACCAAAACGCGAATACGTACCCTTAACAAGGCTCAAAAAACAAACGGAGGCTGAGGCAAAGAAACTAGAGAGCCTTAAAAAACAATCCGAAGAGCTGCAAGGCGAGATTGATTCTTTGAAAGAGCTAAAGAAAAGCCAAGATCAGCAATGCCGAGAGCTGACAGACAGGGAGTGCCGTATTCGAGATCAAAACGCAAAGTTGGAAAGCCGTCGAGTCGAATTGATTCAGGAAATCAATCAGCTTGCCCCAAAAACAGTGAGCTATTGGAAGAGCTTTCACGACTACACCAAACAATGGTTTGAAAAAATCCAGCGTCCAAAGGTTTTCGAGAAAATCTTCAACGACTTTCATCTGAGCTACTTCAAATCAATCACAGAACCGAAAATGAAACAAAGAAGCGAGCCTGAGCGCTAGTCAATGCGCTCGTGGAATAAACAGTAACGGAGCGAAGCGAGGTTACTGCTTTATGCCGCGAAAGGCGCTTGACGAGCAAGCGAAGGCAAAAGACGCTGGGTCGGCAGGGAGCAGAGAGAGCTTGTCTCGACCTGCTCCCTTGACGTCAGAGGGCGACTCGCTCCTCCC
>ERZ791908.1974-NODE-1974-length-10045-cov-57.055355_pt1 | contig 10045 bp, 8 predicted proteins | sample MGYA00510144_ERZ791908 | MGnify/ENA primary metagenome ERZ791908 (study PRJEB30046, sample SAMN00792105) | human gut metagenome | study: EMG produced TPA metagenomics assembly of the A metagenome-wide association study of gut microbiota in type 2...
CCAGGGCCTCGCGGGTCACGGGGCAGGCGTCTGCGTCGATGTAGAGTACGGTCATGGTCGGGATTCCTTCCGTACTTGGTAGTGCCGTACTAGATGGTACGGTACTCGTCCGTACGGGAAGGCGCTCGCGGGCGAGAAGGACGGCCCCAGGCGGTTGGGTCTCCGCCTGGGGCCGCACGTGCCCAACGCCGTCGCGCGCCTCCATGGGGCTCCTCTCCCTTGCCTGCATCCAGTCTATGGGTGGGCGTCTGCCATGTGAAATACCTTGTCAACCAACTTTGGTATGCGCTATACGCATCGCTGTATTTCCGGTTTCCCGACAGCGGCGTACGGTATTATTCTGTCCCTCAAATCGATGGGAGCGGGAGAGGAGTCTACATGTCTCCAGCAGTCTCAGCGGATGGCTTTGCAAGACGGTCAGAAGCGGGTGCCACTGGTCAAAGCGGGGCGCAAGATTGCCCACCGGATTCTCCCTGTCGCGAAGTCTGGGCAGGACAGGAGCAGTTGGCAATCCTCGATGGTCTCATGCGCGGCTATAAGGATGCCGTTAACGGCAGTGCGCATCCGGCGTCAGAGGCTATATCGAGTATTCGCGCGAGCAGAGGCTGGAAGTAGCGTCGCGCTGCTATACACCACTGCCCAGCCGGCGCGCCTCCTCCACCTCGGGATGGCCCTTGACGGTGCCATCGGACGTGGTGCCGCCAGCAAACACAGTGCCCTTGAGCTGCGCCTTCTTGAACACCTTGAGCCAGCCGCGCAGGCCGTCGATGGCATGCTCCGGCGTGTCCGGCGCCGTGGCCTCGGCCGCGGTCAGCAGGTAGACGTCGCGGAAGCTGTAGTCCGCGGTGTACAGGCAGTTCGTGCGGTCGAGCAGCGTCTTCATCTGGCCGCTCATCTCGTAGTGGTAGATCGGCGTGGCAAAGGCCACCACGTCCGCGGTGCGGATCTTCTGCACCACGACCTCGGCGTCGTCGTGGTTGACGACGCAGCCCTTGGTCTTGAGGCATCCCCAGCAGCCCACGCAGAAGCCGATGCGCTTGCCTGCCAGCGGGACGAACTCGACGTCGTTTCCCGTCTCGCGCGCGCCGTCGGCAAACGCCTCTGCCAGGATGTTCGAGTTTCCGTGCAGGCGGGGGCTCGTCCCCACCACCAGAACCTTCCGTGCCATGGTGCTTCTCCTTTGTCTTGCTCTTCTCACCCGCATGCGCGAGCGCAATGTGCCTCCTTGCGTGCCGTCTTACGGCTGCATGCCCCAGCGGGGGTTCCTGAGCATCGCCCGACCGACGCCGATGAGGTCCGCCGCGCCGTCATCCAGCAGGCGTCGCGCCTGCTCGGGCGTGCGCACGCCGCCCGCGAGCATGACCGGTGTATGGGTGGCCCGGCGCACCGCCGTCGACATGTCGGCAAACCACCCCGGCTCGCGGTGGCCGCGGCGCATGTACACGTTGAGCCCGCCAGAGAGGTTCACGAGGTCGACGCCGTCGCGCTCAAGGATCCGCGCGGCCTCCACCGCGTCGGCGATGGTGCTGCCGCCCTCCGCGTAGTCGCTCCCGCCCAGCCGGACGGACACGGGAAAGTCGTCGCCCACCGCGGCGCGCACCTTGCGCACGGTCTCCGCCAGGAAGTGCGTGCGGCTCTGGACGCTCTGCAGGCCGTACGCGTCCGTCCTGAATTTGGTGAGGGGTGAGAAGAACTGGTTCAGCAGGTAGCCGTGGGCGGAGTGGAGCTCGACGTCGTCGTAGCCGGCCTCGCGCACGCGCCGCGCCGCAGCCGCGAACTCGTCCTCGATCCGGGCGATCTCCTTGGTCGAGAGCGCGCGGCTTGTGCCCTCCTGCGTGCGCAGGCTGCTGGCAGAAACCAGCGGGCTGCCGGTGATGGCCTCGGACGTGTTGAGCCCGGCATGGTTGAGCTGCGCAAACAGCCGAACGCGCGGGTTCGCGGCATGCACGGCGGCCATCAGGCGTGCCTGGGCGGGCACCACGCCATCCGTCGCGAACGACATCTGGTAGGGGTCGGCGCGGCCCGCGGGGTCCACAAAGCTGTGCTCCGTGATGATGAGCCCCACCAGCGGGTTCTGCGCAAACGCCTCGTAATGCGCGATGGTGCGCCCGCCCGGCAGGCCGGCCTCCGTGCTCTGCGTGGCCATAGGCGGCACCACGATGCGCGTGGGGAGCGAGAGCCTTCCCGCCTCGAGTGGTTCCAAGATGTCCATGTGCGGCCTCCTGTGTACTGACAATCCTAGAAACATAGATATATAGGTGTGTAACGGTGCGCAAGAAGGGCGGTGGGCGAGAAGGACGGCCCCGTGCCTTGGGGGCCGGGTTTCTCGCCCGTCCTTGCGTGAACCTGACCTCTCCGGCACCGCTGCGAGCAGCATCTTCCTGAGGGCGCACCTGCCGCAGGACAAGCAGGAGGCCCTGGCGGCCCTCGACGAGGTGATCGCGAACTTCTCCGACAAGGAGGAGAAGGCCCTGCACGCCCGTCGCGCCTCCATGCTTTCCGTGTAGGCTCCTGCGCGGAGGGTCGTACTTCTCGACAGCGAACGCTTTGGCTTGGGCCCGCTTAGGCGGGCCCTTTTGCTGTGCGGCCGTCAAACTTATGCGAGCGCATGAATTTGCTAGCATTGTTGAAATATCGAGGCTAGCCGGAAGGGTTTGCAATTGGCGGGCAAGAAGAACGAGGCCCCTACCTGCATCCGCGTGCGCGGGGCGAGGGTGCACAACCTGCAGAACGTGGACGTGGACGTGCCGTTGGGGCAGCTGGTGGGCATTGCCGGCGTGTCGGGATCCGGCAAGTCCAGCCTGGCGCTGGGCGTGCTGTACGCGGAGGGCAGCCTGCGCTACCTGGAGGCGCTCTCCACCTACACGCGGCGGCGCATCACGCAGAGCGCGCGGGCCGACGTAGACCTGGTGGAGCACGTGCCGGCGGCGCTCGCGCTGCGGCAGCGGCCCGCCGTGCCCGGGGTCCGCTCGACCTTTGGCACCGCGACGGAGCTGCTCAACGGGCTGCGCCTGCTCTTCTCGCGCGTGGGGTCGTACACGTGCCCCAACGGGCACCGCTGCCCGCCCAGCATGAGCGTGGCGCTGGAGAAGCCCATCACGTGCCCCGTCTGCGGGGAGAAGTTCTATGGCCGTGGGGCGGAGGAGCTGGCCTTCAACAGCGACGGGGCCTGCCCCACCTGCGGTGGCACGGGCACCATGCGCGTGGTGGATGAGTCCACGCTGGTGCCAGACGAGACCAAGTCCATAGACGACGGCGCCGTGGTGGTGTGGGGCACGCTCATGTGGTCGCTCATGAAGGACGTGTGCCGCGAGATGGGCGTGCGCACAGACGTGCCCTTCAACCAGCTGACGCCCAAGGAGCGCGAGATCGTGTTCCATGGTCCCGCCGAGAAGCGGCACATCGTGGCGCACATCAAGAAGAGCAACACCGCGACCGAGCTCGACTTCACGTACTACTCGGCCGTGGCGTCGGTCGAAAACGCCCTGGCCAAGGCCAAGTCAGAAAGCGCCCTCAAGCGCATCGCGCGCTTCCTGAAGGAAGGTCCGTGCCCGGATTGCCACGGCACGCGGCTTTCCGCCGCGGCGCGCGACCCGCAGGTGTGCGGCATCAACCTGGCCGAGGCCACGCAGATGACGCTTGACCGGCTGGCCGCGTGGCTGCCGGGCGTGGAGCAGACGCTCCCGCCTGAGGTGGCGCCCATGGCGCACCAGATCGTGGCGTCCATGGCCGAGCCCGTGGCGCGCCTGCAGCAGCTGGGACTGGGCTACCTGAGCCTGGACCGTGCCAGCAACACGCTCTCCAACGGCGAGCTGCAGCGTGTGCAGCTGGCCCGGGCCGTGCGCAACCGCACGACGGGCGTGCTCTACGTGCTGGACGAGCCCTCCATCGGCCTGCATCCCGCCAACGTGGACGGCCTGCTGGGCGTGGTGGACGACCTTCTGGCCGACGGCAACTCCGTGGTGCTGGTGGACCACGACGTGCGCGTGCTACGCCATGCGGACCACCTGATAGAGATCGGCCCGGAGTCCGGCGCCAAGGGCGGCACCGTGGTGGCACAGGGCAGCGTGGCCCAGGTGGAGAAGAACGATGCCTCGCGCATCGCACCCTTCCTCAACGGCAGCCGCACCGTGCGCATGCGGGAGCGCTGTGGGGCGAACGCCCTGTTTGACCAGGGGCGCATCCACCTGGAGACCAATCGGATCCACACGGTGAAGCCGCTTTCGGTGGACGTGCCGGTGGGGCGCATGACGGTCGTCACGGGAGTCTCGGGCTCGGGAAAGACCACGCTCGTGCTGGAGGCGCTGGTGCCAGCCCTGCGCGCCGCCGCTGCTGGCGAGGCCCTGCCCACGCAGGTGCGGGCGTGCAACGCGGCGGGCATCAACCGCGTGGAGCTCATAGACTCCACACCCATCGGCGCCAACGTGCGCTCCACGGTGGCCACCTACTCCGGCGTGATGGACGACCTACGGCGCGCCTTCGCAAAGACGCCGGACGCGCGCGAGCGGGGACTGAAGGCGGGCGACTTCTCGTACAACACGGGTTCGCTGCGGTGCCCCACGTGCGACGGCACGGGCACCATATCGCTCGACGTGCAGTTTCTGCCCGATGTTGAGGTTACCTGCCCGGACTGCCGCGGCTCGCGCTACGCGGACGCGGCCTGGCAGGTGCGGCGGCCGCTGCGCCACGGCAGGGGCGTGGCGCACGAGTCCCCCGATGCCGATGGTGCCGGCGTGTCGCTCCCGCGGCTGATGGAGCTCACCGTTGACCAGGCGCTGGAGTGCCTGGGGAGCCTGCGCAGCGTGACGCGAAAGCTGCAGGTGCTGAGCGACATCGGCCTGGGCTACCTGACGCTGGGCGAGGCCACGCCCGCGCTTTCCGGCGGGGAGGCGCAGCGCCTGAAGCTGGCCAGCCAGGTGGGTCGCGACCAGTCCGGCGCGCTGTACGTGTTTGACGAGCCGAGCATCGGCCTGCACCCGCTGGACGTGGAGGTGCTGCTGGGCGTGCTGCAGGGGCTCATCCAGAACGGCGCCACTGTGGTGGTGATCGAGCACGACCTGGACATGATCAGCAACGCGGACTACGTGATTGACCTGGGGCCCGGCGGCGGGGAGGCCGGCGGCCGCGTGGTGTGCGCGGGTACGCCCGAGCAGGTGTGCGCGTGCGCGGACTCCGTCACGGGCCGCTACCTGGCTCAGGAGCTGGGCATCAAGCGGGCATAGCGACTGGGTGAGAAGGACGTGACGCCTCATGGGCACCCTGTACGAGATAGCGTCGACCCCCGCGGCGTATGCCACCAGGCCTGCGCTGCGTGGCGACGCCATGTTTGCGGGCGGGCCCGTGCGCATACCGTTTGGGCCCGGCAGGCTGCAGCACTGCGTGCTGTGGCAGCCGGCAACCCTGCGCTACGAGGCGCCGGTGTTCTGGTTCCACGGCGGCGGCTTTGTGGTGGGGACGCCGGAGTCCATGATCGACGCGGCCCGCGTGTACTGCAGCCAGGGGTACCGCTTTGTGTCGGTTGGCTTTGGGCTGGTACCAGGGTCGCGCTTTCCCGCGCAGGTGGACGACGCCTACGCCGGGGTGGGTGCCGCGCTCGCGTGGCTTGCCGAGCACGGCTGCACCGCGCCCCAGGTTGTGGTGGGCGGCAGCTCCGCCGGCGGGCAGCTGGCCTGCCTGCTGGGCTACTCAGGCGCGCTGGCGGCGAGCCACGGCTTTGACCAGCGGCGCGTCGCGGCCGTTGTCAGCAGCGCGGCCATCGTGGACGCGGACGACCTGGAGCTGCGCCCGCTTCCCACGGCACACGCGTGGCGCTCGTGCGTGGACCTGCCGTGCGACGCGCACGACCGAGGGGCCATCCACCAGGCACTGCTGCCCTTCTCGCCCGTCGCGATCGTGGGGGAGAAGAACGGTGGCGATGGGGCAGAGCCTGGCAGTTGGCTGCCGCCGTTCTTCTCCGTCGAGGGCCGGCACGACACGCTGAGCCCCTACGCGCATCAGATGGCGTTCGCGCGGGCGCTCGATGCGGCGGCGGGCCGCCCGATTGCCCACATGGAGGTGATTGACAACCCGCGCTGGCAACACATGATCGGCACGGTCACGATCTACCGGCACGACCCGCGCACGTTTCCGCCGCTCGTGAGGCTGTTTGGCTGGCTGGGGGCGCTTGGGCTGTAGCCGCCGCGCCAGATGCCGCACCGCCCCAGATTCCGCCTACTTGCAGTCGAGGCAGAAGCCGTGGCCCACCGCGACGAACGTGGGCGACAGCTCGAGCAGGCTCTCTTGCAGCTGGCTGCGCAGGGCATCGTTGGGCACGCGCTGCGCGTCGATGGCGCGGACCTCGTCCTCCCAGCTGGCCTCCACCGTCTTGCCGACGCCGTTGCCAAAGCGCAGGAACAGGTCCGCGCTATAGAACAGACCGCTCCTCTGGTCCAGCGCCACGATGCCCATCTGGTCGTGAACCTCGGCGGGGTAGTCAACAATCCGCAGGTCAAGGCCGTCATCCTGCAGCACCTGACCGCCCTGCACCGGCACGAGCGCGCCGTCGTAGCCCCAGCCGGGAAGCTCGCGCGCGGCCAGCTGCCCGCAGATCACCTTCACGTTGGGGAAGGCGCGGCGCAGCTCGAAGACGCCGCCCGCCTCGTCGGACTCCATGTGGCTCACAAGCACGTAGTCCAGGTCGCGTCCGCCCAGCACCTCGCGAATCTGCGGGATGATCGCATGTGCCTGCTGCGCCGTGCCGGCGGCAAACAGGATGCTGGGCTGGGTGGCCAGCAGGTACTGGTGGATGGTGAAGTCCATGGGCGGGATGTAGATCGAGAACTGGTAGAGGTCGTCCGCAAGCTTGTTCATGTGTGCTCCTTCGCTGCCGGATGTCTTATGCAACAGTTGTTGCTTTAGACTATAGGCGCGGGCGAGAGGGACGTGCCCGCGTCCGCGACACATTGGGCTGGGTGTGGCTTTGTCGTCCTTCTCGCCCAGACAAGACAAGACCCGTGGGAGGCGGCACTCATGCGCAAGGTTGGAATGACGGAGGAGTCCATCGAGGCCGCGGTGACCGACTCGCTGCTGGCCCTCCTGGAGCGCGAGGGTTTCTCGAAGGTGACCGTGGCGCAGGTCGCCCGCAGCGCGGGAATCGACCGCACCACGTTCTACCGGCACTTTCGCGACAAGGAGGACGTCGTGCGGCGCTTCTATGTGGGCTACCTGTACGACTTTGTGAGCAGGTTCCGTCGCAGCGGCTCGACCGACCTCGCGAGCTACCTGCTGCTGATGTTCCGCGTCACGCTCCTGTACAAGAAGCAGATGCTGGCGCTGCACCGCGCCGGGGCCTCCTACCTGCTGCTCCCGGCGCTGACCGAGGCCTTTGGCGCGGAGCGGGTCTCGGACTCCACCGACCCGCGCCTGCGCTATGCCATCGCCTACCACGTGGGCGGGGTCTACAGCGACATGCTGCTGTGGTTCGACCGCGACATGGCCGAGACGCCCGAGCAGATGCGCGACGTCGTGCTGGCCGTGCGGCCGCAGGGCGCGTTCACGCTGTTGGACTTCTGACAGACGCCGCGGCAACAGGGCAACATGGCCCTGGTTTTCCCGTAACAGACTTTCGAGTAACTTACTCCAAAGTCTGTTAGCTAGTATCATACGTGTCAGTCGAGCATTGGAGCAGCCTATGATGCGGTTTGTGGGAAGGACCAGGGAGCTTTCTGCCCTTGCGCAGCACTATGACACCGGCAGGTTCGAGATGGTTGTCGTCTATGGCAGACGCCGACTGGGGAAGACCATGCTGCTCGCTGAGTTTGCCAAGGATAAGAGATGCCTCTTCTTCACCGCGCAGGAGAAGTCGGACGCGATAAACCTGCGGGAGTTCTCTGATGCCGTGGCCGAGTTCTTCAATGCGCCGGAGGTGCGCTTCTCGACGTGGGATGACGCGATGGCCTTCGTGGCAAGACGCGCTGCCGAGACAGCCGAGCCGCTCTTGCTCGTGTTCGACGAGTTTCCCTACGCCGCAAAGGCAAACCCCGCCCTCCCATCAATATTGCAGACGGCTATCGATCACCAGATGCTTGGCACGAACATGACGCTCGTACTCTGCGGATCTAACCAGGGCTTCATGGAAAGCGAGGTCTTGGGCCACAGGAGCCCGCTTTATGGACGACGCACGGCTCAGATTGAGCTGAAGCCATTTGACTGCTTCGACGCGCGTCTGATGCTTCCATGGACGACGCCGGAAGAGATGGTGGAATACTACGCGACGTTCGGCGGCACGCCATACTATCTCTCTCAGATTCGTTCTGACCAGAGCTACGAGCAGAACGTCATACGGCTGTTCTTCGACCCCTACGGACTCCTCTATGGCGAGCCGCAGATGCTGCTCAGGCAGGAGCTAAACGACCTGGCGCTCTACACCTCCGTCTTGGATGCGATAGCCACTGGCGCAACGCGCCCGCAGGCCATAGCGGACAAGGCTGGAATCGCCTCGGCGTCCGTGGGCAAGTACCTCAAGACTCTCGAGGGGCTGGGGATTGTCGAGAGGCGCCTGCCCTTTGGCGAGAACCCCGTCCGCTCGAGAAAGGGAATCTACCGGCTGCATGATCCGTTCTATTCGTTCTGGTATCGCTTTGTCAGCCCCAATACGGCCGCTATCGAAATGGGTGCAGGTGAGACGGTGGCCAGGCAGTCTGTCTTTGACTCGGCGCTCGATACGTATGTCGGAGATCGCTTCGAGGACGTGTGCCTGCAGTGGGTGGAGCGCCTCAACGCTCAAGGCAAGCTCGGCTTTATCGCTACGAAGTTTGGAAAGTGGTGGGGGACCGATCCAATAGCCCGGGAAAGAGCCGACGTGGACGTGGTTGTCTCGGATTCTGCCGAGAAAAACATGCTACTGGGAGAATGCAAGTGGCGCAACCAATTCGACCAGACCGAGGCCATTCGCCTGCTAGAGCAAAGGGGCAACGCCTTCGCACGGGGTGCTCGCAAGGACTACGTCCTCTTTTCGAAGCGTCGGGCCAGCGAGTCGACCATCAAGAAGGCGCAAGAGCGTAACGACCTCAGACTCGTTGACGCGGAGCGCATGTTCCAGTCGTAGCAAGCGTGCGCGGTTGGGCAAATTGGCGACAGAGCCAATGACGGACCAGTAAGAGAAGCCTGCAATAGACTAGGTCGAAGTTTTGACCTAGTCTATTGCAGGGGAATCAGAGCTATCTACACACTTCGTCCCTGCGAATGATTTGTTGCGCTATGCGGCGCTGTCGAACTGGCTGTTGTACAGCTTGGCGTACCTGCCATTCTGTGCCAGGAGCTCCTCGTGCGTGCCCTTCTCCTTCACGTTGCCGTCATCCATGTAGAGGATGAGGTCGGCGTTGCGGATGGTCGACAGGCGGTGCGCGATGACGAAGCTGGTGCGGCCGTGCATGAGCGTGTCCATGGCCTTCTGCACCTTGAGCTCGGTGCGGGTGTCCACGCTGGAGGTCGCCTCGTCCAGGATCAGCAGCGGCGCGTCGGCCATGCTGCGGCTCTGAATCTGGCCCATGGCGCGCGTCACGCGTGCGGCGGGGGAGAAGCTCGATCCTCCACGGCTTGCGCATGTGACGGGGCTGCCGAGGGAGCCTAGCTTGCGGCGAGCAGGCGCACGTCCTTCTCCACGTCCGCCAGGGTGGTGCGTGCCAGCTGGTCCTCCAGCGCCTGCTGGGCGGCCTTCAGGCGATCGTCCAGCGCCGCGTGGATGTTGCCGCCCACGGGGCACTGCGGGCAGGGGTTCTCGTGGAAGTGGAAGAGCGAGTCCGCATCGCTCTGGTCCACGGCGCGCCACAGGTCCAGGAGGGTGATCTGCTCCAGCGGGCGGGCCAGCGTGATGCCGGACTTGCCCTTGCTGGAGCTGATGATGCCCGCCTGCTTGAGCATGCCCATGATCGTGCGAACCTGCACGGGGCTCGTGCCGATGCTTCCCGCCAGGAAGGTGCTGGTCACGGGGCGCGTCTCGCCAAAGTAGTCGATCGCGCACACCATGTGCGCCGCCATCGTGAGTCTGCTGGTTATCTGCATTCGT
>ERZ791908.1975-NODE-1975-length-10039-cov-7.370593_pt1 | contig 10039 bp, 7 predicted proteins | sample MGYA00510144_ERZ791908 | MGnify/ENA primary metagenome ERZ791908 (study PRJEB30046, sample SAMN00792105) | human gut metagenome | study: EMG produced TPA metagenomics assembly of the A metagenome-wide association study of gut microbiota in type 2...
CCTGCGGCCAAGCCCCTTGATGACGGTCTGGGCCAAAAGCTCGTTGCGCTTGCTTGCGTTGGGATCCATATGCCCCTCCTATGACGGGCGGCGCACGGCGAAGGTGCGCCGCATTTCTCCCCTGCCACGATTCTACGCGCACTTCCTCGCTCTGGCCGCGACCCGCGCTGTTGTGTCTGGTGGGGCGCGGGGGCGGACGACTAGCGAAGATCATCGCGCAGGTTCTGCACGCCGCGCACGAAGCGCGCATCCATGGGCGGGACCTCGATTCCGAGTCGCCGGGCGATCGTCTGCCGAACGAGGGCGTCGAACCTACGGTAGTTCTCGAGGCGCTCGGCGCGGACGACCACGACGTCGTAACCCATTTCCTGCAGGACCTCCCGCCGGTCGTCATCGTGGTCGAGCCTTGCCACCGTACCGTGAAACGTCCTGCTGTCGTACTCGACCACGAGGCGACGCTCCCGAAAGAGGAGGTCGACGACCAGGTACTCGGAGCCAAGCCGCCGCTGCGCGTCCGGGGGGATGTCGATCCGTTGGTTGAGCAGCGGCCGCGGCAATCCATAACCAAACAGGCGTCGCGGCAGCGTCAGGAGCAGGAACAGGCGCGTCTCCGCGGGCGACATGGAACGCTCCCCCATCAGCCGCAGCGCCTCCGCGGCCTTGTGTGCGCCTGGCATGCCGGCGCACGCATCGACGAAGCGGCGAAGGCTCGCGGGGCTGCAGAGCGGCGCCCGGGGCTCGAACCCCGACCGGCTCCATGGAGCCAGCGCATACCCTCCGCAGAGCTCCATCGCATACTGAGCGAGGACGGGAACGCTCTCCATCCGCCCGAGCTGCACGAACGTCAGCTCGGGGCTCGTGACGCAGACGTCCCGCGCCACCCATGACAGGCTCCCGGGCGGAATCTCCAGCGAGCACACGTGATAGTGCACTCCGGGAACGCTGCCCCGCTTCTCCCTAGAGGGAAGCAGCACGTCGACCGGACTCCCAAGCCACTCTGGCCTCGTGTGGGAGTCGCCTAGCAGGTCGATGCCGCAGCCGTCGACATCTGACCTGTTGCCCGAGGCGGATTGCAGGGCGGCGGTACCAACGGTTGGCACGCGCCTTTGCGACACGCCCTCGTGCGCCCAGAACGAACGAGCGGTGTTATGTGAAAGTATGATTGACATGGAAACAGGGTACACCCACGGGGCTCAGGTTGGTTCGAGTTTCTAATTGTCTTGTTTAACTGCTGTTAAAAGCGCTGTTAGTCGCATTTATTTATGTTATCTGACAGATATTCGAGCGCTTTTGTCGTTACATGTACTTTATCTTTAGATGTACATCTGCCACTCCGCTCGCCCCGCGCGGCAAGCCATCAACGCGGGGCGAGCCCCATCGCGGCGCCACCCGTTGGCTCCCGCACTGCACTTCTAGAAGTGCAGTGCGACCGTGCAAGCCGTCTAGCTGCGAGAACGGCAAAACACCCCTCACCGCACTCCAGGAAGTGCAGTGAGGGGCTGCCGGCGGTGGGCTGGCAATCTCAAACTGCGGCACGGACAACCGCCACAGAAGCACGAACGGGGTCCCACGCGTGGGCGTGGGACCCCGTCGTGGGTCGAGCCTCAAAGTTGCGGCCGCCGGCCAGCGGGCCGCGGTGGCTGCCTCGCTACTTGGACGGGGGAAGCACTTCTCCCTTGGCCTTTGCCTCTGCCGGCGTGTCGGGGTCGCTCGAGATCGGGTCGGCGTTGGCGTCGGCGCCGCCCATGCCGTACGTGGGGCGCGCAGCCTCGTACTGGATCTGGCGCGCCAGCTTGGTGACGTCGGCCTGCTTCACGTTGGCGTAGCGGTGGCACGCGCACCAGTGGTTGGGCAGGACCTCGGTCAGGTCCGGGTGCTCGACCTCGCAGGCGCCCACCTTGGCAAAGCAGCGGCTCGCAAAGCGGCAGCCCGCCGGCGGGTCGATGGGGCTTGGCACGTCGCCCTGGAGGATGATGCGCTTGCGCGACAGGTGCGGGTCCGGCGAGGGGATCGCGGACAGCAGCGCCTGCGTGTACGGGCAGAGCGGGTTGTGGTAGAGCTCGTTCTTGGGGGCAATCTCCATCAGCTTGCCCAGGTACATGACGCCCACGCGGTCGGATATGTGCTTGACCACGTTGAGGCCATGCGCGATGAACAGGTACGTGAGGCCCATGTCGTCACGCAGGTCCTCAAGCAGGTTGAGCACCTGCGCCTGGATGGACACGTCGAGCGCGGAGACCGGCTCGTCGCACACGATGAGCTTGGGGTTCACGGCCAGGGCGCGCGCGATGCCCACGCGCTGGCGCTGGCCGCCACTGAACTCGTGCGGGTAGCGGTTCTTGAGCTCGGGACGGATGCCGACGCGGTCCAGCAGCTCGTCCACGCGGGCATCCACCTGGTCGGCCGGCAGGATGTTGTTGGTGATGATGGGCTCGCTCACGATCTGGCTCACGGTCATGCGCGGGTTGAGCGACGCGTACGGGTCCTGGAAGATCAGCTGGATGTCGCGGCAGTACTTGCGGCGCTCCTTGGGATCCAGGTCCGTCACGTCCTGCCCCTCGAAGATGATGCGCCCGCTCGTGGGCTTGAGCAGCCCCACCAGCATCTTGCCGATGGTCGTCTTGCCGCAGCCGGACTCGCCCACGAGGCCAAACGCCTCGCCGCGGTGAATCTGGAACGACACGTCGTCCACGGCCTGGACAAAGGACGTGGGCTTGCCAAAGAAGCTCGTGGCGGCCACAAAGCTCTTGGAGAGGTGCTGCACGTCGAGAAGGACCTCGCCCTTGGTCTTGTCGCGCTGCGGCGCAGCGCCCTGGGCCGTGGTTGGGGCCTCGGCCGCCGTGGCCTCGTTCTTCTCCTCTGCGGTATCGCTCTGCATGGGCTACTCCCCCTCTCGCTTGGTTGCGGGCTGCGCGGTGGGCGCGGCCGTGGGCTCGGCCGCGGTGGCCTCGCCGTCGTCGTACAGGAAGCAGCGCACGCGGCGGCCAGGCACGCCCGGAACGTCCTTGAGCTGTGGGCGCTCCTTGCGGCAGCGCTCCATGCAGCGGTTGCAGCGCGTGCTGAAGGGGCAGCCGCTCGGCATGTCGAGCGGGTTGGGCACGGTGCCGGGGATGGTGAACAGGCGCTTGGACTCGTCGTCCTCCACGCGCGGGATGGACTCCAGCAGGCCCAGCGTGTACGGGTGCAGGGGCTTCTCGAAGAGGGCCATCTTGTCGGCCTCCTCCACCACCTGGCCGCAGTACATGACGACCACGCGGTCGGCAACCTCGGACACGACGCCCAGGTCGTGCGTGATGAAGAGCACGCCCATGTCGAGCTCGTCGCGCAGCTGGTAGATCAGGTCCAGGATCTGCGCCTGGATCGTGACGTCCAGGGCCGTGGTGGGCTCGTCCGCGATGAGGAGCTCCGGCTTGCAGGCTAGCGCCATGGCGATCATGACGCGCTGGCGCATGCCGCCGGACATCTGATGCGGGTAGTCGCGCGCGCGGTCCTCCGGGCTGGGGATGCCCACCAGGCGCAACATCTCCACCGCGTGTGCCCACGCGTCGTTCTTCTTCATGTCCGTGTGGGCCTGGATGGCCTCCACGATCTGGTCGCCCACGCGGTAGACCGGGTTGAGCGAGGTCATGGGCTCCTGGAAGATCATCGCGATCTTGTGGCCGCGGACGTCCTCCATCTGCTTCTCGTTGAGGCCCAGCAGGTTCTGGCCGTCAAACGTGATGGAGCCGCCGGCCACGTGACCCGGCTTCTGGAGGAGTCCCATGATGGAGAGGGACGTGACGGACTTGCCGGAGCCGGACTCGCCCACGACGGCCAGGATCTCGCCCTTCTCGATTGAGAAGGTCACGCCGTCGACGGCGCGCACGACGCCACGGCGCGTGGGGAACTCGGTCACGAGGTCCTTTACCTCTAGCATCGCCATGCTATCGCCTCCTCGACTTGGGGTCGACGGCGTCGCGGATGCCATCGCCCAGCAGGTTGAACGCGAGCACGGTGAGCGTGATTGCGAGGCCGGGGTAGATCATCGCGTGCGGCGCCTGGAAGATGTAGTTGCGGCCACGGCCGAGCATGTCGCCCCACTCCGCCTGCGGCGGCTGCACGCCCAGGCCCAGGAAGCCGAGGGCCGCAGCGTCCAGGATGGCGCTGGAGATGCCGAGCGTCGCGCGGACGATGATGGAGGGCGCCACGTTGGGGAGCACGTGACGGAAGATGATCTTGGCGTCGGAATCGCCTATCACGCGCGCGGCGCTCACGTAGTCGTTCTCCTTGACAGAGAGGATCTGGCTCCGCACGATGCGCGCGTACTCGGGTATGGAGACCAGGCCAATGGCCACGACCGCCTTGTCGATCCCCTTGCCGAGCGCGGCCATGAACGTGATGGCCAGCAGGATGGACGGGACGGCCAGCAGCACGTCCATGCAGCGCATGATGACGGTATCGACCTTGCCGCCCTTGTAGCCGGCGATGGCGCCCAGCGTCACGCCCACCACGAGCGAGATGGAGACGGACAGGAGTCCCACGGTGAGCGAGACCTGGCCGCCCACGATGACGCGGCTGAAGATGTCGCGGCCCTGCTGGTCGCAGCCAAACCAATGCGCGGCGCTCGGCGCGGCGAACGACTGGCTCAGGTCCTGGGCGTACGGGTCGTACGGCAGGATCTGCGGGAAAATCGCGCTCAGGATGGCGAGAAGAGCGACGATTGCGATGAAGGCAAGGCTCACCATGGCGGTCACGTTGTGCGAGAGCGAGTACCAGACGTCGTCCCAGATGGACTCGCCCTTCTCGGCCGTGGGCTTTACGGTGTCTGCAGTTGCCTCTGCCATGTCTATCACCCCTCTTCCTTCGTGTACTTGATGCGGGGATCGAGGAACGCGTAGATGATGTCCACGATCAGGTTGATGATGACGAAGATTACGCCGATGAGCATGACCGTGCCCTGAACTATGGGGAAGTCGGACTTGAGGATGCTGTCCACGATGAACTTGCCGATGCCGGGCCAGGCAAAGACGGTCTCCGTCAGCATGGCGCCGCCGAGGAGACTGCCCAGCTGCAGGCCGATGACCGTGGTCACGGGCAGCATGGCGTTCCTGAGGGCGTGGTGCTTGTGCACGCGGTGCGGCGTGAGGCCCTTGGCGCAGGCGGTGCGGACGTAGTCCTCGTTGAGGGCGTCGAGCATGCTCGAGCGCGTCATGCGCGTGATGATGGCCATGGAGTAGAGCGAGAGAGCGAGCGCCGGCAGGATGATGTGGCGCAGCGCGTCGACAAAGGCCTCCATGTCGCCCGAGAGGAGCGTGTCCACGAGGAAGAGGCCCGTGCCGCCCACGGGGGCGAGCAGCGGGTTGATGCGCCCGCCCGAGGGCAGCCAGTGCAGCACGCCCGAGAACAGGATGATCATGAGGACGCCGGACCAGAAGATGGGCATCGAGATTCCCACGAGCGCGAGCAGCATGCTCACGGCGTCGATCGGGGTGCCCTTGTGCACGGCGGAGACGACGCCGAGGGCGATGCCGATGACGGAGGCGAGCACGATGGCCACGAGGGCGAGCTCGACCGTCGCGGGGAAGCGGCTCATGATCTCCTTGGTGACGGACGTGTGCGTGTAGTACGAGACGCCCAGGTCACCGTGGAGGAAGCCAAATAGGAACGAGAAGTACTGCTGGACCAGGGGCTTGTTGAGCCCCATGCTGTTGCGCCAGGCGTGCATCTGCGCCTGGGTGGCATGCTCGCCCAGGACGACGGGCGCCGGGTCCGGCGAGAAGACGTGCATGAGGAGGAAGACGACGATGCTGAGGCCCAGCAGGACCGGGATCGCCTGCAGCAGTCGCTTCACGACGTAGCGAAACACGTTCTTCTCCTCCTTTCTTTAAGAAACATAAAAAACGGTAGAACATGAAAACGGGGCCAGCGCCGCTTGACGCGGTCGTCTGGCCCCAGGCGGAGCGCTCGGGCGCTAGGCCGACTTGGTGCAGTTCTTGAGGAAGGTGACCGCCGTCGGGTGGAAGACGTAGCCCTTGACGCCCTTCTTGTGGCACAGGATGTTGATGGAGTGGGAGACGGGGATCCAGACCTGCTGGTCCGCGACCATCTTCTCGCACTCGTGGTAGACGTCGTCGCGGGCGGAGCCGTTGGGGGTCTTCAGGCCCTTGGCGATGAGCTTCTTGTAGTCGGCGTTGTCCCAGCGCGCGACGTTCATGCTGTAGTCGTCGGCGGCGAGCAGGTTCATGAAGTTGTCCGGGTCGCCGTTGTCGCCGTTCCAGCCGTAGAAGCAGACGTCGTAGTTGCCGGCCTGGACCGTGGTCTTGTAGGAGGTCCAGTCGTACTGGTCGATCGTCATCTCCACGCCAACCTTCCTGAGATAACCCTGGAAGGCCTCGGCCAGCGCGGTGCCGCCCTTGCCGTTGTACGGGCGCGGGTTGGAGTAGGTGATGCACTTGACCTTGGTGATGCCCAGGGCCGCGAGCTCCTTCTTTGCGGCGTCGGCGTCGTAGGCGGTCTGCTTGATGTCCTTGTCGTACGGGGCCATCCACAGCGGCATGACGGAGTTGGCGTAGGTGGCGTACTTCTTGTACAGGCTCTTGACGACCTCCTCCACGTCGATGGCCTTGGCGAAGGCCTTGCGGGCCTCGGCGGTCTTGAAGGTGTCGGACTGGGTGTTGAACGCCATGTAGTTGATGTTCATGCCGTCGAACTTGTCCACCACATCGCCGTTCTTGGTGACCTGGTCAACGTCGGCCTCGTCCACGCCGTCGATGATGTCGGCCTCGCCGTTGGCAAGCGCGGTGACGCGGGTCGAGGACTCCGCGATGAAGCGGAAGACGATGTTCTTGGCCTTGCCAGCGTGCTCCTTGTCCCAGTAGCCGTCAAAGCGCTTGAGCTTGATGTCGGAGTTCTTGGTCCAGCTCACGAAGCTGTAGGGGCCGGTGCCGACGGGATGCTCGTTGGTGTTGCCCTTCTCGATTGCCTTGGGGGAGACGATGGGCGACGCCATGCACATGGCCAGGTTGGCCAGGAAGGCACTGCTCACGGCGCGGAGCTTCATGACGACGGTGTAGTCGTCCGGGGTCTCGATGCTCTCGATGCCGGTGCCGTCCGCCTTGGAGCCAAAGGTGAACGCCGCGTACGGCATGTCGTCCGTACGGTCGGGCTCGAGCTGGCGGCCGATGGACTTCTTGACGGCGGCGGCGTTGAAGTCCGCGCCGTCCTGGAACTTGATGCCCTTACGCAGCTTGAACGTGTAGGTCAGGCCGTCGTCGGACACGTCGTAGGACTTGGCCAGGCCGGGCTCGACCTCGCAGTTCTTGGCCTTGTACTTGAGCAGGTTCTCGTAGATCTGCACCATGACCTTCGCGGACTCGCCGTCGTCGATGTAGGCGGGGTCGAGGCCACGGGGATCCGCGCCCTGCGCGAAGGTGATGGTGAAGTCACCGGAGCCGGAGCCGGAGCCGCTCGCGTCGCTCGCGCGCTTGGAGCCGCAGCCGACCATGGACGCGAAGGCGCTCGAAGCCGTGACGGTAGCCATGGCCTTCACGAACATCCTTCGTGACATTTCCGCTTTGCTTGACATGGGCAATCCCCTTCCGGTCAGCGGTCGGACGGTGCCAACGCCGCCCCTCCCGCATGGCGAGTCCCTCTCGCCGCAGTCAGTACGTTTACACATGTCTGTGACATACCTGTTTCATGCCTTAAAATTGGTTATCAAATTGGCGATAAGTTTTCATGTGCGAAACATTCGGCATGTTTCCGCGGTGAAACGACTATTGATGCCATCCGTTGCAAATTTTCAGCATCCTATGCCATACGGACGAGAAGAACGGCCACGTCCGGGCCGCATCCCCACCAAGGCGTCGAGTGTTATCGAATACTCCGCTCGCCCATACACGTGCCGCCCGCGCCATGGAGCGCCGCAGTGCCGTAAAATGGTGGTTGCTTACGTACGGCTTAAGGGAGGGACGTTGCCCCTCCTTACAGGACGATAAAGGGGGCGAACCGCGCCATGGAGCTGCCAAGCCACACGCTGTATGCCGACCTCAAGAACTTCGGCCGCATCTCCAACCGCGACGCGGCGCTCGCGCTCTTCGACCCCGAGGCCCGCTACGGCGAGCTCACCATCCGCAGCCGCGCCCTGAACGACCGCTCGTTCATCTCGCGCGAGATCGTGCACGCGCGCCCCGGCCAGTACGGCGTCGAGTGCTTCCAGGACTTCCCCACCTCGGTGCGGGCACTCTGGTCCGTGCTCCTTGCGCGCCACGGCGGTGGCGACGCCGGATGCCACGCGCTTCTCGCCCACTACACGGGCTCCGCGGCAGAAAAGATGCGCCGCGCCGTGGCCGATACCGGCGGCGACGCCAACCTGTACGCCAACACGATCCAGAAGCTGTCGGTCGAGCCCGGCCTCACGGACGAGCGGCGCGGCCAGCTCTGCCTCATGCTCTTTGTGGTGACGGGCTGCCTGGGCAGCCCCGGGCCCGCCATCGGCATCGTGGACGACTTCGCGACGGAGGCGTTCTCGCTGGGGCTCGGCACCATAGAGACGAGCGTGGGCCCGGGCTTCGCGCGCGCGGTCAGGCCTTCGGAGCGCGGCGTTCAGCTGGGGCTCCTGCGCATCCTGGACGGCGTGGCGCAGCCGCCGCTACTGGCGCTCTCGCTCGCGCCGGAGGGCACCGTCATAGGCGCGCTGGCCACCACCCCCAACGCCATCACCAACGTGGACGTCGACGTGTCCCGCGAGCACCTGCGCATCTATCGCAGGGGCGGCACCTGGTGGGCGCAGGGCCTGGGCTCCACCAACGGCACAACGCTCATATCCGGCGACACGCGCAAGACGAGCGTGATAGAGCCGCCGCGCGCGGAACGAAAGCCCGGCGTCACGTACGGCCCGGTAAAGATAACCAACAGTGACACGCTCTGCCTTGGCGCCACGACCAGGTTCCTGGTGCTGCGCATCGCGGGGCCGCACGCGCAGCTCAACCCGGAAGGAAACCAATAGCATGGCGGACGAGAAGAACGGCCCCCTCGGTCGGCTCGAGGTAATCGAGTTCGACCAGTTTGACACGTCGTTTGCCGTGGACCCCGCGGACGAGGGCAACGCCCGCCGCCGCTACATGACGCTCCTGGCGGAACCCGCCTCCCCCGGCGGGACCAGCCGCCACACCTCCTACGCGGAGGTCCTGCACGTGCGCAACACGGAGGACGAGTACTTTGCCCTCAAGCGGCTGCGCCCCGTGCCGGCCGACCAGGACGCGCTCAACCGCCGCGGGCGCGAGGCGGCGCTGTTCGAGGAGTACCGCAACATGCTCGCGGTGTCGCAGCTGCAGGGCTTCCCGCGCGTGTACGGGTACGGCATCACGCACGAGGGCGACCCGGGCATCCTCATGGAGTGGGTGCAGGGCAGGAACCTGCTCGAGGCACGGCGGGAGGGCCTCCTGGCCCAGCGCGAGGACGGCGGCGTCGAGGCCACCACGGTCGCGGCGGTGGGGCTCTCCGTGCTGCAGGCGCTCGCCTCCACCACGTGCCTTGAGGGTACTTTTGTGCACCGCGACCTCTCGCCGCGCAACCTCATGGTGCGCGTGCCCGAGGGCCACCACGGCACCCTGGACCCCAGCGCGCTGGAGTGCTGCGTGATCGACCTGGGCAGCGCCCTGTACATGCGCCCGGACGAGGCCACGTTCACCGCGACCATGGACGTGTGGAGAAGCGCGACCCCCGAGTACGCCCCGCCCGAGATGCTGGCCATTAGCGACCGCAGCTACATGCGAGCGAGGCGCTCCCCCAAGATCGACGTGTACGCGCTCTGCAGCGTGCTGTACGAGCTGTACTGCGGGCACACCCCCTACCGCCTGTGCGACCGCCCGACGGAGGACCCCCTCAAGATCAAGACGGCCGAAAGCCCCGAGCCGCTCTCCGCGCGCCAGCCGGAAGAGCAGCCGCTGGTGGACACCATCATGTCCGGCATCGCCGCGGACCAGGACGCCCGCCCGGACGCGCTCGCGCTCTTTGGGCATGTTTTGGAAAGGGTGGGCAGGTCATGCCCGAATATGTT
>ERZ791908.1982-NODE-1982-length-9990-cov-10.352894_pt1 | contig 9990 bp, 8 predicted proteins | sample MGYA00510144_ERZ791908 | MGnify/ENA primary metagenome ERZ791908 (study PRJEB30046, sample SAMN00792105) | human gut metagenome | study: EMG produced TPA metagenomics assembly of the A metagenome-wide association study of gut microbiota in type 2...
GCGCGCCGGGCCGCGGCAGGGCCAGCGTCAGTCCTCCGCCCCGCTCCGCCAGAAGCGTCTGCAGCCGGGAGACCAGCGGAGCCGGATCGCAGTCCGGCAGCAGATCACGGACCGTCAGCTCGACCTGCGCCGTGCCATGCGCGCGGCAGAGTGCAGCCGTCTCGAGCAGAAGGCGCTCCTGCGCGGCCCGGCTGCGGAGCAGGGTTTCCAGCTTTGCTCCGCTTCCCGTGAGGCGCAGGCAGGCCGGGCGGCCATGCAGCGGCAGGCGATGCAGCGCGCCGTCGCCGTCAAGCTCCGCAGCGTCCGCCGCCAGCTCACATGTATAGGAAAGCCCCAGATCGTTCCATTCCGGCCCCATCGTGCCGCACAGCGCCAGCGGCCGCGTGCCGCGCTCCCGGAAGCCCAGCACGAGCCGCCGCCCCGGCCGGAGCGGCCCGGGATTGCAGCGGCGCAGCTCCGGCAGGCCAAAGCGCGCAGACAGGCTCTGCCAGCTCTCGCCGCGCCGGGCAGTGTGCAGCGCCTGCGGATGCAGCACGAGCAGCTCCTGCCCGGTCAGCGGCTCCGCCGTCCCGTTCCACGCGGCAAGCAGGTCCGGCCCGATCCCGTGCATCGCAGCGATGCCGCGCAGCGTCTCTCCCGGCAAAACGGTGTGGATCATCGCACTCACCTCCTGCCAGCATATGCGCAGCATTTTGATTCGGCTATACGGGCATAAAAATATCCCGCAGGGGGAAATTCCTCTGCGGGATATTGAATATGCCGTTACTCGATGGCAATGACATTGCTCTTTGGGAGCTGCTTCTTTGCGGCCTTCGGCAGAGAGATCTGCAGGATGCCGTTTTCGAACTTCGCGCGGATGTCCTCCGGCTCCACATGCTCACCGACATAGAAGCTGCGGCTGCACGCACCGGCGTAACGCTCCTGACGGATGTACTTACCCTTCTTCTCCGGCTCCTCCTTGTCCAGACCCTTTGCGGCCTGAATGGTGAGATAACCGTCCTTCAGCTCCAGATTCACTTCTTCCTTCTTGAAGCCCGGCAGGTCGATGTCAAGCTCATAGGTGTCCTCGGTCTCACGGACGTCGGTCTTCATGAGGTTCTTGCCATGCTTGCCGTACAGGGCATTGAAGCTACGCGGCATTACCATATCAAACGGATCCGAGAAGAAATCATCAAACAAATTTTCACTATAGATGCTGGGCAGCATAAGTCATACCTCCATTCGCTCCGGCCGCCTCCGGGAGAGGCTCCCGTTCAGCCGGGCCTGTATTATGTTCCCAATGTGGTTATGGTTTTGTTCCCTTGGGGGTGGGTTCCTGTCCCCTCTCTCAAGGTTCAACTGCATTATACCACCGTTTTTAGCACTGTCAATAGGAGAGTGCTAATATTCACACAATGCACGATGTTTATTCACAGTCCGTTCATATTCATCCGCTTTTCAGCTATTTTACAGAATTCTTTTTCTGTAAAGAATCGTCATAATACTGCGCCTGCGCGTGCCAGAGGCGGGCATATTCTCCGTTTTTTTCCTGCAGAAGCGCCTCATGCGCGCCGTGCTGGACGATACTGCCTGCCGAGAACACCAGAATTTCATCGCAGAAGCGGCACGAGGCCAGCCGGTGGCTGATATAGAGCGCCGTCTTGCCGCCGGAGATCGCATTGAACTTCCGGTAGACCTCATATTCGGAAACGGGGTCAAGCGCCGCCGTCGGCTCGTCGAGCACGAGGAAGGGCGCATTCTTGTAAAGTGCGCGGGCGATGGCGATCTTCTGCGCCTCGCCGCCGGAGATCACCACGCCATGCGGGTCAAAATCGCGGTAAAGCATCGTGTCGAGGCCGTCCGGCATGCGCAAAAGGCGTTCGCCGAGCCCGGCCTCCCGCAGGCAGACCTCCGCCCGCGCGCAGTCAACATCCGCTCCGGCCGTCACATTCTGCCCGAGGGAGAAAGCGAACAGGCGGAAGTCCTGAAACACAACGGAGAACAGCGCCTGATACTCCGCATAGTCATATTTTCGGATATCAACGCCGTTGAGCAGGATCTCGCCCTCCGTCGGGTCATAGAGTCTGCACAGCAGCTTGATGAACGTCGTCTTACCGCTGCCGTTGCGGCCGACGACGGCCAGCTTTTCGCCGATGCGGAACTTCATGCTCACATGGCGCAGCGCATAGGCCTCCGTGTTGGGATAGCGAAAGGACACATCGCGGAATTCCACCTCATAGCGATCGTCATCGCGCTTTTCCACACTGAGCGAGCCCTGATACATGGGGTTTGGGATATCGAAGTAGTCGAGATAGCGCTTCATGTATTCCTCGTTCGTGACGGAAATCCGAATCGTGCGCGCCAGCCCGGAGACGCCCGCCAGCAGCAGCATGATGGAAGAGACATACCGCGCAATGGAGCCGACGGACAGGCCGCCCCGCAGCGCCGCCGCGATCAGGAGCAGATAGACGCCGAACTGGAGCGCATACGTCACAAAATTGGAGAGGAGCCCCATCCACGCAACACCGAAATTCATGGTTCTCTCCCGTCTGCAGAAGTTTTCGTTAAAGTCCCGCTCCTTCTGCAGCAGCGCGGCCCGCATACCGTACAGGCGAATATCCTTGCCGGAGGAATCGTTGCTGGTGTAATCATACAGCTTTTCGCCGCGGATGTTGTCGTCCACGCATCCGGCAAAGAACTCGCTGCGCAGTCTGCCGTACCGGCGGCCGATCAGAACGCTGACCACGGCCGTCAGCACGATGCCCGCCAGCAGCGCCAGTTTTGCCCCGGCGGAGAGCAGGCCGGGCCGGAACAGGGAGAATGTCAGCAGAACGGCGGCCGCGATCTGCACCGCATAGCGGACAAGGCCGCCCGCCGTCACGGCATAGTAATACACATTATAGCCTGTCTGCGTCTCCATCTCGATCCGTTCCCGGAGCAGGGCCGTCTTGCGGTCCTCGATCAGGGCATAGGGCAGATCCATGGCCTTTTCCGCATGCTGCCAGTCAACCAGCCGGTCCAGTTCGGCCTCGCCGACGTCCGCATGCATTTTCAGCAGGGCGCCTGCCAGCCCGACAAGGGCCGTCAGGCCGACGGTGAGCGCAGCATACAGGGCAAGCGTCTTTCCGCCCGCACCGGCCGTCAGGGCATCGATGATCTTAGCCGAAAAATAGATCGGGATATAGGGCGCGATCGCAGTCGTCAGGCTGGAAAACAGGGTACAGAGGAAGTACTTCCGATCCAGATGACACAGCAGCCGGACCGCGCGGCGGTTCAGATCCCAAGGTTCTTTCATGCCTGCTTCCCTCCCTGATAGCCGGGCTGATACCAGCAGCTCTGAATTTCATACAGCCTTGCATATTCTCCGCCCGCCGCAAGGAGCGTTTCGTGCGTGCCCTCCTCGGCGATGCCGCCGTCGCGCAGCAGCACGATCCGGTCGCAGAAGCGGGTCGAGGCCAGCCGGTGTGAGATGAACAGGGATGTCTTCCCTGCCGCCATGCGCCGGTACTGCTCATAGACCTCATTCTCCGCAATGGGGTCAAGCGCCGCCGTCGGCTCGTCGAGCACGAGCACCGGTGCATCCTTATACAGGGCGCGGGCCATCATGAGCTTCTGTGCCTCGCCGCCGGACAGCTCAATGCCGTCCGGATTCACCTGTTTATCCAGGTGCGTATCCATGCCGTGCGGCAGGGCATCCAGCTTTTCTCCCAGCCCGGCCGCGCGCAGGCACCGCTCCGCCCGCTCCCGGTCCACCTCAGGGCCAAAGGCGCAGGCGGCCGTCTCGGCCAGCGAAAAGCAGGCCGTGCAGACCTCCTGAAACACCGGAGCGAACAGCGCCGCATAGTCGTCCCGGCGGAACTCCGCCGCGGGGACGCCGTCGATCCGGATCGTGCCGGATGTCGGCGCATACAGCCCGCACAGGAGCTTGACGAGCGTCGTTTTGCCCGCGCCGTTCAGGCCAACAAGCGCCACATGCTCCCCGGCACGGAGCGTAAGACTGATATCGTGCAGCGTGTCATGCGCCGCCCCGTCATAGCGGAATGATACATGGTCGAACGTGATCTCCGGTGCGTGCTCCCGGTGGTCCGCCGCATGCGCCGTTCCCGTTCCGTCCGTGTCCGGCAGCTCCATAAACTGCCGGTAATCGCTGACCTTCAGGCTGGCGGTCTGCATTTCGTTCCAGGCGGAGATCATGTTGCCGATAAATGTGGCAAAGCCGGAGATGGCGGAAAAATACAGCACGAATTCATCCGGCCGCAGCTCGCCCCGCACCGCCATGACGAGCAGCAGGGTATAGGCCCCGCCGTCGCGCAGCAGGATCACCAGCAGGTCGACAAGCCGCCCCAGAAGCAGACGGCGGTTCAGCCGTGCGGACCACGCGGTATCCTGCCGGAACAGGTCTGAAAACGTCTCGCGCAGCCATGTCGACATGCCGTAGATGCGGATATCCTTGGCCGCCGCAAAATCGGCAGCATTTTTAGACACATACCGCAGCCTCCGGCCAATGTCCGTCCGCTCCCCGCGGGAGGCGTATTCATAGCGGTTATAGGCCCGGACGCACAACAGGTTGACCAGTGCCGCAAGCGTCAGCAGCACCAACAGCAGCGGACTGATGCGCGAGAGGATCGTGCCGAACAGGGCATAGCACAGGGCATTGCGGATCAGCTCCGTCATCAGGTTCGGGACCTGACACAGCGGCACCTTGCCGTTCATCATATAGCTTGCTTCCTCGGCCCGCTTGCGCTGGTCTCGCGTCTGCTTTTTCTCATAGGTCTGATAGAACATCGCCATGCTCTTCTCCTCCAGGCAGCTGGTCAGATAAAAGCGGTAGCGGCTCTCCTGGGCCTCCAAAATGGTCTTGCAGAAGTCCCGCAGGCCGACTGCCAGAAACGTGAGCGCGAGCAGGGCGCCGACGGCCAGTGCGGCATGGAGGAACGTCTGTCCTCCCGTCACCTCCGACACGACGAGCGCGGGCAGGCGAAGCTCCGCCCAAGCCAGAAGCACGCCCAGCGGGACGCCGGCCGCCATGACAAAGAATGACGCAGGCGTTCCGCGGAGCATCTGCCGATAGCTCCACACAGCGTTGCTCATAAGACCCCGATAGGGCTTTTTGGTTGATTCCTTCAAGGCATATCGCCCTCTTCTGCTTCCACTGTAGCACACAAGGCCCCAAAAAAGAGAGATCGTGCACCAACTGCTTCCAGCGGTGCACGAATCGCATTCAGCACGCGGCGGGGACGAGGAATTCCGACGTGAACGCGCCGTCCTCGCTGTTGTATTTCACCCAGCCGCCATGCTGCTTCACAATGGCCTCTGCCCGGTGCAGGCCGAAGCCGTGTGCACCGGTCTTCCCCGTCCGGAAGAGGGAGCCAACCTTCTTCTGCTTCTTCCCGGCGCTGTTGAGAAGATAGAAATAGAGCATATCGCCCTTCATCCGCAGAGAAAGGCGGAGGAATTTTTCGCCAGCCGCGCTCCGGCAGCCCTCGATGGCATTGTCCAGCAGATTCCCGATGACAATGCTCAGCTCCAGATCGGTGAGCGGCAGCTCCGGCGGCAGATTGGCCTCCGCCGTCACGGCGATCCCGGCGGCGCGGGCCTGCGCGAGCTTGGCCTAAAGAATGGCATCGACGGTCACATTGCCGGTCTTGAGCAGGGTATCGACCGTCTGCAGGCTCCGGTCCAGCTGCTCGAGGTAGGCGATAGCCCGGTCGACCTGCCCGGCCTCCAGCTGGCCCTTGAGCGCCTGCAGATGGTGGTGGAAGTCGTGCTTATAGCCGCGCATCTCGTTATGGATGCTCCGGACCTCCTCCAGATGCTGCCGCGCCTGCTCCTCCTGCATTTCGACCAGCCTGAGATAGGTTCTCTTCAACATGGCATTTCCTCTGTTTCTGCGATCCTCAGTTTCTGTCAATGAACGCCCGGTTGATGGCGTCATACTTCCCCCGCGCCAGCGGGACCTCCGCCCCGCCGCGCAGCAGGACGGACGTGCGCCCGATGCGCACCACGGCCTTCAGATTGACGAGGTACGACCGGTGCGTGCGGAAGAAGTCCGCGCTCAGCCGCCCGGCAAAGGCCGAGATGCTCTCGCGGATGCGGTAGTCCGGCCCGGTCGTGTGGAGAACGAGGTCATGCAGGAAGGACTCCGCATACAGAAGCTCGCTCTCATAGAGCTTCACGTTCCCCTCCTCGCACGCGATCACGACGGACGGCGGCTCAACGGCCAGCCGCGCAGCGGCGCGGTCCAGCACGGTGCGGAGCTTTTCCGCCGGCACGGGCTTGACCAGGTAGTGCAGGGCGTCGACCTCATAGCCCTCGGCCATGCACTCAAAATGCGACGTGATAAAGATGATCTCCGCCCGGCAGCCCGCGCCGCGCAGGCGCTTGGCAAGATCGATGCCGCTCATGCCGGGCATTTCAACATCCAGCAGCAGGATATCCCAGTCGGTATCTCCGGCGAAGCGGAACGCCTCCGCGCTCGGGAAGCAGGTCACGGCGCAGGCGCCGTGCGCCCAGTCCGTCACGTCCGCCTGCAGCCGTGCGGCCTGTCCGGCGTCGTCGTCACAGATCGCGATCTTCCAGCCCATGGCTATCCCCCCGTCCTACAAGAAAGCGCTCTGCCGTTATGCGCAGCAGAGCACTTCCGTTATTCTTCCGAATTCTCCGGAGCCTTCAAATTCTCCTGCGCAGCTGCGGCATGCAGCTGCTCGGTCTCCTGCTCCAGCGCCTTTTCCTCGCGCTTTGCCTGCAGGAAGAGCCGCACGGCAAGCCAGCCGACGACGACACAGCCGCCGACCAGCAGCACGAGGCCGACGATCAGGGTCGTCAGGCTCGGGGCCTCCGCCCCGCCCGCGCGGTAGCTGCGCACGAGCTGCCAGGCCATATACAGCACAACGGCAATGACCGTTCCGTGCATGATGAGCATGCCGGTCGGGTTTTTAATCTTCTTCGGCTCCATCGGTCTTCTCCTCTCCGGCCAGCAGGCTCTCCTGCTTCTCGGGGATCGGCAGGGCCTGCATGCAGGCCTCGAACTGGCTGCGGCTCATCGTCTCGTGCTCCAGCAGCCACTGCGTGATCTCCTGCAGCTTCTCGTGGTGCTCCGTCAGGATCTGCGTGCAGTGCGCATAAGCCTGATCCACGGTCTTGCGGACCTCGGCGTCGATCTCGGCAGCCGTCTGCTCGGAATAGGAACGCGTGCGCTCATAGTCGCGGCCGACGAAGATCTCGCTGTCGTCGTCATAGGCCACGGCGCCGATGCGCTCGTTCATACCGTATTTTGCGATCATATCGTGCGCCAGCTTCGTGGCCCGCTGCAGATCGTTCGAAGCGCCGGTCGAAATGTCGTCAAACTCCAGCTGCTCCGCCACGCGGCCGCCGAGCAGCACGACGATGCGGTCGCGCATCTCGTTTCGCGTGGTATGGAGCGTGTCCTGATCCGGCAGGCTGATCGTCAGGCCGAGGGCATTGCCGCGCGGCACAATGGTGATCTGGTGGACAGGCTCCTGCGTGGACAGGAAGTATGCCGCAACGGCGTGGCCCGCCTCGTGGATGGCCGTGATGCGGCGGTCGCGCTCGATATTGACAAGGCTCCGTTTTTCCGGCCCGGCAATGACCTTGAGGACGGCGTCCTCCATGGTCTGCATCGTAATGACGGGCAGATTCTTCCGTGCCGAGATCAGCGCCGCCTCGTTGAGCAGGTTCTCCAGATCCGCGCCGGTGAAGCCCGCCGTCGCGCGGGCGACGGTGCGCAGGTCGACGTCATCGGAGAGCTGCTTGTCGCGCGCATGGACGCGCAGGATGGCCTCGCGGCCGCCGACGTCGGGCACGTTCACATAGATCTGGCGGTCAAAGCGGCCCGGACGCAGAAGGGCGGGGTCGAGGATATCGCGGCGGTTCGTCGCCGCCATAACGATGACGCCGTCATTGCTGCCGAAGCCGTCCATCTCCACAAGGAGCTGGTTGAGCGTCTGCTCGCGCTCGTCGTGGCCTCCGCCCATACCGGCGCCGCGGCGGCGGCCGACGGCGTCGATCTCATCGATGAAAATAATGGCAGGGGCACTGCGTTTGGCCTGCTCAAACAGGTCGCGAACGCGGCTCGCGCCGATGCCGACATACAGCTCCACAAAATCCGAGCCGGAAATGGAAAGGAACTGCACATTCGCCTCGCCTGCCACGGCGCGGGCCAGCAGCGTCTTACCCGTGCCCGGAGGGCCGACGAGCAGCACGCCCTTGGGGATGCGCGCGCCGATGCGGCGGTATTTTGCGGGATCACGCAGGAAATCGACGATCTCCTGCAGCTCGGCCTTTTCCTCGTCCGCTCCGGCGACGTCGCTGAACATCACCTTGTCGCGGCCGCTGCCCACGCGGGCATTGGCGTGGCCGAACTTCATCATGCCGCCGCTGTTGCGCATGAGCACCATGTAGACGAGCGCGATCATGATGACCGACAGGAGCATCTCCGGCAGCATACGCACATACCACGGTGTCTGGCGCATGGGTACATAGTTATAAGACTGCAGAACACCGCTCTCCTGCTGCTCTGCGATCAGGGTCCCCAGATCCTCATAGAACAGGCCGAGGTCTGCCAGCTTGTGGCTGACGGAATACGCCTCGTTCTGATAGGGCTTGCGCAGCTCGAGTGTCAGCACACCGTTGTCATACTCAAAGGAACGGACATTTTCGCTGCGGAACTGCTCGCAGACGGTGCTGTAGTTCACATAGACCGTGTCATCCCGGAAGAACACCTCCGAGATGAGCACGACAGCCACGGCAAACACCACGATATACAGCAGAACGGTGAGCAGTCTGGAACGGTTTTTCAAGCTCCCAGCTCCTTTTATTTCGTGTAGACTTCCGGCTTCAGGATGCCGACATACGGCAGGTTGCGGTAGTGCTCGTCATAGTCGAGGCCATAGCCGACGACAAATTCGTTCGGGATCGTAAAGCCGACATAGTCCGCCTTGACGTCCGTCTGGCGGCGCGAGGGCTTGTCGAGCAGGGTGCAGATCTTCAGGGAAGCCGGGCCCATCTCCCGCAGGTGCGCACAGACATGGCTGAGCGTCACGCCGGAGTCCAGAATGTCCTCCAGAATGACGACATGGCGGCCGCGCAGATCCACGGACACATCCTTGAGCATCCTGACCTTGCCGCTCGTGCTCGTGCCGCCGCCGTAGGACGACACGGCCATGAAGTCGATCTGGCACTGGATCGGCGTTGCACGGATCATGTCCGAAAAAAACATCACGACGCCCTTCAGGATGCCCAGGAAAATGGGATCCTTATCGGCATAGTCCGCCGCGACCTGTTTGCCCAGCTCGGCAATGCGGGCGGCAAGCTCCTGCTCACTGATGAGTACGCGTTCAATATCCTGGTGCATGTCACATTTCCTCTTTCTCTATTCGTAGGATTACAGCCTGCTCTCCGTCACGGGCTGTCCAGCGCGGATCCGCTCCGAAGCCCGCCACTGCGATCACCTGTCCGTCCAGCTCGAGCACCGGGACACGGTCCCGAACCGGCTGCGGCAGGCGGCGATCCAGAAAGAGCTTTTTCAGCGTCACGCAGCGGCCGTCCGGCAGCGTGAGCATGTCGCCCGTTTTCCGCGGGCGAAAAACGGGAATTCTCCCGATCATCTTATCATATTTCAGCGCAAAAGTGAAAGGGGTATTTTGAATTTTTTCGTTTTTTTCTGCAAGCGTGCAGACGGCCCGCAAGCCGAGCGCAGGAAAGTGCACCGTCTGCGCCAGCGGAACGGGCCGGAACACCGGCGGCGTGCCGCGGACAAGCTCCAGCGCATCATAGCTCCGCCGGACCGTCAGACGGCCGGGCAGATCGGCCCGGGCAGCGGGAGCGGGATTTTCGAGCAGGGCCTGCAGCGCCCGGATGTGGACAAGGGCCGCATCCTGCGGCAGGGCCTCACGCAGCAGGCAGCGAAGCGCCCGGCGCTGCAGCGGCTCCGGGGCCTCGCGCAGCGGCGCGAGCCGCACCCTACGCAGCACGCACGGGTCGGAAAACAGC
>ERZ791908.1985-NODE-1985-length-9969-cov-7.428687_pt1 | contig 9969 bp, 7 predicted proteins | sample MGYA00510144_ERZ791908 | MGnify/ENA primary metagenome ERZ791908 (study PRJEB30046, sample SAMN00792105) | human gut metagenome | study: EMG produced TPA metagenomics assembly of the A metagenome-wide association study of gut microbiota in type 2...
GCTGGCTGCCCGGCGAGGCGCGGGTCGACTTCGGCGAGGCGGACCTCGGGGTGCGTGGCGTCCTCACCAGGGGGAAGTACCTGACCGTCACCTTCCCGCACTCCAACGCGGGGCCGCTCAGCTCAGTTTTGGCAAACGAAAAAATGAGTCTTGCAGCGTCTATCGCCATACACTTCACTGTAGCCAGTGAGCCTCAATACAGAAGGGTAGGGAGCTATGGAGGAACCAGATCTTGATGAGAAGATTTTCGACTTCGCATATCTCATGGCGCTGCGTGATGCAACGGTTCAGCAAGCCTTCCCCTCTTCAGGCAAGGGCAGCAAGAAGTTGCTTATCAAGTGCACTGAAGCCAGAGAGGCGCTCAGCAGTTATATAGAAAGCATCTTTGCCGGCAGGCCTGAAGATTTCTATGAGGTGGAGAGCAAGGTGGAAGAGTCCTTCAACGCATTTCTGAAGATGCATGGCTCATCTGCCCATTTCACCTTTGGTAATGCCCAGAAGCTCATCAACATGTCGGCAAAGTATATGTACATGGCAACATTTGGAAGGCCCGAACTGCGCGGCAGATTTGCAGCCTGTCATTGTCCGATGGATGCCATTCTCATCAGGACGGTCGTCTCTGAGGCAGACAAGAAGGTTTCTGGGAACGCGCTTTCAGATGAGGAGCGCCGCATCCTGCAGGAGTTCCTCAACGTCTGTGCGCCCAAGCCCGAGTCAGGAAAGGGCAAGCATCTGTGGAGGGGCGCACCTTGGAGTAGAGTCACGGTGGAGCACTACCGCGAGTTCCAGAAGGCTGTATGCGTGCTGGCACGCGCAGAGGGCATCCATCCTCTCGAATATGACTACCTGCACTGGCAAAACTGATTCTCTCTGTTAGGCCACGATTGACCTAGGCCCTCGCCTTCCAGTAGTCCCAGAGGAGCAGAGCTACGCGCCGGTCGGCCTGCCGCGGCTGCAGACAGTAGCAATCAATAAGTACTGCACCGCCCTTCTCAACTTAATATGATTTGGCGGAGGTTAATGCATGCGGACGAGTGACAGAGGCCTTCGACGATGATTGAATCAAACGCGTCGCATTTAGACAATCAACCCTTCGCTTCTAGGGCTGTCGTTGACGGCTTGACGTTGTTGTTCGGTCGCGCTGTTCCTGGCGTCAGTGGTGCGAAGGACGTCGTTCTATGCACCACGGACGACGGCAAGGAGTTCGTGGTTCTGGCAAGCGATTGGCCACGCCAGTCGGCAAACATCGTCACTCGCAAGAGTCCTTCTTCGCAGAAGGTCGCACTGTTTAGGTCACTCTTTCGCGGCAGGCCTGATGCCTATGCTACTGGTTACCTGCGTAAAGACGGTCATATAGGCTATGGGCCTGCTTGCTCAAATCTATGGAGTCCCGGTTTGTGCGACCGACGTAATGTGAGGTGCAGCGAATGTCCGAACCGCAGTTTGCATGCGCCAGATGACCGCACTTTGATAAAACATTTTTTAGGTACGGACTCTCGGTGTAGGGACGTGCTGGGTCTGTATCCCATGACCCCAGACTCCACCTGTTGGCTGCTGGTTGCGGACTTTGATGACGACGGGTGGCAGGAAGCCGTCGGGGCGTATCGCGACGCGTGCCGACGACGAGAGCTCTTCTGTGCGGTGGAGAGGTCGCGTTCTGGGCACGGCGCACACGTTTGGGTGTTCTTCCAGGAGGAGGTGCCCGCGGCAGAGGCACGGACGCTTGGCACGCTTTTGCTGGATGATGCGCGGAGGCACTGCTCGAAGATCGGGTTCGATTCGTACGATCGGCTGTTCCCGACGCAAGACACCATTACTTCTGATGGCCTGGGCAATCTCATAGCCCTTCCCCTACAGGGTGCTGCGGTTCGGAAGGGCAACAGCGTCTTTGTGGATGACGACTTTGTGGCCTATGACGACCAGTGGGCGTTTCTTTCGTCCGTGGAAAAGGTTCCAGCTTCCCTGGTGCACGAGCTGGCCGAGAGCTATGTCGCCCCTGGAATGGGGAGAGGACGGTCTCGGCGGGATAGTAAAAAGAGTTTGGCCGTCCCGAGCGATATGGTGACGGCGGGCCGCATGGCGGCCCAGGATGGCGCGGCGGCCGTCGAAGATGCGCCATTGCGGGTGGATGTCACTCTGGACGGCATGATGCAGCTGAGGAAGGACCAGCTGTCGCAACCCATGGTCGCAGACTTGTCTGCCCTGGCGGCCATGGCCAACCCGGAATTTTTCCTGAAACAGAGGATGCATCAAAAGATTTTCCCCAAGACAACACCTCGCTATCTGTGGTTTGGCGAAGAGGACAATGCCGCGCTGCGACTGCCTCGTGGGTGTCAGGGTGCCGCAATTTCCTATCTGCGCGGCTGTGCCTGCAAGGTCAATCTGCAAGACGAGCGAACTTCGGGATGCGTCATACATGCCAGCTTTGTTGGAAGCTTGCGCGAGGGACAAGGCGATGCCGTGGAGACACTCCTCCAGCACGATGACGGGATGCTGGTGGCGCCTACCGGCTTCGGGAAGACCGTCGTTGCGGCAGACCTTATAGCCAACAGGAGCGTCAACACGCTGGTGCTAGTGCCTAGGAGCTCGCTACTGAATCAATGGCGCGAGTCCCTGGAGCGCTTCTTGCGGATAACGGACGAACCGCCCGTGTTGCTGACGCCGACTGGACGAAAGAAGAAAAGCCAGCCTGGGCAGATTGGCGTGATGGGCGGAGGAAAGAAGCTCCCCAGCGGGATCGTGGACATCGCGCTGGTGTCGTCGCTCATGGAAAATGGCGAGGTAGCAGGGGAGCGCCAAGTGAGCGATCTGGTAAGTCGCTATGGCATGGTGCTGGTGGACGAGGCCCAGCACGTTCCTGCATCGGGCCTGGTAGAGGTCCTGAAGCACAGCAGAGCGAAGTACGTCTACGGGCTTACTGCCACGCCTCGCAGAAAGGACCGCCTGGACCGGGCAATCCAGATGTTCCTGGGTCCCGTGCGCCTAACGGTGAGGTTGGACGCAAAGGAGCGGGCGCAGCATGCCACCAGATTGCTGGTACCGCGATTTACGGGAATCCAGCCTCCGGCAGATGTTGACCCAGCAGATTGGAATGCGCTTTTGGACGTCGTCTGCAGCAGCGAGCAGAGGAACGCCGGCATAGCTGATGACGCATGTGAAGCCGTGCGGCAGAACAGGTGCCCACTGGTGCTGACCAGGCGCGTCGAGCATGCTCGTACGCTGGCGAAGCTCATCCAGAAGCGACTGGACGAGTGCTCTCGCTCGGGAAAAGGTATTTCCACAAAGGAGACTCTCGCGAAAGAGACTCCCACGGTGATCACTCTGGTGGGAAGCGACGACGAGAAGACCCGTCGCGAACGCCTTGACCAAATACGCAAACTCCCGTCAACCCAGCCCGCATGTATCGTGGCTACAGACTCATATGTTGGTGAAGGCTTTGACGAGCCCCGCCTGGATATGCTGCTGCTGGCGGCACCGGTGGCCTGGGAGGGACTTCTCACCCAGCTGGTCGGCAGAATCCAGCGCGAGCTACCAGGCAAAACTGACGTCTACGTGTACGACTACATCGACGAGTTGGTGCCGCTCTTTGCTCGGCAGTGGCATGGTCGGCTGAAGGCATATGCCAAGTTGGGATACGTGGTTCGGAATGCGGGCTCCGACGCAGAGTCCAGCCACATCGTAACTGCCGGTCATGCTGCGACGACGCTTTTGCAAGGCGATATCCAAAAGGCCCGGGCGAAGGTCGTGCTCTTCTCGGCATGGGTGGCATCGAAGGCGGTGGATGTCATGGAGCCTGTGCTCCGAGACGCCTTGGCTCGCGGCGTAGAGGTGTTGGTCATGGCTCCCGCGAAGGAGGAGTCGGACGGCGTGCAAGCTTGCCTGAGTCGGTTGCAGCTGATGGGGTGCAGGGTCACTCGGACTGCGGGAAAGCTCGTGAACGCCGCGGTCTTCGACGGCGAACTTGTTTGGTTCGGCGGCATTCCGCCCCTGGCCTTTGGCCACTCGGACGACTGCAGCGTTCGCATCGTGAATCGAGAACTCGCTGGGGAGCTCATAGGGTCATAGGTCAGTACTTTTCACTCGTTAACAAAATTAATGGCGATTATCGAGGAATATACGCGATAATTCCCCTAGTATTGTTGATATGGTAGATTGCTATCGATTAGTTCTACTTTTGGAGGGACTTTATGCTCATCCTATTTTCCGTAAAGAACTATCGATCGATTCGTGACGAGCAGGTGCTTAACCTGGTTGCGTCTCCGTATTACTCGGGGAAGAAGTCGGATGATAGCGCGCGGGCAAATCGTCAGCTGCAGCTGATACAGAAGCGGCTGCCAGGACTATCCGGAAAGGATTTCCTGCGATCTGTGGCGATCTATGGTGCCAATGGCTCGGGAAAGTCAAATGTTGTCCATGCAATGAAGGCCATGCAGCGAATCGTCCGGGATTCCTCGTCCTATGCGCCAACAGATGAGCTGCCATACGATCCGTTCGTTTTGGATCAGAGCTCTAGTAAGAATCCAACGGAGTATTTCATCGCCTTCTATTGGGGAGGCGTTCGCTACGAATATGAATTCTCGCATGACGACCAGAGGATAGTTGAAGAGCGGCTGTGCTCTTTTCCGAAAGGTCTCAGGCGGACCTTGTACGAACGCTCGGCCAGCTCATCCGGTAGTCCCAAAGTTCAGGACTCGTCGTACTTGCCCATCAACGATGTCGTTGCGAGCATGCTCAATCCCAATACGCTGCTCTTGTCATTCCTGTATGGACATCCAGGGCTGCAGGGCTTTGACGTGATCAAGGGGGCCGGCGACTTCTTCCGCGATGGGCTGATCGTTCTCGATCGGGTGAGGGACCGCTGGCTGGACTTCCCTGTATCGGGTGAAGTATTGGACGGACAGACAGGCAGCGACTTTCAGCGCGACCTCGTGCAGAAGATGATGCGCGATTCCGATGTCGGCATTTCGTCCGCCAAGGTGGTTCGTCGAAAGGTTCCGAAGAGGCCGGCTGCGGCAAGCGAGGACGCAGAGGAAAATGGGGAGCCAATCATTCAAAAATCCGTAGTGCTGGAGCACAAGGGCAATATGGGCGAGGGCGACATCAACCTGATGAACGAGTCGCTGGGCACCATGCAGGTGTTCTCGCTGAGCTCCTTCATAGGGGAGGCGCTGGAGAATGATGCAACGCTCGTAGTTGATGGGCTCGATGCATCCATGCACCCTATCTTGGCAAAACGGGTTGTACAGATGTTTGAGCGTCCGGAGTTGAAGGGGGATGAAAAAGAGAAGGAGAATGAGAGGTCCGCTCAGCTGATTTTTACCGCGCATCAAACGTATTTGATGTCAGGGAACACTTTGGAGCGGGATCAAATCTGGCTAACAGATAAAGGACCTGATGGGGGCACGGTACTCTATCCGCTTTCTGACTATTCTCCCCGCAAGGGCGAGCCGATTGCCCAGGGGTACTTGTTGGGAAGGTATGCCGGTGTCCCTGTGCTTCCCGAAGACTTCGGGGTGCCGCTTTCCAAGGGTGACCATCATGAGTGAAAAGCGCAGCTATAGTCGTAATGCCCCCAAGAGATCCCCCAGACCTTCGATTGTCATATTGGTAGAAGGGGAGGTAACTGAACCAGAGTATCTCAAGGCTCTTATGGGGGCTCTTCGTGTTCCCGGCGACCTGGTTGACATCCGCAAGGCTGAGCATAGCGACGCTGAAGGAATAGTTGTGGAAGCGAAAGAGCTTCTACGGAAGTCTAAGAGAAAGAGATCAGCATCGGACGTCGACGAAGTCTGGGTTGTTGCGGATACGGAGTCGGAGCATGGCAATGGGTCTCCGGAAAACGTTTTGCGTGCAATCAATCGGTCGGGCGATGATGTTAGCCTCGTGCTGGACTCTCCTGGCATCGAGTACTGGTTCTTGCTCCACTTCGTAAGTACGACACGCAGCTTTCCTAGCGTTGCGGATGTCATAGCACAGCTGCAAACTCATTGGCCTGAGTACTCCAAGAGAAAGGGCACTTTGGACTGGGAATTTCTTGTAAAGAAAACACCAGATGCAATGAAGAGCGCTGAGCAAGTGAGGAAGTATCGCGAGGATTCTCAGTCGGAGAGACCCATAGCTGACTTGGACGTGTTGGTGGCAAAGCTAAATGGTATGGGCAGGTTTGACGTCTTTGGTCTGTCTGCTACAGAAAAGAAGCCAGTAAATTTGCCTACCCGAGAAGATCTCTTCTCGTGGAAATGGACGCATAAGTCCTGTTAGATAAGCATTGATTGTGGGGCGAGGAGCCACGTTCTTCTCGCCCTTTATGCTTGCTGGCGCTATGCGACCGTTCCACTTAATGGGTTTGTACGCCATCGGGTTTTCTGGGCGGCGTGGCGGCGCGGGGGAGCATACTTGGAGGTCAGGGCGGTTGGCAGGGGGTGCGCGGTGATTAAGCTTTACAGAACGGACGACTCGGGCACGCATGCGGTGGACGCGATTGGCGACTGGGTCTGGGTGAAGCTCACGTCGCCTTCGCTTGACGAGGTGGAGTCGGTTGCGTCGAGGCTTTCCGGCGTTGACCCCGCGGACATCGCCGCCGCGAACGACCCGGAGGAGAAGAGCCGCGTCGTGTACGAGAGGGACTTCTCGCTCGTGCTGATTGACATCCCAGTGGGCGACGTGCGCCATGGCGTGTCGACGTTTGACACGATTCCCCTGGGCATCATCATCTGCGAGCGCAACGTGATCACGGTCTGCGCGCAGGACACGCCGATACTCTCGCCGGGACGGGTCGGCTCCGGGCAGGAGCTATCGACGCGGGAGCGGCGCAGGTTCCTGTATCGCATCTTGCTGCGCGCGGCGCTGCTGTACCAGCGGGACCTGCGCTCCATTGACCGGCAGCGGCGAGACTTTGAGGAGAAGATCAAGAAGTCAACCACGGAAGAGGACCTCATGAGCCTGCATGAGGTGGAGACGACGCTCGTCTACTTTGCGACGTCGCTCCGCGGCAACGGGTCCGTCCTCACGCGGCTGCAGCGGTCGGGGCGCCTTCACCCTGGTCAGAGCACGGAGGACCTGCTTGAGGACGCGGCCACGGAGACGCAGCAGGCCATCGAGATGGCCCAGATCTACCGCGACATCATGGGCGGCACGAGGGACCTCCTGAGCTCGCTCATGGATTCGCGCCTCAACAACGTGATGGAGCGCCTCACCTCGATCACGCTCATCCTCTCCATCCCCACGGTCATATCCGGCCTTTACGGCATGAACGTGGACCTGAGCTGGATGCCGCTCGCCAACGTTCCGCATGGCTTTGGCATCATCTGCGGCGGCACCACTATCGTGTGCGTTGTCCTCTCCGTCATCCTCGTGCGTAGGGGATGGATGTAGGGGTCGCGGCGGCGCCGCGGCAGCTCCGGTGGCAAAGTTAAGTGACAGCTCGGCTGGTTTAGCCATATCCTGATGGTGAAGGGGCTCCGGCGTGCGGGACGGTCGCACGCGGGGCAGGGAGCGCAGCCGCGGCTATGACGCGGGGATTGCGAGGTTGACATGGGATTTCTTGACAATGTGGCCAACTCGTTGAATCGCGGCGTCAACACCGTGAGCAGGTCCGGCAAGACGGCCCAACTGAGCCTGCAGATGGCCGACCTCATGAGGCAGCGCCAGAACCTGGCGGCGCAGCTTGGCGCAAGCCTGTACGAGCAGACGCGCAACGACCCCGCCCTGACCGCGGGCCGCGAGGCGCTGTATGACGGGATAGCCGAGATCGACGCGCAGCGCGCGAAGCTCGAGGCGCAGATCGAGCAGATCAAGGCCGAGCAGGCAGCTGCAAGCGCCGCCGCCCAGACGTACCGCTGCCCCAAGTGCGGGTCCACCGTCGCGGCGGGCGACCTGTTCTGCAGCGGCTGCGGCCTTCCCATTGCCGATGTGATCGCGGGGCAGCCACAGCCGGCTCCCGCCGCGACGCCGGCCGAGGCCGACGACGCTCCGGTGGCGGAGTACGAGCATGTGACGGAGCCCGACGAATAGATGGGGGTTTGGCAGGATGTTCTGTCCCGAGTGCGGAGCGAAGAACCGAGACGACGCAAAGTTCTGCGTCCAGTGTGGCTTTGACTTCGGCAAGGTTGCCGATTTGATGTCCGCGGACGGGCTGGGTGAGAAGGACGAGGACACCTCGGTAGCGGGCACGCGGCCAACGGAGCGTCCCGTGGAGCAGCCGACCGTGGTCCGTCCCATACCTGTGACGCGGGCCGGTGCCGCCAAGGGCAACACCACCAGCTGGCAGGGTGCGTCCTTCTCGCCCGACGGCGGAGCGCGCGCGGATGCTGCCGTGGCCGGCAGGAACGCTGCGGGGGACAGGAAGAAGTGGCCGTTCGTGGTCGTGGGCGTCGTGGCGGTGGCCGCCATCGCGGTGGGCGTCGCGTTTGGCACGGGCGCGCTGGGCGCTCGGACGGGGAGTTCGGGATCCGGCACCGCGACGCAGTCCGCGACGTCGGGCTCGAAGGGCTCCGCGGGGAAGGGCTCGAGTTCGGGCTCGGGCGCGAGCTCGGGCAAGTCAAGTGCGAGCGCGACGGACGGCTCGGGCTCGGACGACGGGAGCTCGTCCGACGACAGTGGCTCGAGCGACGCCGCGGCGGACACGACCGTCGCGTACGACCCGTCCACCGGCAGGCTCGAGTTTGGGGACTACGGCATCGGCGTGACGCTGCCCACCGGGATGAGCTACACCGTGGACTCGGATGGCAACGGCATACACATGAAAGATTCGTCCGCGGACATGAACATCTACGCGTGGACGAAGGCGAACTCGGACGGCGCCACGCTCGACAGCGAGCAGGCCGCCGCGGCCGGGAGCCACAACCTCACGTACAAGACGCAGGGCGACGGGTGGTTCGTCGTGAGCTACTGGGACGGTAGCACGGGTCACTACCTGCGCGAATACGTGGATGACAGCCGCATTGTGACGCTCGACTTCACGTGGCCCAAGAGCCGGCAGGACGAGGGCTCCAAGGTGATAGACGACATGACGAAGACCATTACCACGGAGTAGCCGCGGTGCGCGGCCGCAGGCAAGTGCAAGCGACGCCGCCGCTTCGCTTAGATGCAGAAGCCCGGCAGCGCGGTGGTCACCTTGCCGTCGCCCGTGGCGGCCGTGGCAAAGTCGAACACGTCGCCGTTGGGGCCCACGCGGTTGAACCAGGTCTGGTTGTCCGCCTCGGAGCAGTCCGGGCTGGGGGAGCGCGTCCACCAGTAGCAGCGCTTGCCGTTCCACTTGCGGCGCGTGGCGGTGTTCGACATGGCGTCCGTGCTCACGTCCTGATCGCTCCACAGCAGGTACTGCGTGCCCTCCGCGCCGATGACCTCCGCCACGTACATGAAGTCCTTGCCGAGCGCGGCGGCGCTGCGGTTGCCGCCAAGCTCCTCTACCGAGAAGAGCCAGAGTTTGTCGCTGGTGGCCGTCACGCTGGACGCGACCTTGGTGGCGCCCGCGTTGTTGGTCAGCTTGGTTGCGGCCTTGATGTGCTTGGACAGGTCCTTGGGGAGGCGCGACCAGAACTCGTCGTTAAGCCAGGAGCGCATCTGGCACTGCTCCCAGCCGCCCGAGGCCATCCTCGTGCCGGACATGTTGCGCCTGGCGACGGGCTGCGTAAAGGCAAACGTCATGCCGGCCTTGCCGCCGGACACGTCGTCGTGCCAGAAGTCCACCACCTGCACGGTGGCGGAGGTGCCGTCGGATAGCGTGATCTCCTTGGTCAGGTCCGTGCGGATGCTGCCGCCCTTGGTGGCGAGGCCCGCCTTGGTTGCAAGCGCGAGCGCCGCCTTCCGGCTGGATGCGGCTGCGATCTTGGAGGCGAGGTCCGAAATTTCGGTCCAGCTCTTCTCGCCAAACGCGCGGGGGCGCAGCGCGTTGTAGGCGATGGCGCCTCCCGCGGCGGCCACGGCGACGCAGCCCGCGCCGATGAGGAAGCCGCGGCGCGACATGCT
>ERZ791908.2001-NODE-2001-length-9859-cov-2.636169_pt1 | contig 9859 bp, 10 predicted proteins | sample MGYA00510144_ERZ791908 | MGnify/ENA primary metagenome ERZ791908 (study PRJEB30046, sample SAMN00792105) | human gut metagenome | study: EMG produced TPA metagenomics assembly of the A metagenome-wide association study of gut microbiota in type 2...
AACGTACTGGCAGGACAGCTTTTTGACGTTCCGGTCAGCGGAACACATGCACATAGCTGGATCATGAGCTTCCCGGACGAATACACGGCTTTCAAAGCATATGCGGATATTTATCCAAATGCCTGCCTGCTTCTGGTAGATACCTATGATACGTTAAAATCAGGCGTTCCGAATGCGATCCGCGTCTTTCAGGAAATGAAAGAAGCTGGCATTCCGCTTACCAAATACGGAATCCGTCTCGACAGCGGTGATCTTGCTTACCTTTCCAAAAAAGCCCGTAAGATGCTGGATGAAGCCGGTTTCCCGGATGCGATCATTTCCGCTTCCAACGATCTGGATGAGTTTCTGATCGACAGCCTGAAGGTACAGGGGGCAGCCATTACCTCCTGGGGTGTTGGTACGCATCTGATCACAAGCAAGGACTGCCCGTCCTTCGGCGGTGTTTACAAACTGGCAGCTGTCATGGGAAAAGACGGTAACTTCATTCCGAAGATCAAGCTTTCCGAAAATACCGAAAAGGTGACAAATCCCGGTAATAAGAAAATTTATCGGATTTATGAAAAAGAAAGTGGTAAAATCAAAGCAGATCTCATCTGTCTTGCCGATGAAGTATTTGACGAAAATGAGCCAATGCTTTTATTTGATCCGTTAGAGCCATGGAAAAAGACAAAGCTTCCTGCAGGCAGTTATACGCTGCGTGAGCTGATGGTTCCGGTTTTCTTAAACGGCGAATGTGTTTATGAATCTCCAAAGGTAATGGATATTCAGGCTTACTGCAAGAAAGAGCTGGAAACGCTCTGGCCGGAAACAAGAAGACTTGTCAATCCGCATAAGGTATATGTGGATCTTTCCGCAAAGCTGTATGATATCAAGATTTCACTCCTTGATCAGATGAGTGCAGAATAAATAAGACGAAAGAGGTAACTGCTATGCTGAAAATTATTACTGATTCCGCTACGGATCTGCCCAAAGATTATATACAGGCACATCATCTGCATGTGATCCCGACCCCGGTCGTTATTGATGAAGTTGACTATTTTGACGGTGCCACGATCCAGACAAAAGAGTTTTATGACATTTTAGATGACATGAATCGTGATGTCCGCACCTATCATATCAATCCGGAAATGTTCGAAAATGCTTTCCGCCCATATGCACAGGCGGGTGACAGCGTGATCTATGTCTGCTTCTCAACAGGTATTGCAGGCACCTTCAATGCTGCCAATATTGCGAAAAACAATGTGCTGGAGGACTATCCTGACTTTGATCTGACGATCATCGATTCCAAGTGTGCATCCATCGGTTTCGGGCTCCTTGTTTCCAAGCTTGTTACCATGCTGGAAAAGGGTGCTTCCAAGGAAGAAATCATCGAAGCCGCAGATTATTTTATCGATCATATCCATCATGTATTTACGGTCCGCACCTTAAACTACCTGATCAAGGGCGGCAGATTATCCAAATTCTCCGGTACAATCGGTGAAACACTCGATATCAAGCCAATCCTGATCGTGGACAAAAACGGGGCTCTGACCGTGATCCAGAAGGTGCGTGGACAGAAAAAGTCCTTTAAGGCACTTGTTGAGTATGTGAAGGAAAATGCATATGACCCGTCCCGGCAGATGATTGCGATCTGCCACGGGGAAGATGAGCAGGCACTTTCCTTTGTAAAAGAGCTTCTGGATAAGGAATGTAATCCGAAGGATTATCTGATCACAACTGTAGGCTGTGCCATCGGTGCACATACAGGCCGCGGTATTGTAGGTATCTGCTTCTTTGATGCGGATGATGGAAAGTTCCGGAAGTATTTTGAAGAGTAGATTTTATCTAATTTTCATACCAAATAGGTGCAATCTTTCAATATAGACGAAACCTAGAATACCAGTAAATTATTTTTCGCCCTATAAGAACAAATCTGTCCTTATAGGGCGAATGTAATTTTCCTTGTTCAAATGTTTTTCGTCTTTTTATCAGATAATTCATGGTTTCGTATGAATTATTCATGTTGTTTTTCTTGAACTAACAAATATATCTTGAAATCCCATCTCATTTCCTCCGTTTTTTCATCCAAATAACATATATGATGTGTCTTGGGATGAAGTTTTATCCGACAGGAAAATTTCGTTTCGTCCATATACAACATTTTTTATCTTCCGGGCGAATTTTTATGCCAACCACTAAAAATCCATATCTATTTCTTATAACCGACTGTTAAAAATGTCCTCTCTCGGTCTCTTACAGATTCTGCACAGCAGCAACAAACTCTTCTTCCGGGATCCGGGCACTTTCCACAGCTTTTCTGATTGCTTCCTGCATAACAGAAGCAGCAAGTGTTCCGGCGACGTTGATATCAACCTTTTCTGAACCGATAGAAGCCGCATAAATACTGTCGCCATCCGCCATGGTTCCGACCGGACTGATACATCTCGCATATGCATTTCTTGTCATACTTGCAATCTTATTCAGCTCAGCCTTGGAAAAAGCGGCATTTGTAAAGACTGCCCCGATCGTAGTGTTTCCGGTAAACTGGTCGTGTGGCACCAGACATTTGCACATTTCGGCCACACTGTCAAGCGGCTGTTTTCTGTCAGCACTCAGAAGCCCTGCCAGTCTCTTTCCTGTTCCGGCCTCATAAATATCTCCCGCTGCGTTTACAACAACGATCGCTCCGATCTGAAAACTGCCAATCTGGATACAATGCAGTCCCAGCCCTGCTTTCATGGACTGTCCCATGCCATACAGCTTGCCTACCGTTGCGCCGCAGCCTGCTCCGATATTTCCCATTCTTGTATCACAGCCGGCAAGTGCATTTTCTGTTGCTTCTCTTCCCATCGCTGCATCAGGTCTAATCTTTGCACTTTTATAGCCCAGATCATAAATACAGGACTGACAGACAAGCGGAACCAGCGCTAGTCCTGTCGGATATCCGATTCCGTGCTCTTCCAGGCAGGTCATAACGCCATCTGAAGCTGCAAGTCCATAGGCGGAACCGCCTGACAATACGATCGCATTGATCGGGTTATCTGCTGTCAAAGGACTTGTCAGTGGTGTTTCTCGGGAAGCAGGACCGCCGCCGCTGATGTCACAGCCTGCCTTTGCACCATTTGGAAAATACAGAACAGTCACGCCTGTTCCTGCATCCTGAGTACTGGCATGTCCGATGGAAATGCCTTTTATGTCTGTTACCTGAATTTCCCTGTTGTCCGTCATAAGTTGATTCTCCTTTGACATTTAACGAGAACCTCAGCCCATGCATAATCACCTTCGGTGATGGGCTGAGGCTACATCATGCATCCTTCGGATGCATGACATTTATCGTTTGAGGGCTGCGAAGAGGGCACGTGAGACTACAGATGCCACAACAAAGCAGAGCACCGCTTCAATGAGCCCCTGCATACCAACAAATGCGATGACAAATAAAAACGGATTGCTTACCCCCATCGTACTTACCATGCCCTGAATGTACTCTGTATTGTAGAAAAAGATACATAAAGAAGACATGAAAAGCAATGTATTTAAAAGCGGGCAGGCAAGGCTTGCTGCAAAATAAGAAAACTTTCTGGATACACCACCCTTGTACATTGCCTTAAAAAGCAGACCTGAAAGCCATCCTTCCAGGACACGCGGCAGAATACATGTCACAACGGTTCCAATCGGACTGATACTTAAAAGCATGGAAGAGAATGCGGATTCACCGGTCAGTGCCATATAAAAGCTTGTCAGACCAAATGCCAGTCCGCAGATCGCACCACCGGTCGGTCCAAGCAGCACCGCACCGACAGCAACTGGTACTGTCAGAAGTGTGATAATCCGGGTGTACGGATATAGCCAAGCGGTGTCAGCGACATGATGATAATGATCGCGATCATCAATGCAAGCTCCACCATAAATTTCGTGTCAAAGTTCTTTTTCTGTGTCATAACAAATCTCCTTTTTCTCTGATAAAGCGGCTACTGTCCCCTGCCTTTCAGAATTATTTTATTTTGGGGAATAAGTGTTATAGGGAAAAGTCCGGGAAGCCCGGCAGATACACCAAACAGAATTGTCACTACCTTGCAAGTAGATGCCATAAGGTCATCTCTTATCATGAGGAACGCTCCGCGCATACAACGGAAAACATCCTGATTACTTCACAGACTCCACCGGAAATACCTTCTTCCACTGCGCCTGCTCCATATTTCATATATGATATGTAAGATATTTTTCTTCTTGATGCATTTTCTTTCGAATAACGCTCAAGTGGTAAAATACCATATTTCAGGCTCAATGTCAAAAGTTTTCACACATGCTGCATTATCGCATCCATTCAGATATCCCGGATCAGCTTACATGGTATCGTTTAGCAAACGTGATTAAATGTTGCTTCCGCAAAATCGTCAATTTCGTTTTGTTGTTTTTCCGCAAAATCGTCAATTTTGTTTTGCTGTTTTTTCGCAAAATCGTTAATTTTGATACTTTATGAGATATGATTCTGCCAAACCGGCATAGAAAATCCCCGGTGCAAAGCACCGGGGATTTTCTCATTCCATATGCCTCTACTGCTCCATCTGTCTGCCCAGAAAACCTGCAGCGGACAATACAAGCTTCTTTTCTACCTCACCCAGCTTTTCCTTCTCATCACTTGCGGCAAGAATGACAGCACCGATCACATCCCCTTCTGCCAGGATTGGAGCGGACACATACTGTTTAAGATCCGGTAACGGTTCATTGGAAATCTCAACAAAGTTCTTATCCGCTTTTGACAGAAGCAGGATCTCCCTGTCATTCAGCTTTTCTTCCATCCTATGGCTGATCGATTTCCCAAGCAGATTTTTCAACCCGCCCGCTGCTGCAATAAACTGATCTCTGTCTGCAATGAGTGCAATCTTGCCGGACACCTGCGCAAGACTTTCCGCATACTGTTTGGCAAACGCTGTCATTTCACCGATCGGTGAATATTTTTTCAGAATGATCTCGCCTTCGCGATCAGTAAAGATTTCCAACGGGTCACTTTCGCGGATCCGCAAAGTCCTGCGGATCTCCTTCGGAATGACAATGCGCCCCAGATCATCTATTCTTCGTACTATACCTGTCGCTTTCAATACCTTTTCCTCCAATTTCCTATTTTAGCCAGAGCGCTTCACCACTCTTTTTGCTATATATTAGATTTGGAGTTAGTATGTGGAAAAACGTGCAGGATTATTCGATTATTCTCCAATCCTTGTTAAGCAACAAATAAACGCCCGGTACTTCTTTACCGCTTCTATATTGCAAAAATGCCATAACGAAAGTATAATTGAGGATTATATTGCAAATCGTATAGTTACATCCATAACAGCCTGGAGGGAATATGCAGAAAAAAATACAGGATACCGACACTACTCAACACAATAGTTCCGTACCACCGGAAAACAGACCGATGAATAAAAATATGATCCGATCTGTCGTTTGTTCACTGCTGGCGGTTATTTTATTTGCCTGGGCATTAATGAACTTTGATATCATAATGAAATTTTTTAACAAAGTAATTTCGCTGTTCTCTCCGTTTCTGATTGGCGGTGGTATTGCTTTTCTGATCAATGTTGTCCTGAATCCACTTGAACGCTGCTGGAATAAAGTATGCAAAAAAGCCCCGGCAAAGCTGACAAGACCGGTCTGTCTCACGTTAAGCTCTGTTCTTGTGCTGGGAATCTTGTTCGCTGTAATATTTATGATGATTCCGAGTCTATGGAAATCAGTCGATGAATTTATTCAAAATATCCCTATTTACGTTGAAGAAATCAGACATTGGTGGATGGATACTGTCCGCTTTGCGGCAAAGTACAATATCGTCCTTCCGGAATATGCCATCGACTCCGACCTGCTGATCCGGAAAATTACGGCTCTGATCAACGACAAAGGAAGCGGAATCATTTCGATAACATGGGATGCAGCTACCTCCGTCCTTTCCGGTCTGATCGATGTGCTTTTGGCATTTATCTTTGCTTTATACCTTCTGGCAAAAAAAGAAGTGGTCGCAGCCCACTTAAAGAAGCTGATCGTAACGATACTTCCGCAAAAGAAGGCAAAACAACTTCTGAGCATCGCCTCACTGACAAATCAGACTTTTTCCAGCTTTGTCAGCGGGCAGCTTACAGAGGCTGTCATTATTGGAATTCTCTGTTTTCTGGGAATGCTGATTCTGAGGCTTCCCTACGCCGGTGCCATCTCAACATTTGTTGCGTTTACCGCATTGATACCGGTCTTTGGTGCATGGCTCGGCGGAGGTCTCGGTGCGTTTCTGATCCTGTTGGCAGATCCCATCAAAGCTGTGTGGTTCATTATTTATCTGCTGCTTCTGCAACAGGTGGAAGGCAATCTGATATATCCAAAAGTTGTTGGGAAATCCGTTGGTCTTCCCGGGCTGCTTGTACTGATGGCAGTCACTGTTGGCGGTGAAGCATTTGGTATCCTGGGAATGCTTTTCAGCGTTCCGGTCTGCGCAGTGCTGTATAACCTTTATCTGGCGTTCATGAAAAACCAGACTCCCCGTAAAGGATAGTTTGTATGCAGTTTTAAAACCGTTACTCCGCTTTCACCGCCCAACGCATCTTGGTTGAGCGGGCGCGCGGGTTCAGGCGGCATTCTTCAGCGGACGGTCTTATGACATCAGCCGAGATTTCTGCGTAAACGCCTGCTTTTTTCAATTCCTTGAAGGCTTTTTTGACCAGGCGGTCTTCTCCTGAATGAAAAGTCAGAATTGCCACTCTTCCACCGGGCTTTAAAATACCATCGAGCTTTTCCAAAAAGCTGTAAAGTACCTCGAATTCACTGTTCACATCAATACGCAGTGCCTGAAATGTGCGGGCACAGGACTTTTTGACTGCTTCCTCCCGTTCTGCTTTTGGCAGACGGACAAGAGCTGCTTCCACAGCATTTCTCAAATCTGTTGTCGTTTCTATCTTTTTCCCGTTCTTTAATCTGCCAAATACGCTGGCTGCAATTTCCGCCGCATACGGTTCATCGGAATTTTCAATGAGCATTCCTTCAAATTCCTTCTGCGTAACCTGTAAAAGCCGATCTGCCGCACTGTCACCATGCATAGGATCCAGCCGCAGATCCAGAGGGCCTTCTGTTTTATAAGAAAAACCGCGCTACGGATCGTCGATCTGCATGGAAGAAACGCCGAGATCCGCCAATACAAAATCAAACTGTCCGAATTCCTCCGCCACCTTGTCGATATTTGCAAAATTCATCAGCCTAAACTGAAAGATATCCTCGGAAAAACCTGCCGCGCGCAGCCTTTTGACCGTCTTTTCCGATTCGATCGGATCAATATCGAGTCCGACGAGCCTGCCTTCTCCTTCCAGCTTTTCCAGCATTTTGCGACTGTGTCCGCCATAGCCCAGCGTACAGTCCAGCCCCTGCTGTCCCGGTCTTATTTCCAGAAAATCCAGTATCTCCTTTACCATAATGGAAATATGCATGCCCGCAGGTGTCGAACCCTTTTCAATCACATGTGCCACTGTATCGGCATATTTTTCGGGATCATGTTCTTTATATTTTTCTTCAAACTTCTTCGGATACCTGCCCGCGTAGCGGACACGGCGCTTGTGTACTTTTTCTTCCATATTCTTCCTCACTGTCACAAAATATAGTCTGTATTATACCATTATGTTTATCCTATAGTTTCCGACAGGTCAAGTCAACCTGTGAAATACAATTAAAAAACAGAAGACCCTCTGTTTTTGGCAGATAATCTTCTGTTTGTTTTATCTGTGCTGAAATATCTTATCTGCTCAGCACGATTCTCTCAGAATAAATTCGGATTTTAAAATGATATTTTCACACTGGGCATCCGGATCTCCAATTTTCTTAAGCAGTAATTCTACTGCTTTTCTTCCCATTTCCTTCATTGGCTGACGAATTGCTGATATCGGCGGAACTGTCAGCTGTGACCATTCAAAGTCATCATAGCATATCATAGCCATTTCTTCCGGTATACGCTTCTTATAATCCATAAGGCATTTAAAAACCCCCTGTGCCATCGGATTCTCAGCGACAAAACAAGCAGTCGCCTTTTTTTCCTGCAATAGCTGTTTCATTGCATCATACCCATTTTCAAATGTCTGTTGTTCTCTTCCTACTATAATTTTCCCGTCACGTGCGAGTCCACTGTCAGCAAGAGCATCCAAATATCCCTGAAATCTATCTCTTCCTGTGGATACCTCATAATTTCTGCTGCTGTAAATGTAGCCAATATTAGTATGCCCTTTTTGAATTAATGCTTTTATCGCATTATAGGATGCCTGATAATTATCACACGTTACCGCATTACATGGCACAAACTTCGTTTTACAATCAATAAAAACCAGAGGGAAATCTTTGGAAGGGCAAAGCGTCCTATAATCGAAATCCATCTGTCGAGGTGCCAGAATAATACCGCATACCTGCTGCTGTAACATGCTGCGGACAACATTTAATTCGTCGTTTACCTTACTTCTCGTCGTACATAAAAGCAGTGAATAACCCTCTTTATATAAAACATCAGAAATCTCGTCCACAACTCTCGAGAAGAATGGCGTAGATGCTTCCTGCACAATTACAGCAACTGTTTTCACAGTATTCGTCCGCAGCCCTCTTGCCATAATATTCGGTGTATAATTCAACTCTTTTATTGCATCATTTACCCGTTTTTCAACTTCAGGAGACACATATCTTGTCTTATTCACCACATGAGAAACCGTTGTTGCAGATACACCTGCTCTTTCTGCCACCTGTTTTATTCCAACCCTCATGCTTTTATCATTCCTTTCACTTCATTAAGAACAGTCTATGCCAGTTCTTTTATACTGCATACAAATGCATCGGGAATATCAATCTGATTCACTGATTTAAACAGAGCCGGATCATCTTCCTTCCGTTTAAAGATTTCCATAATTCCCGTAGAGTGTCCCATTCTCTCGCCCAAAGTAAAAAGAATGTCCCCTTCTTTATTAAAACGGATCGTCCTGACAGCCCCTCTGACCGGAAGTCTCGATGCAAGTTCCATCCTTCCGTCCGGTAATACTCTTAAAATTACAATCTCATAATGTCCGCGGACAGATGCTGCAATAAACTCTCCGGTTTTTGATATTGCTATATCACCTGCTGCCATATAATGCTGCGGCAGTCCATCTTCTCCAACTTTTCCAAAATTCCCGGGAAGCTCATGATTTGCAATATTGATAATCTGTAATTCTTCCGTCTCTGCGCGTTTTGTTGCCTTCCATGCAGCAATTTGCGCACTCATCTCCATGCTAGTATAAGTATATCCATTTTTTTCATGAAATGCAATATGTCTTGGTCCTGAACCCGCCGGTGCTGACCAGCTGCCCGTGATATCAAATGTTTTTTCATTATTTTTATGCTCTAGTATCCACACCTTATCAGATCCAAAATCTGCCACATAACAATACTTACTGTCTGCTGTAAAAAAAGCCGAATGTGGATGTGCACGATTCTGCCTGTAACTGATGCTGCTCCCTTTAAATTCCAGTCTCTGTATAAAAGCACCGATCTTTCCTTCTTTATCCATTTCATAAAAATGAACTGCACCATCCGCAAAGTCAGTAACCGCTATTATTTTTTCATCCGGACTGATCGATAGATGACAGACATCGCCGGCTGTATGCAACACTGTTTCGTTCATAAATATGAGACTTCCGTTCTGATCTGCTATCCGATAACTTTGCAATACGTCCTGATCTGCATCTGTTTTACCTGTTACAAGCAGCGTATTCTTATCACTGCTCATGGCAATATGGGTAAACCCACGTAATTGCACCTCCTGTCTTACCAGAAGTAATTTATTTTCATCCGCTTCATACTTGTAAAGATATATGCCACCATGTTTATCATCACC
>ERZ791908.2007-NODE-2007-length-9821-cov-58.839955_pt1 | contig 9821 bp, 8 predicted proteins | sample MGYA00510144_ERZ791908 | MGnify/ENA primary metagenome ERZ791908 (study PRJEB30046, sample SAMN00792105) | human gut metagenome | study: EMG produced TPA metagenomics assembly of the A metagenome-wide association study of gut microbiota in type 2...
GCCGGCTCCCCGGAGGGCGAGTCGCGAGCGCAGCGAGCGAGCGAGGCGACGGTGTCGCCGAGCGCCGAGCCCACAGGGGAGGCGGGGGCAGCCCTGCCCCCGGTCGCGGCCCAGAAGCTCCCCGCCTTCATGGAGTGGCTGGCGCTCAGGAGCGACCTCGACTCCCTCGCGGGCCAGTCGAGCGCCGTCACGATGATGACGATCCACTCCGCCAAGGGCCTGGAGTTCCCCGTCGTCTTTGTGGCCGGCATGGAGGAGGGCATCTTCCCGCACCGCGCGCACGAGGGCGACGCGGAGTCCATCGAGGAGGAGCGGCGCCTGGCCTACGTGGCCATCACGCGCGCGGAGGAGCGGCTCTACCTCACGTACGCCGTCACCAGGCGCATGTTTGGCTCCGTGCAGACCAACCCGCGCAGCCGCTTCCTGAACGAGATCCCGGCCGAGGACGTGGACGCCATCGGCGTGGGCTCGTCCGGCTTCAGCGGCGTGGGATGGGAGAAGCGCGGCGACCGTCACGGCACGTACGGATCGGGCCGCGGGTCGGAGGTCTACGGCGGCCACGTGTTTGGCAGCCACACGCGCTCGACCGGCGGACGCCCGCAGGACACGGGCGTGCCCACCTGGCCCGGCAGGCCCACGGGGTCCAAGGCGACGCTCGGCGGGCACGGTGGCTCGGGCACGGTGCCTGGCTCTTCTCGCCCGGCGATGCGTCCCGACCGCAAGAAGGCGGCGGAGACCTTTGCGCCCGGGGACCAGATATCGCACAAGACGTTTGGCCCCGGCGTCGTGAAGGAGGCGCAGGGCGACACCATCACGGTGTACTTCACGAGGACGGGCAAGACCAAGAAGCTCATGAAGGGCTTCGCGCCCATCGTCAAGATCAGCTAGCGGGGGGACGTGCCCATGGACTGGAACGACTTTTGGGGGAGGGTGATCTACCTCACCGTGGCCGTGGCGATCACGGCGCTGGTGGACCGCGGCGTCACGCGCGTCACCCGGCGTGTGCTGGACGCCTCGTCCATACCCTCCGCCTCGATCTTCGTCAACATCATCCGCGGCGTGATCTGGGCGTTTGGCCTGCTCTCAGTGCTGGAGCCCGTGTTTGGCATCCAACCCACCGCCTTTGTGGCAGCCCTGGGCGTCACGTCCGTCGTGTTGTCGTTTGGCCTGCAGGACACGGTGTCCAACGTGTTCAGCGGGCTGGGGCTCATGCTGGGCAAGGTGGTGCAGCCGGGCGACTACGTGGACGTCACGGGGTTCGAGGGCTTCGTGACAGACGTCAACTGGCGCAACACCACGGTGCGCGACCGCCTGGGCAACCTGCAGATCATCCCCAACAGTGTGCTCAACAAGACGGCGTTCACGCGCAAGAGCGCCTCCACGGCCGGCAGCTGCGGCGTCGACTTCGTCGCGCGCCCGGATGCGGACCTCACCGCTGTGACGGCGGACGCCGTGCGCGACGCGACGGCGGCGCTTGCGGGCGTGGCCGACCCCGCCTACGAGGTGAGCGTGAGCTTTGCCGGCATGGATGCCTACGGAACGCGCGGCACGGTGTGGGTGCACGTCAAGGAGGACGCGACCTTCTCCGCGGCGCAGGACCGCGTTACGCGCGTGTTGCAGGGCAGGCCCTGGCTCGCGGACGCGACCGCGGACGGTGACGACGCGGGCGAGAAGGACACGGGCGAGAAGGACGCACCCTCGCACTAGCGGCCGCGACCCAACGGCGCCTTGCGCGGGCGCCCCAACCACTACGAAACCCCAGACAACATGGAGGACCAACATGAAGATTGGAATCATCGGCGCGATGGACGTCGAGGTGCGCCACCTGCGAGACGCGGTCGAGGACGGGACTACCACGACGGTGGCCGGCATGGTATTTGACGACGGGACCATTGGCGGCACGCCGGTCACCGTCGTCAAGTGCGGCGTGGGCAAGGTGGATGCCGCGGTGTGCACGCAGGCGCTGGTCGACCGCTTTGGCGTGGACCGCATCATCAACACCGGCGTGGCGGGCTCGCTCGACGCGCGCCTCAACATCGGCGACGTGCTCGTGAGCACGGACGCCGTCCACCACGACGTGGACGCTACCAACTTTGGCTACGCCCCCGGCGAGGTGCCCAGCTTGGGCATCAGGTTCTTCCCGGCGGACGCGGGCCTGCGCGCCGCGGCCGTGGAGGCCGTCCGTGCGGCGGCGCCGGACGTGGCGTGCGTGGAGGGCCGCGTGGCCTCGGGCGACCAGTTCGTTCGCACGCAGGACGAGAAGGACCGCATCAAGCGGGAGTTCGACGCCAGCTGCGTGGAGATGGAGGGCGCGAGCATCGCGCAGACGGCGTGGCTTAACGGCGTGCCCTTCGTGATCGTGCGCGCCATAAGCGACAAGGCGGACGGTTCGGCCGAGGTGGAGTACCCCGTGTTCGAGGCGAAGGCCGCCGAGCACTGCGCCAAGATCGTGCGCCACATGGTGGCCCACCTGTCGTAGGCGCGAGCTGGGTTTCGGCCCATACGGGTTTGCACCGCTAATACGACCACCCCTGTCCCACGCGTTGGGCAGGGGCGGCTCTTTACTTCGCGGCAGTGTAGCGGACGCGGGCACCCTCGTGGACGGTCGATAATCTGCCGTCGTCCAGCATTGCCGCAACGACCCTGCGGAGGCGCTTGCTTACGCTCTTGTATCCCAGCTGGCGCGAGAGCTCGGACATCAGCAGGGTATGGTCCTGCAACTTCGCCATGACCTGTCGTTCGAGGTCATCGTCCTTCTCGCCTTGCTTGTCGGTGGGGGCGAAGGCCGGGTGCACGGGAATCTCGACGCTGAGGTAGCTGCGTGCGGGGTCCATGTGGAACCTGGGCAGGGGAGAGCCGTTCTGCCGCAGCGCCCTGAACGTCGTGGGGAAGCCTGTGTTGCGCCCCTCGATCAGGTGGAGTTCCTTCAGGAAGTCGCCGATGCGCCGGTTGCGGTAGATGCGCGACTGAATGTGCAGGTTGGCGATGTCGTCGTCCGTGATGCTGCGGTCGAAGCCGGGGTAGCTCGTGATCTCCATCGACTCCGGCGTGATGCGGACCACGATGGGCTCGGATATCTGGTACGAGCGGTGGTACACGGCGTTGGAGAGGATCTCCTCCACGGCGGCGTAGGGGTAGTTGAACACCGTGACCGCCTCGGCCTGGTCGGGCCTCTTGAAGGTCATGCTGCGGATGGCGTAGTTCCTCAGGAAGAGGAGGGCGTCCTTGAGCTGGTTCTGGATGGGACCGGTGAAGACCTGTTCCGTCATGCCCTCGCCCGTGGGGTCGGGAAGGTCCACGACCTCGATGCGCGCGTACCTGAAGTAGCGTTGGACGTCGTCCGAAAACATGAGGAGGCCGACGTTTCGCGGGTGGCGGTCCTCTGGTGGGCCGGACAGGAGCTGCAGGTCGTTTGCCAGCTCCTCCAGCGTCAGTCCCTCGGAGTCGCTATAGAGCGCGCTCCCGACGGAGCGCAGGTAGTCGCGCATGCGCTCCTTACTGAGGTCCTCCGGGCTCGCCGTCAGGTTTGGCCTGTCGTCAAACGGGATGTCAGACGACACGTAGAACAGCTCGCGCTCCTCTTGGGGTGATGCAATGACTGTGCTGGCCATCTTGCGGATGTAATAGCGCTTGTCCGAGGTGCTCTTGTACACGTTTTTTGCAGCCTTGTACGGACGGCCGAAGCCGCCGGGGCACCAGATGACGATGACGTACTTGCCGTCGAGGAGCCTCGGCTCGACGATGGGCTGGTACAGGGGCTCGATGCAGTGGCAGAACCCCTCGAGCTTCTTGAGAATGGGGTCGATGCGGGACTTTGGGATGCCCTTGGGCGGCAGCCGGGGAACGGAGTCCTTCTCCTCCACGCCGATGATGATGTAGCCTCCGCCGATGTTGTCGATGTCGTTTGCGAAGGCGCACATGGTGTGGACGATGGGCTCGGGATTGAAGTCGGTCTTGAACTCGATGCGGGTCGATTCGACGGTCGTCCCGTTTACGAGCTCCGCAATGTCAACCGGTATGGCCATGGCTACCTCGCCTTTCGATGGAAACGCGATAATGCGATGATATCAGCGTCGCATATGCGACGCAAGTTTTGTCGCATATGCGACGGACATCTTGTCGCATCGTCGCACTTTTACGTCGTGGAGCGCGACTCCCAGGCTGGCGAGCACGCGTCGCTTACTAAAGGAGAAGGACGGCCACCTTGGGTGGGCCGTCCTTCTCGCCTGATACGCTGTGTCTTGCGGATACCTTACGCCTACGCTAGCTTGTCGAAGAGCGGGGCGGAGGCAGTGCAGCCGTCGTCGATCTGCTGGGGCAGGGCGGGCACCATCTTGTTGATGAGCTCGCGCAGGAGGTGCAGGTTCTCGTTGAAGACCTTGAGCACCTGGTCGTTGGTGACGGCCGCGTACTTGCCCAGGCCGGCGTCGTAGTCGGTCACCAGGCTGATGTTGCAGTAGTGCATGCCCAGCTCGCGGGCGAGCCACGCCTCGGGGTACTGGGTCATGTTGACGACGCTCCAGCCCATCTTCTGGAACCACTCGCTTTCCGCCTTGGTGGAGAAGCGCGGCCCCTGGATGGTGACGACGGTGCCACCGTCGTGCACGGGGATGTTCAGCTCGCGGCAGCAGTCGACGGCAACCTTGCGCATCTCTGCGCAGTAGGGCTCGGCGCCGGGCAGGTGCTGCACGCCCAGGCCCAGGTCGTGCGTGAAGAACGTGTCCGCGCGGCCCTTGGTGCGGTCCACGAACTGGTCGCACACCACAAAGTCGCCGGGGTGGATGTCAAGCGAGAGCGAGCCCACGGAGCAGGGGCCGATGACCTGCTTGACGCCCAGCATGTGCATGCCCCAGAGGTTGGCGCGGTAGTTGACCTCGCCGGGGGCAAACGTGTGCTTGTGGCCGTGGCGGGGCAGGAACGCGACCTTGCGGCCCGCGATGGTGCCCACGGTGTAGACGTCGGACGGTTGGCCCCAGCGCGTGTCGAGGGACACCTCCTCGTAGTCGCCCTCGAAGAGGCTATAGAAGCCCGAGCCGCCAAAGATGCCGATTTCTGCCTGCGGGAGGTCTGCCATGATGCGATTCCTTTCTCGTTTTATGTTCCGTCGCGCAGGGCGACGGGTGCGCTACCTAAAGAGGGCCGCCAGTGACTCCGTGTACGGGGGACGGCAGATGCCCTTCTCCGTGATGATGGCCGTGATCAGGCTGTGGTCCGTCACGTCGAAGGCCGGGTTGTAGCACTTGACCTCGGGCAGCGCCTTGGGCTCCGCGTACCACATGGTCTTGATCTCGTCCGGGTCGCGCTCCTCGATCTTGATGTCGTCGCCGGTGGGGCAGCCCTGGTCGATGGTGGAGGTTGGCCCCAGCACGTAGAACGGGATGCCGTAGTGCGCGGCCAGGATCGCCACGCCGGAGGTGCCGATCTTGTTGGCGGCGTCGCCGTTCATGGCGACGCGGTCGCAGCCCACCATGCAGGCCTGCACCCAGCCGTTCTTCATCACGATGGACGCCATGTTGTCGCAGATGAGCGTCACGTCGATCCCGGCGCGCTGGAGCTCGTAGCTCGTGAGGCGCGCACCCTGCAGCAGCGGCCGCGTCTCGTCCGCAAACACGTGCACGGTCTTGCCGTGGTCGTGCGCGTAGAAGAGCGGCCCCTGGCCCGTGCCGTAGCCCAGGCATGCGAGCGGGCCGGCGTTGCAATGCGTGAGCACGCCGTCGCCATCGTTGAGGAGGCTCGCGCCCAGGCGGCTGATCTCCTCGGACATGGCGAGGTCCTCGCGGTGGATGGCCACGGCCTCCTTGCGGAGAAGGTCGACGATGCCGGCCGGGGCCTCGCCCTTGTGCGCGAGCGTCACGCCGTGCATGCGGTTGAGCGCCCACGAGAGGTTGACGGCCGTGGGACGCGAGGAGTTGAGGTAGGCGCGCTGGGCGTCCATGGCGGAGGCGAAGTCGTCATAGGAGCTGGCGCGCTGCGCCTCCTGGCGGGCGAGCACGTAGTAGCAGTAGCCCGCGCACACGCCGATGGCCGGTGCGCCGCGCACCTTGAGCTTGAGGATGGCGTCGTACATCTGCTCCGCCGTGGTGAGGCGGATGTGCTCGAGCCTGTTGGGCAGGAGCGTCTGGTCGATAATGACCACGGCGTCGCCCTCGGGCGCCAGCTCCACGGCGTCCACGTTCGTGACGCCCGTCGACGCGCTCGCGCCCGCCTTGGCCGCGGCTGCGGCCTCGGGGGAGCCTGCCGTCACGGCGCCGTCTTCCTCGTTAGTTGCCACGTTCTTCTCCTATTCGCCTTTGTTCTTGCTGCTGTTTGCGGTGCCCGCGTCGTCGCGGTGCGAGGCGCGCTTGCGATAGAACTCGTGCATGCCGCGCAGGTGGTCCACCTGGCCGGGGGAGAGCTCCACGCCGCCGCCCAGGTCGTGCACTGCCTTGAAGATCTTGGCGCTGTGCTCGATGGTCTCCATGAGGTCGAAGGCCGCCCAGACGTCCTTTCCCCAGGCAACGGCCCCGTGGTTGGCGAGCAGGAGGCCGTTGTAGTCATGCACGTAGGGAAGGATGCTGTTGGGCACCTCGTCCGTGGAGAGCATCGCGAAGTCCGCCACGGGGATCTTGCCAAAGTTGAGGATGAGCTCGGGGAGGTACGGCTCCTCGAGCGCGTGCCGGCAGATGGCGAAGGCCGTGGCGTACACGGGGTGCGCGTGCACCACGGCGCGCACGTCCGGCCGGTTGCGATAGACGGCCAGGTGCATCTTTATCTCGGAAGATGGAAAGCGGCCGGAGGTGTCGCCCGCGACCACGTTGCCCTGCAGGTCGCAGCGCACGAGCATGCCGGGGTCCATGCGGCCCTTGCTCACGCCGGAGGGCGTGATCAGGACCTCGTCCTCGCCGGTGCGGACGGAAATGTTGCCGTCGTTTGAGGCCACGTAGCCGCGGTCGTACAGGAGCCTTCCCACCTTGCAGATGTCTTCGCGAACGTCGCTCTGCACGTCCTTCTCCATGCGGCCTCCCGCCGTCTTGTGGCGCCGTGGCCGTGGGGCGGCGTGCGCCGGGTTTGCTTGCTAGGCCAGCTCCGCGTTCTGCACGCCGATGCCCGCCATGTCCGGCCCCGTGTGGACCAGCAGGTCCGCGGAGAGGTCGTGCCGCTGCACGCTGACCACGTCGACCACGTTGTCGAGCGCCTCGCGCAGGCGATCCTCGAGCGGCTTGTACAGGGCCGAGGTCGCCGTGGAGCAGCACACGGCCAGGCGCACCCTCTTGTAGGCGCGGGCCTTGTCGCACGCGAGGCTCACCATGGCGTCAAGCGCGCGGTCCCACCCGCGGGCCTTCTTGGCGATGGCGTAGTAGCCGTCGTCGTCGCACGTGAGCACGGGCTTGATGTTCAGCACGGAGCCTATGCGATATATGTGGCCGTTTATGCGGCCGCCCTTGTAGAGGTAGTCGAGGGACTTGACCGCAAAGAACACGTGGGACTGCTTGGCGACCTCGTCGAGCCTGGCCTCCAGCTGGTCAAAGGGCACGCCCTTCTCCACCAGCTCGACCGCGCGCTCCACGACCATGCCCGCGACCATGCCGATGGACCTCGTGTCCACCACGATGGTGGGGAAGTCCTCCATCTGGCTTGCGACCATGTGGGCCGTCTGGTTGGTGGCGGAAAGCGCGGAGGCAATCGTGACCACAACGGCCTTCTGGTAGCCGTCCGCCTTGGCCTGCTCCAGCGCCTGCTGGATCTGGTGCGGGGAGGGGAGGCTCGTGGTCGGGATCTCCTTCTCCAGGCGGCGGACAACCTCGTCCGCCGTGATGTCGACCCCGCTCTGGAACGTGCTGCCGTCGGAATAGTTAATGCGCAGCGGCATCACGCGAACGTCGTGCTCCTTGCAGAAGTCTGCCGGCGCGTCCGTACCGGAATCCGTGATGACTGCGATCCTCTGGTCGTTCATGTTGCCTCCGAGGTCTGGTGTCCGCATCGGCCGACGTGTCGGCGGCGTGCGGCGTCGCGCCCCAAGCAGGGACATACCTACTATAGTTCCCCTCCCCGCACGCTCGCATACTTGGCCCCGACAAACTCCGCGGGCGCGGGGGCGTTCTTCTCGCCCAAGGCGGGTGCGCGGGCACGCGGGCGAGAAGTTCGGCGGCGACTGTTGGAGACGCTCTGTAGTCGGATTCCAAATCGGCCGGCGGCAAATCGGCGTACCGTATGCTCTAGGTAGGGGCCTCGCCCGCGCGGCGGGCCGCCACTCGTTCACGCTTTGGAGGAGATTCTTACTCATGACACAGGGCAAGGTTCGGGAAAGGGACGTCGCAGCAACCAAGAACGCGCAGGTAACGGGCGCCTCGGGCGAGAAGGACCGCCGCCGCGGCAGGCGCAGCGCCATCATCCGCGAGCCGGCCGTCGTGCGCCGCCGGGACCAGCGGCTGGCCCTGGGCAAGGTGACCTCGAACGGCACCGTGGCCGCCGCGGTCATGGTCATCGCGGCGCTGCTTGCCGTGATCGTGGCCAACTCGCCCGCCTACGGGGCGGTTCACGAGTTTTTGGAGATGCCGCTGGGGCTGAGGGTCGGCTCGGCCTTTGTGGGGATCTCGCTCGAGGGCTTCGTGAACGACTTCCTGATGGCGATATTCTTCCTGCTCGTGGGAATCGAGCTCAAGTACGAGATGACCGTGGGCCAGCTGCGCAAGCCCCGCCAGGCGGCGCTGCCCATGCTCGCGGCCGTGGGCGGCGTGGCCGTTCCCGCCATCATCTACCTGCTCTTCAACCACGCGGGCGCGCCGCACGGCTGGGCCATCCCCATCGCAACGGACATCGCCTTCGCGTTGGGCGTCATGTCGCTTCTGGGCGACCGCGTTGCGCCGGAGACCAAGGTCTTCTTCCAGACGCTCGCCATCGCGGACGACATTCTGGCCATCGTGGTGCTGGCGCTGTTCTACGGCCAGACGCCTGACATCGCCTGGTGCGCGGCCTCGCTCGTGGTGGTCGTTCTTCTCGCCTGCCTCAACAAGGCGCGCGTGTACTCCGCCAAGCCGTACATGATCGTGGGCCTGGTGCTGTGGGTGTGCATGTACAACAGCGGCATCCACGCCACGCTCGCCGGCGTGATCCTGGCGTTCTTCCTGCCGTCGCGCTCCGACGTGCGCCTGGACAACCTGGGCGAGTGGCTGCAGTCCAAGGCGACCAAGCTCGAGGACGACTACGACGACGCCACGCACGTCCTGGGTCAGCACGACTTCACGGAGTCCGCCAATCGCGTGGAGCGCATCATGCACCACGTGACGCCGCCGCTGCAGCGCGTGGAGCGCAACATATCGACCCCCGTCAACTTCGTGATCCTCCCGCTGTTCGCGTTTGCCAACGCGCAGGTTAGGCTCGTGGGCGTTGACCTGGGCATGCTCGTGCACGACCCCGTCACGCAGGGCGTGTACCTGGGAGCCGTGCTGGGCAAGCCCATCGGCATCATCCTGGTGACGGCGCTGCTGGTCAAGATCGGGTTCGCAAGGCTGCCGCGTAACGTGGGCTGGGACCAGGTCGTCGCCGTGGGCCTCATGGGCGGCATGGGCTTCACCATGTCCATCCTCATCGCGGGGCTCGCGTTCCCGCAGGCGCACGAGATCCTTGCGGCCAAGTGCGCGATCCTTGCGGGCTCCGTCACGGCAGGCCTGCTGGGCATCGTGTTCGTGCACGCGTACGACGCCATCGAAAACCGCGGGCAGGGCGATGCGGAAGGCGGGGACGACGAGCCGGATTCCGAGGACGAGATGGCCGACCAGGTGGAGGACATCGACTGATATGTAGCTCTTTCTGTCAAGTGCCAAAGCCGCCCCAGCCCCGAT
>ERZ791908.2009-NODE-2009-length-9816-cov-48.493802_pt1 | contig 9816 bp, 10 predicted proteins | sample MGYA00510144_ERZ791908 | MGnify/ENA primary metagenome ERZ791908 (study PRJEB30046, sample SAMN00792105) | human gut metagenome | study: EMG produced TPA metagenomics assembly of the A metagenome-wide association study of gut microbiota in type 2...
TAAACAGAAATAACTGTTTAATTTTCAATTAGATAGAGATTGTATGATGTTTCGCGGTGTACGAGCTCAATTTATCGGATAATCCCAATAATTCACCTAGCAACATCAACTGTTGGTTAAAACTGCGCAATGCCAACTGATATTCGCGATACGCCTCTTTAGTTCCTTCACGGCTTTTCAACAATGGAAATAAATAAGGAGAAGAGGGATCGCGATTCATATACTTCTTCACCAAGATCATCGCTTCGGGAGTCAATGTCACCGACAATGGCCGTCCTGTTTTACGCCTGCGATACGTTATTACGTTATCACGCAAATCACTCTTACGCAAATAAGCGAGATCGACAAACGGCATACCACGAAGCGAAAACATCAGAATGAACAACTCTTGCGCCTGACATACAGCAAATGGCACACCTGACGTACGAGACAATTTGGCAAACACCTTCTTCATATCTTCATCACACAACGCACGTTTATGATCGGTACGAGTACCGGTATAAACAGAACGGAACAGATGAGGTACATAAGGAGCTTTCCCAAGATCGACGGCACGATTGTAAACCGCACGAAACGTACGCAGATAAGTGGAAACGGTGTTCCAGCTACAACCACGACTACGAAGATGTATTTCAAATCCTTTTAACCACTCCGGACTCACTTCTTCAAAGGTGAAGTCCGCTTTCCCACAATAAGCAATGATGGCATTCAGACTGCTACGATAAACGTGTGCAGTACCGAAGTTTCCCTCCACCTGTAGCCCCGTGGCTACTTGCTTCATAAATGTTACTACTTTCAACATTTTCTCAATTTATTAATTTATTCGACAATAAAGATACAAGTATTCTTTCATCTAAAAACTCATCATACGAACAAAACTGAAAACGAAGATGTTTTTATAGAGAAAGCTATCAAAGTCGATTTATAACAAAAACCCGGACTTTCGCAAGCTCGGGTTTTCTATATCTTGTGAACGCCTCCTTTACCTATAGGGAAATGAGGGACTAGCAATTTGATTCTAGTACAACAAAAAAGACGTTCCAAGAGTAAAGATAAAAGGGATGCCAGTGGGAAATTAGGGTGGCATCCCTTTTCTAATAGAAGAACAAAGATGGAAGGATGGACTTTCACAAGCTGTGTCCTTCGCTTTGTTCTGGGGTAAAAATATCTTTTTCACACATAGGTGAAGAAGGGTTTTTAGTCTGGAATACTAGTTGACTCTTTTGTCGGATCTATTTTCACTGTAACCGTTTTACCAGCAGCATAATTAGTAATTGTTCCCCAACGTGATTCGGCAACAATGTTAACAATAATGCTAACTTCAGCTTTCAACTGCTTTCCTGTATTGGTAAGAGTCAAAGCACCCGTATTCTTATCTAAAGTAACATATTTAGCATTAGCGGCATCAGCCAATTCAAATGTAGGAGCTACAAATCCGAATATGCCTAATGGAGCTGCTCCCCATTTGTCGCCAGCTTTTACTTCCTTACCTGCTTCCCACATTTTCTCTTTATTAGAAGCTTTCCATATAGCTCCTGTTGCAAGTTGAGTAGTTGCATCCACTTTATCACTACCAATCTTCACTGTTGTAGCAGTCGGAGCAGTCCATTCACCACTAAGATCAGCAAGAGTAAAGGTTGTTTCCTTAGAAGTTACTAATTCGATATCTGCTCCAGCCGCATTTTTAGCAATAACCTTAGCAACAACTACTATAGCCTTAGCAGGAGCAGGGTTAGAGTATGTATTATCCACTTTCAAGACATTATCTGCAAGGCTAACACCAGTGATCGCCTCTTTCAGTGAGAACTGAACAGTAGCACCTACCTTCTTAGCATTGTCCACAATCGTTGCATAGTTCGCAAAGAGAGAAGGGATTTCCATCATGAAATTCATAGATGTAGGCTTGTCTGCCGGAAGAAGATTTGCGGTCAAAGCCAAACTTGATCCACCAGTAATAATCTTATCATCATACGTCAATGTGTAATCAGCATCTGTTACCTCAACTGTAATTGATGGTTTCAAAGTGAAGTTCTGTACATCAGATACCTTTACTTTTACTTCCGGTACATAAGTATCTTTTACTGTACCCTTCGGAACTACAATTTCCAATTCGTTTGTAGTGGTATTAGCTTTAAATCTCAAATATACTCCTTCTGCAGCTTTAAAGGCAAAATTCTCTGCTGGCAATTTTTCATAAACTTCCTGACTAATACCAATATCAGTACTACCACCAGTTGTACCATAAGGAACTGTCACATCAGCTACTTGTTCTTTTGTTCCATCAAATTTAACTGCCGAAATAGTTGGAGAAACTTCCGGATCTGTCGATGCCGCTTTAGCGGTAACATCAGCAAAAGCAGTAACTTTCTCGAAATCAGTACCAGTGATTGTTACAGTGGCCTTTGGTTTGGCTATTTTACCATTAGAAGCATCAGTATAATTTTTCAACTTCAGTACACCCTTCTCAATGGTATAGGAAGCCGCATCATCGCCCTCTACCTTATATGATACTACGAACTTCTCGGCATTCACACTGCTTGCCATTGGCTCATTAGTAACATCATCACCAGCTCTATTTTTACCAGTAATCTGAAGAACAGCTCCCGTTGCATAATCTACAACTGATAGAGGTTTATCATAAAGAATATAATCAATTTCTTTATTCGGTGATTCCACTTTTACATCAGTAATCGCTCTATAATCCGAAATTACCGGGAAATAGTTCGAACTGATATTAGTCAGATTCTTGCTTTGATCTTTAGCGATAAGATTCAGACTAACAGCGAAACTCTTGTCCGTTGAAGTAGAAATAGTAAAAGTAACGATACCTGTAGCTTCGTCTACTTCCGTTTTCTCAATGTTATAAATCTCGGCTGTGCGGGTCTTAATTTCCTGTCCGTCGAACGAAGGAGCATAATTCTCTGCGAAGTTGGCAACGGCCGTTGCAGGAGAAATACGGAATTTCATCTGGATCGGTTTCGTTTCAGCTACCAATTTATTATCGTAGAAATAAGACATAAAGATGATTTTACCATCTTCATATTCAGGAACATAAACTACGCTCTGAATCTGATTTTCAAGTGCTGTGATACGAGTTTTTAATGCAGTAAACTCTCCATCTACCCCACTTTTATAAGTAGCAAGATAGGCTTCTACTTTATTATCAAAATCTGCTTTAGTAGCGCAATAGCCATAACTAGCTTTGATCGTAGAGATTTCAGCCAATACTGCCGCAAAATTTTCATAACCACCACCAGCTAAAGCTGTTTCGATAGTTGTTTTAAATGTAGTAAGCGTAGTGATATTACTGGTAACAGTTTGGTAAGCAGTTGCCTGTTCACTCTTATAAGTTTCAAAACTAGTACTCAACGTTGCTAATTTATCGTCTACACCTTTGATAGCAAGATTGATAGCAGAGGTTTCCGCCAATACCTGTGATTCAATAACCTCGTTTACATATTTAGCAATAGAGCCATTGTCTTTCAGCAACTCCAGAACTTCGTTATCAACCAATCCTGCAAGTTCAGAATGGGCTACGTAAGCAGTCAAATCATCCTTCGATGCAGCGTTTTGATTGAATGTTTCCAATGCGGTGATTCTGCCATCCAATTTTTGCAGTTCCAAGATATTAGCTTGTATCTCAACAATAGCAGCCGCATTATTGTCAGCCATATCTTTTACAGCCTTCAATTCATTCTTAGCTTCTGCCAGTTCATTTGCTAATTTTTTCAGGTCTTCGCTAGATGCAGCACCAGCCAATTTTTCTGTCAGGTCGGCAACTTTAGCTTCCAGATCTTTTTTCGTTTCGTTCAAAGTTCCCTCGATTGAGTTTACTTGTTTTGAAAGTTCGGTAATCTGGTCGCCCAATGTTTTAATAGTACTTGCATCTGCTTTGTTTTCCAACGCAGTCTGCAACGCTTCTACTGTTTTCAGCAAATCCTGTACTGCCTTGCTATCCGCCTTACCATCAATAGCAGTTTGCAATTGAGTCTGCAAAGTTTGAATGGCACTAGATATGGCCGCTTTCATGTCCTCTGTACTCACCGGATTAGTGGACGTAACTTTATCAATCTGCTCTTGCAGATTTTTGATGTCATCGTCATAGTCCTTACAACTCGTTACAGTTGTACTAACCGCAAGCGTCAATGCCCCAAAAAGCATTACCCTAACAAATTTTTTCTTCATAACTACTTAAAAATTACATTAATAATATATTATTAAACACTAAGTTTCAATAATAGCACGCCCGTTACTCTGTAGGTAACGGAGAAACCTTTGTGCCTGCTTTTCGGGAGTAGTCAATACTGGGAAATGATAAGATAAACAATGAAACATTTTTACCCCTGCTTCTGAAAGACAGTAGAGGGAAGGAGATCTTTTGCAAAAATTTAGAAGTTAACAAAGCCCTAATACAAAGAATCCGCGTGTTTTATTTGGTTAATTCCTGTTTTGAGTAGTTTATTAGAAAAAATGTATGATTTCGTTTGGTTGTTTTAAGAAATATGCTCATATTTGCACCGATATTTCAACCCGTTACCTACGAAGTAACAGAGTAAAAATCAAGCACTTGCACCCATCACCGAGCGTTTTACAAAGTCGAGCACCTGTTTATTTGCTTCATCAATTTTCTTACTTCGAAAAGGTTTCAAATAAGTTTCCGTTACAGTGATAGACGAATGTCCCATTGCTTCGGAAATAATGCCCGGATGAATTTCGCAATAATACGCAGTCGTCGCCCAAGTATGACGTGCGGTATATGAGCTCAACCGGTCTTTGAGTCCAAGCAGCTTTCCCACCAGTTCCAACTGATAGTTAAAATTGCGCAGAGCCAGTTGATATTCCCTATACGCCATTGGCGAACCTTCGTCACTGTGAAGAATCGGGAATAAATAGGGCGACTGCTCCTCGCGACTCATATACTTCCGTAAAAGAAACATCGCTTCCGACGTCAACGTCACAGACAGTGGACGCCCCGTTTTACGACGACGATAGCTAATCACATTCCCCCGGAGATCACTCTTACGCAGATAAGCCAGATCGACAAAAGGCAGCCCCCGGAGCAGGAACATCAGGATGAACAATTCCTGCGCACCCCTCATGGCAGGAGTAACCGCATCCGACTGCAACAGACGGGCAAATACCTTCTTCATATCCTCCGCATCCAATGCCCGACGACGGTCCGCCCGCGTACCTGTATATACGGAGCGAAACAAATGCGGCACATAAGGCGCTTTCCGAAGATCGACAGCACGATTGTAAACCGCACGCAACGTGCGAAGATACGTAGACACCGTGTTCCAGCTACACCCACGAGCACGAAGGCTACCCTCAAAATGCTTCAACCACTCCGGAGTTATTTCCGGGAACGACAAACAACCGGAACCCTGAAAAGTAAGAATCGCATTCAAACTACTTCTATATACATGAGCAGTCCCTAAATTCCCACTCTGCTGCAAATCAACAGCCACTTGTTTCATAAACGAAGTAAAACTTTCCTTTTTCATTAAAAAATAATTTAATAATTAATATTTACTAATTTCACAATTTACTTTAGTAAAATACGAAAATATATATACAAAGATTTACATATATAAAATTATAATATTAAAAACTGAAATATTCACATTATCTATCAAATTTATTTTTATACATTTGCGCAGTTTTTTAAACAAATAATCATTTTAATTACTAAAAAACAACAAAGTTATGAACAACAATGAACCAGCTGCCGAACACTACAGCATCAATGGATTCAAGTATTTCTCCGAGTTGGCGAAAGAATATTTTCCAGATCTGGCAAACGCCTCTTCCGCCAGCAAAAAAATGCGCAAACGCATCAAAGCAGACAAGACGTTGAACGAACAACTGGCTGCCGCGTATTACACCTGCCAAACAATCGACATCAGTCCCGAAATGCAACTAATCCTTTACCGCCATTGGGGACCTCCCCACATCGACCTGCCGACCAACGTTTAATTACGTAGTAGAAAACGAAAACATCGACAAGGAATAAAAAGAAAATCGAACTATATATTTTTAAATATATCATTTATCTTTTTATTGTTTATTATGTATTCCACTTTGCGTTCACCACTTTTTTCGGAAAAGAAGATAACTATCATTTATACAGCTATTTACAGAAAGAAAAAAGCGTTCCACAAAGCGTTCGGCAAAATGACCGTTTTTTTCATTCCAAACAGAGCCTCCGAATCCTCCCAACGAAGGCTCTGTTTATCTCCGGCAGAAGTTCTATCAAACACAAACAGAGCATCCGTTTCATCTCCTGATCGCTTCTTCGCCCCATGAAAGAAAACAAAAATACAACAACTTACGTACCACAACTATTCTTCTTCGTCCACACCCGTCCACAAACAGACACACCCCTTGCAAACCGCACGGGAATAGCGTACTTTTACAGAAAATTTAAATAACACTCAATGAAAAATTTCAATTTTCAAGCCATGCTGAAACATGGTTTTCTCATTATCCCTAAAGCCTTACTACAGCAGCAGATAGAAGACCGACACATGCAAGAAGGAGAAATAGAAGCTCTCCTGAAAATTCTGATGAAGGTCAATTATTCGGATACACTCTACAACGACCGTCAAAATAAAAACTGCCTGTGTAAAAGAGGCGAAAGCCTGTTTAGTTATCGCGACTGGAGCCACATCTTCCACTGGTCTGTCGGAAAAGCCTTCAGGTTCATACACGAGCTTGCCACGCTGGGAATTATAGAAATCATCTCTCACCCCAACAATTCCTCCCTGCATATTCGTGTCGTCGAATACGATAAATGGATGGGAGTTCCCGATAGCGACAAGCAGAAAAAGAAAGCCGTCAACGAAAAGTTTCACCTGTTCTGGAATGAATTCCACAGCATCACACAGCTCCCCAAAGAGAATATCGCCAAAGCACAACGCGAATGGAAAAAGTTGGGCGACAAGGAACAGCAACTCGCCATCGACAGGATAGAGGAATATTATTTCCACCAAACGAACATCAATTTCCTTCTCCATGCCGCCAGCTATTTATCCAACAAAGCTTTTCTTAACGAATACTGATAATATGAATACCGAAAACAGAGTTTCGCCACAGGCTCCCGAAATAGAAGAAGCTATCATCGGCGCCTGCCTGATAGAACAGGGAGCCATACCACTGGTAGCCGACAAGCTGCGTCCCGAAATGTTCTACGTCCTGCGCCATCAGGTTATCTATGCCGCCATACTGGCCATGTATCATGCAGGAATAAAGATAGACATCCTCACCGTAAAAGAAGAGCTTTCCCACCGTGGAAAGCTCGAAGAGGCGGGCGGACCGTTCGGCATCACCCAATTGAGCAGCAAGGTGGCAACCTCCGCCCATCTTGAATATCATGCGCAGATCGTACACGAGAAATACCTGCGACGCGAAATGATTCTGGGGTTCAACAAACTCCTCGCCTGTTCGCTAGACGAAACGATGGATATTGACGACTCACTGGTAGACGCGCATAACCTGCTCGACCGTCTGGAAGGCGAATTCGGCCATAACAACCACATGCGCGACATGGATGAACTAATGACCGCCACCATGGTAGAAGCCGAAGGACGTATCGCCAACAACAAAAACGGAGTAACCGACCTCCCTACCGGACTGGCGGATCTGGACCGCATGACGTCCGGACTACAGAAAGGCGAGTTGGTGGTGGTCGCCGCCCGTCCCGGCGTAGGAAAAACGGCATTCGCACTACACATGGCACGAAGCGCAGCAATGGCAGGGTATGCCGTAGCTGTCTACAGCCTCGAGATGCAAGGGGAACGACTAGCAGACCGATGGCTGACAGCGGTCAGCGAAATCAGCGCCCGCCATTGGCGATCGGGAACCGTCAGCCAACAGGAACTCGTAGAGGCACGCACAACAGCCGCTGACCTCAAACGCCTGCCGATACACGTAGACGACAGCACATCGGTCAACATGGAACATATACGTTCCAGCGCGCGACTGCTGCAAAGCCAACATGCGTGCGATGCTATTATTATCGACTACCTGCAACTCTGCGACATGACGACCGGTCAAAACAACCGCAACCGCGAACAGGAAGTGGCACAAGCCACCCGCAAGGCAAAATTGCTAGCCAAAGAACTGAATGTACCAGTCGTACTGCTTAGCCAGCTAAACCGCGAATCGGAAAACCGCCCTGCCGGCCGTCCCGAACTGGCTCATCTCCGCGAGAGCGGAGCTATTGAACAGGATGCAGACGTCGTCATGCTGCTCTACCGTCCCGCCCTTGCAAGGGTGACGACCGACCGGGAAAGTGGTTATCCCACCGAAGGTCTGGGAGTAGTCATCATAGCCAAGCAACGCAACGGAGAGACAGGAAACGTCTATTTCAGACATAATCCGGAAATGACCAAGATCACCGAATATGTCCCTCCGTTAGAGTATATGCTGAAACATGCCAAATAAGAAACAGTTACACTAATAATATACAATTTTATATTACAACATATAGCATAAATCATTTTCTCATTTTATTTCATTATACATACAATATATATAGCAAAACACTTGACTTTCCCTCTCATATTTCGTATATTTGTAATGTCGTAAGGACAGAGAAAATTTTATTACTTAAACCTTAACTTTTTATTGTATGAATGTATTAGTGGAGCGCTATCAGCGCAGAAAGTATGTGAATCAACCGGATTCACAGATGTTGTATTATGTACGCCAGAAATCGGGCACAGTGAGAGTGATGGACATCAACAAGCTGGCGGATGCCATCGAAGCGAACTCCTCGCTCACTGCAGGAGACGTGAAGCATGCCATTGAGGCTTTTGTCGAGCAGTTACGCCTATCGCTTACCCAGGGCGACAAGGTGAAGGTTGACGGATTGGGTACGTTTCATATCACATTGAGCAGCGAGGGGGCAGAAAAAGAGAAAGATTGCACGGTGCGCAGCATCCGCAAAGTAAATGTCCGTTTCGTGGCGGACAAGGCGCTTCAATTGGTAAATACGAGCCATGCCACTACCCGAGGCGAAAATAATGTCGATTTTATCCTGACAGCAAAGGGCGACGGAGAAGGTGACGATGACGGAAATAGCGGTAGCGGTGGAAACAGCGGCGGAAGCGGAGAAGCTCCGGACCCGGCAGCTTAATCTTTAAAACAGCGCCGCATGGATATTACGGAGTGATTTCTACAGTTACTCTCTATGCGGTTTCTGTTTTCTTCTACATTTATTTTTTAATTCTCAATTTTCAATCCTCAATTTATTAAAATGCTTGATAAAATCATAGAGATCATTATAACGATCCTGCCCTTTCTGGGCAGTAACCGCAAAAAGCGCAAAGTAATGGCGCAAGAAGTAAAAGAGTTCAGCGAACTGGTGAAAGACCAATATACTTTTCTGATGCAGCAGTTGGAAAAAGTGTTGAAGGATTATTTCGACCTTAGCTCGAAAGTGAAAGAGATGCATACGGAGATATTCTCATTAAGAGGTCAGCTGGCGCAGGCTGCCACCTTGCAATGCATCCATAAAGAGTGCTCGCAACGTAGCATGGCGGAAGCCTGACAATGAACGGTCTTATCCATGAGAACTATCAATCTAATAGTAATCCATTGCTCCGCCACGCGCGAGGACAAGAGCTTCACGGAATATGATCTGGATATCTGCCACCGCAGGCGCGGATTCAACGGAACGGGGTATCATTTTTATATCCGCAAGAACGGTGATATAAAGTCTACCCGTCCGATAGAAAAGGTCGGTGCGCATTGTCGCAGTTTCAAATTATATAGTATAATTTATATATCCTGTTACTAAAATAGTTATATTTG
>ERZ791908.2023-NODE-2023-length-9720-cov-56.462597_pt1 | contig 9720 bp, 7 predicted proteins | sample MGYA00510144_ERZ791908 | MGnify/ENA primary metagenome ERZ791908 (study PRJEB30046, sample SAMN00792105) | human gut metagenome | study: EMG produced TPA metagenomics assembly of the A metagenome-wide association study of gut microbiota in type 2...
TCTCGGCCCAGACCTCACCAGCCTGTGCTACCCACTAGAAATACGGAAGAGCCCACTTTTTGTGGTGTTTTAAGATGCTTACCTATATGGCGATTTGAACAACCCTTCTTTCAAATCGCTGTCAATGGGGGGCAACAATATTTTACTTAGGTATACTGAGCAATGTTTGAATCTTGACGGCATGGGTTGCACCGTGGGATTCGATATGCATCTGTTGGACAAAGCAAGGGGATTCCTAGTATGGGAAAGTACATTCTCAAACGAGTTCTCCAGTTCATACCTGTGTTTCTCGGTGTGACGCTGATCCTGTTCGCGTTGGAGAACATCGTGCCCGGAGACCCGATCAAGCTGATGGCAGGCGAGAAGAAGCTCGATCCGCAGACCGAGCTCAACCTTCGCGCCACGTACCACCTGATCGAGACCGACAGCAACGGCAAACCGGTGCGCGACAGCAACGGCAAGACGATTCCCACGCCCATGTGGAAGCGCTACGTGCTGTACGTCAACGGTCTTCTCCACGGCGACCTCGGAACGTCGTACCAGCGCAAGGGCCAGTCGGTGGCCTCCATCCTGGCGGACAAGTACCCGTACACGATACGGTTGTCGATAGTCGCCATCATAATAGAGGCGGTCGTTGGCATAGGCGCGGGCATGGTATCGGCGCTCAAGCGATACTCGTTCTGGGACATCCTCGTAACGCTCGTGACGTCCATCATGGTCGCCATGCCCGCGTACTGGCTCGGCATGCTGTTGCAGCTGTTCTTTGGCGTCTTCCTCAAGAACGCCACGGGCGGTGCGTTCTACCTGCCGATCTCCGGTGCGGGCGGACCCGGCGCGGAGTTTGACGACTGGGTGTACTACATTCTTCCCGCCATCACCCTTGCTGCCGTCTCCACGGCGTACACGGCACGCATCATGCGCTCGCAGCTCCTCGAGGTCATGAACCAGGACTACATCAGGACCGCGCGCGCCAAGGGCCTCTCCCGCAGGGACGTCATCTGGCACCACGCCCTCAAGAACGCCCTCATCCCCGTCGTCACCTACATCGGCATCGACTTCGGCGGCATGATGGCCGGCGCCATCCTCACCGAGACGGTCTTCAACTGGCCCGGCGTCGGCTACGAGACCTACCGTGCCATCACGCAGCGTGACTGGCCCATCGTCATGGGCTCGGTCACGGTCATCGTCGTCGTGGTCATGGTCATCAACCTCATCGTCGACATCTCCTACGCCTTCCTCGATCCTCGCATCAGGTACGGCGCCGGGAAGAACGACTAGGGGGTGGAAGCATGACTGAGAAGAAGGATATGGACGAGAAGAACAAGCAGGTCTCTGCCGAGGCCCCCAATCAGCAGGAGGAGGAGCTCGACAGCAGCGCTCCCACCAGGACGCTTTGGGGTGACGCCTGGAACCGCCTTCGCAAGAACAAGCTTGCCATCATTGCCATCGTGTGGATCATCTTCATGGTCATCCTCGCGCTGAGCGCCGACCTCTGGGTGCCCCAGACGCTCGGCAAGCCCAACGCGCAGATCTATGACGTTCGCCTTCCGATGAGCGCCAAGCACCCCTTTGGTACCGACCAGCTCGGCCGCGACGTGCTCTCGCGCGTCATCTACGGTGCCCGCATCTCCCTTGCGGTCGGCGTGCTCGCAACGGCGATCTCCACGGTCATCGGCCTCATCATGGGCGCCATCGCCGCATACTACGGCGGCATCTGGGACACGATCATCATGCGCCTCGCCGACATCTTCCTCGCGTTTCCGTACACGCTGTTCGTCATCGCGATGCTCGCAGTCATCGGCCCGGGCATCCAGAACGTGTTCATCGCCATCGGCATCCTGGGATGGCCGTCGATCGCGCGCGTGTTCAGGTCCGCGATCCTCACGGTCAAGGAGAACGACTACGTCGACGCCGCCCGCTCCATGGGTGCGTCCGACCTGCGCATCATCACGCGCCACATCTTCCCCAACTCCGTCGCCTCGATCGTCGTCTACGCGACCATGAACATCGGCGGCGCCATCCTGACCGAGTCCGCCCTGTCCTACCTCGGCATGGGCGTCGTCCCGCCCGATCCCTCGTGGGGCAGCCTCATCGAGGCCGGCCAGACCTACCTGAGCACGGAGCCCTGGCTCATGATCATGCCTGGCCTTGCCATCCTAACCACGGTGCTCGCCTTCACGCTCCTCGGTGACGGCCTGCGCGACGCACTCGATGTCAAGATGAAGGACGCATAACCATGGCACGCAAGAAGAAGAATGACAACTGGGTCGAGCTCAAGAACCAGCCCGTCCCCGAGGGGTCGCACCTGCTCGAGGTCGACAACCTCAAGATGTACTTCCACACGCAGGACGGCGTCGTCAAGGCCGTGGACGGCGTCTCATACACGCTCGACCGCGGCGAGACCCTCGGCGTCGTCGGCGAGTCCGGCTCCGGCAAGTCCGTGACATCGCTCACCATCATGGGCCTCATCGACATGCCGCCGGGAAGGATCGAGGGAGGCGACGTCCGCTACCGCGGCAAGTCGCTCCTCAAGATGTCCGAGGCCGAGATGCAGCACATCCGCGGCAACGACATCGCCATGATCTTCCAGGACCCCATGACGTCGCTCAACCCGGTCTACACCATCGGCCGCCAGCTGAGCGAGGGCATGCGCCTGCACCTGGGCTACTCCAAGGAGCAGGCCATGAAGCGCTCCATCGAGCTTCTCACCATGGTCGGCATCCCCAACGCCGAGCAGCGCGTCAAGGACTACCCGCACGAGTTCTCGGGCGGCATGCGCCAGCGCGTCATGATCGCCATGGCGCTCGCCTGCGAGCCCGACATCCTGATCGCCGACGAGCCGACCACGGCCCTCGACGTCACGATCCAGGCGCAGATCATCGAGCTCATGCAGGAGATGCAGGAGAAGAACGGCAACGCGATCATCATGATCACCCACGACCTCGGCGTCGTCGCCGATGTGGCCGACAAGATCATGGTCATGTACGCCGGCTCGCCCGTCGAGTTCGGCTCCGCCGACGAGATCTTCTACGAGCCGATGCACCCCTACACCTGGGGCCTCATCCGCTCCATCCCGAAGCAGATCAAGGACAAGAAGAGCCCGCTCACCCCAATCAAGGGCAACCCGCCGTCACTGGTCCACGCCCCGAAGGGTTGTCCCTTCTCGCCCAGGTGCCCCTATGCCAAGGACATCTGCCACCAGAAGAAGCCGGAGCCCTTCTACACATCGACGGGCCACTACACGAAGTGCCACTTCGCGAACGACCCCGACTTCATCAAGAGGAACCAGCCGCCCACCTCGCGCTCCATCAAGCGCGAGGCAGCCGCGAAGGGAGGCGAGGCATAAATGACGTTCGAGAAGAACGGCGAGCCGCTGCTGCGCGTCGAGCACCTCACGAAGGAGTTCCCGGTCGAGTCCGGCGTCTTTGGCCGTCGCGCCAACGCCAAGCGCGTGCACGCCGTGGAGGACATCTCCTTTGACATCTATCCCGGCGAGACCTTTGGCCTCGTGGGCGAGTCCGGCTGTGGCAAGTCCACCACCGGCCGCACGATCATGCGCCTGCACAACCCCACCTCGGGCAAGGTCATTTTCGACGGCAAGGACGTCGCCAAGATGAAGAAGCGCGAGCTCAAGGAGATGCGCCGCAACATGCAGTACATCTTCCAGGACCCGCAGGCCTCGCTCAACCCCCGCATGACTATCGGCGAGATCGTGTCCGAGCCGCTGATCATCCACAACGTGATGCCCGACGCCAAGAAGCGCATGGACTACGTCCGTGAGCTGCTCGACACCGTGGGCCTCAACCCCGAGCACATCAACCGCTACCCGCACGAGTTCAGCGGCGGCCAGCGCCAGCGCGTGGGCATCGCCCGCGCCTTCGCGCTGCACCCCAAGCTGATCATCTGCGACGAGCCCGTGTCCGCGCTCGATGTCTCCATCCAGGCGCAGGTCCTGAACCTCCTGTCCGACCTGCAGAAGCAGTTCGGCACGGCCTACCTGTTCATCGCGCACGACCTCTCCGTGGTCCAGCACATCTCGGACCGCGTGGCCGTCATGTACCTGGGCCACCTGATGGAGTACTCGGACTGGAAGACGCTGTACGACACGCCGTACCACCCGTACACGCAGTCGCTCCTCTCCGCGGTGCCCATCCCGGACCCGGACGTCCAGCGCAGCCGCAAGCGCATCATCCTCAGGGGCGACCCGCCCTCACCGATCGACCCGCCCACCGGCTGCCCGTTCCACACGCGCTGCCCGATTGCGAAGGACGTCTGCTCCAAGGACGTTCCCGAGCTGCGCGAGGTGGCGCCCGGCCACTTCTGCGCGTGCCACTTTGCCGAGCCGAACCCCATCAAGACCTCCTCGGTGGACCTCGGCACGAAGTAGGGGACGCGGTGCGGGCGATGAGAACGGCTGCGCGACGCAGGCGACGCTCCAAAGTTTTTGGAAATAGTCCTTGCATCGCGCGAACGGCTCGTGTTAGTATTGCTCTCGCACCAAGCCATGTCGGAGTGGCGGAATTGGCAGACGCGCTAGCTTGAGGTGCTAGTGACTGACTAAAAGGTCGTGCGGGTTCAAGTCCCGCCTCCGACACCACGAACTTTTGAGAGGCTCCCGCAAGGGAGCCTCTTTTTTGTACCGAGCCGCGACGCGCGCTTAACTTTCAGATAACAAACGCGCAACCCTCGAGGCGTACGCTCTTCTCAATACAAGCGCCAGACCAGGGGAATGGTGGTGCGCCATGATCAAGCAGCTGACGGTGTTCCTTCCAAACGAGCCGGGGATGCTCATCAGGGCGAGCAGGGCGCTGGGCGCCGCCAACATCCAGGTCCTGGGCATCATGGTGGCGGACTCGAGCGACTTCAGCTGCGTGCGGCTGCTCGTGGACCGCCCGCTGGAGGGAAAGCGCGTGCTTGCGGAGCAGGGCTTCCAGGTCGAGCTATCCGACGTGCTCGTGATCGAGGTGCCGGACGTGCCCGGCGGCTTTGCCGTGGCGCTCAACAAGCTCGCGAGCGCGGAGCTCAACATCGGCTACGTGTACAGCGCCAACGTGGGCGGCCGCGTGCTGGACGTGGTGCGCGTGACGGGCGACCCCGTGCGCGTCAAACTCGCGAGCATCGGGTTCACGGGCATCCCCGCGGAGGAGCTGGGCATCACGCAGTAGGCCCGGTCCGCCGCGCCCGAGGTGCCGCTGTGGCGCCGCGCCTGCGCGTGCCGATTGAAATGCGTCCGCGGGAGCGGGTATGCTAGGTGGCACTGGAATCGTTTGGAGGTGCCATGGCTAACGCGAGCCTGGGGTTTCGCAGGGTGGACGGCTTGGGCGAGAGGAGCGTGAGCGGCACGCTTGCGGGCCTGCTCCAGCTCACGAGCGACGCCGTGCTCGCGTTTGACGGCATGGGGCGCATCCTCCTCGCGAACGAGGCCGCGGAGCACCTGTTCCGCTCCCAGGAGCTCGTGGGCACGGACGTGCGGGCGCTCTTCCCGCCGGCAGTGGGCGTGACGCCCGAGGCGGCCTTCGACACGAGGGCCCTGCCCTTCTCGACAGACGGAAACACGACCTCGCTCACGTGCGCCGGTGCGCACGGCGAGCCCATGGGCATAGCGGTGCGCTGCCAGCGCGTGAGCGCGCCGGGCGAGACGTACCTGCTCGTGGCCTACGAGGACGACTCGGAGCAGGCGGAGGCGCGCGAGCACGACCGCCTGGTGCGCGAGCTGCAGCGCGCCAACCACCGGCTTTCGGGCACGCTGAGCATCGTGCTCGAGACGCTGGACTCCAAGGACGTGCAGACGCTCTTCGAGAGGGTGCTCGAGGAGCTGACGGACACGATGGACGCCACGGGCACGGTGTTCTACGTTGCGGAGTCCGATGGCTACCATCTGCGCGGGACCAGCAGCTCGCTGGACGAGTCCCGCGTGCCGCGGTTCATGCCGGCCGGTCGCAACATCGAGCGCATGGTGATGCAGGTGGGCCACTCGATGCGGCTGAGGGTCCTGGCGCCTCAGGGGGCGGAGCTGCGCCGCGGCCGCCTGGTGCGCCGCAACGTTGTGAACGAGGAGACGCGCGAGGTCTACCACGTCGCTTCCACCATGCTGCCGCCCTTTGTGAGCTTCATCGCGGTGCCCGTGTGGTTTGGCAGGCACCTGATCGCCCTGATTGAGGTCGGCTGGGACCAGATGCACCCCACGCGCCGCGAGGACGCGGAGCTGCTGGACGCCGTGGCGCAGTACCTATCGGTCCAGCTGGCGGGCGCGTTTTCCGCCATGCGCGTCCAGCGCGAGCAGGACCTGCGCGAGGCGTCGTCCGGCATCCGCGAGGACATGATGAGCCTGGGCGCGGTGGACGAGCAGACGGTGCGCGCCGCGCTGCAGTCCGCGGGAGGCGTGCTGGACGCCACGTGCTACATGCTGCACGAGGACCCGAAGGCGCCCGGCAAGATCGGCGCGGAGGTCCCTGGCGGCACCGGCGAGCTGCTGGACGTGGACCTGGGCACCGTGGAGGCGGACCAGGCCGGCCAGGAGGTCGTGGTGGTGCCCGTGGCGCCGGACTCCGACCTTGCGACCGCGCTCGCCAAGGTGGGCCTTCCCACCGTTGGCGCCCTGGTGGACGCGGGCATGGTGGGCGAGAAGAGAAGCTTCTGCCTCGAGCTGCGCGACGTGGGCGCCGAGCCCCTGGACGACCTCGAGCTCGCGTTCCTGGAGCGCGTGGCGACGGACGCGAACGGCCTCGCGCACGGCGACGAGGCGCGCCGGCAGGACAAGCGCATCTCGCAGGCGCTGCAGACGGGCATGAAGAACGAGCTGCAGCGCGTGCCAGGCATATCCGCGGATGGCATCTACTCGTCCGCCACGCAGGCGGCCGTCATCGGCGGCGACTTCTACGACCTCATACGGCTCCCGGGTGACAGGGCCTGCGTCATCATGGGCGACGTCTCTGGCAAGGGGGTCGAGGCGGCCTCCGTGTCAGCCGCCGTCAGGACGGCGCTCGGCGCGTACAGCTGGCAGGGGCTCTCCCCGGCGCACATGGTGAGGCTCCTCAACGAGTTCCTCCTGGGCTTCTCGCGCCTCGAGACCTTTGCCACGCTCTTCGTGGGCATCGTCGACCTGGGGGCGGGCAGGATCACGTACTGCTCCGCCGGGCACCCGCCCGCGTTTTTGATCCGCTCCGGAACGGGCGCGATCGAGGCGCTGGACGTGCAGTCGGGCGTGGTGGGCGCGTTCCACGAGATGCGCTACAGGAACGGCAGGGCGGGCATCCGGCCGGGTGACATGCTGCTGCTGTACACGGACGGCACGACGGAGGCGCGTGCGACGGACGGGTCGTTCTTTGGCGAGGACGGCCTGCGCGACACCGTGATGCGCGAGGCGCCCAAGGGCTTCGACGGGTTCCTGGGGCGGCTTCTGGACGCCCTGGACCGCTTTACGAGCCGCCATCTGGAGGACGACGTGGCCATGGTGGCCCTGCGCTTTGACGAGGTGGGCAAAGGCTCCGGCGCGCGTGCTTAGGCGGCGCCGTTTGTGGGAACAAGCAGGGTATGGACAACATGCCTAACATAGCCCTCGTCCCCGTGGACCGCGACCTGGACGTGACCACGGTGCCGCGGGTGCGCAAGGCGATCGACTCGCTGATAGACTCCGGCTGCAAGAGGATCATCCTCAACATGGCCGGGGTCGGCTTTGTGGACTCCGCCGGCATGGCGCTCCTCTTTAGGGAGGTGCGCCGCATGCGTCAGGCGGGCGGCCTGCTCTCGCTCACCAACGTGAGCGACCGAGTGATGCGCGGGCTCAGGATCGCGCGCCTGGTGGACTTCGCTCCGGTGTCCGCCGCGGGCAACGGGCAGGAGGTGCCGGAGCTCGACCCCTCGGCCATGCCGCTGTGGCGCACCGCGCTGCGCGTGGACCCGGACAACCTGCAGGACACGCGCCAGAAGGTGGAGCACCTGCTGGCACGCATGCCCTTCTCGGATGACCAGATGTTCGACATCACGCTTGCCATAGGCGAGGCCATGGGCAACGCGATCGACCACACGGACGGTAAGGACGCCCTGGTCACGGTGACGGCGTACGAGGACCGCGCCGTGATCGACGTGACTGACCGCGGCTGCGGCATCAGCGTGTCGGCGGGGCAGCCCCTGCCGTGCTCGGGCAAGCCCAACGAGGAGCGGGGGAGAGGCATCAAGCTCATGAGGCTGCTGGCCGACTCCGTGGTGATCTGCAGGCGCTCGGGAGGGCGCGGCACGCTCGTGCGCATCGTCAAGCTGGTGTGACGTGCCCGTGAGCTGGGCGTTTGCGGATGGCCGCATTTTTTTGAAATTAGTGCTTGCATCGCGGCCGCGGCTCACGTATATTATTCCTCGCGTTCGCGGGCTTAGCGCAGTTGGTAGCGCGCCACCTTGCCAAGGTGGAGGTCGCGGGTTCGATCCCCGTAGCCCGCTCCATGCATTCATCGGAGCCGGTTTCAATCGGCTCTTTTCATATGGCGAGATGGCCAAGTGGTAAGGCAGAGGCCTGCAAAGCCTTTATCCCCGGTTCGAATCCGGGTCTCGCCTCCATCAAATGCGAAGGGCACCCCAAGCGGGTGCCCTTTTCGTATGGGCGAGAAGGGCGATTGGCCATTCGTGTAGAAGTCGTGAGCAAGGCGCACTTCCAAAATTGCCCCTTGCGCTTGGGCGTGGGGTCACGTATATTAATCCCTGCGCTTGCGGGCTTAGCGCAGTTGGTAGCGCGCCACCTTGCCAAGGTGGAGGTCGCGGGTTCGATCCCCGTAGCCCGCTCCATGTGAGCACGAGGCCGGTTTCGACCGGCCTTTTTCATATGGCGAGATGGCCAAGTGGTAAGGCAGGGGCCTGCAAAGCCCTCATCCCCGGTTCGAATCCGGGTCTCGCCTCCAGCAAGCAGGCAGGGCACCCGCTCCGGCAGGTGCCCTTTTTGTAGATGGGAAGCAGATGCCTGACGCGTCGAATCCAACGCCCGCCGCGCACCGGGAAGTCTACCTGGACTACGCCGCGGCGACCCCGATGGCGCCCGAGGTGGTGGAGGCCATGCTCCCGTACCTTTCGGACCGCTTCCAGAACCCGTCTGCCCCGTACGCGTCCGCCCGTGCCGCCAACCGCGACCTGGAGGACGCCCGTGCGCGTCTGGCCCACGCCATCGGTGCGCGCCCGGCCAACGTCACGCTCACGGCCGGCGCCACGGAGGCCAACAACCTCGCACTCGCCGCGGTCGACGGCGAGGTGCTTGTCTGCGCCACGGAGCACGAGAGCGTGCTCGCGGCGGCGGAGGTCCGCGCCCACCGGCTCATCCCCGTCGGACCGGACGGCCGCGTCGACCCCGCCGAGGTCGCTCGCGCCATCACGCCGGAGACGGAACTCGTCTCCGTCGCGCTCGCCAACGGGGAGGTGGGCGCCATCCAGCCCATCCGCCAGATCGCCCAGGTCGTGCGCCGCGAGCGCGAGCGCCGCCTCGCCGGGGGAGAAGAGCGTCCCATCCTCCTCCACACCGATGCCAGCCAGGCGGCCGGCTACTGCTCCGTCAACGTCTCCTCGCTCGGCGCGGACCTCATGACGGTGTCTGCCGCCAAGCTGTACGGCCCCAAGCAGGTCGGCCTCCTCTGGAGCGCGGACGGCATCCGGCTGCGTCCGCTCGTGCTCGGCGGCGGCCAGGAGGGCGGCGTCCGCTCCGGCACGCAGAACGTGGCCGGCGCGGTCGCGTTCGCCCGCGCG
>ERZ791908.2036-NODE-2036-length-9621-cov-3.414802_pt1 | contig 9621 bp, 4 predicted proteins | sample MGYA00510144_ERZ791908 | MGnify/ENA primary metagenome ERZ791908 (study PRJEB30046, sample SAMN00792105) | human gut metagenome | study: EMG produced TPA metagenomics assembly of the A metagenome-wide association study of gut microbiota in type 2...
GAAACTAAAATAATTAGTTATCATTAAAACGCATAATATTCTGTAAATAACAAACTTAGTTTACGAAACGATTCATTATGCCTATTTTACAATTTGAAAAGAGAAAAAATGGATAAAAGAGAAAAATACCATGGGGGACTGAAGGAAAACAAGGAGGAGACCGATGAGAGGGACAATGAGCTTGCGTAAAAAGATTGCTATCTTGACCATGGCATCTATGACCGTATGGGGAGTGACCGCGCTTTTGCCTTTTAATCAAGGCAGGATTGTGGGAAATGTGGGGTACGCAGCGGAAATCACGCCGGAAAAACAGGTCTCGATGGATTATAAGACATCAGGCGGTACGACTGCCCAAACAACGGGAGATCTATACTATGCTTTCATTGATTCAACCAATTCATGGTGGGGCCACGCAGGGCAAATCTTTGTTACTGATAGCGGCAGCATTGGAACCGCAACGGCACCTCTTGCGCTATACGGACAGGTCCTAGGCGGCCAATACAATACGGCCAGCGGAAATTATTCCGTTGTTTTAGGGGGATCGGGAAATACGGTCTCTGGCGTTTATTCTGTTGTTACGGGCGGCGCCAATAATATAGCTTCAGGGAGAAACTCCATTGTTGTAAGTGGTTCCACCAATACGGCTTCAGGGGAAAATGCGTCTATTATGGGCGGAAATACCAATACAGCAAGCGGCACCAACAGTACAATCATTGGAGGCTCAAATAATAAAAATGGTGCGGCAAACGGGATCATCATTGGTGGGAATCAACACGAACTGACGAGTGGAACGGATACTGTATTTGTTGGCGGAACGGTAAACAAGTCTTCAGGGAATGCTAACCAGTCCGTTCTGATTGGGGGAACAAAAAATACCGTTGGAGGAAGACAGGCGGGCATTTTTGGCGGAACCTATAATATGACAGCAGGTACGCTGACTTCTGTTTATGGCGGGGCCAGCAATACGGTGTCCGGAACGGGGACTGCCATTTTAGGCGGCTGGTCTAATGCTGCAAGTGGGCTCTATTCAGTTTTGGTAGGGGGAGAAAAAGGGGCTGCTCAAGGACAATATTCTGTTGCCCTTGGCGGTGCTTCAACCGCAGATACGGCAAAAGATGCCGTTGCAATTGGCATCGGTGCGTCAGCAAATGTTGAAAAAGGGGTTGCCATCGGTGCAGGCGCCGTGGCCACGGAAGCAGGAACCATTTCCGTCGGACATAACAAAGGTGATAAATATTATCAAACATCGTATACAGTGAACGGGGGAGGAACCGTAAAGGAACAGACTTATAGCAGCAACCTTTATAATCGCTTGGTCAATGTAGGATACGGTAAAGATGGTCACGATGCGGCAACCATGGATCAGCTGACAAAAGTTTCGGCAGGCGATCGCATCAGTGTAGCAAGCGAAACGGACCAAACGACAGGGGCTGCCACTTACAAGATAAGCGTCAACAATGATGGTGCTGTTGCTTCCGGCGATGCGAACCTTGTGGCGGGCGGCACGGTCTATAGCGAAGTGCGGCCTTCATCTGATGGGACCTATGTCAAGACGGCAAGCACGACGGGTGATAACCTTCTGGCCCTTGATGGACAGGTGAAGAGTAATGCCGACAACATCTCCACCAATACGTCGAACATTGCGAGCAACGCGACAGATATTAGGAACCTGAAAGATCTTTCCAATATTACAGCTGACGGACAAACGGTCATCAAGAACCTTGCCAAGGACGCTGTAAAAGTAGTGGCTGGAACCAATACGACCGTGACGGAAGGAACCGATGGCGATGCTAAGACCTACGCCGTGAATGTAGCAGACGCGGATATCAAAAAAGCCGTCCAGCAAGATCTTGATGGCAAAGCAAACGTCGATGCGTCGAACGTAACGGATGAAAATGTCGGCAAATGGCAGAGTAAACTCGGTAACGGAACCCTTGCTTCCGGCAATACAGGCCTTGTGACGGGCGGCACGGTCTATGCCTATGAAACGCCGACCAAACTGGCAGGCCAGACGGAATTCAAGTATGTCCAGACGGACTATACGACGGGCCAGAACCTGGCAGCTCTTGATAAGGGCGTGAGTGACAACGCAACGGACATTACGAATCTTTCGGAGAAAGTCGCCAATATTAAGGTAGGGAAGACCCAACTCGCAGATGGTACAAATACGACCGTAACGAGCGAAACAGATACGACGACGGATACGACGACGTGGAAAGTGAACGTATCAAAGGACGCCATCAAGGACGCTGTCAAAGAGGATCTTTCCGGCAAAGCCAATGTCGATGCGTCGAACCTGACCGATGAAAACGTCACTCGTTGGCAGAGTAAGCTTGGCAATGGGACCATTGCTTCCAGCAATATAGGTCTTGTAACGGGCGGCACGGTCTACAGCGAAGTGCGGCCTTCATCTGATGGGACCTATGTCAAGACGGCAAGCACGACGGGTGATAACCTTCTGGCCCTTGATGGACAGGTGAAGAGTAATGCCGACAACATCTCCACCAATACGTCGAACATTGCGAGCAACGCGACAGATATTAGGAACCTGAAAGATCTTTCCAATATTACAGCTGACGGGCAAACGGTCATCAAGAAAGCTGCTGTAGGGGCCATCACAGTAAAAGCCGGCGACCGCGTAGAAGTGCAGATGGAAAAAGCGACGGACGGTTCTTCCGTTACGTACACTGTCTCTGCAAAGAATGATGGTAAGGTCGCAAAAGACGACGCAAACCTCGTCTCCGGTGATACCGTGTATAACGCCATTGAGGATGCCAAAAATGCCATCGATACTGACATGGATACGAAGGTCAGTAACAAGGCTGATATTGATGCGTCGAACGTCGGCAAGAACCTCAAAGGGGACGATGGCTCGACGGCTGCTTCGGATGATGCCATCCAGCAGAACCTCAACGCTTGGGGCAGCGCCGTTGGTACGGGCACCATTGATAAAAATAATGGCCAGCTTGTAACGGGCGGAACGGTCTATACGGAAGTGCGTCCGAAGGAAGATGGCACCTATGTCAAGATGGCGAGTACCACTGGTGACAACCTCCTTGCCCTTGATAAACAGGTGGGTACTAATGCGAAGAACATTACGGACCTAACGAATTTGACGAACATCACCGATGCCGGTAAGACGGTCATCAAGAACCTCGCCAAAGGCACCATCGATATGGAAAATGGGTCCTATACGACTGTTTCCTCCCGTGAGGTGGATGGGGTGAAAACCTTCAAGGTCGATGTGGCCAGTGACGGCAAGGTCGAAGAAGGGAACAGCGGTCTTGTGACGGGCGATACAGTCTACGATGCCCTAAATAAGGCTTCGCAGGATACAAACAAAAATCTTGACAAGAAAGCTAACATCGATGCTTCGAACATTGGCAGCAACCTCAAGAACGCCGACGGAACGGCCGCTTCCGAAGAAGACCAGAAGAAGAATGCCGAAAGCTGGGGAAAGGCCATTGGTACGGGCGAGGTGAAAGAAAGTGACAACCGTCTTGTGACGGGCGATACGGTGGCAAAAGCCATCAAGGATGAAACCCGCGTCAGCGAAGACGGCACCTACGTCAAGAAGGATGCAACTGCAGGAGAGAACCTGAAGAACCTTGATGACCAGGTGAAGAAGAACACAGACAATATTACAAGCATCAAGAACATCACCGATAATCTGGACAACAATTATGCCAAGACGGATCTTTCCAACGTTACGGATGAAGGAAAGACGACAATCAAGAACCTTGCCCAGGATGCGGTGAAGGTCGTCAATGGGAAGAACACGACCGTAACGACGAAGACGGAGACAAATGGCAACATTTCCTATGCCGTTAACGTTGATGACAGTGCCATCAAAGATGTCATGAAAGAGGACATGGATAAGAAGGCCGACCGCGATGCAGGAAATCTCACGGATTCCGATGTTACAAGCTGGCAGAAGAAGCTTGGCACGGGCGAATCCCAAAGCGGTGACCATCGGCTCATCAGCGGCGACACTCTCTATAACGCTCTTAAAGAGGTGGATGGAAATACCCTTATGAAAACCGATGGCGTGACCATCAATATCGATCAGACTGGGACGGCAAAGACCATCGATGTTCGTGGTAAAGATGGTGTCACGAGGACCATTACCGGAATTGCCACAGATCCAAGCGATCCGACGAGTGCAGCTAATGTGGATTATGTTGATCACCGCGTAGAGAGCCTCAATAGCCGCATGACCCACGAAGTGAGCCGTGCTGGCGCTGGCGCAGCCGCCCTGGCAGCGCTCCATCCCCTGGAATGGGATCCGGACAGCAAATTTGAATTTGCTCTCGGTTATGGTCACTATAAAGCGGCCAATGCAGCGGCCCTTGGCCTGTTCTACCGTCCGAATGAAGATGTCATGTATAACCTTGGCGGCACCCTTGGCAACGGCGATGCCATGATGAGTGGCGGTGTCACTTTCCGCTTTGGCACAAAGGGCCGGAAGCCAAAGGCTAGTCCGCTTGCCATGCAGCAGACCATCATGGACCAGAACGCCAAGATTGAACATCAAGATGAAATGCTGAAAATCCAGGCAAATAAAATTGATAGTCTTGAAAAAGAACTCCTCGACCTGAAACGCCTGATCACGCAAAAGTAAGCGTAAGAAAGGCTGCAAAGCATCGCTTTGCAGCCTTTTTCTGATTACGCGGCTTCAAAAGACGTGTGTACGTTGAAAAAGTGAAATCGTGGGCGACAAAGTAGATGAGCCCATATGGGACGAGGATTGTAACCCCCTTCCTCTTTCATAAGCTGGGCGCAGGAGATGACGACACGTTATTTTGGAGAAGCGGAGCGATTTTGCTCTTGAATAAAAATATACCCTTCTACCTTCTCATCCATGTTACAATAACCCCATCACACATAAAGGAGTCTTCCAAATGCATCCATGGGAAGCCTATCAAGGCATTTATCTCCATATCCCTTTCTGCCAGCATAAGTGCAGTTACTGTGATTTTATAAGCTACCAGGGGCAGGATGGGGCGGCACGCGCCCGCTACGTCAAGGCTCTGATCAGGGAAATCAGGAGCTATGATGCCCCCCTTCCTGTAAGCCGCGGCGCGACAGTCTATGTTGGCGGCGGTACGCCCAGCCTGCTATCCTTGGAGGAACTCGCCGCCATTTTCCATGCCCTGAAGGAAAAAGGCTATCTCCATTCGCCGCGGGAAGTGACCTTTGAAGCCAATCCGGGAACTGTCGATGAAGCCTACCTTAGGGGACTGCGAGCGTTGGGGGTGGACCGCCTGAGCCTTGGCATCCAGTCTCTAGAGGACAGCGAACTGCGCCTCATGGGCCGTACCCATACAGCGGATGAGGCGCGGCACATTATCCTTCTCAGCAAAAAGGTGGGGTTTACACGTCTGTCCTGTGACCTTATCTATGGATATCCGACGCAGACGGCTGCAAGCGTCGAGGCATCCTTGACGGAACTCATGGCTCTGGGACCCAGCCATATTTCCATCTACGGGCTTTCCGTTGAACCGGGGACCGTCCTTTCCCATAATCTCCGACAAGGGCGCTGGATCCTTCCCACAGACGATGAGACGGGTAACATGTATGACCTCATCATGGACCGCCTCGTCAAGGGCGGCTACGAGCGCTACGAGATTTCCAATTTTGCCAAAGCAGGTGACAAGTCGCGGCACAACCTTGTCTATTGGCACTACAATCCCTACCTTGCCTTTGGCGCCGGAGCGACGCGCTTTGACGGCAGGACACGGGAGAACAACCCGGCTTATCTTGCGGCCTACGAAAGAGGAGAGGCACCGGAGATAGAATGCCTGTCACCTGCCGTCCAGCGGGAAGAAATGATCTTCATGAACCTACGTACCGTAAGAGGACTCTCCCTCCTGGATTATGAAGCCCGCTTTGGGCGCTCCTTTGCCTTTGATTACGGGCCTCAGATAGAGAACCTCATCCATAAGGGATGGGCCAAATGGGAGGATGGTCATTTTTGTCTCACGCCCCTTGGCATGCAGTACGGGAACCTTGCCTTCGAAGCCTTCATCACAACGGACTGACACCTCACACCATGAAGGAACGCGAGCAGCCAACACCAAGGACAATACCCCAGCGGAGGCCCTTTTCCATAGGCTTTTTCCCGCATGGGGCCTTCTTTTTTGAGGCTTTTGCTTTTTGTAAATTATTTTTCGGGAAAGTATTGACATTTTGACTAAAGAGGTGTATCTTAACCATTAGATGTTAGCACTCTAAAGTTTCGAGTGCTAATAATCTGGGAAAGAGATGATTACAGTGCTGACCGAACGACAAAAGAAAATACTTCAACTCGTCATTGATGATTACATCGAGACGGCCGAGCCTGTAGGATCCCGTACAATCGCTCGGAAATATAATCTTGGTATCAGTCCGGCGACCATTCGAAACGAAATGTCCGATCTGGAGCTCCTTGGATTCTTGGAGCAGCCCCACACATCGGCAGGACGGATTCCTTCCGCGGCGGCGTACCGCCTCTATGTGGATTCCCTTGCTGGTGAAGGATCCCTGACCTTATCATCGAGCGATATGGCGCTCATCAACAATTGGTTCAGGCAGCGGGTGCATACCATTGACGACATCTTCCAATCCACGGCCAAGATCCTGTCCCGCATGAGCAAGAACGTATCCGTCGTCCTTGCAAACAAGGACAGCGAGGCTACGTTCTCCTACATGAAGTTCCTGCCCCTCAACAAGGGTCAGGCTATCCTGTGCATCGTCACGGAAGAGGGGAATGTCGATCATGGCGTGGTGGAAATCCCCAGCGGAGTAAAAGAAAGTGAGCTGGACCAGATTGCCCAGCGTGTTTCGCAGTACCTTAATGGACGCAAACTGAATGATATTTCTCAGGAGCTCCTAGCAAAGGTACGGGAAATGCTTGCCGGGGACAAACGGCTGTATGCATCCATCGTAAGCCGTATCAAGAAGGTCAAGGCCGGCCAGCAGGAGGACAAGATGTTCCTTGGAGGAACCAAACAACTCCTGGGACAGCCTGAATTCAAGGATACGGAACGGATGCGGGAACTCTTGGGCGTCCTTGAAGAAGAACAGATGCTCAAGGATATGCTGAAGGCCAGCAGTGACTCGGGATTAAGGGTCACCATTGGCAGCGAGAATAAGTTCTCCAGCATCCAGGACTGCAGCATGATCCAAGCGACCTACCGCCTGAATGGCCAGGTCGTTGGGACCCTTGCCGTGTTGGGACCTACCCGTATGGAATACCGCAAGGTCATTTCTGTGATGGATTATCTTCATCACTACCTGAAGGTGGTCATGAATAAAATTGATGAAAAATAGGGAGGACGTACGGTGAACGAAGAGACAAAAGATCCAAAACAACAAGCCGCCGAAATGAGTGCTGACAAAGCGGAAGCAGCAAAGGCCACGGAGGCTGAGGAAAAAAACGCAGAACCGGCAGATGGTACGCCTGATCCCAAGGATCAAACGATTTCCAAGCAGCAAGAGGAAATCGATGAGCTTTCCAATCGGTTGCTTCGTCTGCAGGCCGACTTTGATAATTTCCGCAAGAGAAATACGGAAGAACGGGAACGCTTAGGCCGTTTCGTAACGGCTTCAGTGGTCCGGGAATTCCTGAAGGTCCTCGATAATTTTGAACGCGCCGAGGCCAGTGTGGAAAAAAACCATGATGCCGAGTCCATCTTAAAGGGCATGGCTATGATCCACAAACAGTTTGAAAAGGCCCTTGAAACCCTGCATATCGAAGAGATTTCTGCTGAAGGCAAGCCTTTCGATCCGCAGATCCATGAGGCCGTTATGCAAGGCAGCAATCCCGACCTGCCTGATGACAGCATTGATATGGTCCTTGAAAAAGGTTACCGGATTGGTGATGATGTCATCCGTCACAGCAAGGTAAGGGTTGTCCATAATTAACTGAAGTGAGAACCAGCAAGTTAGTTGCATGAGGAGGAATTTATAATGAGCAAGATCATTGGTATTGACTTAGGGACTACGAACTCTGTTGTCGCCGTGATGGAAGGCGGCGAACCGTCTGTTATTACGACCCAGGAAGGCGGCCGCCTTACTCCGTCCGTTGTCGGTTTCACAAAAAATGGGGAACGCCTCGTTGGTCAGCTGGCAAAACGTCAGGCTGTTTCCAACCCGGAACGGACCATCAGCTCCATCAAACGTCACATGGGCACGAAGTATACCGTGACCATTGATGGCAAGGACTATACGCCAGAACAGATTTCCGCTATGATCCTTGAAAAAATGAAGGGGGACGCGGAACGTTATCTCGGCGAAAAAGTCACGGAAGCGGTCATTACTGTACCGGCTTACTTCAACGACTCCCAGCGTCAGGCTACGAAGGACGCCGGCCGTATTGCTGGTCTTGATGTCAAGAGAATCATCAACGAACCGACGGCGGCTGCCCTTGCTTATGGCATTGATAAGTCCGATGACAAGACCGTTCTCGTTTACGACCTTGGCGGCGGGACCTTCGATGTTTCCATTTTGGAACTGGGTGATGGCGTCTTCGAAGTTAAATCCACGACCGGTGATACCCATCTGGGCGGCGATGACTTCGACCATCGCATCATGGATTGGATGACCGATGAATTCAAGAAACAAAACGGCATTGACCTGACAGGTGATAAGATGGCCATGCAGCGGATTCGTGAAGCGGCTGAAAAAGCCAAGATTGAACTGTCCAGCATGATGACAACCAATATCAACCTGCCGTTCATTACGGCTGGTGCCAATGGCCCGCAGCATCTTGACATGGATCTTACTCGTGCCAAATTTGACAGCATGACGAGTGACCTTGTTGACCGCACTATCCAGTGTGTTCATACGGCCCTCAGTGATGCCAAGATGACCGTCAATGATATTGATAAGATTCTCCTTGTTGGCGGTTCTTCCCGTATCCCTGCTGTCCAGGAAGCCATCAAACGCGTTCTCGGTAAGGAACCGGCTCACGGCGTCAACCCTGATGAATGCGTTGCTGTCGGTGCTGCCATTCAGGCCGGCGTACTGGCTGGTGATGTCAAGGACGTCCTGCTTCTTGACGTAACGCCGCTTTCCCTTGGGATTGAAACCATGGGCGGTGTCTTCACCCGGATCATTGACCGCAACACGACCATCCCAACCTCCAAGAAGCAGATCTTCTCGACGGCTACGGATAATCAGCCTTCCGTTGACATCCATGTTCTCCAGGGCGAACGTGAAATGGCAGCCGACAACAAGACCCTTGGCCGTTTCGAACTGAGCGGTATCCCCGCTGCACCGCGGGGCGTGCCTCAAATCGAAGTTGCCTTTGATATTGATGCCAACGGTATCGTGAACGTAAGCGCCAAGGACCTTGGCACGGGCAAGGAACAGAAGATCACCATTACCTCTTCCGGCAGCCTGAGTAAGGAAGAAGTTGACAAGATGGTGAAGGAAGCTCAGGCTAACGAAGCTGCCGACAAGAAACGCCGTGAATCTGTTGATGCAAAGAACCAGGCCGATACACTGATTTATCAGGCTGAAAAGACCGTCAAGGATATGGAAGGCAAGGGTCACGATGACAAGATCAAGAAGGTCCAGGAAGCCATCAATACCTTGAAGGAAACCATGAAGGGTGACGATGTAGATAAGATCAAGGCG
>ERZ791908.2038-NODE-2038-length-9604-cov-7.544560_pt1 | contig 9604 bp, 5 predicted proteins | sample MGYA00510144_ERZ791908 | MGnify/ENA primary metagenome ERZ791908 (study PRJEB30046, sample SAMN00792105) | human gut metagenome | study: EMG produced TPA metagenomics assembly of the A metagenome-wide association study of gut microbiota in type 2...
CAAGGACTTTCGGTAGCAGAAGCAAATCCGTGTCAAACAAACTCAGCCACTTCATTCAACCTCGGGTTGGCGATACGATGAATAGAGGTTACTTACTCGGACAAGGCAAAATGTTGCGCAACATTTTCGGTAGCCTCTGGGGATCGTTCGACTGAGACAAGAAGTTTTTTCCAATGTTGAAATCTCAACATTCCAGGAATTGTCTGATGAATGACTTCTGAAAACGTCTGCAAGACATCTGCTAGAATGGGCCGCAATTGTACTGCATCGTGCATTCTAGGAGCCGCTCATGAGGTACTCGGAGCTCGTTGACTCTGGCGCTTCGCCTACGGAAATCCAGACGTTCCTCGTGGGTTCGGAGAACGTGCCGGTCACCATGCGCATCCCGCGGAACCTGCGCGACGCGGCGAAGGAGGCGGCCGCCCTCAAGGGCATGAGCCTCACTACCTTCGTGAAGATGTGCCTCATAGAGAAGCTCTCGGAGGAGGACTAGCGTGGGACCCTCGTTCTTCGACAACAAGTCCCGCATAGTGAAGGACGACCTCGTCCGCAACGTCTCCGAGGGGGACCGCGTGTCGGTCGCCGCGGAGGTGTTCTCGATGTACGCCTACCAGGAGCTCAGGGAGCAGCTGGACGGCCTCGAGGAGTTCCGCTTCATCTTCACTTCGCAAGCCTTCACGAAGGACCGCCCCGAGAGGCAGGCGCGCGAGTTCTACATCCCGCGCCTCTCCCGCGAGATCGGCCTCTACGGCACGCAGCTCGAGATTAAGCTGCGCAACGAGCTCACGCAGAAGTCCGTCGCGTCAGAGTGCGCCCGCTGGATCCGCAGGAAGGCGCGCTTCAAGTCCTTCGACGTGGAGGACGGCCTCGGCAACACCTTCCTCGTGGACGACAAGGGCGACGACGTGGTCGCCTACACGCCCTTCGCGGGGCTCACGACGAGCGAGCTCGGCACCGAGCCCGGCGGGGACCGGCCCTCGTTCGTCATGCGCCCCGACACGGCGACCTCACGCGGCCTGCTGGACCTCTTCGACCGCGCCTGGGACTCCGGCGAGCTCCACGACGTGACCGACGCGGTGGCGGACTCTATCACCGCCATGTACAGGGAGAACCCGCCGGAGCTCGTCTACTACGTCGCCCTCTACCGCATCTTCAGGGAGTTCCTCGACGACGTCTCGGAGGACGTGCTGCCGAAGGAGGGGACCGGCTTCAGGGAGAGCGCCATCTGGGGGAGGCTCTACGACTTCCAGAGGGACGCTGCAATAGCGATAATCAACAAGCTCGAGACCTTCGACGGCTGCATCCTAGCTGACTCGGTGGGACTGGGCAAGACGTACACCGCCCTCGCCGTGATCAAGTACTACGAGAGCCGCAACCGCAACGTGCTCGTGCTGTGCCCCAAGAAGCTCAAGGACAACTGGATTACCTACAACTCGAACGTCGTGAACAACCCCATCGCGTCCGACCGCCTGCGCTACGACGTGCTCTTCCACACAGACCTCTCCCGCACGCGAGGCGTCTCTGAGACGGGCATACCCCTGGACCGCGTCAACTGGGGCAACTATGACCTCGTGGTCATCGACGAGTCGCACAACTTCAGGAACGGCGGCGACTCCGCGACGGACGGCAAGCTCAACCGCTACCAGATACTCATGGAGAAGGTCATAAGGCGGGGCGTCAAGACCAAGGTGCTCATGCTCTCCGCTACTCCCGTGAACAACAGGTTCCGCGACCTGCGCAACCAGCTGGCGCTGGCGTACCAGGGCGACCCCGAGGGGTGGTCCAAGAGGCTCGACATCTCCACGGACATCGAGACCGTGTTCCGCCAGGCGCAGGCCGCCTACCAGGCATGGACCAAGCTCCCCGCGGACCAGCGCACCACGCAGGGGCTCATGGACAGGCTCGACCCCGACTTCTTCGAGGTCCTCGACCAGGTCACCGTCGCGCGCAGCCGCAGGCACATCCAGCAGTACTACGACATGAGCAGACTCGGGCCATTCCCGAGGCGGCTCAAGCCCATCTCGCGCCAGCCGAACCTCTCGACGCTCCCAAACTCGATTACCTACGACGAGATATACGACGAGCTGGACTCGCTTAAGCTCGCGGTCTACATGCCCAGCGCCTACCTCCAGCCAAGCAAGGCCTACAAGTACGAGGACCCGGACACCGGGAACCTCAGCATCGCCGGCCGCGAGACGGGCGTCCGGCGCCTTATGACGGCGAACCTCCTCAAGCGCCTGGAGAGCTCGGTTAGCTCCTTCATGCTGACGCTCAAGCGCGTGCTCGAGGTCATGGAGCAGAACATCCGGGCTGTCGACCTCTACAAGGAGACGCTGGACCCGAGAATCTCCGTCGGCGGCGCCCCGGGCGTCGACCTCGATGAGGACGACGAGGGAGCGATGGAGGCCGGCGGCGGCACGGGGATACTCCTCGAGGACATGGACTGGCTCAGCTGGCAGAGGGACATGCTGGAGGACGTTGACGTCATCCGCGTGCTCATGGGCATGGTGCAGGACATCGACGCCGCGCACGACGCCAAGCTCCTGCAGCTCTGCTGGGACATCATGGGGAAGGTGGAGGGCCCCATCAACCCAGGCAACCGCAAGGCCATAGTCTTCACGGCGTTCTCGGACACGGCCGCCTACCTCTACGAGCACCTCTCAAAGTTCGCGGAGCGAGAGCTCGGTGGCATGCGGTCCGCGCTCGTGACCGGAAGCAACTGCAAGACGAACTGCCCCGGGGTGCGCGCGGACATGACCGAGATACTGGAGTGCTTCAGCCCAGTCTCGAAGGAGCGCGACGCCCTGGCGCCCAGGCTCGCCGGGCACGACATCGACCTCCTCGTAGCCACGGACTGCATCTCCGAGGGCCAGAACCTCCAGGACTGCGACTACCTCGTCAACTACGACATCCACTGGAACCCCGTGCGCATCGTGCAGCGGTTCGGCCGCATAGACCGCATCGGCTCCAGGAACGCGCAGATACAGCTGGTGAACTACTGGCCGAACGTGGAGCTGGACAAGTACATCAACCTCAAGGAGCGCGTGAAGGCCCGTACCCGCATAACCGTCATGACCTCCACGGGCGACGACGACTACGTGAACCCGGAGGAGAAGGGTGACCTGGAGTACCGCAGGCGCCAGCTCGTGCAGATGCGCGAGGAGGTCGTCGATTTGGAGGACGTGTCTGGTGGTGTCTCCATCACCGACCTCGGTCTCAATGAGTTCCGCATGGACCTTGTTGCGTACAGCCACGACCACCCGGACCTCGACCGCATACCCGCGGGCATCGACGCGGTGGTCGAGGGAGACAGGCCGGGGATCGTCTTCGTGCTGCGCAACGCGAGCGGCGCCGTGGACCCGGGCGACAGGAACCGCATACGACCCTTCTACCTCGTGTACGTCGGCGACGACGGCTCGATCGTCCACGGCCACCTGGACCCGAAGGCGACGCTCGATGAGATGCGATCCCTCTGCAAGGGGAAGTCGACCTACGACAAGAAGCTCTGCAGGGAGTTCAACAGGGCGACCGAGAACGGCCGCGACATGCGCTGGGCGACAGGGCTCTTGGGCGACGCCGTCCAATCCATCGTGGGCGCGAAGGAGGAGTCCGACGTGGACAGCTTCTTCGCCGGCGGCACCACGGGGTTCCTCGAGAACGACGTGCAGGGGCTCGACGACTTCGAGCTCGTGTGCTTCCTGGTGGTGAGGCCGAGATGCTAGGGCTGCCGAGCACGACCGAGGTCGACCGCCGCCTCCCGAAGGAGGCGTTCTACAGGCACCTCAGGCTGGACGCTAGGACCAGGCGGTCGTTCGTGGACGACATCGACTCCATCGTCGTCACGAACTCGGTCAAGCCGTCCACGTCGGGCTTCGCCGACGGGAGGGACGTCCACGAGATCCTCGTCCTGGCGATTCTGCTGAAGTCGGACCGCCAGCCCACCGGGGCCATCGAGGCGATTGCGTCCTCGAACCCGCATAGGATCGTGTTCCTCACCGAGCCGGGGAGCGTCGCCTACGTGATGCGGCGGGGTCTGCAGTCCTCGCGCGACATCCGAGAGCTCGCCCTTTCGGGCGAGACCCTCGACGACGCCTGGGACTCGATCTGCTCCCAGGTGGCGTTCGGTGACGCGGACGGCAGGGACGTCGACAGGCGCCTCGACGTCGCGAGGCGCATCGCGGCGCTCGAGGCCGAGATCTCCGAACTGGATGCGAAGTGCCGCAAGGCCCGTCAGATCAACCGGAAGAACGAGCTGTTCGCCGAGCTCAGGGCGAGGCAGGCGGAGCTTCGCGGCCTTCGAACCGGAATCGCAATACGATAGGGCGAATCTTTTGAGAACATTTACCGCCAAGGAAAGATGAGGAGCAAGTTACCCATGGACAGGATGGACACCTCGACCCCCGACATCGAGCGCGAGAACGTGGACCGGCTCTGCGAGCTGTTCCCCTCCGTGGCGACCGAGGTTGTGGGCGATGACGGCGTGACGCACAGGGCAGTCGACCTCGACGCCCTTCGCGAGCTCGTGGGCGACGCGGCCGAGGGCGCGCGCGAGCGCTACCAGTTCACCTGGCCCGGTAAGCGCGAGGCCAAGGCCGAGGCCTACAGGCCCATCGACAAGACGATGCGGCCAGAAAAGGAGAAGTCCGTCGACTGGGACGCGACCCGGAACCTCTACATCGAGGGTGACAACCTGGAGGCCCTGAAGCTCCTGCGCAACACGTATGCCGGGAAGGTGAAGCTCATATACATCGACCCGCCCTACAACACGGGCCACGACTTCGTCTACGACGACGACTTCGCGCGGACGAGGGCCGAGTACGATGCCGCGAGCGGCGACTACGACGAGGAGGGCGGAAGGCTCGTGGAGAACCCCGAGTCCAACGGCCGCTTCCACTCCGACTGGTGCTCGATGATGTACCCGAGGCTGCTGCTGGCCCGCGACCTGCTCTCGAGCGACGGTTTTCTATTTGTGTCTATAGACGATAGCGAGCTCTGCAATTGTAGGAAAATGCTGGAGGAAGTCTTTGGGTCTTCTTCCTTCTTGGGGACAATTGTTAGAAGTACCGGACAAACTACTGGCCAGGATAGTGGTGGCCTTGGTAGCTCCTTTGATTACCTTCTCTGCTTCACTAAGACGCCCGGTACAGAGCTTCACGGTCTTCCTCTCACCCAGCATGATTTAAAGCGATTCGATTCGACTGATGAAAAGGGCCGATACGCCTTGGACCAAATGAGAAAGACGGGGTCGAATGACAGGAGGGAAGATCGTCCAAACATGTACTTTGCCGTCATAGACCCTGATGGGAATGAGGTTTATCCAACTGGTCCTTCAGGCTATGAGTCATGCTGGCGGTTTGAGAAAAAGACTTATGAGAAGCTTGTCGCAGACGGCATGATTGTCTGGAAGAAGACAATTAGACATGACGGGGAGACATGGTGGCCTTACGTAAAATACTATGCGGAGGGGCGTACGAAAAGGCCGTCTCCCCTATGGAATGATATTGATGGTAATAAGAAGGCAGCCCGTGATTTACGGGCATTGTTTGATGGACAGAAGGTATTTGATTTTCCTAAGCCTGTAGAGCTGATAAAGAGAATCATTACAATCGCTGGCGTTGGAGACGGTGATATCGTACTCGACTTTTTCTCTGGCTCTGCAACAACTGCGGATGCATTGATGCAGTTTGATGAGGAGACTGGGCACGGGACATCTTTCATTCTGACGCAAATCTCGGAGATTTGTGATAAGGATAGACCTGCGTTCAAGGCAGGCTACGACACCATCTGCGACATCGGCGAGGAGCGCATCCGCCGCGCCGGCGCCAAGGTCAGGGCAGAGGTCGAGGAGTCGAACCGGCAGCTGAAGATCGGCGAGGAGCCCAGGAGGGTGCCGGACGTGGGCTTCCGCGTGCTGCGCATCGACAGCTCGAACTTCGCCGACACCCACGCCACGCCGCAGGACTACGAGCAGGGGAGGCTCTCGCTCTTCCGCGACAACCTCAAGGGCGACAGGAGCGGGCTCGACCTGCTCTTCCAGGTTCTCCCCGCGTTCCGCATCCCGTACTCGGCAACGATCAAGCGAATCGATGTGGGCGACCGGCAGGCCTTTGACGTGAACGACGGGCAGCTCGTGGCCTGCTTCGACGCCGACGTCAGCACGGAGTGCATCGAGGCGATCGCGAGGATGAGGCCGCTCTACGCGGTCCTGCGCGACGCGTCCCTCGCGGACGACGCCACGGCGGCGAACTTCGAGGAGCTCTTCAAGACGTACTCGCCCGACACGGTCAGGAGGGTGATCTAGGGATGGAGCAGACAAACCAGACCACCTCGCCATGGGCCGAGGGTTGGGAGCGTGACGCGTGATGAACATCAAGTTCAAGAGACAGCGCTACCAGGAGGACACAGCCCTCTCCGTAGTGTCCGTGTTCAAGGGCCAGCCGACCCAGGACCCGCTCGCCTACCTGCGCGACAGGGGCAGGAAGGCCCTGCACAACGGCATGGAGCAGCTCTTCGAGGACCAGGGGGCCTTCGACGAGGGCTACGCCAACGCGCCCGTCACGCTCTCTCCCGACCAGATCCTCGACAACATACGCCACGTCCAGCGTGCCAACGACATCCCGGAGTCCGAGAAGCTCTGCACGGGCATGGGCGCCTGCCAGCTCGACGTCGAGATGGAGACCGGCACCGGCAAGACCTACGTCTACACGAAGACGATGCTCGAGCTCAACCGCGCCTACGGCTGGACGAAGTTCATCATCGTGGTGCCCGGAATCGCAATCCGCGAGGGCGTGAGCAAGTCGCTCAAGAGCACAGAGCAGCACTTCTTCGAGGAGTACGGGAAGAGGATCGACTTCTTCGTGTACGACTCGGGCAACCTCACGGAGCTCGACCGCTACTCCGAGAGCCCGGACGTCTGCGCCATGGTCATCAACATGCAGGCGTTCAACACGTCCATGAAGGAGAACGGCAACAGCAAGCAGGCCCGCATCATCTTCTCGGAGCGCGACGAGTTCGGCAGCCGAAGGCCCATCGACGTCATCGCCGCGAACCGCCCCATCATCATCCAGGACGAGCCGCAGAAGATGGGAGGCAAGGCGACGCAGCAGGGCATCAAGAGGTTCAACCCGCTCTTCTGCCTGAACTACTCCGCGACGCACCGCGTGCACCACGACACGGTGTACATCCTCGACGCCCTCGACGCCTACAACCAGCGCCTCGTGAAGCGCATCGAGGTCAAGGGCTTCGAGCTCAAGAACATCCAGGGCACGAGCGGGTACCTCTACCTCCGCGACGTCGTCGTCTCTAAGAGCAGGCCGCCCGTGGCCGTGATAGAGCACAGGAGGCTCACCGCCTCCGGCAGCGTGAGCACCACGACCGGCCGCTTCGGGGCGGGGGACGACATCTACGTGGCCTCCGGCGAGATGGAGGCATACCGCGACTACCAGATCGCCCCGGACGGCGTCGTCCCCGACATGGACGGGCAGCTCGCGCACGTGCGCTTCCTCAACGGCGTCACCATCGCCAAGGGGCAGATCGTTGGCGACTCCTCCGAGGACGACATGCGCCGCGTGCAGATCCGCGAGACGATAAAGAGCCACCTCCAGAAGGAGTCCGCGCTCTACTACCGCCGCATCAAGTGCCTCTCGCTCTTCTTCATCGACGAGGTCGCCAAATACAGAAACGTCGACGACCCGGACAGCGACGAGCCCGTGGGGTACCGCAAGATGTTCGAGGAGGAGTACCGGAAGGCCGTGGACGAGTTCCTCGACGGACGCATCGAGGACGACTACAGCCGCTACCTGCGCGGCATCGACGCGCACGAGACCAACGAGGGCTACTTCTCCATCGACAAGAGGGGCCGCCAGGTCGAGAGCAAGAGGGAGAAGAAGGCGGAGCGAGAGGAGGGCATCGGCATCAACGACGACGACGCGCTGCGCGCCTACGACCTCATCCTGAGGGACAAGGAGCGGCTGCTCTCGTTCGAGGAACCCGTGCGCTTCATCTTCAGCCACTCGGCGCTCCGCGAGGGCTGGGACAACCCGAACATCTTCCAGATCTGCACCCTCAGGCACTCCGACTCGGAGACCGGGAAGCGCCAGGAGGTGGGCCGAGGCCTGCGCCTGTGCGTGAACGTCGACGGCGAGCGCCAGGACCTCGAGGCGCTCGGCGAGGACGAGGTCCAGCGCGTGAACGTCCTCACGGTCATCGCCCCCGAGAGCTATGCGGAGTTCGTCGGGGCGCTGCAGAGGGACATCAGCAGCGGACTGCGCGAGCGCCCGACCGTCGTCTCCGACGCGCTCTTCACGGGACGCACGGTGCGGGACGCGGACAGGGCAAGCTCCGTCACGCTCACGGCGGACGACGCGCGCCACATCGGCTTCGTCCTCGCGGCGGGCGGATACGTCGACATGGACGGCCACCCCACGGACAAGTTCCGCGCGGGCGGCTTCGCCGCGGAGGCGGCGGAGTCCCTGCCGGAGAACCTCCAACCCTACGCAGGAGACATCGAGAGGCTCGTGCGCAGCGTGTACGACCCGCACGCGCTCGACGGCATGGTGTCCGACGGCCTGGAGTCGAAGGTGGACAGGAACAGGCTGAACGACAACTTCCGCAAGAGGGAGTTCCAGGAGCTCTGGGGCCGCATCAACCGCAAGCACGCCTACACCGTGAGCTTCGACGACGAGGAGCTCCGCAGGAAGTCGATCGCCCACATCGACGCCAAGCTCAACGTGAGCACGCTGAGCTACACGCTGACGACCGGCAGCCAGAAGGAACGGGCGACGCGCGAGGACCTCGCAAAGCACGACCAGTTCGGAAGCAGGAGGACCGAGACCCTCAAGCTGGACAGCCCCGCCTCCACGAGCGTCACCTACGACCTCGTCGGCGAGGTGGCGCAGGGGGCGACCATCACCCGCAGGAGCGCCGCCGCGATACTCGAGGGCATAAGCCCGCTCAAGTTCGCCATGTTCAGGAGGAACCCCGAGGAGTTCATCGCGAAGGTCGCCCGCGCCATCGTGGCGGAGAAGGCGACCATGGTCGTCGAGCACATCCAGTACCACACGCTCGACGATCGCTACGACGAGAGCATCTTCACGGAGAGCATGCCCGAGAACGTCTCGCGCGTCTACCAGGCGGTCAAGAACATCCAGGACTACGTGGTGTTCGACTCCGAGGTCGAACACAGCTTCGCGCAGGACATGGACGCCGCCAACGAGGTCTGCGTGTACGCGCGCCTGCCGCGCGGGTTCCGGATACCGACGCCCGTGGGAGAGTACGCCCCCGACTGGGCCATAGCGTTCAACAAAGGGGCGGTCAAGCACGTGTTCTTCGTGGCCGAGACCAAGGGCACCATGGACACGATGCAGCTCGACACCGTCGAGCAGTCGAAGATCGAGTGCGCGAAGAAGCTCTTCAACGAGATGAGCACGGAGGGCGTGCGCTACTACCACGTGGCGACCTACGACCAGCTGCTGAACCTGGTGTCGAACCTGGACTGACGCAAAGCCGGGGTAACGCGTCTGCGAGTTTTCCCTCCCCGTCGTCGTTAGGTGTTCCTGACGGCGGGGAGGGCGGCCGCGGGAGGGCTTGGCTGCGGCCGTGGCGG
>ERZ791908.2052-NODE-2052-length-9545-cov-5.675659_pt1 | contig 9545 bp, 14 predicted proteins | sample MGYA00510144_ERZ791908 | MGnify/ENA primary metagenome ERZ791908 (study PRJEB30046, sample SAMN00792105) | human gut metagenome | study: EMG produced TPA metagenomics assembly of the A metagenome-wide association study of gut microbiota in type 2...
GTCCGTCGGCTCCGTGGCGTTCGACCCGTCGCGCGGGCTCGTCGTCACGGTCTCGTCCGACTCGCCGCGCAGGGGTTGCGCGGCGTCCGTCAGGGTGCTCTCGGCGGACGGCTCGACGCCGCTCTCCGGCAGGGCATCCGCGACCGGGCTCTCGGGGACGGCCGAGGTGGCCGTGCCCGTCGGGAGCCTCTACTCCGTGCCGAGGCATGGCGACCCCGTGACGGTCGACGTCACGTGGGAGACCACCTACGCGTCGACGTCCTCGACGGTCCAGGCGACGATCTCGTCCGCGACGGTCGGGACGCTCTCGTACGAGGCGTCGCACGACGCCGCCACGCTCTGCGAGCTCGTCGACCTGCCGTACGGGACGGAGGACCGCGTCTGGGCGCTCGTCGAGCGCGGGCACGGCTCCGAGCTCGTCGCGTGCCCGGGGTGGCGCTCCGGCGAGAAGATGCGCTTCCGCGTGCCGACGTGCGGCCCCACGAGGGTATTCATGGCGAGCGGCGCCGGCTCGTCCTACAGCGTGGCCGAGGCCACGCTCGGAGACGAGCTGGACGAATTCGTCTGGGTCTGGGGCGACAGGTGGGAGCGCTGCGCGAGCATGGCGCTCTCCGTCGGGGGCGCCCCGACCCAGGGGAGGGACTACTCCCCGTCCGTGAGCGTCAGCTCGACCGCCGGGCGCGAGCTCCCAGTCGCGCATGGCGGAGCCACCGTAACCGTCGAGCTCGACGCCGAGGGGGCCGTGCGGCCCGACGACCCGTCGCCGCGCTCGCCCGAGTCGTTCGACGCCCTGGCCCACGCGATGGCGGAAGGCTTCGTGCCGCTCTTCAGGTCGCCGATGGGCGACGCCTACCGCGTGGCCATAAAGGACGTGAACGCCACACCCAATCGCAGGCACGTGAAGGTCTCGGTCGAGCAGGAGGCGGTGTCCGCATGACCGACTGGTCCGCGTCCGGCAGGCGAGACTCCATACGCGTGATGCTCGTGGCGCCTGGCTCGCTCGACGAGGTCGTGGGCGAGCTCGCCAACATAGAGCTCGACGGGTGCTCGGTGTCCGAGGGCTACTACGAGGACACGCGGGCCTCGGCCAAGGTCAGGACGGTCGGCGACGACGGGTACGTCTCCCACGCCTGGATGAGGGTCGTGCACGAGGTTCCGGCGGACGGCTACCGCGAGGAGCTCTTCACGGGGCCCGTCACCGACGCGAAGCGCGAGCGCGAGGACGGCGCCACGGTCACGGACTACTCGCTCGACTCGTCGCTCTACGCCATCAAGAACGACCTCCTCGTCGGCGGCTGGGCCATAGGGCAGGGCGCCAAGCTCACGTCAGTCGCGCGGCAGCTCCTATCGACCTGCGGAAGGCCCTGCGACCTCTCGCGCGCCCAGGAGCACGTCTACGGCTCCCCGGTGATGTACGAGTGCGGGGAGTCCGCGCTCACGGTGCTCATGGACGCCTGCGGATCCTACGACAGGGTCTCCGTCGACGGTCACGGCCGCGTCACGGTCGCGCGATACGTGGAGCCGTCGGCTCGCGAGCCCTCGCAGGACGTCGACCCCGATGGGGAGAGGTCCGTGGTCATCGGCTCCGTCACGTCGAGCGACGACTCGCAGACCACGCCCGGCCGCGTGATCGTGACGTCCGGAAGCGGGGACAGCCTCATGGTCGCCTCGTACGACTCCCCGGCGGACTCCGAGTCCTCGTCGCGCGTGCGCGGCTACATGTACGCGAGGAAGGAGAGCCACAGCGGCGAGAACCCGACCTGGGGGCAGCTCCTGGCCGAGGCCAAGTCCTCGTGGCAGGCGTCGCAGGACCCGGGGCGCGAGCACGAGCTCACGGTCATGTGGCAGGCGTGGCACCAGGGCGACGTGGTCAGGCTCAGGGTCGGCGGGACGTGGCGCAGGTGCCTCGTGAAGTCCGTCGAGTCCGACCTCGGCGCGATGACCCAGAAGGCGACTCTCAAGGAGGTTTGATGGGGTACCTGGAGGACCTCTCGGCGCTGTCCGGGCTCACGGGGCCGCGCGCGTCGACGTTCCAGGCCACGAACGCGCACTACGTGACCGGCACGGCCGTCGCGGACAGCTCGGGCGGCAGCGTCCTCGTTGACATGGGCGGCACGACCGTCTCGGGCTCCGGCGACCAGTGGGTCGAGCTCCCGACCACGTGCGAGGTGCGCGACGGGGACGTCGTGCAGGTCCGGCTCCTCGGGGCAGACGGGACCGCCAAGTCCATGTGCGTCACCGGCGTCGTCGGCGGCGGGGACCGCACCGGGCTCGCCGCGAGGGAGGCGCGCGAGGACGCCGCCAGCGCCGTCAAGGTTGCCGACGCGGCGAGCGCCGACGCGTCCCAGGCGCTCTCCGAGACGAGGGACCTCGTGACGCTCCGCATCGACAGCTCGCGAGGCACGGTCTTCAAGAACAACTCCACGTCGACGGTGCTCACGGTCCACTGCTACAAGCGCGGGCTTGAGATAACGCGCCTTCAGGGACTTAGGGACGCGCTCGACGACCAGACGGCACGCATCAGGTGGTGGGTTCTCAGGGAGGGCGACACCAGCTGGGTGTCTCTCCCCTCGACGTCGTCCCTCATATCCGACGACGGCTTCACGCTGACAATCACGCCCGACGACGTGACGGTCAAATGCACTTTCAAGGCAGAGGTAGTGACGGACTAGGAGGTCCAATTGGCAGTAAAGGCAGCAGACCAAGTCTCAATTGTCGACGTAACTGATGCATATAGCGTCATCCTCACGAGTGAGGCCTACACCTTCCTCGGCACCACCAGCGCAGCCAAGCCCGGCAACTGCACCACGCAGGTCGTGTGCATGCAGGGTGCCAACGAGGTCGGCTTCAAGATTGGCACCATCACGTGCCCAACTGGCGTGTCTGCATCGGTCGGCACGGACGGCAAGACCATCACCATCACGGCGTCCAGCTCGATGACGCAGCCTGGCGACGTACTTATCCCTGTTACGGTAAACGGCACCGATGTGACCATCACCAAGCGCTTCAGCTGCGGCCTCGCACTCACTGGCGCAACTGGTGCCAAGGGCGACCCTGGCGCTACCGGCAAGGGCGTGAAGTCTGCTACGACCACATATCAGGTCGGCACATCTGGCACAACGGCACCGACCGGCACGTGGTCGAGTAGCGTCGTGGCGACGAGCGCTCCTGGGCAGTTCCTGTGGACGCGCACCGTGACGACCTATACCGACAACTCGACGTCTACCGCGTACACCGTGGCGGCCCACGGAGCGACGGGAGCCAAGGGTGCTACCGGCGATACCGGAAATGGCGTGAAGTCGACCACGACCACCTACCAGCTCTCTTCCAGCGGAACCGACGTTCCGACGGGAACGTGGTCGAACTCCCCGCTGGCTCCGACGACAACGCAGTATCTTTGGACGAAGACCGTAACTGCATACACGAACGGCAGCTCCTCGACTGCCTATTCGGTCGGTGGCAAGGTCGGAGCGACGGGCGCCAAGGGCGACCCGGGAGCCAAGGGCGCAGACGCTATCACGATGGCCATCACCACCGACAATGGCACGGTCTTCAAGAACAACAATGGCAGCACCACTCTGACAGCCCACGTGTACAGGGCTGGCGCTGAGCTGTCTTCCCAGCAGATTGCGCAGCTCGGGACCATCAAGTGGTACAAGGACGGCGGCACAACGTCTGTCGGCTCTGGAGCCACGCTCTCGGTATCCGCGTCATCGGTGAGCTCCAAGGCCGTCTATACCGCGCAGCTGGAGGCGTAACCATGGCGGAGGACCTCGTCGCGTCCGGTGCGGTCGAAGTCTCCGACGGCTACCGTCTCGGCCCAGTAAACACCACCATATGGCCACTTTTTCATGAAGATTACAACGTCTCCTACAGGTACCCTGCGGCTGAGGGAGACGTCTTCACGCTCCATCAGGAGCGCGGCGAGTACGAGATTCAGTATGGGGCGCTCGACGCTGACGGGGTAGAGTTTTGGCGTCCGGATGGATACCAGACGCCCGCGAGACCCTACTCCAAGACCTTCACTATGCCTGCCGGCACCGCCTATGTCGCGGTCTCGTGGCAGCGTAGCGCTAATAGCGAAGCGCCAACACTCGTGAAAGTGTCGGGGGGGGGGTGGCTCGATGAGCGTCATCTCTAGCGCACAGGTCACCCTCGCGTGGAGCGCTGGAATCCTAGCGACGGTCCGCTACTACCAGCTGGCGGCACCGACCGCAGCGACGCCCACGGTGCCCACGTCCTCCTCCAACCTCGGCTCGTGGACTGAGACGGAGCCCACGGCGGACGTTACCAAAGTCCTCTGGACATGCGAACGCACGGTCTACGCAGACGGCACCGAGAGCTGGTCCAAAGCATCCAAGAGCACCTCCTACGAGGCGGCAAAAGACGCCAAGAGCACGGCCACGGACGCGCAGACGAAGGCGCAGGAGGCCCAGGAGCAGGTCTTGGACGTCTCGGCCCGCCTCGACCAGAGCGCGTCGGACATCACGGCCACGATCGAGTCGAAGGTCGCGGCCGTCCAGGACGGCGTCGACGCGAACGCGGCGAGCGCGGACGACCTCAACCAGCGCCTGACGAGCGAGATACACACGCGCCAGAGCTTCATGCGCTTCTCCGAGGAGGACAGCTCGCCCACGCTCACGCTCGGCAGCTCCGACTCGCCCGCGCAGATGAGGCTCACGAACAGCCAGCTCCAGTTCCTCTACCAGAAGGCGGTCGTGGCCTACATGTCCTCGGACACCCTGCACATCAGCAACGCACAGGTGATCCAGCAGCTGCTGATGGGCGGGTTCGCGGCGGTCCCGAGGGGCAACGGGAACCTGGCGGTCAAGTGGGTCGGTGAGGGCTAGTGGCGACCGTATACTCCGGATGGGTCGGCGGCGACGACTGGCGCATCAGGCTCGACGTGAGCGTCGCCTCGGTCGACGGCGACACGTCCCGCGTCACGACCCAGGCGTCCATCGTCAACAGCTACGCCTCGGTCAACTCGGGCGCGTCCGTGACCACGACGGTCAACGGAGCCTCGTACACCCAGACCATCGCGCCCGTGAAGGGCGCTGGCACCAAGTGGGGCGCCACGAGGACGTGGGACGTACAGAAGAACTACTCAGGCCGCAACGTCAGCGTGTCGGCCCGCGCCACCATGCCCGGATCGACGCTCTCGGCGTACAGGGGCGGCACGTCCGTCTCGACGTCGGCGTACATACCGGGCGTCGACACCCACGTTATGACGTTCGACGCGAACGGCGGCACGGTCGACGGGGCGTCGAGCAAGAACGTCACGAAGTACTACGGAACGCGCTACTACGTCGGCAGCTTCAAGATGGCGCGCGACAGGTACGACTTCCTGTGGTGGAACACGAAGGCCGACGGTTCGGGCACGACCTACCGCACGGGAGACGAGATCCCGGGCGACAACACGCTCACCGTCTACGCCCAGTGGAGGCTCAGGTACGTCGCCCCGACGATCGGCACGCTCTCGGCGGTGCGCTCCGACTCGGCGGGCAACGCCCTCGACGAGGGCACCTACGCGAGCGTGAGCTGCCAGTGGGCAGTCGACACGACCCTCGACGCGTCGAACGCAGTCTCGTCCGTCACGGCCGCGTGGCGCAAGCGCGGGGAGTCAACGTGGTCGGACGAGGTCGCCCTCACGGCCGGCGGCGCGACCTCCGGCACCGCCACGGGCGTCGTGGGCACGTTCGACACGGGCTACGCCTACGACCTCAGGGTCACGGTCTCCGACCCCGGCGGCAGCGCCACGCAGATGACGGTCGTGACGCCGACCTTCTACACGCTCGACCTGCTGAAGGGCGGGCGCGGCATCGCCGTCGGGAAGGCGGCGACCTCCGAGGGCCTGGACGTCGGCATGGCCATGAGCTGGTCGGGCGTGCCGATGCTGCCGGTGCTCTACTACGAGAGCAAGCCCGACGAGTCGGCGGTCCCGACGAAGCCGTGCATGGTGGCCACGCCCGACGGCGGGCTGTGGCTGTACACGTAGGGGGGTGGATGCGATGGCTGACAGGTACGTCACGCCACCCGTGGGCTCGGTGGTGCTCCTCAAGAACGACACCGACCCGGCCAAGGCAGGGTACGGGGGCACGTGGCAGAGGCTGCACCTGATATTCGTCAACAAGAAGTCCGGCAAGGCGCTCGACGTCGCGGGCGGGTCGACCGCCAACGGCGCGAACGTCGACATCTACGAGAAGAACCTGAGCACCGCGCAGTCGTGGTGGATAGAGTCCGTGAAGGCGGACACCACCACGGCCGCGGGGTCGCTCGAGGCCTGGCTTAGGACGGCATAGGAGGGGACATGCTCTTCGAGAGAGAGAGAGAGAGAGAGTAAAGAGGCCGCGGGCGGCGATGCGGCATGAGCGCGTTCATGGTGACGCCGCCCGTCGGCTCGGCGGTGTTCCTCGCGAACACGACCACGCCGGCGAGGGTCGGGTACGCCGGGACGTGGGAGCGCAGGCACATCGTCATATACAACCTGAACTCTCAGAAGGCGCTGGACGTCTCGGGCGCCTCGACCAAGGACGGCGCGAACGTGGACATCTGGGAGGCGAACCGGAGCAAGGCGCAGAGCTGGTGGTTCGGCATGGTCGAGGCCGACACGACCACGGATGCGGGCGCACTCGACCTCTGGGTGAGGACCGCGTAGCGGCCGGAGGCGCGCCATGGGCGTGACGCAGGTAGCCGGCCCCGGGCGCGTGCTCTACGACTCGGGCGGCTGGACCGTCGCGGCGATGGGGAGCCTCGTCCTCGTGTCGGTCTCGCTCAAGACCGGAGGCGGGAGCTGGGACGCGGCGAAGTGCCCGTACGTGCTGCCCGAGGGGCTGCGCCCGCCCGTCGCGTGGCGAGGCGCGTGCACGACCCAGAACGGCGGCTCGGTGACGGGGACGCTCTACGCGAACACGGACGGGACGATGACGGTCGCCAACCAGGGCGGCAGCGGATCCGACGGGTACAGGCAGGGCTCGCTCTGCTTCGTCGCGACCGGATAGGAAGAACGACAGGGGGCAGCGGATGAAGTACCTGGTGATCATAAGCCAGGCGCACGCGGACGGGACGGACGTCCCGGCCATGACGGCGTACGACGACTACAACAAGGCCGTGAGCGCGTTCCACATGGAGCTCGCGTACTCGGCAATAAGCGACGCGGTGGCGAGCGACATGGCCATGCTCGCGGACACGACCGGCCGCGTCTACGAGGTCACGGTCGTCCAGGGCGCGGCCAAGCCCGCGGAGGCGTCGACCGACACGTCGGCTGCGACGGGGGCCGGCACGAGCGCTGACACAACCACCACGACCGACACGACGACCACGGCCGCATCGACGGCCACGAACCAGGGGGCATAATGCACGGATTCCCACCGCAGTACATCGATGTGTTCCTCAAGCCCATCCGCGACAGCACGCAGGCGCAGGTCGCGCTCATGGCGCTCGTGATCCTCATCGCGCTCGACGTCGTGCTCGGGCTCGCCGCGGCCGCCAAGGCGCATGACGTGCAGAGCGCCGTCATGCGCCAGGGCGCCTGGCACAAGGTCGGCGAGCTCGGTGTCGTGGCGATCGCCGACGTCGTTGATGGCTTGGTCATGGGCGGGCTCGACATCGGGTACAGCGCGCCGATCTGCACGGCCGTCATCTGCTACCTGTGCCTGAACGAGATCGTGTCGTGCCTGGAGAACGCCGTGAAGCTCGACCCGGAGCTCAAGGGCTCCAGGGCGCTCTCGCTCCTCAAGGACACGCACTCTGTGGACGGTGGCGATGCGGATGCGGCCTAGCCACGAGCACGGCCCCGAGTGCCCGCTCTGCCACCACAGGATGCGCCCTGTGCGCGGGACGAACACTGGCGGCACGGAGTGGATGTGCCCCAGGTGCCTGCACACGGAGCGCACGGACTGGGAGCCTGACGGCGGAGTGTACTCGTACGACCGCCTTACCAAGGAGAGCGAGGACTGATGGCACTCACATACAACCAGCGCGCCGCACAGATCATGTACCACCTCGTGACCCACAGCGCCCATGGTTACTCGCAACCAAACCGCAAGGGCGACGGGACCATCGAGACGATAAAGCTCAGCGACGACACCGTCACCACCGTCCACGGCGGGGATTACGACTGTTCGGAGGCCGTCCGCATGTGCTACGTGGCGGCTGGCGTGTTGCCGCGCGGTTGCTACATGTGGACGGGCAACGAGGCGAGCTTGTTGAAGTCCCACGGCTTCGCCGGCGTAGGGCTGGGCTCCCTGCAGGTGGGCGACGTCCTCCTGCGCTCGGGCCACACGGAGATGGTCATCAGCGTTGGCGGCAGGCTCATGCAGGCGGGCTTCCGCATCAGCGAGCACAAGACGATCTCGGGCACCAAGGGCGACCAGACTTGTTGGGAATCGACGTACAGCGCACTCGACGCGGGCCGCTGGCGCTGGGCCTACCGATACGTCGGCGGACAGCCCAAGGCCGCGCAGACCGCGACTCCCGTGCATGACGCGACAGTCTCCACGAGCGTGCCCGCAGGCACCTACCAGTGCGTGGTTGACGCGCTCAACGTGCGCTCCGGCGCAGGCACGGGCTACGCCGTGGTGGCCCAGTACAGGCGTGGCGAGACCGTCGCGCTGGACGGCACAGCCGTCGTGGCGGGCGGCTGCGTCTGGGGCCGCTACACGGGCGGCAGCGGCAAGCTCCGCTGGGTGGCCGTGCGCACCACAGGCGGCATGGAGTACCTGCGCAAGGCGGGTGCCACGGCGTCGCCCGCTAGGGCCGCGTCCAAGCCGGCGGCGGCATCCGTGCCGGCCGGGCGGTACACATGCCAGGTGGCCACGCTCAACGTGCGCAGCGCGCCCACCACGGACGCGTCGGTCGTGGCCAAGTACCACAAGGGACAGAGCGTCACCCTGGACGGCTGGAGCACGACCGCCGACGGGTGCGTCTGGGGACGATACACCGGCGCGTCCAGCGGAAAGAAGCGCTACGTCGCCGTCTCGAAGGGCGGCAGCGTGTATCTCAAGAGGGGGTAGCGGTATGGAGGCATACAAGGCACGGTTCCTGGCCGAGTACCTGGAGCTCGAGGACAGGCGACTGAAGCTCGCGCACATGCTCGACCACTGGGACAGCCTCGGCTTCGAGCCGACGTGCCCAATGGAGCTGCTCGAGCGGCAGCTCTCCGCGATGGCCGAGTACGCGGGAGTGCTCAGGGAGCGGGCGTCGCTCGAGGGCGTCGAGCTCCCGGACGTCCAATAGGAGATAGACCTCAGAGCGCCGTGCCGCCGCGCGCGGCCGCGCACTCCTTCCACGGCCAAGGGCCCGTCCCTGGGCGACAGGCGCAACACCAGAAGACCCCGTCCTCCCTCGGGAGGGCGGGGTCATTTTCATTTGCGATTGAACCTTCTGGCGCGTCCCAACGACGTCCCAAGTTAGTGCAAACCATGCACGTTTTGGAACCAGCTTTTGCATAACCGCAGGTATTCGGTACACCGTGCAGGCTAGAAGTTGAAAAAGCGAAGTGGGCCTATGAGCCGGGTTCTGTCGTGGACGATCATTTATCTACG
>ERZ791908.2055-NODE-2055-length-9531-cov-2.954095_pt1 | contig 9531 bp, 9 predicted proteins | sample MGYA00510144_ERZ791908 | MGnify/ENA primary metagenome ERZ791908 (study PRJEB30046, sample SAMN00792105) | human gut metagenome | study: EMG produced TPA metagenomics assembly of the A metagenome-wide association study of gut microbiota in type 2...
CATGATTATTTCCAATTCTTAAAATATTCGTGTACTTTTGCACAAAACTTTAAGTATATGATACAGTCGATGACAGGATACGGCAAAGCTACGGCCGAACTTCCAGATAAAAAGATAAACGTAGAAATCAAGTCGCTCAACAGCAAAGCAATGGATCTTTCCACTCGCATCGCTCCGGCTTATCGTGAAAAAGAGATCGAGATCCGCAACGAAATCTCCAAAGTGCTGGAGCGTGGAAAGGTGGACTTCAGCCTCTGGATAGAGAAAAAAGAGAGTGCGGAAAGCGCGACTCCTATCAACCAAGTGTTGGTGGAAGGCTACTACAAACAGATTCAGGCGATCTCGGAAAATCTCGGCATCCCCGTCCCCACCGACTGGTTTCAGACGTTGCTCCGTATGCCGGACGTTATGTCTAAGACTGAAATCCAAGAGTTGACGGAAGAAGAATGGGAAATGGTACGTGCCACCGTTCTCGAAGCAATCGGTCATCTGGTAGACTTCCGCAAACAGGAAGGCGCCGCACTGGAAAAGAAGTTCCGCGAAAAGATAGCTAACATCGCACTGCTGCTCGAAAAGATAACTCCTTACGAAAAAGAACGGGTGGAGAAAGTCAAGGAACGTATCACCGACGCGCTCGAAAAGACGCTGAACACGGACTACGACAAGAACCGACTGGAACAAGAGCTGATCTACTACATCGAAAAGCTGGATGTCAACGAGGAAAAACAACGCCTCACCAACCACCTGAAATATTTCATCAGCACGCTGGAAAGCGGCAACGGACAAGGCAAAAAGCTCGGTTTCATCGCTCAGGAAATGGGACGGGAAATCAATACGCTTGGCAGCAAGTCCAACCATGCCGAAATGCAGAAAATCGTTGTGCAAATGAAAGATGAACTGGAACAGATTAAGGAACAGGTGCTGAACGTAATGTAATTATTTAATAGTAAGTTGAAAATTGAAAATGTCGACATTTTCAGTTTTCAACTTTCAATTCTCAATTAAACAAATGACTGGCAAGTTAATTATTTTTTCTGCCCCGTCCGGTTCGGGCAAATCGACTATTATCAACTATCTGCTGACGCAGAACTTAAATCTCGCGTTCTCCATTTCTGCAACCAGCCGCCCACCGCGCGGGACGGAGAAACACGGGGTCGAATATTTCTTCCTTACTCCCGAAGAGTTCCGTTGTCGCATTGAGAACAACGAGTTTTTGGAATACGAAGAAGTATACAAGGATCGGTATTACGGAACGCTGAAAGAACAAGTGGAAAAGCAGTTGGAGAAGGGGCAGAACGTAGTATTCGACTTGGATGTAGTAGGCGGATGCAACATCAAAAAGTATTACGGTGAGCGTGCATTGTCCATCTTTGTACAGCCGCCCTCCATCGAAGAACTCCGTTGCCGGCTGACGGGTCGGGGCACGGATGAGCCCGAAGTAATCGAATGCCGCATCGCAAAGGCGGAATACGAAATGACTTTTGCTCCCCAGTTTGATCGTGTCATCGTGAATGATGATCTGGAAGCGGCAAAGGCTGAGACGCTGGAGGTTATCAAAGAATTTCTGAATAAGGAATGAAAGAATCTCTGAAAAAACGAATAGAGAGCATAGAAAAGAAGGAGGGATCGACCGAAAAATTCATGTATCTGTGCGGCATTATCGGCATTGTAGATATAGTGTTCGGCATCCTTTCACTTTATCTGCATTTTTGGATTGCCGCCGGCATCTTTTTCTTAATTGCTGTGAGGCAGGCTATCGTTTTTCCAAAATGGAGAAAAAAGCTGAGAATGGAAAGGGAAGCCAAGAAGATGACAGAAAGTCAAGGCTGAAAAAGAAAGTCTAAAAGAGAACCCAAAAGAGCAAAAAAAGAACAAAGAATAGAAAGATAAGAAGGCATCAAGAAGAAAAAAGTAAAAACGAGAAGATGAGAATGGCAGAGAGCAATAAACTAAAAACCGGAATCTTCAGCGGGTCATTCAATCCGGTACACATCGGACATCTGGCCTTGGCCAACTATCTTTGCGAATATGAAGAACTGGATGAAGTTTGGTTTATGGTCAGCCCGCAAAACCCGCTGAAAGCAGGGACGGAGCTATGGCCTGACGACCTGCGTCTCCGGTTAGTAGAACTTGCCACAGAAGAATATCCCCGCTTCCGCTCTTCAGACTTCGAGTTTCATCTGCCCCGCCCTTCATACAGCGTACATACGTTGGAAAAGCTACATGAAACCTATCCGGAACGGGACTACTTAATTATCGGCTCGGATAACTGGGCCCGCTTCGACCGCTGGTATCAATCGGAGCGCATCATCAAAGAAAACCGTATTCTTATCTATCCCCGCCCCGGATTTCCGGTAAATGAAAACGGGCTGCCCGAAACAGTCCGTCTGGTCCATTCGCCTACCTTTGAAATAAGTTCGACGTTTATCCGTCAGGCACTTGATGAGAAGAAAGATGTAAGATACTTCTTGCATCCAAAGGTTTGGGAGTATATTAGAGAATATATCCGACAGAGTATAACGGATAATTAATCATCCACTCTTGCTTCCGATAATCTGACATAGAAAATCGTACTCCGTGTAATCCCGCATTTTTCTCTACGAAGAAACGCAAACTCTTCGATTGCAGATTTTCCTCAGCTTTTACTTCAACAGGGATGACGCTAACATCTTTTTGTAAAAGGAAATCCAGTTCTCCTCTGGATGTATCCGAAGACCAGTAGTAAATACTCAGTCCTTTCACTGACTTCAATTGTTGTAATACATACTGCTCTGTAATAGCTCCTTTATAATCACTAAACAACACATTCCCCTCCAATAACGCTTGCGGTGGAAGCCCGCTCATAGCTCCCATTAATCCGGTATCTAACAAAAATAATTTAAATGCCGAAAAGTCCTCATAAGCCGACAATGGGATTCCGGCTTTTTTCACTCGGCTAACCTTGTAAATAAGTCCTGCATCAATCAGCCACTCAATAGCCAACTCAAAATCTTTCGCTCTGGCTCCTTCCTTCACGACACCATAAATAAACTTCTTATTTTCCTTAGCCAATTGAGCCGGAACAGAACGCCAAATCATACGAATCCGAGGCACTTCGGCAATAGGAGCATGTTTGGAGAAATCACGATCATAAGAATCCAGAATTGTCTGCTGTAGCTGTCGCACTTCGGCATAGTCTTTATGATTAATAAAGGCATTCACAACTTCAGGCATTCCTCCGACATAATAATACTGTTTGAGCAAATCTATCAATTTAGAACGAAAAGCAGCGATCAGCCCCCAGTCTTTTTTTGCAAGTAAACGGGCAAAAGCCTCTTGCCCGACAGCCTCCAAAAACTCCGAAAAAGAAAGAGGATATAAATCCATAAAATCGACCTTCCCGACGGGAAAAGAATCATTGCTATGCATGGCAATGCCAAGGAGGGAACCTGCTGCAACCACATGATACTGAGGAGCTTTTTCTTGAAAATACTTCAATGCCGTCAATCCGCGAGGCGCTTCCTGAATTTCATCAAAAATAATTAATGTCTCAGTATCTACTACGATGCCGGTCACTAATTGAATAGCCATCAGAATGCGCTCGACATCAAAGTCTTTCTGAAAAACATCTTTCATCACTTCGTTATCCTCAAAATTGATGTAAGCAAACTGTCTGTAAGCTGATGATGCAAATTCTTTCATCAACCATGTCTTCCCCACCTGCCGGGCACCACGAACAATCAAAGGTTTCCGTGTTGTCTTCTCCTTCCAGTCATATAACTGTTGCATTGCATCTCTTCTCATATTTATTCTTTTATAATCAACGATTTATGAACTGCAAATATAAGCAACTGAATAGAAAAGAACAAAAAGTCATGCATAAAAATGTGCTAATAACACAAAAAGTCGTACCTAAAAGTGTGGAGTTCATCAGAAAGTCGTACCTAAAAGTGTATCTACTCTTTGAGACGATGAAGCGTAATCATTATGATTTCTGCCGGAGCACCGATTCGTACAGGCATCTGAGAAGTACCGATCCCATTAGTAACAATCAATGGCATTTTAGTTGAATTGTACGCCAGTCCGGTCAGAAAGCGGGTGCCGTAGTGGGAGTTCTGTATCGGGGCGTAACCGAATACGCGTACCTGTCCACCATGAGTATGTCCCGCCAAAGCGATGTCCGTGTTGGCCACCGAAACATCCTCCACGTAGTCGGGAGTATGCACCAACAAGATAACGAAGTCGTTGGGAGAAAGCGCCAGTGTGGGCGACACCCCATTTTGTTTCAAGTCGAAAGGATTGCGTACTCCGGCAAGGATAATCTGCTGACCGTCTTTGCGTAATGTATCGACTTCGTGTTCCAGCGGACGCATCCCGTAATGCTTCATCGTGCGGATTATTTCGTCATGGCAGCGTTCATAGTCATTATTTCCCATTACTCCGAAAGTTCCCATCGGTGTTTTCACACGGGCCAATGCGGCAAATAACGGTTCTACGTATTCACAGCCTTCCTGATAGTCTCCTCCCATCAGCAAGACGTCCGGTTTCTGGGCGATCAAAAGATCGACAAGGTTGTTCAAGCCTTTCTCTTTCAGCAGACTCTTGTAATGCAAGTCGGAAATGAAGGCGATGCGGAAGCCTTCGAAGGCTTCGGGGACATCACGGTGGGTGAAGTCATATTCCACGACACGGTCTATGCCGCTATAAGTGGCAGGGACGTTCACGGTAGAAGACGTGATCTTCGTTCCGCGAAGTACCAAATTACGTTCTTCCTGCTCGGTCGCAGCTTCTTTCTTCGCTGTTTTCTTCTGCTTTTTCGTCGAAACTTTCAAGTCGGCAAGCTGAGAATGATCCGGAGCAAACAAGCCGTCGATAGCGGCGGAACTGTCCGGACGGACGGAATCGACATTGAGCACAGGACGAGGCAGGATCGATACAACATTCTTCTTTGACTTACAAGATACGAACAGGAATAATACGAATATTATGAACAGGTAATTTATTTTTTTCATCTTCTTTGGTTTATTTTCTTCTACATATAACACATTCCCCCACTATTTGAGGCGCAAAGATAGGAAAAATCATGTATCTTTGTCCGTCAAAACTTATTATTATATATTAAAGCATGGAAGAAGTAAAGCGTAACTCGCTGCGTGCGTGGATATTAGCAGCACGTCCCAAAACTCTGACAGGAGCCATTACGCCGGTCATGATCGGTAGCGCACTTGCTTATATGGATGGACATTTTCAATGGTTGCCGGCCCTTATCTGCTGCCTGTTCGCCGGTCTGATGCAAATTGCCGCCAATTTTATCAACGACCTCTTCGACTACCTCAAAGGAACCGACCGCGAAGACCGGCTGGGACCGGAACGAGCCTGCGCACAAGGCTGGATTTCACCGAGAGCCATGCGAAACGGAATCATCGTCACCGTCCTGTTCGCCTGTCTGATCGGATCTGCGCTGCTGTTTTATGCCGGATGGGAGCTGATCATAGTAGGACTTCTCTGCGTACTCTTCGCTTTCCTCTATACCACAGGCCCTTATCCATTATCCTACAACGGCTGGGGCGATGTTCTGGTCATCGTATTTTTCGGATTCGTCCCCGTGGGCGGAACGTACTACGTGCAGGCGCTGACATGGACTTCGGACACAACGGTAGCTTCTCTGATCTGCGGACTGCTGATTGATACCTTGCTGGTAGTCAACAATTACCGAGACCGTGAAGCGGATGCACGGAGCGGAAAGCGGACGGTCATCGTTCGTTTTGGCGAGAAGTTCGGACGCTATCTTTATTTGATGCTGGGGGTGGCAGCAAGTCTTCTGTGTTTCTGGTTCTTCTTCGAAGGACACTTGTTTGCCGCACTTCTTCCGTTACTCTACCTGATTCCTCATGTCCTCACATGGAGACGGATGGTGCAGATTCACAGTGGTAAAAAATTAAACAGCATACTAGGTGAGACTTCACGTAATATGCTGTTAATGGGTATTTTGCTATCAATAGGATTCTTGATCCGACATTGATTTATTTTCCGTACATCTTTTCGTAATAACCTTGATAGTCTCCGCTGGTCACCTCTTCCACCCAGTCTTGATTTTCAAGATACCATACGATTGTCTTCACGATGCCATCTTCAAATTTCGTTTCGGGATACCAGCCCAAGGCGTTCGTGATCTTCGTGGGATCAATGGCATAACGCTGGTCGTGCCCCAGACGGTCTTTGACAAAAGTGATCAGATCGTTGTTGATCCAGTCAACGGAGATTTCTCCGTCTTCACCTTTCACTTTCTTTTTAAGGACCTGACGATATTCCGGTTTCTCGGTCATTAGTTTACGGATAGTGGCAATGGTCAGCTTCACAATTTCAAGATTGGTTTCTTCGTTGTGACCACCTACGTTGTACACCTCGCCCTCTTTGCCTTCGCGCACTACCAAGTCGATCGCTTTGCAGTGGTCTTCTACGTAAAGCCAGTCGCGCACGTTACTTCCGTCACCGTAGACAGGCAGATGTTTGCCTTCGAGTATATTCTTGATAATCAGCGGAATCAGTTTTTCGGGAAAATGATAGGGGCCGTAGTTGTTGGAACAGCGGGTGATCGTTACCGGCATTTTATAAGTGTCGTGATAAGCCATGACTACCATGTCGGCACTGGTTTTCGAAGCGCTGTACGGGCTGTGCGGACAAAGCGGGGTTTCTTCCGTGAAGTAGCCTTCCGCACCGAGTGAGCCGTACACCTCGTCGGTAGATACCTGATGGTAGCGCACTCCTTTTCTCCAGGTAGGATATCCCTGTTCGTCCTTACCCATCACCCAGGCACGGCGGGCACAATCCAGCAGATTCTGCGTACCGAGGATGTTGGTGATCAGAAACAGTTGCGGGTTTTCGATACTGCGGTCTACATGGCTTTCGGCGGCGAAGTTCACGACATAGTCGAAACGGTATTCGGCAAAAAGGCTGTCCACCACTTCGCGGCTGCAAATGTCTCCTTTGATAAAGAAACAACGTTCGTTATCGATATCTTTGGCAATAGTTCCCAGATTACCCGCATACGTCAGGGCGTCAAGAACCACCACTTTTATATCGCTGTGCTTGGCCAAGATATACTTAATATAATTGGCGCCAATAAATCCTGCGGCACCGGTCACCAGATAAGTTTTCATATATGATTATTTATGTTTATTTCAAGGGTTGTTTAGACAGTTCTATCAGGTATTTACCGTATTCGGTCTTTTCGAGTTTCTGTCCGAGCAGCAGCAATTGTCCGGACGAAATCCATCCTTGCCGCCAGGCTATCTCTTCGATACAGCTGACGTAGAAACCTTGCCGGTTCTGAATGGTAGCCACGAAGTTGGAGGCTTCGAGCAGGCTGTCGCAGTTTCCGGTATCCAGCCACGCGAATCCGCGACCGAACAGTTCCACGTTCAGTGTTCCTTCTTCGAGGTACAGGCGGTTCAGGTCCGTTATCTCATATTCTCCACGTGCCGAAGGGCGGAGAGAAGCCGCTTTTTCCGTCACGGTAGCGTCGTAGAAATAAAGTCCGGGAACGGCATAATTACTTTTCGGCACCAGTGGCTTTTCTTCCAGAGAAATCACTTTGCCTTGTTCGTCGAACTCCACTACCCCGTAAGCCCGAGGATCTTTCACGTAATAGCCGAAGATGCAGGCTCCCTTCTCCACACCGGCAGCACGCCGGAGCATAGCGGAAAACCCTTGTCCATAAAACATATTGTCCCCAAGAATCAGACAACCTGCCTCACCGTTCAAGAAATCAGCTCCCAACACAAAGGCTTGTGCCAGTCCGTTAGGCTGCTCCTGTATTTTGTAAGAGAAAGACATCCCGAGCTCCTCACCTGAGCCCAACAAGTCCCGAAACATCGGCAAATCACGCGGAGTAGAGATGACCAAGACCTCCCGTATCCCTGCCAGCATAAGCGTAGACAGCGGATAATAGATCATCGGCTTGTCGTATACAGGCATGATTTGTTTGGAAATCGCTTTGGAAAGCGGATAAAGACGAGTGGCGCTTCCACCGGCCAGAATAATTCCTTTCATTGTCGTCTGAGTTATTCATTTTACTGTGTGCAAAGGTCGGAAAGAAATCTGACGTGACAAAATGAATTGTAAGAAATCTATCCTGCCAGTTCAATAACTTCGAGGTCTTTGAACGTTCCGTTGTCGATGACAAAGCGCACCATTGTCCGCACTTTATGGAAACCGGACATCCCTGCGGCTCCGGGATTGATGTGCAGCATGTCCAACGTTTTGTCGTATTTCACCTTTAATATATGGGAGTGTCCGCTGATGAAAAGTTTCGGCGGACGTGCCATCAAACTGCCGATAACCGAAGGGTCGTACTTGCCCGGATACCCGCCGATATGCTTGATCAGCACTTCCGCTCCGTCCACCGTGAAGCGGTTCACCTGCGGGAACATCTTCCGTATTTCTTGCCCGTCTATGTTGCCGTAAACTGCCCGCAGGGGCCGGAAAGCCGCCAACTTCTCGGCTACTTCTACCGAACCGATATCTCCGGCATGCCAGATTTCGTCGCACGATTCAAAATATTCGAGATATTTTTCGTCCCAATAAGCGTGGGTATCGGACAATAATCCAATTCTTGTCATAATTTTCTTTGTTTAGTCCTGCAAAGATACTATATTTGGGAAAATCTTAAAGCACATGGAAAGCAAATATAATTATTTCAAACGTGATATCAGCTGGCTCTCATTCAACTATCGGGTGTTGCTCGAAGCGCTGGATGAGCACCTGCCGCTATACGAGCGCATCAATTTCATCTCCATCTACTCCTCCAATCTGGAAGAATTTTACAAAATCCGGGTGGCGGACCACAAGGCCGTGGCATCCGGCGCAACGGAGAGCGATGAAGAAACCGTACAATCCGCCCGCGAACTCGTGGAAGAAATCAACCACGAAGTAAATCGCCAGCTGGACGACCGTGTACGCATTTACGAAGAAAAGATACTGCCCGCCCTGCGCAAAAACCACATCATCTTCTACCAGGACAGACACGTGGAACCGTTTCACCAGCAGTTTATCAAGGACTTTTTCCGGGAAGAAATCTTCCCCTACCTGCAACCCGTGCCCGTATCGAAAGACAAAATCGTCTCTTTTCTGCGAGACAACCGGCTCTACCTCGCCATCCGCCTCTATCCGAAGGAAAAGGGAAACCCCGCCAACCGACAGCCTTTCTACTTCGTCATGAAACAGCCGTACGCCAAAGTGCCCCGTTTCATCGAACTTCCGCCCCGTGGAAACAACTATTACATCATGTTCACCGAGGACATCATCAAAGCGAACCTCAACCTTATTTTCCCCGGCTACGACGTCGATTCGAGCTACTGCATCAAAATATCCCGTGACGCCGACATTCTGATAGACGACACCGCCAGCAGCGCCGACCTCGTAGCTCAACTGAAAAAGAAGGTAAAAAAACGCAAGATAGGCGACGTCTGCCGCTTTGTCTACGACCGTGCCATGCCGCAAGACTTCCTCGACTTTCTGGTCGACGCCTTCCGCATCCACCGTGACGAACTC
>ERZ791908.2056-NODE-2056-length-9525-cov-3.720275_pt1 | contig 9525 bp, 9 predicted proteins | sample MGYA00510144_ERZ791908 | MGnify/ENA primary metagenome ERZ791908 (study PRJEB30046, sample SAMN00792105) | human gut metagenome | study: EMG produced TPA metagenomics assembly of the A metagenome-wide association study of gut microbiota in type 2...
GGTCTACTCAGCCGAAATCAACCGAACGTGTGCCTGTTGTAGAACTTTCAGGATACCATAAACGAATCTTCCGGATAATCCATCAATTTAATCTGACTTTGCCTCAGAAATTACCGCTGCATGGCTTTTCCTCCGATCACCGGGGACATATTGCTGTCGCTGAACTCGATCGCCGCTGGTGCTCAGATGGTCTCGAATTCAGATGCCTAAATGGTGTGATCGTCACCGCTACCTTCGTAATTGATTGCTGTGACAGGGGGTGTCTTTCTCTTGTCGCAAAATCAGGCAAGGGATTGACCCCCGCTATGGTGCGGGACGCCTTGATTATCGCCACAGAAAGAAGATTTGAAAATCTTTCAGGAAACCACGTCCTTGTGCAATTTCTGACGGATAACGGGGCAGCCTACACATCCATATCGACTCAGACCTCGTTTGCAGACTGGGGCTGATTGATTGCAAAACTCCGGTCTGCAGGCCGCAAAGCAACGGCATAGCAGAGGCTTCTATCAAAATCCTGAAACGGGATTATCTCCCTTTCAAAGATTTAACCAGCGCTTATACCGCAATGGAATCATTAGGAAAAGTACAGAATATTTATAACAGAATTCATACTCACTCGGCATTGGATTACCTGTCACAAAAGGATTTCCGTGAAATCAGATGTCCGTGCCCTAACCCTCTATCTCTTCCACTCCACAGGTATAAGTACAAACTTTAGCATTCAAGATTCGGGCTTGCTTAGAGCAATAGCAAAAACCCCCGAAACTCTTAAGAGTTTCGGGGGTTTACTTACAACTGGCGGAAGGGGAGGGATTCGAACCCTCGATAGGGCCAGGCCCTATGCCGCCTTTCCAGGGCGGTACATTCAACCACTCTGCCACCCTTCCAGGATGGGTTCCACTAAGGCTTTTAAGCCCGTCCCGAATAAAGGTTTACGTCTTCAGGACAACCAGCGTTACCGGCTAGCGAGACTTGAAATTATACGGATGCATATCACATTGTCAAGGCATAGCCACAACATTTTTTTCTGATTGCTGTCATAGGGACCTCTGTCACCCTCTCAAAGTCATCCTTTTTCATCCTGTCATGCGTTCTTCTTTTCTTCTAAAATACTGTCCCCTACGACAAAAAGAGACGCCGAAAACGTCTCTATTCATAAACTCTGTTTCTCTAGAGGTACTTGTTTCATGGCACATGTTGTCTGTGATGGCTGCGTTAACTGCAAGCACACTGATTGCGTGGACGTCTGCCCGGTAGACGCTTTCCGCGAAGGTCCCAACTTCCTCGTGATCGATCCTGATGAATGCATCGACTGCGCGGTCTGCATTCCGGAGTGCCCGGAAGCCGCGATTTTCGCGGAGGAAGATGTTCCTGAAGATCAGCAGGAATATATCCAGATCAACGCGGAGCTTTCCAAGCAGTGGCCTTCCATCACCCGCAAGAAGCCCGCTCCTGATGACTGGGAGAAATGGTCTGGCGTGCCGAATAAGCTTCAGTACCTGAAGAGGTAAGCGAACGGTGGCTGATAAGACTCAGAGCCTCGCAGACCGCATAAACGACGCGCTGCCGCAGACCTTCTGCCGGCAGTGCGGCTTTGCGGGCTGTCGTGAGTACGCCGAAGCGGTTGCTGCCGGCCTTGCTCCCATTAACCGCTGTCCCCCAGGCGGCGATGAGGGCATTCATGCGCTTTCTCTTATCACGCATCAGCCCTACCTTCCTCTTGACCCTGAGTACGGTCGGGAACTTCCTTTTGCTGTCGCCCGGATCCGCGGTGACGAATGCATTGGCTGCGGCCGCTGTCGCAAGGTCTGTCCGGTAGACGCGATCACAGGCGGTCCCAAGCGTCTTCACGCTGTGATTGAGGATGCCTGCACCGGCTGCTCGCTCTGCCAGGCCGCGTGTCCGATTGCCTGTATCAGCATGGTGGAAACCGGGGCCGAGTGGACGCCCGAAAAGGCGTCTGCCGCCTCAAACCGTCATCAGGCCCGCAAGTCCCGCCTTGAGAGAGAATCCCTGGAACAGGAAGCCCGCTACGCGGCTCTGGGTCAGGGGGATCTCGCCCGCAAGAAGGCGGCTATCGAAGCCATCCTCGCGCTTGCCGCCAAAAAATAAGTTTCATCCAAATTCGGGAGGTGCTTTCACGTGAATTCAGCCGATATCCGGGAAATTTTCAGGCGCCTCGCCGAACTTCGTCCTGATCCCAAAAGCGAACTGAACTACCGGACGCCTTTTGAGCTCCTCGTTGCCGTTGTGCTTTCCGCGCAGGCGACCGATAAGAGCGTGAATGAGGCCACCAAAGTTCTTTACGCTCACGCAAACACCCCTGAGGCGATTCTCGCGCTCGGAGAAGAGGGACTCATCCCTTATATCAACAGGATCGGTCTCTACCGGAACAAAGCAAAACACGTGATCGGGCTCTGCTCCGAGCTGATCAAGCGCTTCAACGGCGAAGTTCCGGAAGACTTTGATGCGCTCTGCTCCCTTCCTGGTGTCGGGCACAAGACAGCAAACGTTGTTCTTAACGTCGCGTTCGGTCATCCCACAGTTGCTGTAGATACCCACATCTTCCGTGTCGCGAACCGGACCGGCATCGCCCCCGGGAAAACACCGGACGAAGTATCAGAAGCTATCGTCCGCGTCTGCCCGAAGGAATATCTCCATAACGCGCACCACTGGCTCCTTCTTCACGGCCGCTACTGCTGCACCGCGAGAAACCCGAAATGCTGGGAATGCCCGATCCGGGATCTCTGCGAATTTGACGAAAAGACACCTGCGCCGGAGGAAAAACCGATTCCTCATATCCTTCCCAAAAAAGAAGGCCGGAAACCGCGCGCCGCTTCCGCTTCCCGGAAGAAAAAGTCATCCTGACGCTTTTCCTCCATCACTCCAGGCCGGTTGCAGTTTCCGCTTTCTCTCAGCTCCGCTAACATAGATAGATTACGTTTTGAAATTTCCTCTCGGAATTTCGACGCGGTTTATTAGCGGCTAAAGAAAAAAGAGACAGCATATATGGAAGGAACGAAGCACCTCACGCCCAGGTATTCCCAGATGGCCCTTGGCCTTGCGGACGACATCCTGGGACCGATTCTCGCTGACGGCTCAAAACCGGATTTTATTTCGTTCGGCGGCGGTCTTCCCTGCCCAGAAGGTTTCCCTGTTGAAGCGCTGCGGGAAGCCTCCGACTGGTGCCTGAAGACCTACCCGAGCCGGTCTCTGCAGTATTCGGGACCGGAAGGAGAACCGGAACTCCGTGAGCAGATCGCCGCTTACGAAACTTCCCGCGGGAATCCGACGTCGCCTGACGAAATTCTTGTCACGTCAGGCAGTCAGCAGGCGCTTGATCTCTGCGGCCGGGTTTTCTGTGACCCGGGTTCAAAGATTCTGATTCAGCGTCCTTCCTATATTGGCGCCCTGGAAGCTTTCAACCTCTCTCAGCCGACGTACGTTGAAATGCCGTCTGATGCTGAAGGCGCGGCTCCGGCTGAAATCGGGGAAGAAGCGCGCGGTGTCCGGTTTGCCTATACGCTCGCCACTTACTGCAATCCGACCGGACAGACGATGAGCGCTGAGCGCCGGAAGCAGCTGATTGAAAAAGCCGAGCAGTACGATTTCTGGATCGTTGAAGACGATCCTTATGGCGAACTCTGGTACGAAAAGAAGCCTCCGATCTCCATCCGGAATCTGGCGCCGCACCGCACGATCCGCCTCTGCTCCTTCTCGAAGATCCTCGCCCCGGGTCTTCGCCTTGGCTACATCATCGCGCCGCGTGACGTGATTCAGATGTTCTCGAAGATCCAGAGCTACGCTGTCCTCTCCACTCCCTGCATCAATCAGCTCGTCGCTGCCCGAGTGCTCGCAAGCGGCCTTCTGAAGACGCATCTCCCGGAAGTCCGCGCGATCTACCGCGAGCATTCGTTCGATATGCAGCAGGCGCTTTCTGAATTCATGCCGAAAGACCCCGGCATCAGCTGGACCAGGCCAGAGGGCGGCATGTTTATCTGGCTTACGCTTCCGAAGCCGATTGACACGTTTGCCATGCTTCCGAAGGCGCTCCGGATGAAGCTTCTCTATGTGCCGGGATTCGCGTTCTACCCGAACTCCCCTGAGCAGAACCATATCCGACTTTCCTTTGTGACTGTTCCGAAGGAAAAGACGATTGAAGGTGTTCAGCGTCTCGCGGCTCTCGTGTCGGACGAACTCCGACGCCTCTGATCCCTCAAAGCAAAAAGGAACACCACGCCATGGCTCTGCCAAAAATTGAAATTCTGACGACAGGCGGCACGATTGCAGGAAAGGGAGAGAGTGAAACCGGCTCTTCTTACCACGCGGGAGAAGTTCCTGGAGACGAACTTGTCCGCTCAGTCCCTGGGCTCAGCCGGGTTGCTGATATTACAGTGCGGGAAATCGCCTCCATCCCTTCTCAGGACATGACAGAAGGCGTGTGGCTCGCCCTTCTCTCCGCGATCCGTGAGGACGCGGAGAAGTTTGACGGGTTCGTCATCACGCACGGCACTGACACCATGGAAGAAACCGCTTTCTTCCTTAGCCTCACCGTGCCGGCAGGAAAATCCGTTGTGATCACGGGAGCCATGCTCCCCTCCACCGCTCTTTCTTCTGACGGTCCTAAAAACCTCTATAACGCGGTTTCTGCCGCCGCGGCTCCCAAATCGTCTCGCTATGGTGTCATAGCCGCGATGAACGGAGAACTCTTCGCCGCCCGGGGGCTCTTCAAATCAAAGACGGTGGCGCTTGACACATTCAGTACCCGTTTCGGAGGTCCGATTGGCTGGACGCAGGGCGGTGTCACGCACTTCAGCGTGAGTCCCGCGCCTGAACGATCCCTTCCCTCTTTCCGGGACCTCGGGGCAATCCGCGAGAGTTCGCTTCCCAAAATCGCCTGCATCGCGGTCTGGGCTGGTTCTGACGGCGTTGCCGCATCCGCCTACATGGATGCCGGCTATCAGGGACTCGTCATTGAAGGTTTCGGTGACGGCAATATCCCCGGAGGTCTCCTCCCCACGCTGCGGCTTGCCGCGGAATCGGGGCTTGCTGTCGTACGGTCCAGCCGCTGTGCTTACGGCCCCGTGCTGGAAGCAGGAGAAATTAACGACGCTGAAAACGGATTTGTCTGCGGCGGAGCGCTTTCTGCCGCTCAGTGCCGTATTCTTCTGCAGCTCGCTCTCCTTAAGAACCCGAGAGCCAAGCGAACAGACCTCCAGAAACTCTTTTCCCAGTTTTAACCGACGCGAGACTATTCTCCATGCCGATACCCAGTGAATTCACCCCCATTCTGCAGTCACTCCCCCTTGTCTCATCCGAGTGGGATGAAGAGAACCGCACCCTGGTTCTCACGACCGGACTTCGCTATCCTGGCACCGAAGAGTCTGTGATGATCTTTGTGACAGAAGACGCTTCTATCGGCGGCTGGCAGGTGGATGACGGGGGATCAGCCGCGCTGCTCCTTTCTGACGCCGGTATCGCTCCGAACGCTCCCGGCATCACTGCGTATCTCAAGACCGCCTACGAAGAAAATGTTCTCATGATGGATGCGGGGCATAACTTCGGTATTCCGGTGTCGGATGCGGATGACCTCCTCGAGTCAGCGCTTGAAGTCGCGTCAGGCTCCCTGATGCTTTACGCCGTCGGCCGCTTTGGAGCCGCCTCTGAGTAATTGACCTCGCGATGTCTGAGTCTCTCGAATCCGCTTATCGGGGGCGCTTCGCGCCTTCCCCCACAGGGCTCCTTCACGCGGGGAGCCTCCTCGCCGCTCTTGCCTCGTGGCTTGACGCCCGGGCGCATGACGGCACCTGGCTGATCCGGATTGAGGATATCGATCCCCCGCGGGATATTCCCGGTGCCGGTGAGAAGATTATTGAGACACTCAGCCGCTTCGGTTTTGAGTCCGATGAACCGGTGCTGTGGCAGCATGACAGGCTTGACGCCTATCGGGAAACCGCCGCCCGGCTGGTTTCTGAAGGAAAGGCGTTTGGCTGCGCCTGCTCGCGGCACGATATCGCGGAGTGGCATCGGATCCACGGGGGCGATCCTTCGGTCTACCCGGGGATCTGCCGAAACGGCACCGGAGGTCGTAAACCCCGGGCCATCCGCTTCCGGGTTGATTCGGAGCCAGTCTCTTTTACGGACCGGCGTCTCGGGACGCTCACCCAGAATCTCGAAAAAGAGCTTGGCGACTTCGTGATCTGGCGAGCTGACAGTCTCCCCGCCTATCAGCTCGCGGTCGTCATGGATGACGGTCTGCAGGGCGTGACAGATATTGTCCGGGGTGAAGACCTCTATGGGAACACACCGCGTCAGATCGCCCTTCAGAGAGCTCTGGGACTCCCGACTCCGCGTTACCTCCACCTTCCGCTTGTGCTGAACGACCGGGGTGAGAAGCTCTCCAAACAGGGAGGGGCGACACCGGTGGATCCGGAGTCGCCCCTCATTGAACTTGAACGCGCCTGGCGGTCTCTGGGTTTCCGACCGCTCGGAGCGGATTCTGTTCCCGCTTTCCTTCGCGCCGCGCTTCCGCTCTGGCGCGAAGGCTGGGGAAACCGTTAGTCGTTCTTCCGGTTTTCTTCAGGAAGCCGCACTTCAACCGTTGTGCCCTTGCCGGGTTCGGAATCGATCACGAGTTCCGCCCCGATCTTCTTCGCGCGCTCTTCCATGATGGAAAGACCCACGTGACGGGCTTTCCGTTCCTCAGCGAGTTTCCGGTCAATACCGACGCCGTTATCCCGCACGCTTGCCACAAAGTCGCGGTTATTCATGATCCGCACTTCAACCTGAGAGGCTTTGGCGTGCTTCCGGATGTTGGAAAGCGCTTCCTGAATAATGAACGTCACCTGAAGCTTCTGCTTCTCGGTGAGGTTCGGGCCGTTACCGGAGAACTGCACCTTGGCGCTGACACCTGACTGCGCCTCAAAGCGCCGGGTCACGGTGAGCAGCGCGGTCTTGAAGTCTTCCTTATGAATCTTCTCGCGGAAATTGAGGAGCAGCTCGCGGACGTTCTCGTAACTCTCCTGGACACCCGCCTTGATCTGCTTCACGGTCTCATCCACCATCTGCTTATCGTTCCCCGCGAGCGCTGACTCAAGGAGCTGCACCTGCATGTTGAGGAAGGAAAGTGTCTGAGCGATCGAGTCGTGCAGACCCTGCGCCATGAAGGTGCGCTCCTGAACCACAGCAAACTGCCGCTCGCGTTCGTTCAGCCGATGGTTATCAATCGCGATGCCGAGATGCGTGCCGAAGGACTCGAGCTGCCGGAAGGCGGGCGACGCAATATCGCGGTTATCGCGGAAGAACACCTCAAACGTCCCGAGGCTTGTCTGGCCATTCCGGATATGGAATCCGTAAGACACCTGGAACCCCTCTTTCACGAGTTCCTTCGCGGTGTCACGCGTTCCCTTCAGCAGATCAAAGCGTGTGGGAAGCGGCTTCTGATACGCACGGTAAATCGGCGCGTCCGTGTCGCTCTCGCGGGATGACAGTTCAAGGAACCGCCCGGAGAGTCCGGACGAGGCCACAATGGAAAGCTTTCCGCTCTCATCCACCAGGCGCACCGCGCAGGCGTCGCTCCCGGTGTAGCTCCGGATCCGGTCGATAAAGCCCTCATTCATATCTTCGATTGACACGGCCTGCGAGAGGAACGTCGTCATCTCGTAAAGCTGCGAGAGGTTCGTGTTCTTTTCCTGCACTGAAGCGGTCTTCTCCGCGACCTTCGCTTCCAGATTGTCGTAGAGATCCTCAAGCCTCGACGCCATGCGGTTGAAGCCCTCCCCGATGCGGCCGAATTCATCATTCGTTCCGACATTCACCCGGGCGGAAAGATCTCCCGCGCGCACCTTATCAATCACCTCTCCGAGCTTATTCACCGGGCGGATTACCCAGCGCTTGAGGAGGAAAAGAATCACGAAGAGGCTTCCAATAGCGAGCGCGATGATCAGCGTCTGCAGATACCGCATCTGCCAGAGATAGCGAACGCGGTAATCCTCAATCCTATCCTTCAGGTGGTTCAGAGCGCCGGTGTAGGAATTAAAGATCTCGGTGTCAATCGTCGCGCCGTTCTCCCGCTGCTGAAACAGCTGCGGACGCGCCTGCGTCTCCCAGACCTGGGTCGCCTTATTGATGGAGTCCTCGATATCCGGCGTATTCGGCACCTTGAAGGGCGACCAGAGATCGATATCGTGAAGCCCCTTGATCAGCGTGTTCGAAACCCGGATTTCCTCATCAAACATCTCCGGCGCGTAATTCGTGTTCGTGAAGACATTCGCGCGGTGAAAGTGGATCTTGATTTCGTTTACCTGGTTCAGCGCAGCGGCGGACGACTCCGCGTTCCAGCTGAGCAGCATCGTATAGGCCACAACACCGACCACAAAAGAGACCCACGCCGCCGTGAGTGCGAGAAGCCTCATTGAGAGGCTGTGAAACTTCTGAACCTGCATAGGAAATATTTCCGGATTTTTGCTGCCTGAACCGGGCAGATAACTGTAGAAAAATTCGCTGAATACTATACAAAAGAAAAGCCGCACGGCGAATAATTATTTTTCCGCCGCACGGCTTCAAAGGGACTAGTCCCTCTCTCGTTCAGCTCAGAGGAGCCTTACATTCCCCTCTTCATCCTCAGGGGGCAGGTTTTCAACGGCAGGAGACGGATCCTTCCCCGCGGGCAGGGCCCGGAGCCCCGTTACCCGGATCAGGCGGGGCGAGACACCGCGTCCCTTTCTCGTCCGGTGCAGCGTGTATTCGGCAAGCTTCGCGCCGCTCACCGTTTCTTCACGCGGCTGCTTCGCGCGGCCCTCGCCGATCACTGCGACACCGGAGGCAGTAATCGGGATCGCCGCGACAATCTTCTCATCCGGTTCAAGCCCCATCAGAGAAACACCGAGACCGCCGGAAGGCAGCATCCGCATTTCGGAGATCGGGAAGACAAGGAGTCTGCCGTGCTCGGAAAGCACTGCGATAAATTCGTCCTCCGCCTTGATCGGCACGGGTTCAAGCGCCCGTCCTTCATCGACTCGGACAAAGGATTTGCCGCTCCGGACACGCGCCGGCATATCGCCGAGCTTCGAAATAAAGCCGTAGCCCTTCGTTCCCGCGAGGAACATCTTCTGATCGGCCGGACCGCAGAAGATACCGACAATCTCGGTTCCCGGCTCAAGATCAATAAAGCTCGTGAGCGGAAGCCCGTCGCCGCGTGACCCGGGTAGCGCCGAAACAGCGATCGAGTAGGAGCGCCCGGAACTCGAAATCAGAATGAGCGTCTCCGTGCTCCGGCATTCGATCGACCGTCCAGGTCCGTCACCGATCTTGTAATTCATGAGCGAAATATCATGCCCATGCCCGGACCTCGTTCGGATAAAGCCCTTCTCGGAGAAGACAATCGTGACCGGCTCATCGAGCACCTGAGGCGCGGCCTGAAGCGGAGCCGCCTCTTCGACAAGCGTCCGGCGGTCATCCCCATAGGTCTTCGCGTCAGACTCGATTTCGCGCGCCACCGCAGTGGCAAGACGCCGGTCAGACGAG
>ERZ791908.2057-NODE-2057-length-9523-cov-2.158112_pt1 | contig 9523 bp, 7 predicted proteins | sample MGYA00510144_ERZ791908 | MGnify/ENA primary metagenome ERZ791908 (study PRJEB30046, sample SAMN00792105) | human gut metagenome | study: EMG produced TPA metagenomics assembly of the A metagenome-wide association study of gut microbiota in type 2...
GCTCCCGCCATATCAATGCTCAGATCGGGAACCGATGGGATGATCTTCATATTAGTCAGCATGGATAAGGAATTCAGATAAGCACCCGTAATAATATTACCGATCTCCTTCAAGGCAGAAAGCTCCATCTCTGAAAACTCTCCGCTGTCCGGACCGGATACGCCCATCAGCTTATTCACAAGATCATGGGCTGCGTCTTCTTTCAGAAGGAACATGATGCTTCCGGTAATATCACCTTCTACCAGCAGATAAACACCTGCCATGATCTGTTCCTCGCCACCCATGACCGCGCCAACCTCCTGAAATTTCAGAAGTTTGACCTGTGGAACCTTCATATCCACCTTGCAGCCAAGCATCTGTGCCAGAGCTGTCGTTGCATTACCGGCACCGATATTGCCCAGTTCTTTTAAAATGTCAAAATATTGCTGGGATACATGATTCAAATCAAATTTACTCATATATACCCCCCTTTTTCTAAATGTAATGCTTCTGTTATTGTCCGTCCTTATCTGTAAATGTTGCATTGACATCCAGCAGGGAGATCAGCCTGTCTTTGTCCTTACCGACTCCGTTGATAAAATTCGCTTTTTTATCCTTGGAATCATAAGCAACCTTCTCGATCTGGGACTGCTCCAGTGTTACCACTTCTTCTACCGCATCCACTAATACACCGATACTGTCTCCGCTTTCCAGCTTGATGATGATGATACGTGTTGCTTTCGTGATCTCATCATCGTCAAGTCCCATTTTCAGCCGCAGGCTGATGACCGGAATGATCTCGCCACGCAGGTTGATCACACCCTTTATGTAGCTCTGCACCTTTGGCACACGTGTAATACGCTGCATCCGGACAATATTATCCACATATTTGATATCGATACCGAACTGCTCATCTCCATAACGGACTACGATGAACTGTGTTGTCATATACTGCTCTTTTAATTCGTCCATACTGCCCCTCCTTATAATAATGCATTCGTATCAAGGATCAGAGCGATCTCGCCGTCACCTAAGATCGTTGCACCGCTGATGATCTTATTCTTATTGATATAATTGCCAAGTGACTTGATAACGATCTCCTGCTGTCCCATCAGTTCGTCTACGACAAGACCTGCCAGCTTATCACCCTTCTTGACAATGATCACAAGCAGATTCTCATCCGGTTTCTTAGTAGATTCATTATCCAGCACTTCGTTTAAACGGATCAGTGGAATAACTGTACCACGCAGGTTGATCACTTCTTTTGCCTGTACATATTTGATCTCTGCCGGTTCCACATCTTCGATCGTCTGGATGGAGCCAAGCGGGATCGCATATTTTTCGCCACCCACTTCTACCATCAGTGCCTGTATGATCGCCAGTGTCAGCGGAAGTCTGATAATAAAGGTACTTCCCTCTCCCAGCTTTGTTTTTACTTCAACCTCGCCGCTCAGGGATTCAATCTTTGATTTTACAACATCAAGACCAACGCCCCTTCCGGATACATCAGTAACTTTCTCTGATGTAGAGAAACTTGGTAAAAACAGCAGCCCGATAATATCTTTATCTGCCATATTTTCTGCCTGCTCCGGAGTGATCGTACCACGTTCGATCGCTTTCTTTTTCACTGCTTCCACATCGATTCCGTTACCGTCATCTCTTACTTCAATAATAACATTATTTCCATCCTGATAAGCATCGAGGAAAATTGATCCAACTTCCGGCTTTCCTCTCTCCTTACGGACTTCAGCAGATTCCAGACCATGGTCTGCGGAATTACGAAGCAGATGCATCAGCGGATCTCCGATCTCATCTACCACAGTTCTGTCAAGCTCGGTCTCTTCACCGGACATGAACAGCTGCATTTTCTTATCCAGCTTCTTGGACAGATCACGGATCATCTTCGGGAATTTCTGTACGACAGTCTCGATTGGAACCATTCGTACCTTCATAACAGATTCATGCAGGTTTGTTGTCACGCTTTCCAGATATTCGATCTGCTCATTAAATGTATTGTTTGTCAAAATGCCTTCCTGGGATGAAGTGGATACCAGAGAGTTTTTCGCAATGATCAGCTCGCTGACCAGATTCATCAGAACATCCAGTTTTTCGATATCCACACGTACCGTTCTGTTAACGATCGGTTTGGAGATTGGCTTTTTATCTGCTGCCTTTGCCGGTGCTGCAGGTGCTGACTTCTTTGGCTGTTCTTCTTCCTTTGGCTGTACTTCGGCAATTGCCGCAGGCTGAACTGCTTCTTCCGGCTGCACAGGCTCTACCTCTCCCACATAAGCAGCCTCAATCTCAGATACATTGAGAACTGCATTCTTTACAGTCTCTGCATCTGCATCTGTCAGAATGATCACGCTGAAGTCGAATTCAAAATGCTCATCTTCAATATCCTGTGCACTCGGAACGGAAACGATCATGTCGCCCAGCTCTTCCAGTGCTTTATATACAAGGAATGCTCTTGCCGCTTTTAAAATACAGGATTCCTGCACATAAACCGTCACACCGAGACATTTCTTTCCCTGTTTTTTTGCTTCTGCTATAACAGTATGCTCTGTATCGCCCAGCTTGATCTCCCGCCATTTTTCCTTGCCCGGATCTGCGCCTGCTTCCTGCTTCGGTTCTTCCTTTGCCGGTTCTTTCTTTTCCTCTTTTGCCGGCTGTGGTGCGGCGTCGCCGCTGTTTTTAGCCAGATAATCATTCAACGCCTTGATCAGGTGCTCATTATCGTTGGTACCCTCATCTCCCGTATTCTGGATATTCTCCGTATACTCTTCGAGTGCATCCAGGCACTGGAATAAAAGGTCTACCATGGCACCGTCAACTTTAATCGTATTGTTACGGACTTCCGAGAACACATTTTCCATATCATGTGTCAGCGTCTGCATCCGCTTATACCCCATCGTACCTGCCATGCCTTTCAGGGTATGTGCGGAACGGAATATTTCATTGATGGTATCCATGTTGTCCGGTTCCTGCTCGAGGATCATAAACTGATCACTCAGGCTCTGTAAGTGTTCTTTTGTTTCGTCAAGAAAGATTTCCAGATATTGCGTTACGTCCATATCATTTTACCCCCACGCTTTTTATAATGGCATCTGCCACATTTTCTACTGGTTCAATTTGATTGGTTAATCCGGATGCCACAATGCTGCGCGGCATTCCGTATACAGCACAGCTTTCTTTCTGCTGTGCGATCACATAAATTGGTTTCTTCTGATGCAGATTCCGTATGCCGGCGGTTCCGTCTGCTCCCATTCCGGTCATTACAACGCATACAACCCGCGCATAACCGGACTCTGCCAGCGATTCATACATAAAATTGGCGCATGGGCGGACACCCTCCCGTGCGGGTCCGTCCTTCAGGATCAGATAATGTTTTCCATCCCGCCGCACAATCTCCATATGCTTACCGCCTCTTGCAATATAAGCGCATCCCTTTTGGATTTCCATGTTATTTTCCGCTTCCATGACATGCAGCGGGCTGCGTTCATCCAGACGCTGTGCCAGCGATTTGGTAAAGCCCTCCGGCATATGCTGTACGATCAGAACCGGGGCATCCAGGTTCTCCGGCAATTTCGGTATTACCTCAGCAAGTGCCTTCGGTCCGCCTGTAGAACAGGCGATCGCCACAACCGCATTTCCATCCGGTATGACCTTCTGCTTTTTGATCTGTTTTCTGCTGCTTTCCCCGACCGTCACTTTTTTCGGCTGCGGTCTGCTCTGCACAGCAGAAGATAAAATAGCCAGAAATCGTCTGACAAAGGTATCCCCTTTTGCCTCCAAAATGGAATCCGGCTTATGGATAAAATCCACTGCACCAAGCTCCAGTGCCTGCAGAGTAATCTCTGCATCCTTTCTGGTTTCGGAACTGAACATCACCACATGCTCCTGCAGCCTCAGCCGATTGATCTCCTTCAGGACACCGATCCCGTCCAGCTTCGGCATGATAATATCAAGAATAACCGCATCATATGTATTTTTCTGCATCAGACTGATTGCCTCCAGTCCGTTTGCAGCCATATCCTGCACACAGAATTGTTCATCCAAATTTATTATATCATATACTATTCTTCTCATGAGTGCAGAGTCATCTACAACCAGTATTTTTTTCTTATTATCCATTTTTTCTCTGCCTGTTCTTTCGTTCTTCTTCAAAAATATAACGAATAATCTCTTCCCGCTGCTGATTATCTATGTTGATATACTGTACCCTGTGCTCAAAGGTGCCTCTTCTGTTTTCCAGTTCCTTCACAGAAAGGATTTTTCCCACAAGGTTATATGTTTTCTGTATCTTTTCACTGCTCAGATTGTAAGTCAAATAGATCAGTGTCCCGTTTTCATATTTATAATCAGATACAAAACGAATCCCTCCGCCGCTGATATCCACTACCACACTCTGTCTGAGCGGAAGTCCTGCCTGAATGTACTGCTTGTTCTGTTCTATCGCAGAAAGTTCTTCCTCTACAAGTTCCCTGCTGCTCATATTGAGAATGCAGGAGAAACGATAAAATTCTCTTCTCTGATGTTTTCTCAGATTGGAGATTGTTTCGCATAGTAAAATATAGGTATTGTCCTTTTTGTAACGATCTGCGATCCTGACATAACATTGATACAATCCCTGCTTGGTATAAAAACAGACATCATATTCCCCGTCTACAGGAAGCAGAATTAGTTTTGTCTGCTCCATCGGCATCAAAACCTCAAACTGATCGTCGGACAATACATCATAAATTCTGGATATATAACTTTTCTTATCTGAAGCGCTGCCCAGTATACTTTTCTCCATCGACTGTAATTCGATTTTTTCTCCCGGTAAAATCAATTTTGTCAACATAATTTTCTCCTGTTTTTATTGCGGTGTATTTCCGATAAAATGTGCAAAAAACGCAGCCATACCACGTTTTTTTACAGCAGGCTCCCCTTCCCCCGGATACATCAGCTTTGCCGCGATCCGCTCATATGCCTTGGCAGATTTTGCATTCTCGTTCTGCAGAGAAACAGGCATCTGCTGCATCACTGCTTTTTCAAGCTGCACATCCTGCGGTACTGTACCTAAATAAGAAATCTCCATCTTCAGATACCTTGTCACGACCGTATTCAGCTTCTGATAAAGAATCTGCCCTTCCTCTATCTTTTCCATCTTGTTCGCAATCATCATAACCTTTGTATTCTCATTGGAAAAACGCGGATGACGCCCGAGTGCTTTTAACAGAGAATACGAATCTGTAATGGAGGTCGGTTCCGGTGTCGTTACCAGAAGCACCTCGCTGCTCGCCACCAGAAATTCCAGTACAGCATCCGAAATGCCCGCTCCCGTGTCCACAATGATCACGTCCGCTATAGAATCCAACTTTGCCAGATTGCGGATAATATAAGCCAGATATTCCCGGTTCAGATTAGAAAGTCCCGCAATACCGGAACCACCCGAGATAAAACCGATTCCGCCCGGTCCCCATGTAATGATCTCTGTGATATCCTTTCCCTTATAGATCAGATCACTCAGATTAAACTGTGGCACTGCGCCAAACATGATCTCAATATTTGCCAGTCCGAAATCCGCATCCAAAATCACAACACGCTGTCCCAGCTTTTTTAACTGGATCGCCAGATTGATGCTTGTATTTGATTTTCCGACACCGCCTTTCCCGCTTGTGACCGTAATGACGCGTGCAAGCGGACGGGGGCGCTCCTGATTCATTTTTATGATATTTCTAAGCTGTGATGCCTGATCCAAACGATCGCCCTCCTTTACTCGAACTGATTGCCGCCTAATAACAGCTTCACGGTTTTCTGCGCGTCAAATTCACCGATATCATCCGGGACATTCTGCCCACATGTCACATAAGACATCGGTGCATCCGTATGCAGACGCAGATTAAACAGATTTCCCTGACATTGTGTCTCGTCAAGCTTTGTAAATACCAGTCTGAAATCTGTCAGCTTCTGATATGTATCTGCTATGTTCAATAAATCTCTGTACTTGGTTGTTGCACTGACAACCAGATAAACTTCCTTTTCTGCCTGGCCGTCCGCTGCACGTAAAAGTGCCAGTGTATCGTCCCGCTGATCCGTATTTTTCTGGGAATGCCCGGAAGTATCCACGAAAATATAGTCATATGCCGCATAATCTTCTATCGCAGTTCTGATCTCCTGCGGCGTATAAATGATCCGGAACGGAACTTCCAGGATATTGGCATATGTACGAAGCTGCTCTGCCGCTGCGATCCGGTATGTATCCGCTGTCAGAAGCACGATCTTTTTCTTTTCCACAACGCTGAGGCGGGACGCGATTTTTGCGATCGTTGTTGTTTTTCCGACACCGGTCGGTCCGATGAAGTAAACAAGCTTTGGCCCTTTTTCTGCCGACTGTATCGTTTTGGTCTGCCCGAATTTCAGCACCATCTTCTGATACACAACGGAAAGCAGATAATCGATCGGCATATCCGGCTTTACACTGCCATCCAGCTCTTCCACAAGCTGATTGGCATACGTTTCTTGGATTTCATTATCCAGCAGCATTTTATAAAGGAGATGGAAGAAGGCGACATTACTGTCCTCTTTCTTTTCTTCTCCTTCGCTTTCCTTTTCTTCCTCCTGCGTGCTGCCGATCTGTTTTTCCAGCAGATTTTGTAAGGTGCTCAGTTTTTCTTCGATCGCGCTCTCCTGTCTGCTGTCAATCGTCTGCGTATTTTTCTCAGGCTGCCTCTGTTTCTCCTGTTGTCTCTGTTTCTCCGGCTGTGGTCCCGGCTCTGCCTTTCCCTGCTTTGCCTGCTGTTCCGGTTCCGTTTTCGCGCTCCGGGTGTTTCCAGCCGCTTCACTCTGTCTGGCAATCTCACTGACCTTCGCAACCGCTTCGCGGAAATTCTGTTTTTCCTCTTCCTCAAGAGCCACCGTCACTTCTACCTGTTGTGGCTTAAAGATGCTGAACAGACCTTTCTTTTTCACTTTTTTTACATTCATGACAACAATACCGCTGCCAAGTTCTTTTCTTGCCAGCTCAAGCGCTGTCTCTTCTGTTTTTGCCTGAAATTTTTTTATGATCATTTATGCGGTCACCATCCCAACTGATTGTAATTCAACATTTGTCTCCACCTCATTATAGGAAACAACGATCAAATCTTTAAAATAATCCTCTGTCAACCGTTTAAAATACATACGAACGATCGGTGAAGTAATAATGATCGGATTTTTACCGAGACTCTCCAGTTTATCGATTTCCGTCTGAACACTTGCCATGATCGCCTTTGTCCGCTCCGGTGCCAGTGTCAGATATGCGCCCTGTTCCGTCTGCTTGACACTGCTCATGATCTCCTGCTCGACCTTCGGATCCAGTGTTACCACGCTTGTTGTTTCATTTGCAGGGAAATATTTTGCAGAGATCGCACGCTTCAGGCTCTGTCTGACATATTCGGTCAGAACATCCGTATCTCTCGTTGTCTGGGCATAATCTGCCAGTGTTTCAAAAATAGTCAGCAGATCACGGATAGAAATGCCTTCACGCAGCAGATTCTGCAATACCTTTTGTACTTCGCCAAGTCCCAGCATCTTTGGCACCAGTTCTTCCACAATGGAAGGATTGCTTTCCTTTAAGTTGTCCACCAGATTCTGTACATCCTGGCGGGACAGAAGTTCTGCAATATGCTGGCGGATCACTTCCGTCAGATGAGTTGCAATAATGGACGGTGGATCGACTACCGTATAACCAAGGCTTTCCGCACGCTCACGCTGTCCTTCTGTGATCCAGACAGCCGGCAGATGGAAGGAAGGTTCAAACGTCTTGATACCTGTGATCTCTTCCTCTACATAACCGGGATTCATTGCCATATAATGATCAAACAGAATCTCTCCCTCACTGACCTGGATTCCTTTGATCTTGATAATATATTGATTCGGATTCAGCTGGATATTGTCACGCAGTCTGATGATCGGAACGATCGTACCAAGCTCAAGTGCGATCTGCCGTCTGATCATAACAACACGGTCAAGAAGATCTCCGCCCTGATTGACATCAGCCAGCGGTATGATACCATAACCAAACTCCAGCTCGATCGGATCGACCTGCAGAAGCGAGGTAACATTTTCCGGCTGTCTGATCTCCTCTGCCGCCATCTCCTCCTGATTTGCTTCATTTTCAATCTGCGCCGTTTCGATCGTACCTGCCATCATACGTCCCGTTACCACAAAAGCAACACCCACTCCGACAAAAATGATCGTATTCAGCGGTGTCACAATACCAAGGCCGATCAGTACCGCACCTACCATATACATCGTACGCGGTACGCCAAAAAGCTGACTGATCAGTGCTGCACCGAAATCTGCATCCTTACTGCCCTTAGTCACCAGAATACCGGTTGATAAGGAGATCAGAAGAGATGGGATCTGGCTGACAAGTCCGTCACCGATCGTCAGAACTGCGTAAGTATTCAGTGCTGTATTAAAATCAAGCCCCTGACGGAACATTCCCATCAGAATACCACCGACAATATTCACGGCGGTGATGATCAGACCTGCGGTTGCATCTCCCTTTACATACTTGACCGCACCATCCATGGAACCGAAGAAGCTGGCTTCCTGCTGGATCTTATCACGTCGTTCCTTTGCCTGCTTGTCAGTGATCGCGCCTGTATTTAAGTCCGCGTCGATTGCCATCTGTTTACCGGGCATGGCATCCAGTGTAAAACGCGCCGTTACTTCAGCCACACGTTCGGAACCTTTGTTGATGACCATAAACTGGATGATGATCAGAATAATAAAGACGATCGCACCCATGATCAGGTCATTACCACCTACGAACTGTCCGAATGTACGGACAACATTACCCGGATCGCCGCTTGTCAGGATCAGACGGGTGGAAGATACATTCAGGGAAATCCTGAATATGGTCGTGAATAACAGAACTGTCGGGAAAAAAGACATATCCAGTGCTTCTTTTGCAAACATACTGCCAAACATGATCGTAAACGCTACTGCCATGTTAATACACAGCAGAACATCAAGAAGACCTGATGGAATTGGCACGATCAACATAATAAATGCCGCCAGGACATAGCCTGCAACTGCAAGATCTGCTTTTTTCATTCCATCACCTTCCTTTCCTGATCATATTTTTTTCTTATCTTAAGAAACGATTTATCCTATATCTTCCCCTGCATATGATAAACCATTGCCAGCACCTCCGCAACCGCCTGATACAATTCCGGCGGTACCTGCTGCCCAATATCCACATTATAATACAACATACGGGCAAGTGGTTTATTTTCTACAATTTCTACTTTATTTTCTCTGGCAACTTCCTTAATCTTCGCCGCCAGATGATCCTCTCCTTTTGCGAGCACAACAGGTGCTGCTGCTTCTTTTGCATCATACCGGACCGCTACCGCAAAATGCGTCGGATTTGTGATAACCACATCTGCTTTCGGGATATCCTGCATCATACGCCTGCGGGAAGCTTCCTGCATTCTCTGTTTCTGTTTCCCCTTTACAGCCGGATCTCCTTCAGCATTCTTATATTCATCCTTGATCTCCTGCTTTG
>ERZ791908.2066-NODE-2066-length-9484-cov-2.278396_pt1 | contig 9484 bp, 9 predicted proteins | sample MGYA00510144_ERZ791908 | MGnify/ENA primary metagenome ERZ791908 (study PRJEB30046, sample SAMN00792105) | human gut metagenome | study: EMG produced TPA metagenomics assembly of the A metagenome-wide association study of gut microbiota in type 2...
AGAAGATAATCAACACCGTCCTGAATGAACTTCTGTGCTGCTGTGATCTGTTCATCATTCTTTAAGCTGTATGCGAATGATGCTTCATATCCATTTTCTTCTGTGAACATTGCTTTCATATCTTTATCGTTTGCCGTACGATATCCTGATTCATTCGGATCATTATTGATGATACCTACCTTGATCAGATCTCCTGATGCTGCAGGTGCTTCTGCATCTGCACTTGCATCTGTGCTTTCCTCTGTGCTGCTGTCAGCAGGAGCTGTTGTGTCTGCTGCGCTGCTTCCGCATCCTACCAGCATTGTTGCGATCATTGCGGTGCTAAGTAAAATCCCTAATAATTTCTTTTTCATGGCGTATCCTCCTTTTTGCTTGTTACCACGTTTTTGATGATCTAATCATAACGTAATCTGCCGGCAAAAAATACGGAGTTTCTTTTGAATAAAGTGTAAATTTTTTCTAATATTCGGGATGTTATTATTTTTTGTAAGAAAAAGTTGAATTTTTTACGAAATATGTTTGATTTTATTGCATGGAATCCTGACATAGACTCTTGTCCATTCCCCATACTCGCTTTCCAATTGTAATCCATACCCCTGTCCATAATTCAGACAGATTCTCTGCTGCACATTATAAAGTCCAAATCCGCTTGGATTTTCCTTCTCCTCTATTTCACCATCCAATACTTTTTTCAGACGGATCAGCTTTTCCGGATCAATCCCGCTTCCGTCGTCATAAACTTCAAATATCAGATAATCTCCCTCTATCTGTCCGCTGATACGGATATGCCCCAGCCTTCTTTTGTTTTTAATGCCATGATACAATGCATTTTCAACAAGAGGCTGCAATGTCATTTTTAATATTTTGTATTGATACAACTCTTCCGGTATTTCTATTTCATACTCCAGAATATCCTGATAGCGGAACTGCTGGATCTGGAGATAACTTTGGCTATGCAGCTCTTCTTCCTGCACCGTAATAAAATCCTGCCCCTTCGAAAGTGTTGTACGAAAAAAATCAGAAAGCGAAGATACCATATTGACGACCTGCTCTTTTTCGCCTGCCTCTGCCAGCCAGATAATCGTATCCAGCGTATTATATAAAAAATGCGGATTAATCTGCGCCTGCAGGAGCTTCAGCTCTGTTGCTTTCAGATTGAGCTGCTCCACTTTGATCCCTTCTACAAGATTGCCGATCTGCTCCACCATCTGGTTAAAACTTGTGCTTAAGATCGCCATTTCATCATCATTGCCACCTTTTGCCCGGACTGCAAAATCACCCTGTCCAGCAATTCTGGTTGCTTCACACAAGCTTTCGATCGGTTTTGTGATTCTCAGCATGATCTTCCGACTGATGATGAGTGCTGCTGCCAGGATTAAAACAAAGCTTACTGTCACCGTCCGTGTTGCCTGATCCACATCCATTCGGATATCACTTCTGAGGTTTTCCAGATTTGTCGCCTGATAATAAATATACTGCTGGATCTGATCCTGGATCAGCTGTGTCAAAATACGGATATTAACATCCAAACGTTCCATATTTTTATCGTATTGCCCGGAAATCAGCGCATCCTTCTCTATTTCTTCCACACGATCCTCTAATGTATCCAGTGCTTTCAATATCATCGTCAGCTGATTCTTCGCATACTCGTCCTCTGTGGCATCATACATCTTCTGAAAGGACTGCCTTGCATCATCTATCATTTCATGCGGCTTTTGCGTATCGACAAGCTCCTTGGCACGTTCAGAGTTTACCGCAATGATATACATGATGTAATCCATATCATCCTTAAAATTGATATTATATGCATTAGCCATTTCAATCTTTCCAACAATCGCATCATAACGATCCGCAAAACTGTAGATCATAATGATCAGGTAGATAATGATCACAACCAGCGGCAGCAGACAAATACCCATCAACATATTCAGACGTTGTTTCAGCAACGAATTCTTTTTCAAAACTGCCTCCTGTCTTATACCTGTGTACGGAATTCACGCGGGGTACACTTTTGTACTTTTTTAAACAGATAACTGAAATAATGCGCATCCTTGTAGCCAACTGCATACGCAATTTCTGCCGTTTTCATTGTACTGCTCCGCAGAAGCTGCTTTGCCCTTTCCATTCTGACGTTTGTCAAATATTCAATAAAGGTTTCTCCCATTTCCTTACTGAATATTGTACTGAAATGACTTGGACTGATATTTACACTTGCAGCCACTTGATTCAGTGAAATATCTTCTTCCTCATAATGATGCTCGATGTAGGAAACAGCCTCTTTTAAAAGATCACTGTAACGCTTCCTTGACACAGACTCCCGACATTCCAATGTTGCATCGAGTACTTTTTTGATATATTCTTTTGTCTGCTCTATTGTCTGTATCACCTGTTCCATTTCCTTCAGATCACCGCAACGCTCTACCAGTTCTTTTGAGGAAAATCCAAGCCTTTCCAAAAAAGCTACCGCAGCCAGATAAAAATCCATGGCAACATACTGTCTGAACATCAGTGACTGGACACTCTTTTCACCCAGACTCATAAAATAATCATCTACAAAGTTGGAAACTTCCCTGCGCAGACCTGTATGAATGAAATTCTCAATAATTTTGTGATTGAGTTTATCAACCTGTACAGAACTGATCAGAAGTTCTTCATTTTCATTCTTTTCAGTCTGCGGATTTTCGGATGATCCGAGATCTCTGACCGGTATTTCCAAAATCTGGTTCCACTTTTTAAAATACTGGAAAGCAAACTTCTTTTCAGCCTCTTTCAGAGAATTTTTGATCTCCCTGAGTCTTTCCACCGGATTTCCGAGTGCTCCGAAGTATTCCACCGGCGGATCTGTTTTTTCTGTGATCTGTCTGACTGTCTTTCTGCAGCTTTCAATCCGCCTCTCCATCTTCTCTGCATCATCCGCAGTCAGTAAGAAGAGCCATTCATCCACGCCTCTCCGGAAAGAAAATACACCGCTTAACGTATCCAGCGCGCTCTCAATTTCCGCATACGTCTCCTGCTTTCCCCCGTTTTCGGTAATTTTTAAAAGCAGTATATTATATAAGGGCGCACTCAGATCCATCCCCAGAGATTCTCCTGTCTCCAGTATTTGAGCCAGACTTAGATTCTGTGTTATGATCTGGTTTAAAAACCGTTCTTTTTCCAGCTCACGGTTTTCCTTCATATCTTCTCTATACTTCTTGATCAGTTCTTTTTCTTCCTGCTCCTGTCTGATCACTTCTTTCACTTGTGCGAGCACATCCATAAGCTTTGCGGAAGAGATTGGTTTCAACAAATATTCCGCAACCTGTAATTTGATCGCCTCTTTCGCATATTCAAATTCGTCATATCCGCTCAGGATCAATATTTTGGTTGCGGGAAGTTCTTTTCTGACCAGCTTACTAAGCTGTAATCCATCCATAAAAGGCATTTTGATATCTGTGATCAGAATATCCGGCTTCGTCTTTAAGATCATCGGATATGCGAGTTCACCATCTCCCGCTTCTCCCACAAACTCATATCCTTCTTTTTCCCAGTCAATACTGTTTTTGATTCCCTTACGGATTGCAATTTCATCTTCCACCAAAAAAATCTTTATCATCATCCGAGCCCCCAGAAAAATAGTACTATTTTTATCATCTTATATAATTTGCCGAAAAATAGCAATAAATAAATCCGGTCTTCTAACAGACCGGATTCCAATCCCTTTACGCATTTATATAGCTGCCACAATACGGACACTTGCTGGAATACCCCGTTGCAGCCTGAAAGCTGGAACCGCAGTTCGGGCAGGAAACAGCCACCATTTTCAGCTGCATCGGATCTACCGGCTTGTCATCCATCAGTTCTTCCTCTCCCGGCAGATATTCACTTCTGACAGATTTCGGATCATAGCCATATTTATCCCGGTAGCAATAAATGTCAACGGTCATTCCGATAGGAAGCATTTTAGAGGAACCCTTTTCAAAACATGTCGGAATGACAGCCTCTCTTTCTGTGTGCGTTTCATCGAAATAATGCACCACTGTATTGACTGTATAAGAGTTATTTACCGTAAAAGAGGTATTCTCCACATAGCTGTACACTTTCGCCACATACTTTTTCCCTTTTTTCCGAATTCTCTCTTTGACGCTCTTATGAATTGCAATTCCCGCCAGAAATCCAATACCAATCACCACAAAAATAAGCGGCATAAAAACTGCTCCTCCTGCCTCTGCAAAGCCTCCTGAAGTTATAAATACCAGAAATACACCTCCGCCAATTATCACATAGGCAGCACCCATGATTCCCAGAATAAAATATATCACACCCATCTCGTTTCCTTTCTTCCGTCACCTATAACGCATCTGAACCGATAAGATCATTTTGTCTCGCAGAACAGTTCCATTATTTCCTATTGCAAATACCACTACCATCCGTTTCATGCAGGCGTTTTCTAAGTCCGGCAAAAAACTGCTTCAAAATCTGGCTGCATTCCGCTTCGCAGACACCATAGGTGGTCTGCACCTGATGGTTGAACTGCTTCATCGTAAACAGATTCAGTATAGAACCGGCGCAGCCTGCTTTCGGATTCATCGCTCCGATTACAACCTCCTTGACACGCGCCTGCACGATCGCGCCCGCGCACATCTGGCATGGCTCTAGTGTCACATAGAGTGTACAATCCTCCAACCGCCAGTCATTTAATTTTTTACTTGCTTTCCGAATGGCCGTGATCTCTGCATGCGATAATGTACTCTTATCGGTATTGCGTCTGTTATAACCGCGTCCGATCACTTTTCCGTCCTGTACGATCACACAGCCAATCGGTACTTCACCAAGCTCTTTTGCCTTTTTTGCCTGCAAAAGAGCCTGCTTCATAAACTTTTCATCCGTTTTTTGTTTGATTATAAGCGCCTGTTGCCTTGCTTCTTCTTCCCTGCGCAGCTTCTCTTCTTTGGCGCGAAGCCGGTTTTCCCGGCGTTTTAATTGTTTTTCTGTCAGTTCATGCATAACTGTTTTCCCATTTTCTCTTCTTTCCGTTCTGCCAGAATACTTATAGAAAGCTCAGTACATGGATCATCAATGCCGCAGATATTAGAAGGGAGACTACCATAACTTTTCCCCATACAGGCTTTCTATTCTCGTCCTGCTCCTTTATCCCTGCAAAAATACAAAGCAGTGTCAGTAGAAAAGCAAATACGCAGACAAGCTTTTTCACTGCGAAAGTTTTATAGTCCGTATCCAGACATGACGAAGTACCTGTGACTAACTGAAACCCCGTCATATCCATATCAGAAAACGAATCACTATACTCACGCTCTACCTTATAATCCAGCTTCCGTTTTTTCGCCTTCAATGTATAGCTTCCACCTATTGCCTTGCCATCTGCATCAAAATTTTGATCCAGCCACTTTTTCGTTGCACGTACAATATAAATACTACCTTCCTCAGAATTAACACCTATATAGTAATACTCATTTCCTATCGGTATCAGCCCATTGATGGAATGCTCAACCGTAAGATTTCCACCTGCCATGTCAATCTCTGCTTCCACATAATCACTCTTACTTGTCAGATCCGTAATCCCTGTGATCAGTAAATACAGACCAAGGCCGATAAATAACACAGCCACAAAAATCTTCGCTAATTTCTCTTTCATCTCTCTCCCTCACTATTCTCTCTTCTGTTTTCTTTTTGTATTGACCGCCTTAGCGTGTTCTTCCGGTTATTCCTATCGCAGATATTCCTCCGGAACAGGATAACCCGCCTGTTTCAGCCTCCATGCATAATCAGGATTTCGCAGACGCGCTACTGACTGTTGTCTCTTTTGTTCCCACTTTTTTGCCTTACTTCCGTTTATAATGCGAATCAACTCAATGATTCCGCCAATGATCAGAATCAGTCCCATCACAGTAAATACGACAGGAAGCAGCCATCTGCTCACTGCAGTATCCGACATGCCAAGCTCTCTGTATCCGATCAGGTGAATTCCTCTGTACAATATAAAGGCACCTAACGCAATCAAAAACAGATACGAACCTTTAGAAAACTCGCTGCCCGGCAATCCCTCAATCGCCAGTTCATGATATCTTTTGTCGATATAACTGCCTCCGCATTTTCTGCACGTTCTGATCGGGCTCCCACAAAAATACTGTCTGCTGTCATAATAAAAAAATTTTTTATTACAACAGGGACATCTGTCTGTTGCCACTTGCATCTTTTTCCCTCACTTTTCTTTCGTCAAAGCAGAATATTTCACCTGCTTCTATCATACGGGTTATGCGTAAAAATAACAAGCATTCCCGCATAAAAATAGTTGCACAAAATATCCAGATCCACTATACCCTCAGGTCTTGAAAGTGTTATACTATTTATCTAGGACATCACATCCCCGCAGAGCATTTTTTGTGTAATAGGAAAGAAGGCAGCTTATGTTATTTTGCGGTTTACAAAAAACAACTTTATTAGATTATCCGGAGCACGTAGCAGCTACTGTTTTTCTCGGTGGCTGTAATTTCCGCTGCCCGTATTGCCAGAACAGCGATCTGTTATTAGATCCTGCTTCGTATGCTGCATACACAAAACAGGATATTCTTTCTTATTTACAAAAAAGAAAGAATATCCTGACAGGTGTCTGTATTACCGGCGGCGAACCGACGATCTATCATGACCTGCCTGATTTTCTGGCCGAGGTCAAACAGCTGGGCTATCTGGTCAAGCTTGACTCAAATGGCAGCAATCCTTTCATGCTGCAGACGCTTTATGAGCAGAAGCTGATCGACTATGTGGCAATGGATATTAAGTCCGGTCCTTCCGATTATCTGAAGGTGGCAGGACTGACTGATCCGACAGATCACAGTACTTCTTATGCCTTTTCCGATGAAATGCTTGCCCGCATCCGCGAAAGCGTGCATTTTCTGATGCACGAGACAGATGAAAGGCGTTTCACCTACGAATTCCGCACCACAGTCGTCCGCGAGCTGCACAGCGCAAACACCTTCCGCGAGATAGGTGACTGGATCAAAGGCGCCAAAAGATACTTTCTGCAGTCCTATAAAGAAAGTGAACAGGTTCTATGCCCTGGCTTTTCTGCCTATTCCCGCATGGAACTGGAGAAGTTTATAGAGATATTGAAACCAAATATCCCTTCGGTCGCACTGCGGGGCGTAGACTGATCGAGCTGCCATGCGCCACACTACTGCCTGTTCTGCCTTATTTGCCGCACTGACCGTTCGCATATTTATCTGACTTTACACAGAAAATACCCATATGCCCCCATCTGTGGCATTTCTGCTCTGCTTTCTTCCCCAATTTCACAATGTTGCAGATTTTCCGCCTCAATGAAAAGTGGAAAGCCCATCATTTTTGCCGCGATCGCTTCCCGCTGGCTAAAATTACCCGGAACACCGATAAATCCATCACCAGCCACCACATGTCTGTACTGATAATATCCATGCAGCAAAAAACTGTTATAATACAACTCTCTCTGTTTTTCTCCCATGGAAAGAAGCTGCGTCAGATCCTGAATATAAAGCACTTGATTTTCCGGTATTTCAGTCTCCTTCCTGCTTTCTTTTGTCTCTACCCGGCTCTTATTTTGCATCTCCTGTGATCGTTCCTCATCTCTCGGCGCCACTTTCGATTCTGATTCCGGTTTCTTTATTTGGCATTCTTCTGATTTTGATTCTGATTTCTGCTTCATTTTCCCTTCTTTATCTATATCCGGGATCTGCATCCTCACATCCGTCTCTTCCACATTCTGTTTTTCCTCTGTGACAGCATCCGCTTCTCCACGGATCTCCTTTCCTCCGGGCAAAAAGATCCTGCAATCCACGATCCCTTCCATTTCTTCCGCTTCCTCCAACTTTTGCAAAAACTGCATCTGCCGTCCGCCGGATACAAATACAATATCCCAGCTTTTTTCCTTCTCCTGCCCGCCCAGAAGATAACACAGTCTGCAACTTCCTTTTCCCCCGGCAGCCGGCAGATCCTGCAGTAGAAATTCCACCTTTACCTTCCGCCCCATGACCGTCAGCTTCCGCAGCCCCGCTTTGGACAACATCTGCTCTCCTTTATACACATAAACATAATCCTTTTTCTGCGTAAACAAAATAGCACTTCCTTATATTGAACCATTTAGTCCAATATATGAAAGTGCTTATAATGTCATGCATCACTTGTCGCATATTTGCGTAGCAAATGTGTGACCGGGAATGCATGACATTTAATAATCCATACTCTCCAGATAACGCATATACCGCACCACCATAAGTGCGATCTTCAGTGTCAGTGCATCATCAAAGATACGGATATCCAGTCCTGTATATTTTTCCAGTTTTTCCAGACGATACAACAGTGTATTTCTGTGGACATATAATTGTCTGGAGGTTTCCGATACGTTCAGATTGTTTTCCAGGAATGTATTGATCGTGGTAAGTGTCTCTTCATCCAGTTCTTCCGGAACCTTTCCGCCAAAGATCTCTTCGATGAACATTTCGCAGAGATTGATCGGCAGCTGATAGATCAGGCGTCCGATTCCAAGTGTGCTGTATGCTGTGACCGTCTTTTCCGCATAGAATATTTTTCCGACATCCAGTGCCATTTTGGCTTCCTTATAGCTCTTGGAAACATCCTTCAGCTCCTCTACGATCGTACCGTATGCCACACGCACGTTGATCATTGCTTCCGTGTTCATCATGGCAACAGTCGTTTCCGCTACTTCTGCCACTTCTGCATAAGAATCCTTTGCCTCTACCTGCTTGATAACGATCAGTGTGTTTTCATCTACTGCTGTCACATAATCGCCGGATTGCGCAGAAAACATGCTTTTTAAAAACTCCATGGCATAATTTTCTTTTCCCGCCGGAATTTCCAAAAGCAAAACCACTCTCGGTTTCTGTATCTCAATATGCAGCTTCTTGGCACGATTATAAATATCTACCAGAAGCAGATTATCAAGGATCAGATTCTGGAAGAAATTATTGCGGTCAAACCGCTCCTTGTAGGCTGTGATCAGATTCTGGATATTGGATACCGCAATCTTTCCGATCATATATTCCTCACTGGAATCACCGCAAAGAAGTACATATACCGGATCTTCTTCATCATAGATCTTCAGATACTGACAGCCCTGAAGCACCTGACTTCCTGCCGGAGAGGCAGCAAATTCCGTTACAAATTCTACATTTTGTTCAAATCTGTCCGAATTCTTTGCCACCATGACGCCTTCTACGTCAACAACTGCCAGATCTACCTTTGTAATTGTCTTTAAATCATCCAGACAGCTCTGTATTACCTGTGCTGTTATCAAATGCACACATCCTTTCTATACCTCTTGCAGACTCGAAAGTCCCGCTACTTCGTAGCGCCGCCGCTCCGCTGCTTCTCCTTCTGTAACGAGCAAGCTCGTTACTGGGCGATAAGGCATCCTCCCTCCTTACCGCATTCCCCTCACAGACTCGAAAATCCCGCTACTTCGTAGCGCCGCAGCTTCGCTGCTTCTGATTTT
>ERZ791908.2080-NODE-2080-length-9431-cov-8.086711_pt1 | contig 9431 bp, 9 predicted proteins | sample MGYA00510144_ERZ791908 | MGnify/ENA primary metagenome ERZ791908 (study PRJEB30046, sample SAMN00792105) | human gut metagenome | study: EMG produced TPA metagenomics assembly of the A metagenome-wide association study of gut microbiota in type 2...
GAGGGAGACTGATCTCTACACGTCGCACCAGCGTGAGCGTCTTCTCGTTAAGCCAGGCATTACGTGCTACTGGCAGACGAGAATGAACCGTGATCTCATCAGCTTTGACGAGTGGGTTGACCTTGATCTGCTCTACATCAACCAGTGCAGCGCCTGGGCTGACTTCAAGCTCGTGATTCAGACCGTCGGGTGCGTTCTTACGGCACAAGGAAACTGAAATAACACTTGGCTTTGCGTGTTCGGCTATGAGGGCTGTTAGGAATCAGCTTGCGTATTGCGATGATTGGACATAAGCGCTTTGGCTCTCGGGAGGGTGGAGTCGAGGTTGTTGTCACTGAGCTGGCCAAGAGGATGGCTGCTCTCGGCCACGAGGTTACCTGCTATGATCGATCGGGTTCCGATGTTGTGACTGGTGATGCGACCGAGACTCGTGAACGCATTATAGATGGCGTCCGTGTCGTGCCAGTTAAGACCATCGACAAGAAGGGGCTCGCCGCTGCGAGCGCTTCATACTATGCAACTAAGGCGGCGATTGCCGATAAACCCGACGTTATTCACTTCCATGCCGAGGGGCCGTGTGCATGTCTTCCTATGGCACACAAAGCAGGGATTCGTACTGTTGCTACTATCCATGGGCTAGATTGGCAACGTGCCAAGTGGGGCAAGCTGGGTTCCGCGTATATCAAGCATGGGGAGAAGGCTGCTGCCAAGTGTGCGGATGAGATTATTGTGCTCTCGCGTTCGGCGCAGGATTACTTCGAACGGACTTATAACCGAAGTACTGTTTTTATCCCCAACGGTATGAATCCTAAGGAATATCGACCAGCAGACGAGATTGAGAAACGTTGGGGCTTGGAGAAGAACTCATACATCCTCTTCCTGGGCAGGCTTGTGCCGGAAAAGCGCCCCGAGCTGCTCATTGATGCATTCAAGAGCAATAACACAACGAACAAGCGTCTCGTGATTGCTGGTGGCAGTTCGGATACCTCTGAGTATGAGCGGCAGCTCCATGAGCGGGCGAAAGGTGATTCTCGGATTCTCTTCACTGGCTTTGTGACTGGAAAGCCGCTGGCGGAGCTCTACTCTAATGCGTACTGTTACGTCTTGCCCTCTGATGTAGAGGGAATGCCCATGAGTCTGCTCGAAGCCATGGCCTACGGTTGCGCCTGTGTGACGTCAGATATTCCCGAGTGCTCCGATGTGCTCGCAGAGACTGGAGCTATGTTCACGCGTGGTGACGTAGCCGCTCTGCGGGAAGTGCTGACAGCTTTGCTCTCCAATCCTGCTTATGTGACCAAACTTGGAGCCAAGGCGAAGGCTCGCTTGGAATCTGAATACGACTGGGATTCCGTCGTAGAAAGAACGCTTGAGGTCTATAAAGGGGTTATTGCATGAGAATTATTCTCGTCAACAAATTCCACTACATGAAGGGTGGCTCGGAGACCTACTACTTTAGCTTAGCTGAAGGACTGCGTCGTTTGGGTCATGAGGTCCATTTCTTTGCGATGCAGGACTCAAAAAACCTGTCGTGCGAGGATTCTGATCTATTCGTTTCCGCCAAGGACTACAACGGTCCTGTCTCGATCTCGCGGAAACTTAGCGAAGCCAGATCTCTCATTTACTCCAAGGAGTCTCTGGAGAAGTTCGAGCAACTGTGCGAACGTGTGAAGCCTGACGTCATCCACATGAACCTCGTGCACAGGCAAATCACGCTTTCAATACTCGATGCACCTTATTTGGCGAAGCACCGCGTTCCAGTGCTCTTCACAAGCCACGATTACATCCTGGTGTGCCCGAATTACCTTATGCTAGATGGTTCGGGTGCAGTCTGTGAGACGTGCTTGGGAGGCAACTTTGCCAACTGCCTGAAGCGAAGGTGCGTGAAGGGGTCTACTGCCAAGAGTGCCGTGGCTATGGCTGAGGCTGACTGGTACAAAAGGCACCGCACATATTCCAAGATTGACCGCATCATCGCTCCCTCAGAGTTCATGCGTAGCAAGCTTATCCAAGGGGGCTTTCCGGAGCACCAGGTTGTACATCTGCAGAACTTTGCCAAGAACAAGACGCTCGAACAGGCGAGAAACACAGGCGACAAGACTGATCGGAAGAATCCGTATATCCTCTTTTTTGGGAGGCTCTCGAAGGAGAAGGGCGTTGATGTGCTCATAGATGCTTTTGAGCATGCGTTGCCGCAACTGCCCGAAAACGTGAGGCTTGTGATTGCTGGAGAGGGTCCGGAGCGTGATGCTCTCATGTCAAAGTCAGATGACCATGTAGAGTTCGTCGGATTCAAACAGGGAGATGAGCTCGAGAAGCTCATCTCTAGCGCGATGCTAGCATGTTGTCCCTCAGTCTGGTGTGAGAACATGCCTTACTCGATTGTGGAGGCCTTGGCCGAAGGCACGCCCGTAGTAGGAAGCCGCACTGGTGGCATTCCTGAGTTGGTCATCGAGGGTGAAACCGGTTGGCTCGCCGAACCGGGAGATATCTCGTCGCTTTCCGAAGTGCTTATGCATGCCATGAACACTGCTGCCGACGCACCTGTCTACCGTGCCATGCAGCAGCGATGCCGCTCTTATGTGTTAGAGAACTGCAATCAGTCCAAGTACATGGATAAGCTCAACGGCCTCTATCATGACCTCATATCTCAGAAGAAGGAGTCCATATAAACATGGCAGAAAAGAAGCTTAATGGGACGGTAATTGTTACCTACCGCTGCAATGCGCGCTGCACCATGTGCAACCGCTACAAAGCGCCGAGCCGTCCCGATGAGGAGATTTCGCTTGAGACGATTATAAAGCTTCCCAAGATGTACTTCACCAACATCACTGGTGGCGAGCCTTTCATTCGGGAGGATTTGCCTGACGTCGTGCGGGAGCTTTACAAGAAGAGCGACCGCATCGTGATTTCCACGAACGGCTATTTTACCGATAGGATTATTGCCCTGGCCGAGGAGTTCCCCGAGGTTGGCATTCGCATCTCCATTGAGGGGCTCGAACAGACCAATAATGAGATTCGTGGGTTGCCGGATGGCTTCAATCGTGGTTACAGCACCCTGAAGAAACTCGTTGAGATGAAACATCCCGATGTGGGTTTCGGCATGACAGTGCAGGATTGCAACGCGCCTGATCTTGTGCCTCTCTACAAGCTCTCGAATGAGCTAGGGATGGAGTTTGCGACGGCCTCGCTCCACAATAGTTTCTACTTTGTAGAGGCAAAGAATATCATCCATGACCGCCCGATGGTGGCAAAGAACTTTGAGAATCTCATCAATGAGCTTCTCAAGTCCAATGAACCCAAGAAGTGGTTCCGTGCATATTTCAACCACGGCCTCATCAACTATATCTACGGGCAACCGAGGTTGCTGCCGTGTGATATGGCCTTTGATACGTTCTTTATCGATCCCTATGGGGATGTAATGCCTTGCAATGGGACCAAGGACAAGGAGGTCATGGGCAACCTTAACGAGCAGAGCTGGGACGAGCTTTGGGGGAGCGAGCAAGCTGAGCGTGTGAGGAACGTCGTACGTCATTGCGACCGTAATTGCTGGATGATTGGCTCTGTATCGCCAGCAATGCACAAATATATATGGAAGCCTGCGGCTTGGGTTCTTGTCCACAAAGCGAAGGCTTTCTTTAGCAACCATCCCTATGATATGCACGAGCTTTCCATCGTGCGGAATTTCGAGGATGGCAAGGTCACAAAGGAACAGTTGGACGCGCTCTCCACTTGTGATATGGCTGCTACCGTGAACGATGGACTTTCCGCTGCATCCAAGGCTGATGCTCACGTTTATCAGACCTCTGAGGTCATTGACCATATGGAGAAGGCCGTGGAGAAGGTAGAGACAGAGCGGGAGGCTGCCGGCGTCGGCGCCAAGGGCGAGGAGATGTAGGATGCGGGTACTGTATCTCACCAACTACCACAACCCCTACCGGGACGAGTTCTTCGAGCAGTTGGGCCAGAGGTGCGACCTCACGGTGCTCTTCGAGCAAAGGGTAGACGCAGCACGCGACGCGAGCTGGTCCGAGGGCGAGAAGCGGGAGTACTCTGCCTTCCTTCGCCGGAAGGCGGCCGAATACACCATCGAGGCGACGGCGGACGCGCATGCGTCTGTTCGGAGAGGTGGCAGCCGATGAGTGAAGCCCCTCTCCTCAGCGTGATCGTGCCCATGTACAACGTAGAGAAGTTCCTCCCCGAGTGCGTGGAGTCCATCCGCAACCAGACGCTCCATGACATCGAGATCATCCTCGTAGACGACGGCTCGCCCGACTGCTGCGGGGAGATGGCCGAGGAGTATGCGAGCCAGGATTCCCGCGTCCGCGTGGTGCATCGCGCCAACGGTGGGCTCGGCCCCGCGCGCAACAGCGGCATGGAAGTCGCTTGCGGCGAGTACATAGGCTTCGTGGACTCCGACGACTGGATCGAGCCCGATATGTACGAGCGGCTTTACGAGGCCGCGAAGGCTAACGACGCCGATGTGGTGTTCACGGGGATGAAGACCGTACGACACGGGAGCACCGACATCGTTCTCGAGAATCCCTTTGCGGGTAGAACACTGTGCGGTTCCAAGGAGATCTTCGAGCTCCGTCGTGGCTTCTACGGCGCAGCCCCCGCCAGGGTCAAGGACGAGCCCACCTTGGTCTCGGTTGATGTAGGTGTCTATAGGCGCTCTTTCATTGAGGATAACGACCTTCGTTTTATTGCGGTGCGCAGCGAGGACAAGTTCTTCAATACAGATGCGTGTCGCGTGGCTAGGACTGTGGTATGCATAACCGGCACACCCTATTGTTACCGTAAAGATGACCAACCTTCCATAACGAAGTCCTTCGACCGCAAGACCATCGACTCGTTTTTACAGCTGTTCCGCCTTCTGAAACAGATGGCCGATGAGGAGCCCGAGCAATACTGGGACGAGTGTCACGTTCGCGAGCAGCGTTGTGTGTTCGACTACTGCCGCGTGCTCATCGGGATGATTGAGGACTCCATGGAGGACGATGCTACCAAGACAGCATTCGTTCGCGAGGTTCTTGCCCATCCCGTGCTGCGACATGCCTGCGAGGGATACCCGTGGTGGAAGCTGCCGACGCAACAGGCGGTGTTCTACCTCGTGTTGAAGGCGCGTTCAGTCGTGCTCGCACGTTCCCTTACCAGGCTCAAGAGAGGGCGGTAGCATGTCTTCCGGAAGTCTGTCTCAAAGAAAAGATATCCTCCTTGAGGTTCTTGGCGTCGCCCTCGCCTTGATGCTGCTTGTGGTCAGCTTCTACCTCACGGGCGCTCCCTACCTTGCCTTGGGGCTCGCAATCTGCGGGCTAGTGGTCGTTTGGGCTAGTATGAAGCCGAAGCGGTTCGTGTACGTCCTCATCATCTGGTGCTGCCTGTATCCCTACCTCGAATCCGATCTGGGCATGCCCCGGCTTCTCTCGTACGGCGGCGACCTCATCAACATCCTGGCGCTCCTCTTCTCGCTTCGGTCGAAAAAGCCTCGTGCCGTGAAATGGGGGTGGGTGCCCGTGCCCATCGCTCTGTTCGGTCTCGTCGCGCTGCTCTCTGCGATCGTGCATGGCGTGAGCCCGATGCTCATGTTGTGGGAGGTCCGTAACGTTTTCAGGTTCTTCGCGTTCTTCCTCGCGTGCATATGCCTGCTGGACATCGAGGACCTGAAGAAGATCGTCAAGCTGCTCCTCGCCGTGTTCGTCGTAAACCTCGTTTTGTGTTCGTTCGAGTCGTTGGTGCTTCACTATGGACAGGACAACACCAATGGCCTGTTCGGCTCGGGGTCTGGCGGCAACGCGGCGACCGACGTCCTTTTGCTCACTATGTCTTGCCTCGCGGTGTTCGGCTACGGAAGGAAGGCTATGGGTCTGCCCCTGGTAGTCTTTATAATCGCGGGATCCTGCTGGATTTCGATTATCGCGGAGCTCAAGTTCTACTTCATTCAGCTGGCGCTCCTCATCGCCGTTTACCTTGCCGTCTCAAAGCCTTCGTTCAAAAACCTTTTCCTAGCCGTCTTGCTTTTGGCGGGGCTCTACGAGGCCGTCCAGCTCTTCTATCTCTTCATTCCGAGCTGGAAGGAGTTCTTCGACCTCCAGACCATCCTAGAGTCATCGAGCGAAGGCGGCTACGGCAGCAATGAGGGACTCAACAGGCTCTCTGCAATCGGCACTCTTCAGAGCATGTTTATTAGCAACGCCGCTGATAACCTCTTCGGCCTCGGCCTCGGTGCCGGTACGTACTCGCAGTTCTTCTCGGCTCCCCTATATACGGCATGGGGTGAGACCTTGCACTGGACGTGGTTCACTGATGCCCAGATCTACCTGGAGACCGGCTACGTGGGCCTTGCCTGTTACACGGCGTTCTTCATCGTGCTGGGCGCGCATGCGTTCCGCCTGCGCGAGGGGCTCGAAGCGTCTGAGGCCGCGCTCGTAGAGACTGGCGGAGCGATGGCGCTCTTCTGCGTGCTGCTTATCGTTTACAACTGCGTGCTCACCGTCGACCCGGGCGGCTACCTGATTTTTTTCTTCCTGGCGATGCCCCTCGTGGTGGACAGAGAGCGGCGGCTGCAACCGAGAGAAGGGAGGGTCATCCAATGAGCCTTAAAGACGTGATTCGCAAGTTCGCCTATGGGCCCAAGACCGACTCGTCATCGTATGTGGCCTACCTGCGCTCGCTGGGCATGGTCATCGGGGAAAATACGACGATCTACGTTCCGACCAAGTGTCAAATAGACACCACCCGCCCATGGATGATCGAGATTGGGCGCAACGTTTCCATTACCGAAGGCGTGACTATCCTCACGCACGGCTACGACTGGTCAGTCTTCAAGGGGAAGTATGGTGACGTGCTGGGCAGCGCCGGACACGTACGCATCGGGGACAATGTCTTCATTGGCATGAACTCGACCATCCTGAAGGGCGTGGAGATCGGTGACAACGTGGTCATCGGTGCGGGAAGCGTCGTGACCAAGAGTATCCCTCCTGATAGCGTCGCGGTGGGTGATCCCTGCTGCGTCATAGCTGACATCGACTCCTATCTGGAGAAGCGCCGGGCGGCACAGGTGGACGAGGCGGCCGACCTCTATGACTGCTGGCGCCGCAACTCGCCCGAGGCCCGTCGTGGAGGGGTGCCTCCCAGAGAGATATTTGCGGAGTTTTTCTGGCTGTTCGAGCCGAGAGGAGAGGATGTCTTCTCGGACCCGTCCTTCGAAGCGACGCAGAGGCTGTGCGGGTCGTTCGACCAAAGCCAGGCCCTTTTCGAGTGCACGGAACCTCGCTTTGCCAGTTACGAGGAGTTTCTGTCGGAACTCGAGAAGCGTTGCCGACATTAAGGCGAGCTGCATGGGGATATGGATGCTGACTACACAATGAAAATGTTGCTAAACGAGATGTGGAATCGCTACAGATCGCTTTCTAAGGTAAAGCGCGCAACACTGTGGATCACCCTCAGCGGGTTCATCCTTCGCGGAATATCGTTCATCACGGTGCCCATCTTCACGCGCCTGCTCACGACCTCGGAGTACGGCTCCTTCAGCGTGTACCAGAGCTGGGAGAGCGTCTTCGTGTACATGGTGACTCTCGGCGTGGCTTATGGCGGTTTCAACAACGGCATGGTGCGCTACCCTGAGGACAAAGAGGGCTACACGAGCTCCGTTACAGGGCTAATTATTACTATGGGGGCTGTGTGGTTCGTCCTCGCGTCGGTTTTCCAGGATCAAGCCTCCGCGCTCACCGGCATGCCAAACTCCTATGTCCTTCTTATGCTCGTGGATGTCGTGGCGTCGGAGATTTACGACATATGGGCTTGCCGCGCGCGTTATGACTTCGATTATCGCAAGGTTGTTGTGGCGGCAATTATCCTTGCCGCCGGTGTCCCCGCCCTGGGAATACCGTTCGTGATTCTCGCGCAGGACAAGGTGCTCGCGCGCATCCTCTCCTTCGTTCTAGTCGAGGTGGCGATGGCGATTGCGCTTGGTAACGGCATGATGCGCAGGGGCAGAAAGTTCTTCTGTGCCGACTATTGGAAGTTTACGCTCGCTTTCAACATACCGCTCCTTCCTCACTATCTCTCCCAAGTGGTGCTCAGTTCTTCCGACCGAATCATGATCAGGCAAATGTGTAGCACGGCCGACGCAGGTGTTTACAGCATTGCCTATTCTGCCGGCATGATCATGACGGTGCTCACCAGCTCGTTGAACAATACGGTCATGCCTTGGCTCTATCGAAGGCTCGAAGCCAAGGAGTACGGGGGCGTCGGCAAAGTGACGCTAGAGATTCTTGGCATGCTGGCCGTTCTCATCCTTCTCATGGATGCCTTGGCACCCGAGATCGTGGGAATACTTGCCCCCTCCAAGTACGGAGAGGCGTTGGGGCTCGTGCCAGTCATTGCTGCCAGCGTATTTTTTATATTTCTGTACTCGTTCTGCTCCAACATCGAGTTCTTCTGGGAGAAAACGCGTGTCGCTACCGTTGCCTCGGTGATCGCAGCCATCCTTAATGTTGCTCTAAATGCTATTTTCATACCGTTCATCGGGTACCGTGCAGCCGGCTACACCACGCTCGCCTGCTACGTGGTGCTTGGCGTCGCGCACTACACATTCGCCCAACAGGTTGCAAAGCAGCGGACAGGTGCCGGCCTGATTGACGGCAGGGCTGTCTGGGGCATGGCGGCGGTGCTTGTGGTGGCTTCCGTTGCCTTCGCTGGGCTCTATCCCTATCCCCTTGTGCGGTACGCGCTACTTGCGGTGGTTGCCATCATCTGTGCGTCAAAGAGGAAGATAATCGCCGAAAAGATTAAGGGGGTCCGCTCGTGACGTCGCAAACCATATATGTCTCTACCATCATCGACACGTTCAACTACGGAACGGTCATGCAGGCAGTTGCCACAAGGAATGTCCTCTCGGCCTATGCCAGACTCATTTTTCATCGACTACTACCGCCCCCAATAGACATCTGAGGGCTACAAGGCGATGTGTTTGGAGAGGTCTGGAAATTCTCTGGCGAATAGGCTCCACCACTTCATCACGGCGCCCAACTGGAACCGGCAGCGGAGAATGTTTCGGGAGTTCCTCGAGTGCGAGCTCGAGCTCTGCGACGCTAGACCCTATCTTGAGGGTGGGGAGTTCGATCACGATGCCGTCTACTGCGCCGGTAGCGACCAAACCTGGAACTTCATTGATAACAAGGGTCTCGACCCGGTCTATTTCCTCGCTAACGTTCCGGATGAGCGCAAGAAAATCGCCCTGTCGGCGAGCTTTGGGCGGACCTCGCTAGGCTATCGTGTCGGCGTATCTGTGGCCGAATCTGATGAAGGTCTCGATTGCGATCCTTCGCTGTTCGGTTCTGAACATACGGCTCCCTTCCTGCCCCGTTTTGGTCCAAGTGATGTGGCTGGCCAATCCTAGACACGCTTGAGCCGGAGCTACCGAAAGCCCG